>ERZ1106929.787-NODE-787-length-32661-cov-13.748758_pt1 | contig 32661 bp, 24 predicted proteins | sample MGYA00403662_ERZ1106929 | MGnify/ENA primary metagenome ERZ1106929 (study PRJEB35170, sample SAMEA104062442) | human gut metagenome | biome: human gut; feature: human-associated habitat; material: faeces | place: Denmark | collected 2013-02-20 ... | reverse complement strand
TGGCTTAGCATCTGCCGCACCTCGCTCGCCGTATCGGCACTTAGAATTATGCGGTGTTGCCTTAGGGAATCACTGCGCATCCCGGAACCTTTTCCATCCCGTTTTGTACCCGTCCCCAATTCGATTCCTCATTTTCCCCGCGTCGCAGCTTCGCCCCGCCGCCAACTCCTACTTCCTAACTCCTACTTCCTAACTCCTAACTCCTAACTATCATCTCCCGTACCTAACCCCATTCCCCGTTAAAACGTCCTCCTCCCACCGGATCCCCGGCTTTCTTCCTTTCTGGGCTTCCACCAAAAACAGCCAGGGTTTGCTGTGTTCATCCTTGCGCACCAGAGCCACCCGCTTGGGCTCCAGCCCAACGGCGCAGAGCGCGGCAAACACCGCCGCCATCTGTTCCGGGCGGTGGCATAGGGCCAGCTTGCCGCCATCGTGCAGGGCACGGGCCGCACAGGCGGCAACATCCTGCATCGTGCAGCTGCCGTCATGCCGGGCCGTGGCGCGGCGGGCATCCGGGCTGACATATCCGCCGGTAAAATAGGGCGGGTTGCAGGCGGCGAAGTCATATTTCCCCTGTTCCGGGCCGCTTTTGCAGAACGTCCGCAGGTCGGTGCAAAGAGCGGTAATATGCTCTGCACCCGGCGTTTCCTGCACAGCACGGCGGCACAGGGCCGAAGCATCGGCATCCAGCTCCACCGCTGTGCATGGGCCGCGGTGCCCGGCATCGTGCCAGGCCAGCGCTACGATTCCACACCCGCTGCACAGGTCCAGCGCTGTTTCTTTGCGGCGCGGCATGGCAAACCGGGCCAGCAGCAAGGCATCCGTACCAAAGGCTGCCCCCGGCCCGGTAAACACCTTGGTGCCGTTATCCAATAGTTCCATTCCCTGTGCCATGTTGTTCCCCTCCGTGTAAACAGTTTGTTAAGATTATTCTGATTTTCGCGCTTTTACTTGCGATATTTCACAATTCAGCGTATAATGATAAAAGATTGACAATTATCGATTGCCTTTGCCACTGCCCTTATTCTGACATTTCTCCCCATAAGGAGGCTCATTTTCATGATCTATACTGTCACCCTGAACCCGGCACTGGATAAAACCGTTGAAATTCCTTCCTTTACCACGGACGGCGTAAACCGCATTACTTCCATCCGCACCGATCCGGGCGGTAAAGGCATCAATGTCTCCAAGGTGGTTGCCGCACTGGGCAGCACCAGCCGTGCCCTTGGTATTCTGGGCGGCAGCACCGGGCAGATGATCTCCGAAGCTCTGTCCGGCCTGAACATGACCTGTGACTTTTTGCCCGTTGAGGGCAACACCCGCATCAATCTGAAAGTAGTGGATCCCATCGCCCACACCAGCACCGAGATCAACGAACCCGGTGTTCCCGTGGACCCGGCTACCCTGCAAAGCCTGCTGGACCACCTGCTGAAGCTGCTGCGCCACGACGATATCGTGGTGCTGGCCGGCAGCTTGCCGGTGAATGCTCCTGCCGACACTTACCGTGTGTGGGGCGATGCCTGCCGCGAAAAAGGTGCCAAGGTCATTCTGGACTCTGACGGTGCCGGCATGGTGGAGGGCGTTAAGGCAAAGCCGTTCCTCATCAAGCCCAACAGCGAGGAGCTTTCCCACCTGATGGGCCGCGCGCTGGACAGCCAGCAGGAGCTGACCGCCGCCGCCCGTGAGCTGTTGCAGACCGGCGTGCAAAAGGTCATCGTCTCGATGGGCAGCCGCGGTATGCTGCATGTTCTGCCGGAGCAGACCATTTTTGTGCCCGGCCTGCGTGTTCCCGTCAAGGATACCGTTGGTGCCGGGGATGCCGTCATCGCCGCCCTGGCTGTTGCCGAAGAGCGCGGCCTGACGCTGGAAGAAACGCTGCGCCTTTCCACTGCCGCCGGTGCCGCCAGCGTAATGTGCACCGGTACTCAGGCTGCCAGCCTGGAAACCATCCAACAGCTGATGGAACAGGTCACCTACCGCGAACTTTGATTTCCGCCATTCACTTTTTACTTTCTTTCCACATAAAATGGGGCGCTTCCGTTTCACCCGGCAGCGCCCCATTCCTTTTTCTTTCGTTTGCCCGGCTCAGCGGTTGCGTTTGCTGCGGTGGCTGATCAGCATGGCAATGCACACCACCATGCCCAGCAGGGCGGCAGCGCCCAATACCAGCAGCCCCAGCTCAAAGGCCTGGGCGTTAAAATCCGTTTTCAGCTTTTCGGTTGCGGTGTTCAGGGCATCATCCACAGCGTCCCCGCTGCTGGTCGATATTGTAGCGCCGGAATCCGCTTCCAGTGCGCTCTGTGCAGCGGAAGCTGCTTCCCCATCTCCCAGTGCATTCAGGGCATCCACAAGGGCCTGCCCAGCCATCGTGTGCATCAGGGTGCTGGATGCACTTTTGACCTTTTCGCCGTTCACAGCGCGGCTCAGGTAATCAGCCAGTTCATTGCAGGCACCGCGCAGGGCGGGTTCTGCATCGGCATCCACCTGCCAGCCGCTGCTGGACCACATGCCGATCTTATACAGCAGCAGCTGCATGCCGGCATCCGCCGTCATGGTGCTGTACACCTTGTTGCGGAACGCTTCGCTGTCGCTGGTGTTCATGCTGCCAAAGCTCATGGCAATAAACTGGTAGCAGCGGTCGTAATCCGTCAGGTTGGTGTAATAGTTCCGCAGCACATCGGCAACGTTGCTGCCGCTTTTCAGCTCGGACCCTGCCACAACGGAGTCCAGGTCAGCGCGCAGGTCCTGGTCGCCAAATTTGGAAGCACTGCCGTCATCCTCAATGGCAAAGGTCTGCTGCATCAGGCTGGCATAGCCGTCTGCATCGCTGGCCTGCCCGGCATACACCTGCGCCAGCTGCATGCAGTCGCCGCCCCAGCTGCCGGCAATGGGCATGCCGCGGTATACCAGGTTCATGGCCGCCAGCAGGTGGCCGAAATCAATGCCCTGCCCGTTGGGCAGTTCCACGGTGTTCATCCCCTGCAAATCCCACAGGTCCGGGTCTGCATCGGTGGCGTACTTTTCAAATTCGCCATCGCGGGTGCCCGCCGTCAGCTGCCAGATGTCCGTGTTATAATCCCCCACACGGGTAAAGCTCAAAGTCAGGTCAATGGGGTCATCGCCGCTGTTCTTTTCTTCAATATACTGTTCCGCCAGCGCTTGCAGGCGGCCCAAGCGGTCCAGCGTTGTTTCATAGTCCGCACTTTCCGCTTTTGCAGGCAGCGCCAGCAGCACCAGCAGCGCCAGTACCCCCGTGATGACCCACACCATACGGCTCCGAATGGCTTCCGTAACCATACACCTCCACATAGGCCGGCACATGCCGCGCACCAGCCCACTTTGTAACTATTTTGTATTTTTTAAGTATACCACAAACAGCCGGTGCCTGTCCACGCTTTTTTCCGCTTTGTGCTGTTTTGGCGCACAATTTACAATCCTTTCATTTTCTCCCCCTGCTCTGCTGGGTGCCAAACGCCGCGCAATGTATCCCCCCGCTTCGTGTGCCCTATTCTCTCATAGGGAGGGGCACATTGTGCGCCCGCCAACCTATAACCCCAACAACACTTTGGGGATTAAACTCCCCCGCCTTGCAAACACTTTTTTCTGCCTGTCCATCCCACCAAAAAACAGCCGGGGCCAATCGCCCCGGCTGTCCGTTTCTTCTAATCTCTAACTTCCACGTTTACAGCACAATGCGGAAACTTACACTGTGGTCTTCCTCGCCAGAAACATGGTAAGGCTCTTCCACATCGGTGCCCCAGCTGTCAATGCCGCCAACGCCGCGCACTGCGCCCAGCACCATCACACTGGTGCGGCCGGTCGCGGGCAGCTCCGTAATGTGCTGCGCCGCCTCGATCTCCTGCGCCGTGTTGGGCAGCGCGCTGAACGCAAATGGTGCATCCACCTGCTGCAAGGTCAGCGCGGCAGTCGTGTGGCCGCAGGCATCCCGCTGTTCCAGCATGGCCTGCCGCGTCTGCATGTGCATGCCGCAGTCCTGCGGAACCAGATGTGGCTCCACATGCGGGGTTTCCTCATGGCAGCCGAACACACCGCCCTTATAGCGGTCCGGGTAGGTTTCGCCGGAAAGCCCGGTCCACACCGTGCGAGTCACCGGGCCAAAGGTTTCAAATTTCACACCAAAACAGGGCAGCTCCGGCGCACCGGCTACGCCGTGGTAAACGGCATCCACCCGCAATGCGTCCTGTGCTTCCACAGTGTAGACCAGCTCTGCGCTGGCCCCCGGCACAGTGGGGATGCCAAACTGGAACTGCACCTTTACGCAGTCGGGACCTGCTTCCAGCACCTTCATGCCGTTATATGTTACAAACACATCCGCCGCCATCCAGGCCGCCGCGCGCAGCGGGAAGCCGCATCCGCGGTCATTGTCGGTGGAGGCCCGCCAGAACGCCGGGCGCGGTGCGCGCCACAGCCATTCGGTGCCGTTCACCTTCAGCGATGCCGGGCCAGCCCCCGCAATGGAGAAAAGCATCTCAAAGTTTTTGCCCTTTACGCCCAGGTTGCCGTCGCCCTGGGTCACCACCAGGGGGTAGGCGCGGCGGCTCTGCCAGGCTTCGGCCAGCGTGCGGTCTGCCTGTGCTGCCGCAGCAGCGTTGACGGCATCCTGCGCCGCACGGTCCGCCGGGCTGGCGTACCAGTAACGCACATCCTGCATGGCGGGCTTCTCTGCGCCATCAGCGTATACAATGCCGTTGCCGCTGAAGTTATAATCCGTCGTCCGCTCGCCAAAATCGCCGCCATAGCCCAGTACCTTGCGGCCCATGACGTCCGTATGCCAGATGGCCTGGTCCATATAGTCCCAGATAAAGCCGCCCTGGTACTGCGGGTATTCTTCCGCCAGCTTCACATAGCTTTCCATTCCGCCCAGAGAGTTGCCCATATCGTGCATGTATTCGCACAGGATGAACGGCTTTCCCGGCTTGGATTCCAGATATTCCCGGATTTCCCACGGCTTGGCGTACATCCGGCTTTCCATATCGGTGATGGCCGCAAATGCGCGGTTATGCACCACACCTTCATAATGCACCAGACGGCTGGGGTCCTTGGCGTGGAAAAACTGCGTCATGGCCAGAATATCCTCGCCCGCATAGCTTTCGTTGCCGCAGGACCAGATCAGCACAGCGGCGTGGTTTTTGTCGCGTTCCAGCATGCTGCGGGCACGGTCCACCACACAGTCTTTCCATTCCGGCAGGCTGCCCGGCACATTCCAGCTGGGTTCGATCGCGCCCAGCTTCTGCCAGCTGCCGTGGCTTTCCAGGTTGGTTTCATCGATCATGTAAATGCCGTTTTTGTCGCACAGATCATACCACAGGCTCTGGTCCGGGTAATGGCAGGTGCGCACGGCGTTGATGTTGTTAGCTTTCAGCACGGCCATGGCGGCGTTCATATCATCCGCATCAATAGCGCGGCCCTTTTCGGGGTTCCATTCGTGGCGGTTTACACCGTTGAACACCACACGCTCCCCATTCAGGCACATGATGCCGTCCTTCATCTCAAAGCGGCGGAAACCGATGTCATAGGGCACCACTTCCTGCACGGTGCCCTGTGCATCTTTCAGCGTCAGCTCTGCATGGTACAGCACCGGGGTCTTGTGGCTCCACGGCTGAATCCCCTCCAACTCAATCGTGTCCCCCGTCACAGGGCCTTCATACAGGGCATAGCCCTCCGGGTCGGTCAGGCGCAAAGTCACACTGACCCCTTCGGTCTCTCCATCCAGCTTCAGCTCCGGGGTCAGCAGACCAGTGGTGTTGTCCTCGCTCAGGCCCGCTTTCAGCCAGATGTCCGCCAGATGCACCGCCGGTTTGGCGTACAGGTATACCGGGCGGAACATGCCGGAGAAGCGGAAAAAGTCCTGGTCCTCGATCCATGCTGCACTGCTGCGCTTGTACACTTCCACGCAGATGCGGTTGCCGGTTTCTTTGATGTACGGCGTCAGGTCAAATTCCGAGGGGGTAAAGCTGTCCTCGGCATAGCCCACGAACTTGCCATTGCACCACAGGTACATGGCCTGTTCCACACCCTGGAAGCTGATGCATACCCGCTGCCCGCGCAGCCCGGCATCCAGATCAAATTCCCGCGCATAGCTGCCGACGGGATCATCGTTCAAATCCACCTGCGGCGGCCGCAGCGCACTGCGTCCATCCCACGGGTACAGCGTGTTGGTGTATTGCAGCTGACCATAGCCCTGGGTCTCCATATGGCCCGGCACACGGATGGTACCAAAGCCCGAAAGATCCGCTCCTTCGCGCCAGAAATCCGCCGGGCGCTGGGCCGGGCAGCTGCTCCATACAAAGCGCCACATGCCGTCCAGCGGTTGGCGCAGGCTGCTGTGGCGCTGCGCGGCTTCCTGCACAGTACGGTAGCATACATGGTCCGAATGGGCATCCAGCCGGTTCACAGCAAACACAGTCGGGTCACTTAACCAGTTCAGTTCCGGTGTCATGATAATATTGCTCCTTTTATTTCTGCCTAAGGTGTATCTGAAAACAAAGAAAATGACGGATATTTCGCAAACACAAGCAGGATTTTAAGGCAAAGAGCCGCAGGAATCCTTTGTGGATTCCAAGGCTTTTTAACGCATAATCCCGCTGCGTTTGTAGAAATAGACGATATTTTCGACTGTTTCAGATACCCCCTAAGGGATATCTGGAACAGACTGAATGCTCGACTTTCCAGACACACCTTAAGTACAGAGTTAATTTTTATCCGTTTCGCATTGCCGCAAAACGATTTTGATACTTGCATCCGCCGCCGCAATGTGGTAATATGATTAAAGCGTAATCTTTCGTTCCATCTGCAATGCTTTTTACAGCGGCTTTGCACCTGCTTTTGTACGTTCTACTGCCAGTCTAACACACAAAATGTACCCGGTCAACAACGGTTTGTTTTCTGTACAAAAAGCTGGTTTTTTCTCCCTCCGGAACATGTCAGCATGGCGTTTTCTCAATATATGCGATCATAGCTCAGCTGGATAGAGCACTGGCCTCCGACAACTGCGACAGAGCAGGTTTTGGACTCTGTTTTGCGCGATAAAGCGTTGTTTGCACTCGCAAAAACGCGGTGGTCAACGGTAGTCAGACCACGAATTGACCACTATTGGAAATTGACTACTTTACAAGATTGAAATACGCTGTAACGGCGTTTTTCATATATAAGCGATCGTAGCTCAGCTGGATAGAGCGTTCGGCTCCGACCCGGAAGGCCAGAGGTTCGAATCCTCCCGGTCGCACCAAAAAATCACCTTGCAATGTACTTTGCAAGGTGATTTTTGTTATTTTGATTTTAGAATAATTTTAGCAGCATATCATCTGTTGCGTCTGTGTACTGCCCCTGTTGAATTTTCTTGTTTCGCAGCTGGTTTACGGCTGTTCTTGCTAGATGGATTTCCTCAATGGTGAAAACTGATTTTTTACCGACTGGGAGAGAATCCACTTTCAGTATCAGATAACCTGTTTCACGCCAACCTGTGTTTACGACTCTCTGCTGGTAGTAGTAATCGCCAAGCGCACTTATTAGAATAATTTTGTTGGCACGGGTCAGCTTAATCTTTTTGGTGTTTCTCATAGTCCAATCACCCTTCCAAGCTTTTGCTGTGCCTCACGCTTGTTCTTGTCAAATGCGTGAGCGTAAATATCCAGCGTAGTGCTGGCCTGTGCGTGGCCCAGCAGGCTGGCCACGGTGCGGACGTCAACCCCCTGCGCAATCAGCAGGCTGGCGTTCGTATGCCGTAAGCTATGCACATTCAAATTCAGTGGCAAGTTGTTTGCTTTCAATATCAGCTTAAAGCGATAGGTAAATGTGCAGGGATTCATCGGTTTTCCATTAGGCTGGCGGAACAGGTAGTCATCTTCAGATACGGTTTCGTTCGCGGTCTGCTGCCTATCCCACTCACATTCTTTCCGCCACGCTTTCAATAGTTGGCACATTTCTTTACTCAAATACACCATGCGATCACCGCTGCTGGTCTTGGGGTCCTTAGTGATTGATTCTTGGTGGCTAAGTTTGACCACACCCCGTTGTACATGGATTGTACGCTTGCGCCAGTTGATGTCACTCCATTTCAGCCCACAGGCTTCACCTCGGCGTAACCCTGTAGCCAGCACCAGCTTGAAATAGGTTTCGTATTTCATGCTCTGACCTTCAAACGCTGTAATCAACTTCTTGACAGTTTCCTCATCGGCAACCGGGCGCTCTTTCTTTTGTCCTTTCGGTTTGTAACATCTCCATGCGGGATTGTGAGTAAGGTATCCCTCGTCCACAGCCGCCGACAGGATGCCGCACAGCGTGTTGTGTAAGCCTTCGACCGACTTCTCGGATAGATTCCCTCTGCCGTCCAGACGCGGGCTGTGCCGCATTTGCTCGTAGAAATCCCGGATAACCTCTTTACGCAAATCGGTCAGTTTATAGTTGCCCAGCGTCGGCAAGATTCTGCGAATATCCTGTTCGTCGCGTCGAAATGTGGAGTCAGCCAGCTTCTTCGGTCCAACATCGGTCACCCAATGCTCAATGTACTTTGCCAGCGTAATGCTGCGGTTAATGGGTTCCGGTGTATGCTGTACCTCTCGTTCAAATAGAATTGCCTGCTCCTTTACCCACTTCTCGGCTTGCTTCGGTGTATATTCCTTGGGTGGCTTGACCGTTTTCTGTACGGATTTCAGCCGGTTGCCCTCATAATCATACCCACGAGAGACCACAATCAAGTAACTGTTACTGCCGCGCTTTCTGATAGATGCCATTTTCAGCACTCCTTCGTATGTTTTATTGACCTGCGGTACAACAAAGCATACCGACAACTGCGATAGAAAGCTATCACCACACCCAACAATCTTTCGCCCAAAATTCTACCTATTACTGACAAAAACGGCACCGCCATCTCTGACGGTGCCGCTGACTATTTAGCCTGCTTTCTTGGCTTTTCTATTCTTGTTTTTCATAAATGCAACATAGCTTGGATTTTGGCTGTTCAACAAATCCTGCATCAGGTTTGCAGCCTGAAGCTTCACTGCATCCTGCGGGTGGCAGTAGGTGCGCTCCAAGAATGCCGTATCCGCATGACCCAGCAGGGATGCCGCCACCTGTTTGCTGGTGCCTTCCTGCAGCAGATACGTTGCGTAGAAATGCCGCAGGGTGTGCAGGTGGTAATCTTCAGATAGCCCACACTTTTTATATAGCTTGCGCAGATGCCGTGTAAAAGAATCCGGGTGCGGCACATGACTGTCGGGGTCAGTAAAAATTGGCTGCTCTCTCTCCGGAACGCCGCTATGCAGCACCTGTTGCTGTCGCAGCGCCATCAGAAGTTCCCATATCCCCAGCGGAATGGTTACAATCCGTTCCCGATGGCTTTTGGTGTCACTCTCTACGATTTTCCCGGATGCACAGCTGCGGGAACGGCGGACGGTCAATTCACAAGCACCGGTTATGTCCCGCCATTGCAGGGCGCACAGTTCCCCACGCCGCAATCCGGTCGTAATTGCCAAGGTATAATAGGCGCGATACAGAATCGGTTCGTTCTGAATCGCCCGCATCAGTTTTCTTATTTCATACTTTTGCGGGATATGCTGAGCCTCCTTTTCAAAATGCTTTTTCCGAACGCGGTGCGCCGGATTGAACGGAATGATGTCATTTTTCTTGGCATCCTCCAGCACCGAGGAAACGGTTTCAAGGTACTTTTGCACTGTACATTCTTTTAGAGAGCCATTTCTGCCCGGACGTTTGCGTAATTCCTCGCACATTTCTTCTAAGGTCATAGGCAACAGCTTTGCAAGCGGAATACCGCCAATCAACGGGTAGACAATATCCAGATTGCGTTTGTACCCGGCGTATGTCGTAGCCTTAAAGAACGGTTCCTGCCGTTTGAGCCAATTTTCGGCGTACTGATCAAAATGGGTTTGGTCACTTTCTTCAACGCCATACTTGAACTTTTTCTCAATGCGCTCAGCCTCTGCCATGACATATTGCTGGATACCACGCTTGGGTACGGATGACGGCACAGTAATGGTTTGTGCTTTCATTCGCTTCTGCCCGTTGACCTTATAGCCGTTGCAGACTGTGATTTTGAATTTTCGTTCGGATTTTTTCTTGATGTAAGCCATTGTACCTCCTTGCTTGTAAATCAAATCAGCGTCATTGCCGATTTTAGCGTCATTTTTCTTTTTTCGGCATTTCAAAAGCAGCGTCACTCTTGACAGTCACACAAATCGTCGTGTCTACGCTTATATTTGTATCGTTTAAGGTGTTTTCCACGAGGTTATGCCCCATATTTTCTGCTCCAAGGCTTGGCCGATGACGCTAATGACGCTTGTGACGCTATTTTTGAGATATCCCAGCCGGATAATTGAGTTATGTCAATATCAGCGTCATTAGCGTCATCAGCGTCATTTTCAGAATGCGAAAACTTCAGCAAGCGCGTCTGCGATGTGCGATGAGTTTCATAGCGGATACCCTTTGGTGTAAATACCGTGTCAAAGTGTTCCACGATTTTTCTGGTAAGCATATGGGGCAAAACGCCATCAACACCAACTGCAGATAACAACTCGGTTGCAGTCCCCTGCCACTTTCCGGCTTGCTCGACGTACTCCGCAACTTTCCAAAGGTATTCCGGCACGGCCTTCAGCCGCTGCTCCTCGGCGGTTTCTTCCTCGTCCAACAGCCAGATGCAGTTTTCCTCATGCAGATACAGCGTTCGCCTGTCCAAATCGCGCCCGGTCAGGATAATGTCAGCATTCTTGCTCGTTCGCTTGCGCTGCATGACCCATGTGGTGTCCGCTGCACCCATCAGACCATTGGAACCGGAAATCTGGTCGAATGGGTCGGACGCTGCCTGCTTGCGCAGATGGTGAATCAGCAGAATACAGATGCCGTACTTGTCTGCAAGGGATTTCAGCGTGCTTACATCCTTGTAGTCACTGGCGTACATACTGCCACTTTGGTCGCAGGAACGAACTTTCTGCAAGGTATCAATGACTACCAGCCCGGTATCTGAATGGTTGTAAAGAAAGCTGGTAATCTGTTCCTCTAAGCCTTGTCCGATACTCTGGCATTCGGTCTGCAGAATCAGCTTTTCCGGTGTATCCTCGCTGCCCACAAGCCGGAACAAACGCTCTTGCAGGCGGTTGAGCGTGTCCTCCAACGAGAGATACAGCACGGTGCGCGACTCAATTTCCCGACCCCACACAGGCTTACCCTGTGCGACCTGCAGGCAAAGCCACAATGTCAGCCAGCTTTTGCCCGCCTTGCTGGGACCGGCAAACAATGCCAGTCCTGCCGGAAGCAAGCCAGGAACAATCCACTTTACGGGCGGTAGCGGTGTGGAGAGCAGTTCTTCTGCAGTGATTGCTTTCGGAAGTTTCGTAAAAGTCATTTGCATCATCCTTTCTTGTTTAGTATACATCTATTATCTCATAGTATCGTAATTTTGCGTGTAGTAAGTTTTACTCTCTAGTGTTAAGTTGTACGGCTCGCGCCGCCCCACAGCCCCATAGACGCGCCAAATAGCGACTTTGTGGGCAGCTTTGCGTCCCATGTCCGATGCTGGACATCAGCCCCACACAGGGCGCGTTTGGGCGTGGTATGCGAGTGAATCAGGTTTGATTCACTTTTTCGTTTTTGATTCAAGAGAGTGAATCAGAATTGATTCACTCTGGAGGTCCGCGGGCATAATGAACACTTCTTTTTGCCATTTGCTCACCTCTTTTTTGTTGTTTCGCGTAACCATTTTGAATACACCTTCCGGGGAGAAAAAAGAGGCCCGGAGGACTTTACCGATTTTGGTAAAGCCCTCCGGGCCTCTTATCTATTTTCTGTTCTGGCGTAAGGGTACACCTTCCCCGCAAATCTTGATGGAAATTCAATAAAAATCAAATAATACGCATACTAGCGTCAATCACACGGATAAATAAATATAATAAAAAGACCGTGTGCATCAAAATAAGTGCTTGGGAAAATGTCTTATTTGCCGCTTGCCCCCAGACAGTGGGAACATAACAGGCAGGCTGTTGGCATACAGCCGTTCACTGACCTTGTTAGGATCTTACTTCTTACAATCCTAACTCAGTCACCCCATCTGACGCGTGGGGCAGCAGGAGTATCATTATGCCCTCTCCCCAGTCGTGGGTTATGGTCTGCCGTGACCATGCTGTGCGCCCCACCGGGAGAGTAAAGTACCTGTTATGCTGTGTATTCAGTTGTAAAGGTGCTGTGCAGAGAATCTCTGCAAGTTCAGAATAACATACAGCCTCCCAGCCTGTCAATGGAAAGTGGCTATAATTGAGAAAATCGTAACATTTGCGTAGCCTCGGGGGTTTGGGGTTCACCCCAAAAATGCGTTGTGGATATCCAAACGCTATGCTTGCGTTACAGTTCGCGTACTCTGAAAGCGTCGCACCCTATGCAAGAAAACACCCAAAGTATTGATGAGAGCTATTTCTTACTCTCTGTGTCGAATTTGTTTCTTTTAGGAATACAGATTTCCCATTATAATTGAGATACCTAAAAATTTCTGTCAGGAGGTATATTATGTCAATTCCCACATTGAAACAACAAGCAAACGGCACGGTGCTGACACTACACGACAAGCCCTATATCATGCTTGCTGGTGAAGTCGGCAATTCCAATTCTTCATCTGTGGAATATATGGAGGGCGTCTGGCAAACTGCCGAGCAACTCGGCATGAATACCCTGCTGCTGCCAATCACATGGGACCAGGTCGAGCCAGAGGAAGGACAGTTTGACTTCTCTTTGCTGGACGGCCTTGTGTTGCAGGCACGTGGCAAAGGCAAGCACCTTGTTCTGCTTTGGTTTGGCAGTTGGAAAAACGCCGAATGTATGTACGCTCCTGCATGGGTAAAGACAGATTTACAGAGGTTCCGGCGCGGCCAGATTGTCAAAGGGAAAAACAAAGCGCCCCGCGAAAACGCCTATGGTATGCTGTATACGACCCTTTCTTATCTGTGCGAGGAGACCTGTGCTGCTGATGCCCGTGCCTTTGGCAGACTGATGCGACATCTGCGCACACTCGATGGTGAGGAAAACACCGTTCTTGCCGTTCAGGTGGAGAACGAAACCGGACTTTTGGGAACTGCTCGGGAACGTTCCGACGAGGCCGATGTTGCATTTGCTGCAGATGTTCCGCAGGACTTTGCTGGGTATATGCGTTCTCACATCGAAACAATGGTGCAGGACGTGCAGGAGGCTGTCGAGAACGGTGCAACCTCAGGCAGTTGGGGCGAAGTATTTGGCTCAGTTGCAGAGGAAATTTTCAGTGCATATTATATCTCACGCTATGTCAACCGTGTTGCTCAGGCCGGAAAAAAGGAATATCCATTGCCCATGACTGCAAACTGCTGGTTGGACAAGGGCGGTGAACCGGGCACTTATCCCAGCGGTGGGCCGGTTTCTCGTATGTATGAAGTCTGGCAGTACGGTGCCCCCTGCATTGACCTACATACGCCCGATATTTATGTTCATGATTTCTGCAACATTTGTGACGAGTATACCCGCCGCGGTAAACCTTTAATGATTCCCGAATGCAGTACACACAGCTATTCCGGCCCGCGTATGCTCTATACGGTCGGTCATTATCATGCACTTTGCTATGCCCCCTTTGGCTTTGAAAATATGGGGCAGCCTTTTACCGGAACCCAAGGATATTTATTTGGCATGGACGTAACCGATCCCTTGCTTAAAACGCCGCAGAATACGGCGGAATACGGCTGGTACGGCCGTACACTGAACAGTCTTATGCCGCTGTTGGGCGAACGCTACGGCACAAAGAACCTACAGGCTGTCTGCAGCGAGCGTAAAGACCAGTGCGCTATGAACTTTGGCAAATTTACGGTCTATGCCATTGTAGAACATCCCATGATTCAGCAAAAGGACGGCGTTTGTCTGGCTATGAAACTGTCTGAAGATGAATGTATGCTTGTTGTAAACCGCTGCGGACTGCAGTTTGTTTCTGCGGAAGCAGACAAGCCCAATCTGGATTTACTTTCCGTGGAGGAAGGCCGCATGGAAAACGGCGAGTGGAAAGTGACACGCCGATTGAACGGTGACGAGGCCGCTTTGATGACTTTCTTTGAGCCGACCGTCCTGAAAGTTAAAGTGTTCACTTACGTATAAACACTTTTTCAAGTGATTTTCTTTGTTTGATACTCTTTATCTGCAAAAAGACAGACCGCGCATCGCCCTTGCCGGGAAATGCGCGGTCTGTTATTTCAGAACTGTTTTATAAATCAATCATTTCTGTTTCAGGCGTTTTCAGTCGGGGTGGCCTCGGCTTTGGCCTTCTGGGCGGCTTCCCATGCGGGGATTTTCTTTTCCAGCTTCATAAAGCCAAAGGAGCAGGCTGCAATCACAATCATCAGCACGGCGGGGACGAGCGCATAGTCAATGCGAATCATCATCAGTGCGCTTGCGGGCTGATCAACCGTACCCTCTGCGGCAATGTAACCGCCGACGCTGAGCAGGATGCCGGTGATGAAGCTGCCCATGGCGCCGCCGCACTTGCCCATGAAGTTTGCCAGAATACCGGCAGAGCCATCCATGCGGGGCAGGCCAATCATCTCGTTATAGGTGCAGCAGTTCATAATGAACAGAACGCCGTAGTATGCCAAAGGCAGACCGGCCAGACCGCCCAGCACACCGCCGAGCAGGACGCCGGTCAGGTTTGCGCCGGAGACGAAAACAATGATGTAACCAACGATACCGATGCAGGCAAAAACACCGACCATCTTGCTCATACCGCCGATTTTCTTCATAATCCACGGGAATACCAGCATCAGCGGCAGCAGCACAATGCTGAAAATGGAGGTAACGCTCATCATAGCGGTGTTGCCGATGATGTACTTGAAGTAGTAGGTCGTAACGGCCAGAGAGGTGCTGATGTTATAGCACAGCATAATAATAGCATACAGCCAGACATATTTGTTGCGGCGGAACATCGAGAAAATCTCATTCAGACGGACCGGCTGGAACTGCTCGTCACCGCCGTCCACGCTGGGATCCTCCTTGCAGAAGAAGAAACGCAGCAGAGAAATCAGCAGCAGGGGAAGGACAAAGATTGCCACAGTGGTACGCCAGCCGCCGGCGCTGGTGGCCAGCTTGCTCATTACGATGGGGAACAGGATGCTGACAATCATCGAACCGGCCATCGTGATAACGCCACCGTAGGAGGCAACCTTGCGAATCAGGATGGGGTTGTTGCTGAAGTGGCGGATGGTGTACGGTGTGTTGGCCGCACCGCGCAGGGTGGTGAAGATGGAGAACACCAGCGTGTACATACAGAAAATCCACACAACTTTCAGCGTGTTGCTCCATGCAGGGCTGCCGGAGAACAGGCCCAGAGAGCAGAGCATAACGCCGACAATGGCAAGCTCATAGGGGCGGCCCTTGCCCAGCTTGGTATGGGTGTTATCGACCAGCCAGCCCGCAAAAATATCCGTAAAAGCGTCGATGATTTTACTTACCATCAGCACAGTGCCCACAACTGCGGGTGCAATGCCAAGGGTGTCGCTGCAATAAATGCTCAGATAGCCCAGAACGATTACGTTCAGACCGGCCATAGCAATGTCCGAGCTTTTCCACGCCATCAGGCGTCCGAAGCCGAGATGGTTGGGGTCGTTTTTCTTGTTAGCCATAGTATTGTTTCTCTCTTTCTTTTTACAAAATTTTCAATGTAGTTGTGGCACTGCCTTACAGGACCTGCGCTCACCCCTCCTTTTTTACCTGATTCAATGCGGCGTTCAGCTCATGTACAAAGGCGGGTGTGACCAGCTTACCCATCTGCTTCAGGGTAGCCTCCACGCTCATCTTGTCCATCATGCGCTGCATGGATTCGGGAATCTGAATATTTTTAGCAACATCGCCGTAGGCGGCTGCGGCCTTGGCCTGCAGCGGGGCAATAAGCTCATTCAGCACAGCAGAGGCTTGCGGATGGGCCTTGACATCTCCCATAGAATCCTTGATGGAGAAGTAACCCTCCTTGACAATCTCGTCCTCGCGGTCAAACCAGTTCACAACCTCGCCGCCTGCTTTCACGTAGGCGGGGTTGGGCTTATCGACCTTGCGGATGGCAATGGTATCGCTGCAGGCACCGCTGCGGGCTTCGATTGTATGCTCGCCGGAAATCGGCACCGTGAATTTGAAAATCTTGTCGCCGTCCTGTGCGGCAAACTCCTTGCCGTCCACAAACAGTGTCACACGCGGCTGGTTGGAATAGACCTTGATTTCGGTTTCGCTCTCAGCACGGTCGGCGTAGCGGCGGCCGCAGATATGCACAAACGGCTCCTTGCTCAGGTAGGCCTTATAAATGTAGAAGGCATCCTTTTTCGTCTTGCGGTCAAAGGTGACAAGACCCTTCTGGTTCTGGCCGGGCTTGCCGCCCTCATCGCGGCCATCCGCGCCGAAGTCGAACATATTCCAGCAGTGCATCGCCCAGATATAGGGCCGATCTGCCCACATTTTGAGCATGTGCTCGTGGTAGACGGCCTGATAGCCCTCGCTCCAATCGCCCTTGGCTGGCTTGGCGCTCTGGTAGGCGGGGTTTGCATCCGCGCCGTACTCGGACAGGCCAATCACGGCATCGGGGTGGTTTTTGTGGAACTCATCAAACCACGCATCGTTCTGGTCCCACTCCCCTACATACCAGCCATAATAGAGGTTGTAGCTGCGGATGTCGGGCAGGAATACCAGCGGGTCATTGGCATCCAGCATAAAGATGTGCGCCATGGTGGTGGGGCGGGTGGCGTCCAGCTTGTGGCAGAGGTCGTTGAGCAGCTTGTGGTTTTCGACCAGATCCTCCGTCTTGCCGCTGCCGGTAATCTCATTGGAAAGCCCCCAGCAGACGATGGACGGATGGTTGTAGTTCTGCACAACCAGTTCAGTCATCTGGGAGAGAGTGTTGGCGCGGCCCTCGGGCATATGCTCGGTGATGTAGGGGATTTCTGCCCACGCCACAAGGCCGTATTTATCGCACAGGTCGTAGAAATACTGCGCGTGCTGGTAGTGGGCCAGGCGCACGGTGTTCGCGCCCATCTCGCGCAGCAGGGCCATATCCTCGTCGTGCTCTTTTTCGGTCAGTGCGTTGCCAAGGCCCTGGCGGTCCTGATGCCGCGCCGCACCGCACAGACGGTAGGGACGACCGTTCAGGATAAAGCCCTTCTCCGCGTCAAAGGCAATCGTGCGGCAGCCGAAATTGGCTTCCACGGCATCGCCGCTATCGAGCGTGGCCTGCATTTTGTACAGATACGGGTCATTGACGCCATCCCACAGGTGGACGTTTTCGAGCTTGAACGTACCCTCGGCCTTGCCGTCCGTGACAGCCGCGGAAAGCGTCTCTTCGCCCAGCGTAAACTGCACGCTCTGCGCGGTGCCGGCAACCCACGCCTCGGCGTGAATTTCAGCGGTTTTCAAATCGGCGCTCAGCACAGGGGTGATGCGCAGGCCGGGCGCGCCGTGGTAGTCCAGCGCAAAGTGCGCCTTGGGCACAACCAGCAGATGCACCGGGCGGTAGATGCCGCCGTAGAAGGTGAAGTCGGCCTTCTGCGGGTAGACCGTGCGGTTTTTGCCGTTGTCCACGGCAACGGTCAGGGTGTTCTGCGCGGCCAGCGCGGGCGTCAGATTGACACGGAAGGTGGCGTAGCCGCCCTCATGCCGGACCAGCTCCTGCCCGTTCAATGTGACCACGGCGGTCATGGCAACGCCCTCAAATTCCAGCCAGACCTCCTCGCTGTCACTGTGGTCGGGGGCCTCAAACGCCTTTGTGTAAAGGCAGGTGCCGCGGTAGTAGTCATTGCCGCCGTCCTGTCCGTCCTTGGCGTTCCAGGTGTGGGGCAGTGTGACCGGGGTTGCTTTCTCGGGGGTGTCCCCGCGTGCAAACAGCCAGTCACTGTTCCACAGAATTTGTTTTCTCATCATCCCAAACTCCTTGCAATTATTTATGATTCTCCGCCGGGCAATACAGCAGGCTGCCCTCGGTAATTCCGTTTTCATTAAAGCTGTCTACCCGCAGATAGCAGTCCTGCCCCGCCATCAAGGTGGATAAATCCAGCTCCTGCACGCCGTAGACCAGCCAGCTCTGGTAGAGCTTATCGGGTGCAATGCCATAGCGGATATTGCACCCCTGCGCGTCCATTTCGGCAAGCGGTTGCCACTGCACCAATGCATTCATGGGGCCGGTGCGGTGTACGGTGGCCTGTGCCTGTGCCGGGGCAGCACCGCCGCCGAAGCCAAAAATGCGCAGGCCGCTGATGCGCAGCGTCTGCCCATAGGGCAGTGCCCCGCCGGTCAGGCGAATGTAACGCGCCCGGACACGCTCCGGGAGCGGGAAATAGGCATTGCTGCCCTCATGGGATACCTCCTGCAGCAGCTGCCAGGTGGTGCCGTCCGTGCTGGTTTCCAGCGTATAACGGCTGATTTGCGGTTCCTTTTCGATATACCGCGCGCCGCCGCTCTGATGGCAGTACAGGTTCTCCGGGTAGTCCACCGACAATGCTTCATCCGCAAAATTCACCTGTATGGCGTGGATGTCGCAGACCTTCTCCAAATCCACCGAAAGCCACTGGCCGGGCCGAGCGTCTGCTGCGCTCCACCATGTGCGGCAGTTTTCGTCCGCGGCCAGCGCCGGGGCGCTGCCCTCTGCCGTTGAGGAGGCCGCTGTCGGCTTCTGATAGCTGAGCAGCATACACGCCGGACGCACGCTCCATGGGTCAAATTTTCCGTCCGGGATGCACAGCGGGTAATCCGCAAAATTCTGGTTGCAGAACAGTACGCCATCCGCATCCACGCCTGCCGGGAAGAGCCCGACGCGCCGTTCCATATCGTGATTCACGCTGACGCGCATGGTCGAGGCGTGCCAGAAATTTCCATCGGCATCCTGTATCGTGCTGCCATGCCCCGCGCCCTGCATAAAGCCGCCCGGCTTGGAGGAAAAGGGGTTGCTTTGCTGCAGCGTGAACGGCCCGAGCGGCGCATCGGCCACATAGACGCCATCGCAGTAGGTGTTGAACTGGGTGGCCGGGGAGGCATATTGCAGATAGTACTTGCCGTTATGCTTTGTCATAAAGGCACCCTCGATGTAGGGCTTGCCAATCGAACGAAACATTTTGACGAGCTTTTCCCGATTGAAGCCGCCGCCCGCGGGCAGTGTTTGCGGCAGCTGCAGCTCCCCGGTGGCCGGGTTGACAAAGGACTTCAGTGCCTGATACACCGGGCTTGTCTCCTTGGGCGGGACATTTCCGTTCTCGCCGCAGCGCTCATAGCCCAGCGTGTCCGCCTGCTCAAAAATCAGCTCGCGGCGCTCCCCGATGGGCAGCATGGTGTCCGGGTCCATCTCGATTCCATAGATGGGGTCGGTGTTGCCGCAGCCCCAGTACAGATAGACACGGCCGTCATCGTCACAGAAGAGGTCGGGGTCCCAGAAATCAAACGGCGCACTGACCTGCTCAAACGTATCAGACAGCGGGTCCTTTGTGCGCAGGATGGGGCAGTTCTCGCCGCGGCGCGAGGCACAGAAGTACAGGTACTCCCCCACTTGGCGCACATCCGGCGCATAATCATAAATCAGCAAATCACGGTTGGTGTGGTATTTCCAGTCGGTCAAATCGCTGCTGTGCCAGAATCCGCCCGACATCGACGCGAACAGATAGTAGACACCCTTAAAGTAAATCAGTGTCGGGTCAGCAGCCTCACGGTAGGTAATCCGCTTTCCGTTTTCCATCATATGCTGGTAGCGGTAGCCAAGGTCAAGCGGGTTGCAATAGCTTCTTTTCATTTTCACAGGACGCTCCTTTCTGCGGTGGGTTGGCGGACGTTCTTGTCGGCACAGGAAAAATATGTTAAAATGAATCCACTTAGATTGTAAAACACGGAGGGACAATGCAAATGGATGTCCGGCAGAATCTGCAGCTTTATAAGGATATGATTCAGTGTGCGGGGCCGCTGTACCTGTGGGCCTACAACGACTGCGGCCGGCTTGTGTACAGTAACTGCCCCGAGGAAGAAGTTCTGGCACAGGTATTTGAGCTGTTCGGCTGCAAAAAGCGGCTGTATGACCACCTTTTGCCCGATACGCCCATGCAGGTTGCCTCCTCCATCGGCCTGCAGTGGTGTGCTGCGGCAGAAACGGACGGCGGCAAGGTAAAAATGGTCTACCTGATTGGCCCCTATTTTACCGAGAACACCGTTCTGCGCAATATGGAGCTGGCCATGCGGCAGCTGCAGAATCTGAATCTCAGTGTGGAGACCACCATGCAGATTGAAAAGGCTCTGAAAGCATTGCCGACCCTTGCCACGAACATCATGAACCACTATGCCATCACGCTGAATTACTGCGTGACCGGTGTGCAGAAAAACACCTTTGACATATACAACATTACAGATGAGGATTACGGAACCGTTGATGTGGAGGAGCAGCTTTCCACACGCGACCGCCATAAGGTCTGGACAACCGAGCAGGCGCTGCTGCGCATGGTGCGCGAGGGCGATCTGAACTACGCCTTTGTGGTCAATCAGGCCAACAGCGTCAGCAACGGCGTCAAGGTTGTCACCAACGAGATTCTGGGGCAGGCGCGGACCTCGGTGATTGTATTTACCTCCCTGTGCTGCCGTGCTGCCATTGAAGGCGGCCTTTCCCCCGAGGAAGGCTATACGCTGGGCGATGCCTACATTCAGCGTGTAGCCGACGCCAAGGACAGCACGGAGCTGGGCGAGCTTTCCAACACGATGTACGCGGATTTTGTACACCGGGTACACCGCTGCCGCACCAACCCGGAGGTGTCCAAGCAGATACAGGACTGCTGCGCGTATATTGAGCTGCACGCCGAGGAGGAAATTCCCATCGACCAGCTGGCCAAGCGCTTTGGCTACGCCGAATACTACCTGACAAAGAAATTCAAGCGGGAGATGCACACCAGCCTGACAAACTATATCAAATATGTACGCATTGAGCGCGCCAAGCTGCTGCTGACCACCACCGGGCTTTCCCTGCAGGAGATTGCCGACAGGCTGCATTTCTGCTCCCGCAGCTACTTCGGCAAGGTCTTTCACGAGGTGGTCGGCTGCTCGCCGTTGGAATATCGCCAGAAGCAATAAGAGCTTCTGTCTGCATTATAGCGCCCATTGCCCAGTCCTGAACAACAATAAAATAGTCACAAATGTAAAAAATTCGTCTTGTTTTCCCAACAAGGCGAATTTTTGACTTTCAAGGCAAATCTATTACTGTTTTACCCGGGCAAAGCTCTGTATGATAGAGACAAGCAAATAGCACACCCACAAGAACCTCACTGCAAAGGAGAACATTATGCAACGATTTGACCTGAACCAGAACTGGGAATATCTTGAAAGCAGCCTGCAGAACCCCCTGATGGTGGGTATGCTGCAGGGCTGGAAAAAAACAAGCCTGCCCCATGACTACGCCGTGGAAAAAGCACGCTCACCCGAGGCCGCGACCGGGCTGGATGAGGGCTTTATGGCCTGCGCCGGTCTTTACTACCGCAAGAGCTTTACCGTGGAACCGGAAATCATCGGCCAGCGCTTCTGGCTGGAATTTGAAGGCATTGCCGGCATTACCGAGGTCTGGCTGAACAAAAAGCCGATTGCCAAGCACAACAACCCCTATACCAGCTTCTGGGTGGAGGTGACGAATCTGCTGCAGGCGGGCGATAATGAAATCACCGTCTACACCGACAACCGCACCAAGCCCAACTCCCGCTGGTATGTGGGCTGCGGCATCTACCGCAGCGTGTGGCTGCACATGGCAAGCGCCGTCAGCGCCGCGCCGCACGGTATCCGCGCTGTTACCGCCGCGCTGGACGGCAGCAGCGCTGTGGTAGAGGTCAGCACCGCACTGACCGGCACGGCGGACAGCGTAACCTATGAGCTGGTGGACGCAGAAGGGCAGGTGCTGGCTGCGGCAGAGGGCCTTGGAACGGTGCAGCTTGCCGCCAACGGCATTACGCCGTGGACGCCGGAAACACCCGCCCTCTACACCCTGCGCGTGACCGTCACCGCCAACGGCACCGCCGACACTGCAGAGCAGCGCATTGGCATCCGCACGATTCAGGTAAGCAGCAAGACCGGTCTGCTGCTGAACGGTCAGCCCCGCACGATGAAGGGCGGCTGCATCCACCATGACTTGGGCATTCTCGGTTCGGCTGACCATGCCGCCGCCGAGCGCCGCCGGATCCGCCTGATGAAGGAGAGCGGCTTTGATGCCATCCGCGCCGCGCACAACCCCTTTGGCCCGGCGTTCCTGGACGCCTGCGATGAGCTGGGTATGCTGGTTGTGGAGGAGGCTTTTGACGAGTGGGTCATGGGCCGCACCAGCTTTGGCCTGCACGTCACCTTTGAGCAGTGCTGGGAAAAAGACCTTGAGGATATGATTACCCGCGACTACAACCACCCCTGCATTGTGATGTGGAGCACCGGCAACGAAGTGGAGGAGCGTGACGGCACGGCGGACGGCTTTGCATGGGCGAAGCGTCTTGCCAACAAGGTGCGTTCGCTGGACGCAAGCCGCCCGGTATCGGCCACGGCCTGCGCGCTCTTCTCGGAATACGGCAACCGCCCCGCAGGCGGTACCACCGGCAACCAGGCGCTGAATATGGCCTACGACACCTTTGCCGAGGGGCGCGACATCTGGGGCCCGGGCACCGCGCCCTACTTTGCGCCGCTGGACGTGGCAGGCTACAACTATAAGGTGGCGCGCTACGCCTACGATGCCGAAAAGTACCCCGACCGCGTGATTTACGGCTCTGAAAGCTACCCCCGCGCCGCACTGCTGAGCTGGCAGGGCGCGCGTGACAATGTCAATGTCATCGGCGATTTTGTCTGGACGGCATGGGATTACATCGGTGAGGTCGGCGTGGGCCGCTGGGAGGTCAGCGCCGAGCCGCGCCCCAGTCAGCCCGCATGGCCGTGGCTGACCGCCAACTGCGGCGACTTTGACCTGCTGGGCCGCAAGCGCCCGCAGAGCTATTACCGCGATGTAATCTGGGGCAACGACGCACCGCATATCTTCTGCCTGCCGCCCGAGCTGGTTGACAAGCATCTGGCACGGCTTTCGTGGGCGTGGCTGCCGGTGCAGCGCAACTACACCTTCCCCGGCTGCGAGGGGCAGGACGTGGAAGTCAATATCTACGCCGATGCCGACGAGGTAGAGCTGCTGCTGAACGGCCGTTCCCTCGGCCGCAAGCCCTGCACCGAAGCGCAGGAGTACCTTGCGGTGTTCCGCTTTGCCTATGAGCCTGGCACGCTGGAGGCTGTCAGCTACAAAAACGGCGTTGAAACGGGCCGCGACACGCTGGCAACCGCAAGCAAAACCGCCGCTTTGCGCCTGACGGCCGACCGCCCCGCCATCGCCGCGGACGGAAAAGACCTCTGCTTTGTGCAGATTCAGTGCGTTGACGCCGCCGGAAACCCGGTTCTTGCCGACCGGCGCGAAATCAAGGTGGAGCTGCTGGGCGGCGGCACACTGGCCGCGCTGGGCACCGCCGACCCTAAGCCCGACCGCCTGCTGCCCTTTGCCGGGCCGGTTTGCCCGCTGTATGACGGTGCCGCTATGGCAATTATCCGCAGCGAGGGCGGTGCCAAGGGTGCGCTGCTGCGCGTGACGCTGGGCGAGCTGGTGACCGAGCTGGGCATCGGCTTCACCCCTGTTGCTGCGCAGTCTCTGCCTGTGCATGAGGCTGCCCCCAGTGCCGCCGACCTGCCGCTGGGCACCCTGCTGGAAAACGAGAAAGCCCGCGCCGTGCTGGCAAAGGTGCTGGGACCGATGTTGGAAAGCCCGATGCTGGCCCAGATGAAGAGCATGAGCCTGAAGAAGCTGCTTTCGATGGGCGGTCAGACCCTGCCGCCGGAGGTGCTGCACGCACTGGATGCGGCGTGCGCCGAGGAATAAACAGGAGGAAAGCTATGCTGAAGGTTTCCAAAATTCTGATTGACCGGCAGGAGAACCCTGCCGCATTGAGTGAGCCGACGCCGTATCTGGGCTGGCAGCTCGAAAGTGACCGCCAGAACGTACACCAGACCGCTTACCGGATTTGTATCAGGGACGGCCTGATGCCCTTTTGGGACAGCGGGCGCATCACAGGCAGCGAGAGCGCCGCCGTCCGCTATGCAGGCCCGCCGCTGAACGAGGAATGCCGCTACACACTGGAGCTGACTGTCTGGGATAACCACGGCGAGTCCGCGCAGGGCAAGGCCGAATTTTCCACGGCACTGTTTGCGCCGCGCTTTCTCACCGCGCAGTGGATTACCCACACCCTGGCGGAAAATCACAGCGAATGTCCTGTTTTTGTGCGACATTTTTCTGCCGAGCCTGTGCAGAAGGCAAGGCTGTATCTTTCCGCTTGCGGCATCTATACCGTGCGGCTGAACGGGCAGGAGGTCTCGCAGGACTGGTTTGCTCCCGGCTGGACCGAGTACGCAAGCCGCCTGCAATATCAGGTGTATGACGTCACGGCGCTGATTCAGCCGGAAAACACGCTGGAAATCACCACCGCAAACGGCTGGTATGCCGGTTATCTGAACGGAACGCGGCAGGTGTACGGCAAGCAGACGGCCATCTTTGCCGAGCTTTCTCTCACCTGCATGGACAGCCACCGCGTCACGGTTGCCACCGATGTGCGCTGGCAGTGGTACCTTGGGCAGCACCGCGAGGCGGAGTTCTACCACGGTGAGCGCATCGACCGCACCGCTGTGCCAACTGCACCGCAGCCGGTTGTCCTTGCAGAAGATCTGAACGCCCATGCCCCGGCGCTGGTTCCCCAGCAATGCGAGCCGGTGCGCGTGCTTGAGCGCCGCGCCCCTGTGCAGCTGCTGCATACGCCGGACGGCACGCCGATTCTGGATTTCGGCCAGAATATGGCCGGTGTTGTCCGGCTGGACTGGCAGGGTTCCCCCGGGCAGGGAATCACCCTGCGTTTTGCTGAGGCCCTGACGCCGGACGGCAGCCTGTATACCGCCAACCTGCGCACCGCCAAGGCCACCGATACCTTTGTGTGCAGCGGCAGCAAGGATACGTTTGTTCCCCGCTTCACCTACCACGGCTTCCGCTATGTCTCGATTGCAGGCATGGGCGGCAACCCGCCGCTTGACGCCTTCACCGCGCTGGTGCTGGGCACGGACGCTGCCGCCACCGCGCAATTTTCCTGCTCCTCCCCGCTGGTCAACCGCCTGTGGGCGAACATCGTGTGGGGGCAGCGCTCCAACTTTGTCGATGTGCCCACCGACTGCCCGCAGCGCGATGAACGGCTGGGCTGGGCCGGTGACGCTGCTGTTTTCTGCCGCACCGCCGCGCAGAATGAGGACGTCTACCGCTTTTTCCGCAAGTGGCTGGCCGACCTTGCCATTGGACAAGCCGCGGACGGCGGTGTGCCGCACATCGTGCCGAACGTGAACGGACAGGGCAGCGGCGGCGCTGCCGTCTGGTGTGACGCCGCCGTCACCATTCCGTGGACGCTCTACGAGCTTTACGGCGAACGGGATATTCTGGAACGGCAATACCCCAGCATGAAAGCGTGGGTAGAATATATGCGCCGTCAGGAAACGCCCGACCATCTGCGGCAGTGCGGCTTTCAGCACGGCGACTGGCTGGCCCTTGACCGCGAGGAGGGCCGCGGCAACCGTGGCAGCACCGATGCCTACCTGATTGCCAGCGCCTACTACGCACATTGTACCCAGCTGCTTGCCAAGGCGGCGGCCGTGCTGGGCAAAGCACAGGAGGCAGACAAATATACCGCGCTGCACCGCGCAATCTGCAGCGGCTTCCAGCAGGAGTACATCACCGCAACCGGGCGCGTGGTGGGCGAAACTCAGACCGCGCTGGCGCTGATTCTTCTGTTTGACCTTGCCGGGCCGGAGCACCGCGACCGCATTGCCCAAAGCCTTGTACAGAATCTGGACAAGCATCAGGGGCACCTGACAACCGGCTTTATCGGCACGCCGATTCTGATGGACGCGCTTTCTAAAATCGGCCGCAATGACCTTGCCGGAAAGCTGCTGCTGAACGAAGATTTCCCCGGTTGGCTGTATGAGGTGCGCTGCGGCGCAACTACCATGTGGGAGCGCTGGGACAGCGTCCGCCCCGACGGCGGCTTTGACGAAAGCGGCATGAACAGCTTTAACCACTATGCCTTTGGCGCTGTGGGTGACTGGCTGCTGGAGCAGCTGGTCGGTATCCGCCCGGCCGAACCGGGCTACCGCGCCATTACGCTGCAGCCGCAGCTGATTCAGGGCATCACGCAGGCTCGCGCCCTGCGCACCACCCCCTACGGCAGGGTGCGCCTTGCGTGGCAGTGCCTGAACCATCTCATCACCGTGGAGGTGGAAATCCCTGCCAACACCACCGCACAACTTTTCCTGCCGGAGCAGGAAGGCTCCATCACGCTGGGCAGCGGCAGCTATCAGTATTCCTACGCCACTGAAACCGATTTAACCCCGCAGCGCTTTACGATGGACACACCGCTGCGCACCATGCTGGCGGACGCCGACGCCAAGGCGGTGCTTTCCGCTGCCCTGCCGGGTATGCTGGACGGTCCTGCCGCCGCATTCCTTGCCGGCAAGAGCTTCAACGACTTGAAAGGCATGATGCCGGGCGGCGAGGCACTGTTTGCACAGCTATTGACAAAGCTCAACCAGCTCTGCTGACAGACCAAACAAACGCCATATTATTTTCTTTGCATTTCCGCACTTTATGATGGATGTAACACAAACGCAAGGAGACAACACTATGAAATTTCCCAAGGAGTTTTTACTGGGTGCGTCCACGGCGGCGCATCAGGTGGAGGGCAACAACCGCTACAGCGACCTGTGGGCACAGGAGCAGATGGAACATTCCAGCTTTGCCGAGCCGAGCAATGATGCCGTAGACCACTACCACCGCTATGAGGAGGACATTGCTCTGCTGGCCGGGGCCGGGCTGAATGCCTACCGTTTTTCTATCGAGTGGGCGCGCGTGGAGCCGCAGGAGGGTTGCTTTGACGAGTCCGAGCTGGAGCATTACCGCAAGGTGATCCGCTGCTGCCGCGAGCACGGTGTTGAGCCGGTGGTAACGCTGCACCATTTTTCCAGCCCCAAATGGCTGATTGAGCGCGGCGGCTGGGAGGCCGAGAGCACGGTTGACTATTTCAAGCGCTATGCCGTCAAGGTTGTGGAGGCTCTCGGCGATGAGCTGCACTATATCTGCACCATCAACGAGGCCAATATGGGCCTGCAGATTGCTGCCATCTCGAAGCGCTACATGATGCAGATGCAGAAGGCCGCCGCGGCCAGAGCAGCCGCCGGGCAGGCCGAAAGCAGCGTGCAGATGGGTATGAATTTGCAGAAGATGCTGGAAAACCGCAAGGCAGCCGCCGCGGAATCACTGGCGCTTTTCGGGACCGAGAACCCGCAGACCTTCCAGACGCAGCGCACGCCGGAGGGCGATTTGCTCATTATGCGCGCCCACGCCGCGGCGCGGGATGCCATCAAGGCGATTTGCCCCGAATTGAAGGTCGGTCTGACCCTGAGCCTGCACGATTTACAGCCGGAGCCGGGCTGTGAGGCACTGGCCGCCAAGGAGTGGGCCGAGGAATTTACCCACTATCTGCCCTACATCCAGAACGATGATTTTCTGGGCGTGCAGAACTACACCCGCACCCGCATTGGCCCCGATGGCCAGCTGCCTATGCCGGAGGGCGCGGAGCTTACCCAGATGGGCTATGAGTTTTACCCGCAGGCGCTGGCCAACGTGCTGCGCGCCGTGGCCAAGGATTTCCACGGTGATTTGCTGATTACCGAGAACGGCATCGGCACCGGCGACGATACCCGCCGCGTGGAGTTTATCCGGCAGGCGCTGGCCGGTGTGCAGGACTGCCTTGCCGAGGGCCTGCCCATCAAGGGCTATCTGCATTGGAGCCTGCTTGACAACTTTGAGTGGCAGAAGGGCTTTTCGATGACGTTCGGCCTGATTGCCGTCGACCGTGCCAACGACCAGACCCGCCACCCGAAGCCGAGCCTTGCCTTCCTGGGCAGCTACGCCGCCGATTGATAAGCCCCAGGCTGCAGCTTTGTTACAAGTAAGGAAAATCACCCATAAAAAACAAGCGATGAACCCCTTCCTCCCCCTGTGGGAGTACACCCCCGACGGCGAGCCGCATATCTTTGGGGACCGTATCTATCTGTTCGGCTCCCACGATACCGAGGGCGGCGTCCGCTACTGCTCTAAAGGCGACTATGTCGGCTGGTCTGCCCCGCTGGACGATCTGAGCGACTGGCGATATGAGGGCGTTATGTGCTCCGCCGAACAGGACCCCCACACCTGCCCCGGTGTTACTGATTTGTACGCGCCCGATGTGGTGCAGGTCAAGGACGCCGCTATTACCTCTACTACACGCTACCGGCACAGCGGCGCTCTATCTGATCTACCACGGCGAAGGCCCTGCGGATTTGCAGCAAATCCGTTTTGAAGCGCTGTAACCCACGGTTCCGGGATATTTTTCCACAAAAAAACAGCCGATTTCTCTTGGCAGCAAATAAAGCCAAGCCGCCACGCATTTGTATTGCAATATGTAATACAATGTGCTATACTGAAACTTAGAAAGGTGGTGCTTTGCATGGCAACCAAAACTTCTAATGTTACTGCGCGGGTTGAGCCGGAAGTCAAAGCACAGGCTGAAACCATCCTCTCCGATTTAGGAATTCCCGTTTCCACTGCAATCAATATCTTCTATAGGCAAATTGTCCTTTGGAACGGACTGCCGTTTCGTCCCTCCGTTCCTGCAGCGCGGCCCAAATCCCGAAGTGAAATGAACGATGCTGAATTCAATGCACGAATGTCTGCCGGTTATGCTCAGGCCAAGCAGAATCAAGCGGCACCTTCCGATGAAGTATTTGACCGTTTAATTGGTGAGATTCAGAATGGAAAAGCAGTATAAGGTCAAAGTCACTGTACGTGCAGAGCAATCTCTGCGCGAAATCAGCCACTATATTGCGGTTGACTTGACGGAACCACAAGCTGCGGTAAAATTGCTGCGAACATTGCAAAAGGCCATCAATTCATTGGATATGTTCCCTCACCGTGTTCATCTTACACCGGAAGAACCATGGCACAGTCTGGGCATTCATCGCTTGGTAAGCAAAAACTATTATATTTACTTCTGGATAAACGAATCAAATCTCTGCGTTCATATCACAGACGTGATTTACGCCGGGCAGAATCAGCCTGTACAATTAGAAAATATGAATCTCGAAGATTGACCACCAACTGACCACTAGCAGTGATTTTTGCTGCCGGTGGTCAGTTTTTATCGTTGACACATTGTTTTATATTGTTTGTGATAGGTGTGCCGTAGCAGTGCAGAACCAACAAAAAATCGCAGTATATCATCATATTACGCGCCGTGTCGTAGTTCTCCGACCCGGAAGGCCAGAGGTTCGAATCCTCCCGGTCGCACCAAGAGCAGCACCTTATGGGGTGCTGCTCTTTTTGTTTTGCATGGATTTTATGGAGCAGTAAAAGAGCGGATTCGAACAGCCCGTGCCCCGCGCTTTGTGTCCCGCGGGGCAGAAACGCCCCAGTGGGGCGTTTCTAGGTCGCGGCTTGGCGAATCCCTTCGGGCACACTCAAAAACCTCATTGCAATGTGTTTTTGCAATGAGGTTTTTTCTTTAATGTTATTCTGGTTTTAGAATCATTTTAGCCGCATATCATCTGCCGCATCCGTGTACTGACCTTTTGCCAGCCGTTCGTTTCTCAGCCGATTTAAATTATCGAAACATTCGCTCTATAAAGCAATAAAATAGCAAGCGCATCATCGCTGTTTTTCCTCTTCTCAGGGGATCCATGTGCAACATAAAGCGCTTACTATTTTCATTTTACTTTTTTTCCGTTAACTCTTTCAACAATGCCCGGCACCCAATGTTGACATCCTGCCAGGTGGCTTCAAAATCACCGGTATACCACGGGTCAGCCACATCGCCGCTTTGCCCGGCGTGCGCCAGCAGCAGCGAGCACTTTCCTTCCGGGTCGCCGCCGCAAATGCGGGCCATGTTGCTCAGGTTCATCCGGTCCATTCCGATCAGGTAACCAAACTCCTCATAATCCTTGCGGGTCATCTGCCGGGCCGCATGTCCATCGCAGCGGATGCCATGCTCCGCCAGTTTGCGTCGGACCGGTGGATACACCGGGTTGCCCAGTTCTTCCCGGCTGGTTGCTGCGGAAGCAATCACAAACTCATCTTCCCGCCCCGACTGTCGCACCAAGTCTTTCATCACATACTCTGCCATCGGGCTACGGCAGATATTGCCGTGGCAAATGAAAAGTATTTTTATCATATTCTTATAACTCCGTTTTTGCTTTGTATTTCTTCTCAAATGCCCAATATTGCAGGTTTTTTCGGCATTTTCCTGTTTCTGTGTTTCCGGGGTATCTTCTCAAATCTTCCCGTATTTTCTCGTGCTTTTCCCTGCAATATTGGTAAATCTGTTGGTAAATAAATGCTCTGTACCAACGGGGTGTTTTAGGCTTTTGCTACTCGAAGCAGCTCTGCCTGTGCGTCATCGAACTGCACATGGGTGTAAACATTCAGCGTTACGCTGATGTCCGAATGCCCCATGATATACTGCAACGTCTTTGGATTCATTCCGGATTTCGCCATATTGGAACAAAAAGTGTGTCTGCATACATGAGGAGTTACTTTGGGCATCTGAATACGGTAAATTTTGTTATATTTCTCAATAATATGTTCCAGGTACTTCTCCCAATGAAGGGCGACCATTGGCTTATCGTTCTTGTCGAGAAACAAAAATCCAGCATATCCGTCTACCATCGGTTCTATTTTCGGTGCTACTCGATTGGCAAGAATACGGCGAAAACACGCCACAACTTCCTCGCTCATCGGCACATAGCGGATACCGCTTTCCGTTTTAGGAGCCTGAATTACATACTGCATCTGCGATGTTCTCTGCAACTGGTGGTCTACCTTGATACGCTTCTGGTCGAACTCAAGATCGGAGATCGTCAGCCCGCAGAACTCCGAGATTCGCAGCCCTGTGTTAAGGAGAATATAGATCGCATCGTAGTATCGACAGAAATGCTTATCTTCCTTGATGAATTTCAGAAGATCACGCTCCTGCTTACGGGTAATTGCTTCTCTGGTGACGGAATCGTTTACGATCACCGATGCCAGTTCAAATCCAAAAGGATTTTTACGGATCAGATCATCATCTACCGCCAACTGAAAAGCCGGTCTCAGAACACCTCTGATGGAGTGAATAGAGCTGTACCCTCTGCCATCCACCTGCTGAAGCTTGATCAGCCACGCCTTTGCATCAGACAGGCGAACCTTGTCAATGCGCTGCTTTCCAAACGCTTCTCTGTTCAGGATATTGATTACGGTCTTATATCCCGCCTTGGTGTTATGACCGACACCGGTTTTCAGAGAAGTATATTTCTCTACCAATTCAACTACCGTGTAATTGCCGCCACGGGTAACGATATGGTCAAACAGATCCGCCTGAATCTGCTTTTCCTTCTCTCTCAGCGAAAGCTCTCGCTTTTTACCCCTGGGAGTCGGGTCATTCTTGTCCAAACGCCAACTGTACACATTCTTCTCCTTACCATCCTCGTCAATATATCGGTAACGATACCTCCCATCTGTACGCTGGTATTCACCTTCACGCAAAATCCGATTTCTATTGTCTCGTCTTTTTTCACTCATCGAAATCTCTCCTTTCAGAATAAGGAGAGCCAGACTTGCAGTTTTATACTATCACAAATCCGGCTCTCCGTATAGTTATGCCATGTGATTTCGGAATTTCTGTTAAGCATTTCTAATGCCAGTTATACAGCCGTTGCCTGATCCAGATAGCGTTCAAATTTTTCACGCTTAATCAAGGCTCGATTGCCATTCATAACATAAAAATCTTCATTCGGATGCTCTTCAATTAGCATTCTCAGTTTCCCTTCGCCGATATGATAATACCTGGCAGCTTCCTCAATGGTAAGCGTATATCTACGCCACACCGGAATATCCGAGTAATTTTTTCCTTCAATATTCATCTTATTATTTGCCATAGGCAGTTATCCTCCATACATGAAAACAGCCAGACAGAGGGTGTCGGCAACGAAGTCCGGCAACGGGCTTCAAAAGACCTTGCAAACAATCTCAATCTGGCGATGGTTACTATTTATACTTTTCTTTTATTTTTCTGTTGTTTTGGTTGTTATAAGGGAGAAAAGCCCGGAAATAAGGGGTTTTCCCCGGCAACCGGCTCGGCAACGGGATAGCAACAGGGGGTGCAACGGGCGGTCATTTTCAGAATGGAAGCTCCATCTGTTCTGTGACCTCCACAAAACCATCCATCGTTTTTTCAGACGGGTTGCCGGAGTCCGTTGCCGGGTTTTCACGCTCCCAGCCCTTTTGTCTGCCATATTCGGAAAACATTCTTGGGTTCGGGAAGTACCGCCAGCCGGTAATGCACTGGTTCATAATCTCGTTGATTTCCCGGATTTCCCATTGCTTCGGCTCGTCAAAGGTATGGTTCAAGGCTTCCTTGTAAAGCTGCTTGGAACAGACCATGCTCCCGGTGTACTTATCAAGATACGCCTGTATCATTCCGGCTTTGGTGTCCTCCGGCATAAAATCCCGCTGGTGTTCTTTGAGATACCGCT
>ERZ1106929.772-NODE-772-length-32919-cov-6.889636_pt1 | contig 32919 bp, 37 predicted proteins | sample MGYA00403662_ERZ1106929 | MGnify/ENA primary metagenome ERZ1106929 (study PRJEB35170, sample SAMEA104062442) | human gut metagenome | biome: human gut; feature: human-associated habitat; material: faeces | place: Denmark | collected 2013-02-20 ... | reverse complement strand
AATGGGGGATGTACCTCCAATCTGTACCGGATACTGAAGTGAGAACAGCGCAAACGGCGCAGTGCTCCACCAAGGGAACACTGCGCCGTTTTTGTGGACTAGGGGTAGGGTCAGAGTGGACCGGGCAGAAAGGCACATAAGAAGAATATCAACATATTCAGAAAATAAAAAACGGAAATGAACTATAGTGTTAAGGATCAGACCTGTTGACAAAGTCCCACGGAACTCCAACTCTATACTATATATACTATATAAATTGAAATTTATGCTTTTTCCCTCATGCTACTTTTCTCGAAGGAACTCCCTACTAATTAAAATCACTCAGGAGATGAAAACTCTACAGTTGTTCCACTATCCAAATGGAACAAGCCAGCGAGAGTACGAAATAAAAGTAGATTTCAATAACTGATTTATTTGTGGCGCCGTTAATCTCGCGAGCTGGAATGGATCATCTGTGAGCTGATAGATTGTATGATACATCAGTCGATGGTATTGCCGGTACACCTGCTCCATCAAGTCACGGTCACTCTCATCCTCGATTGCGAGGATGAAAGATGGGATAATAAGCATTAGGAACTGTCCTTTTCCCAATACTGGTCAATCATTACGTTAAGTTCTAAAGAGGACAGGATGTGCGCAAAGGACTTCTGCAAATCTTTCGGAAGATTCAAGAATGTGTTGAACGCAGTAAATGTCATTTTATTTTCTAAAATCTTCTTTTGAAAATCAGTCTGTGTCTCCTGAATTCTGGTACGCCCCAATAGATAGTCGGTGGAAACATGGAAATAGTCTGCGAGCATGATAAGCTTATCGGCGTCCGGAAGATGGACGCCTTTTTCATAATTCGATATTGTTCCCGCTGAAACGCAGAGTACCTGTCCTAACTGTTCTTTTGTCAGCCTTCGCTCCTGACGCAGTTTAGCCAGGATCTTTCCCAATTGCGCCACGTAAAATCCTCCCGTAGTTTAGAATGTTATTATTATATATTTTCTGCGGAACGACTCTCACAATATTATAGATAAAGAATTGTAAACGTGTTATTTTATCATATAATTTTAGATAATCTAAAATACGAAGTAAATTAGTAAGAGAGGCTTCTATTGGAGTGATTTGAATTGAAAAGAACTATTGCATTCTTTATGACGCTATGTATGCTCCTCTCATGTAGTGGCGTGGCCTACGCTGCAGATGTGGAGCTATTTGCTAGTTTGACGCTCTCTAGATATGTTGCAGATGCTTTCTCTGGAGACAGCCGTGGTGAAATAATCATAAGGAAGATGGAACAACCAGACTTGAAACAGCTTCTCATAATGAATGGGTAGGACTCATTCGAGAGAAATCGGGCCTGCCAAAAGCACAGCGAAGATTTTTTATTAAAGAGTGTATTCAAGAAAACGGAGAAATTGACTGTATGTATATTGAAGTTCCTTATGAAGTATACAAACAGTGGAATTGTGAACATATGCGTAGTGAGAGAAATCGAAAGTCTAGTCAAGATATTCAGTTTTTTTCTTTGGAAGACCAGCGCAGTCTGGTCGAGCATTACCTCACTGTGGTCGACTGGGTCATCCGGGACCACATCAAGCTCAACCCCCAAGTCTGCGGGCTCGACTACAGCGACGTCTATCAGGAGGGCTGCGTCCACTTGTGTCGGGCTGCCGCCGCCTACACCGGAGAACCGGCCAGCTTCGGCGCCTACGCACAGAAGGTGGTACGCAACGGCCTGATCCCCTATTGCCCCAGATCTGCCGACGAAGCCCGAACCTCTCCCTCATGAACGGCATTCCAGAGCCGGAGCCACCGATGGACCGCAGTTCCCCCTCGCTTGAGGAGCAGGTGCTGAATATACTTGCCGGCGAGGATCTTGTTCGGACCTTACATCAGATGCACGCTCAGTCCAGCGGTGTGGTCCGGCTGGGGCTTGAGGCGATGGAGCTGAAAGTCAAGGGCATGACCGGTCAGGAGATCGCTGCACTATACGGAGTCAAGCCTAATCACGTAGGTGCGTGGATCTCCCGGGCAGCACAGCGCCTGCGAAGCAACCGTGCGTTTTGGAGTGCATTTACGTCTGACTGAAACATCGTACAGCGTCTTGCTTCAAGTTTTCTTTCACCAGTCAAAACAGAAATTTATCTAGGAAACACCTGGACATATTCCAAATTTCCCCTTATCATTACAATGGGATTTTTATTGGGGCGGTGTTTCCATTATGCTCATCTACTTACAAACCATTGAGACAGATGAAGAAAAATCAAAATTTGAGGAGATATATCGAACCTATCGAGGTCTTATGTACCATGTAGCGTTTGAGCGCATGCATCATGAACAAGATGCAGAGGATGCGGTACACCATGTCTTTATGAAAATCGCAGAAAATATTAAAATCATCGAACCGGTTAGTCCAAGAACCAAGCAGCTCGTCGTAACTATGGTCAACAATCATGTGACCGATGTGTTTCGCAGCAGGGGTCGGCATCCTACCACTGCATTCGATGATGAATCATTAAGCCATCTTTCAACAAATACTCCTGAAGGTGAGGATCTGTTGGCTGAGTGTATCTTGAAACTGCCTGAGCAACAGCAAATGGTAATTTGGCTAAAATATGTATACGGATATAACCTGCGTGAGATTGCCAAATTGCTTGGGATCTCTCTTGCCTGGGCCCAGAAGATTGATCAACGAGCTAAAAAGAAGCTCGAGGCTCTTTACCGTGAAGGAGGTGGCACCTTTTGATTCCAGACAGTATGCTTCGCGGTGCGGCGGAAAAGTCCTGCGAAATCTATGTGAGCCGGCTTGAAGCCGGCTACGATCCGAAAGCACAACACAAGTTCTCACCGGAGTTTGAAAAGAAAATCAAGAAACTGAGGCGCAAGGCAAACCATCCTATTGTATATCGTTCACTGCAGCGTATCGCATCGATCATCCTTGTCTGCCTGATCGCCTGCGGCGCATGGTTCACTGTTGACGCCGAAGCCAGGGCGGCATTCTTCGGATGGGTCAAAGAAATCTATGAAACGTATTTTGTCTACCGCTTTGAAGGCAACGCTGACTATAGCGAAAGTACTGTTGCTTACCGCCCCACATGGCTCCCAGATGGCTATACAGAATTTCACACTAGTGAAACCGAATCTACTACAGCCGTACTGTATCAAAATGAGGAGGGTCTTTTACTAACATTTCAATATACTCACAATCCGAATGAGACCGATTGGTTCATTGATGCTGAGCATGCAGTAATCAAAGAAACCACCGTAAATGGCTGCCCTGCTGAGATTTTTATGACTGACAATATCACCGATTCCTGCTCAATTGCATGGATAGATGAACAAAATTCTGCTTTTTCCGTATCTGCATTTTTAAGTGAAAGCGAGCTCATCAAGATTGCAGAAAATGTACAGCCAATAAAATAATTTTTCAGCTGTCCAAAATCGCCCCCTTTCTTCGTATTAAATAAACGGAGAAAGGGGGTGACTGTTTTGAGAAAACGGATAATCTGCATGATGCTCCTCATCACTATGGCCTTTGTAATCCCCGCCAATGCCGCCACGCGAACCATCTCCGTAGTACCTGACATCGAATTTGATGGGACAAGGGCAACCTGTAGCGTTCTCATTGTTGGTAATCGGACAACGGACGAGATCGAGGCTACCATGGAACTGCGGCAAGGTGGCCGGCTCATTGATGATTGGAGTGCCTCCGGAAATGGATTCCTTGAAATCAGTGAAACCGTAACCGTATCCAGAAGTACAACCTACACGCTAACCATTGAGTATTCAGTCAACGGCGACAGCAAGACCCCGGTATCTATTTCGCGGACAAATAGATAGGATTATGATTTGCATGCATAATCCCTATTAGCCAACTTCTCATTTCATTGTTTTCGTCAAGGAAAAAGTTGAGCACAAGGGCACTGAAAAGTTAAGCACAAGAAACACCTGTAAAGCTTGGGTGTGAGAAGGAGCAAAAGAAACTAATTCATGCTCCAGTGCGAAACTTTATGTGCCCATTTTATATTTTTATAATCCAAGATAAGGGAAACACCTCCTAAACCGTGCCCTAACGCAAGACAATCGGCGCTCTTTTGCGGAAGAAATTCCATGCGTTCAGAGAAATCGACATTTTTCACAATGCCAATTTGAATTGGCAGAAATTTCTTGGCAATTATTATATCCTTTTCATAGAGGGGGTGTAAAAATTGCTAAAGACAAATGTTGCCTGTAGGAATTATCCCCATATGGTCCAAACATTGGACGAAAAGATCTACTCACGAAGAAAACGCATGAAAATCTCTCAAGATACCCTGGCGGAGCGGACAGGACTTACCCGCAATTGCATACAGCAAATGGAATGCTATGAACATCTACCTCAAACCAACACCTTATTCGAATTAATGAAAGCTCTGAAATTCAGTGAGGAAGAGATCAAAGAATTTTGGAACGAGTACCAAAAAGCCTACCTTGCAGATACAGAACTCCAAAGGAAGAGGGAAGAGGATCTTGCAACTATATCATAGGACGGATTTTGTAGGGGAAATTTATGATTTGTTATACCACCTTGGTGTCACAGCAAACTACACAGGCTTTTTCCAAATTGCCTTTGCGGTACAGTTATGTATGGAGCAGCCAGAGCGTCTGCTGCTGGTTACGAAATGGGTCTACCCGGATGTAGCGAGGCACTACAAAACCAACTGGAAAGCGGTGGAACGTAATATCCGCACTGTAAACGGGATCGTATGGGAGCAGAACCGCCTTTACTTGGAGGAACTGGCAGGCCGGGAACTGCTACACAAGCCCAGTAATGCGCAGCTGCTGGCGATTCTGGTATACAGCCTGCTGTCACAGCGTGCCAGCTCTCTGGCGGTGCATGGACTGGGTGAGGCGGTAACTCTCCCCGGAGAAGATCACGATATGGGAGTGATGGATCAGGCGGTCAATGAGGGCTGCGGTGAGACGGTTGTCACCAAAGACGGTATTCCACTAGCTGAACTCCAGGTTGGAGGTAATGATAAGGCTCTTCCTTTCATAGCAGTCGGAGATCACCTGAAAGAGCAATTCGGCGGCATCCTTGTGGAGTGGAACAAAACCAATTTCGTCAATGACCAATAATTCTGCCTTCCGCAAAGTTCCAAGGAACGCGTTGATCGTTCCTTTATTATTTCGCTCCAGCAGAAGGTTAGCCAGGGAAGCGGCGGTCTTTACCATTCGGTTGATTCGGTTTGCTTCCCGTTCCCGCAGTTCCAGCAGTTCTTTCACATACTGCTCTGGATCATCACAGTAGGAGATGCTCCGTCACTCCTTTGCCAAGCCGCCCAGTTTCAATGTCCGCATATACTGCTCAATCTGCTCAGTCATCAGCATCACTAAATGATTTATAACAGATAATAACACCAAGAAAGCAAGTCTTTTCCCAAGACTTGCTTTCTCTCTTACTCTATCAAAATGTCCTACTGAGACTTTTACAGTACATGGGACTATGTTCGTTTCTCCGTAAAATATTCCGCCGCCCGATATTCCAGCTCTGCCAAGCTATCAATGCGGCGGTACTCAATAATCTGTTGCAGCTCCGGCAAAGCCAGAAAATATCTTTCCCAGATCGCCTCTCTGTCATAATCCTGCTGGTAGCGACTCACGGCATAATTAAAAACTGTCCTGCTTGGTATCGTACTGTTTTGCAGTTGGATTCTGTACTTTCTGGGTGCCTTGTCACAGCCCAATAGGTATGCCACCATGTCCAACACCCTTTGCGCCGTCATGCGGGTGCTGAGAGATGTGACCGGATGGAGATATTCCTCACCGAGGTCGTCTGGATAAAACCCTTCTGTCGCATCATCATCGGCAAGAGACTGTTCCAGCAGTTCCGAATACTGCTTCGCCAGCTGAATCATGGCTCTCATATTGCCTCGCATATATGCAATCTGATTATAAAAAATGAACTTTTCCAGCGATTCCTGCCCCGCTTTGTGCACAGATCCCTCCCCCCTGTCTCAGCTCTATATAAGTTATTTTCGACAATATTATAGATTCTCACTTGTATAGATGTCAAGGGTTACCACACTTTTCTCTCACTGTATAGCAATTTTGTTTTCCGATAAAATAGGGAAAAACACAGTCAAAGGATGGCAGGGGTGCAGTGAATAGCAAAACAGATGAAAAGGTCGCCAAAATAGCTGCGAAACTGCGGAAAATCCGCGAATTGAAGAATCTCACACGGGAACAGTTCTGTGAACGTCTGGGAGAAAATGTAGAATATTGGGGCAAGATCGAACGCGGTGAGCAAACCATCAGCCTTGGGAAATTGCTTCAGGTCTGCGAGGTCTACCATATTCGCATTGAGGAGATCATCACTCTGGATTTTCAGGAGCAGGACACGCAACAGCTCCGTGACTCCATCGTTGCTCTACTCGACGAATGTGATTACCATCAGCTTGAAATTACTCACAAATTTATTACTGATATTGCCAAGGCTCTGTAAGCAGCCAGTTGTAGCACTGCTGTCTGACCTGAACGACTATCCGCTGGACAATGACGTGTACCACTGCATTGGTTGCGTACGGGCCAAACGTTCTCGATGGACTTTGACGAGCAGGTAGAGATTTCCAATTTACTCTATGGAAGTCACCTTCAGCGCTCTTTATTCGAAGCGACGTTACTTTGATTCTTGCGTCTTTTTCTGATTTATACCCACGGAAGATTGATAAGGTAGAATAAGGGACCTGTTGACAAAGTTCCCCCAAAACTCCAACCCTATGGTATAATTGAAATAAGGGGGGATGTAAGGATGATGGGACGGCAAAGCGGTCAAATGAGCATGTTGATACTGGACATAGAGGAATTGATCCCAGGAAATCATTTGCTCCGGCAAATCAATCAGCTGGTTTCATTTGATTTTATCTATGACCTTGCAGCACCGTATTATCCTGCGAATGGCCGTCCATCTGTCGATCCTGTCAGTATGTTTAAAATGCTGCTGGTGGGATACCTATACGGTATCAAGTCAGAGCGTCGGCTTGTCCAAGAGGTCCAGTTAAATATTGCGTATCGCTGGTTTTGCGGTTTCGAGCTCGGAGAGAAGATACCAGATCATTCTACGTTCAGCAAAACAAGAGTTCGTAAATGGAATGAAAGCGGCTTTTTCCAGAAGGCTTTCCTTGAAATTGTTCGCCGCTGCATAGAGCAGAAGCTGATAGATGGCAAAGAAATGGCCTCGGATGGCAGCTATATCCCCGCTGAAGTCTCCCGCAACAGCTGGATTGACGTAGAGGTAGAAGTCGAGCAGAGTATGCTGAGCTATCTTGACGATTTGGATCAAGAACTTGCATCACAGCCAGGGTTCAAGAAGCCCCCAACCAGCATGGTCACAAAGAAGATTACAACAAGCACAACAGATTCTGAGTGCGGCTATATCCACCACGGGAGCAAACGAGGTGTGGGATACCTCATGGAAGCGACCGTAGATTGCAAACATGGGATTGTTACAGCAGTCGATGTATTCCCGGCAAATGAAAAAGAAAGCCTCTTGGTTTTGCGGCATCTGGAACGGCAGAAAAAGCAGTTGGGCCTGTCTATGGAGAAAGTTGCTTTGGACAGAGGGTATGACACTGGTGCTGTTCACAGGGGATTGGAACTATTGGGAATTACCGGTTATATTCCCGCCATCCGTTTTCCCAATGACCCAAGTAAATATGGATTTTTATATGATCCGCAACAGGATACATTTATTTGCCCAATGGGACAATCTCTTGTATATCACCGTCTGAACTGCAATAAGTCCACAGGGAAATATCTTCGTTGTTACCAGATACAGGGCGATGTCTGCCAGAAATGCACTTCCCGTAAGACTTGTTTTGATACGACCGGGGTGCGCAGAAGAATTTTGGCCAGCAGCTGCTATCCCGCGTTTTACAGAGGGCATTTAAGGGTCAATACTCCGGAATACCTGTGTATGATGAGAAAACGGAAAATATGGGCCGAAGGCAGCTTTGCGGCTATGAAAAGAGAGCATAACCTTTTGAAAATTAGAAAACGAGGCATTCTCGCGGCAACTGAGGAATGCCTCATGTCTGCCATGGCATTAAACCTCAAGAGAATGGCTAAGGCCATCTTTTCTGCAATATATATGGATAAAATGTGGGCTGAGAATATGATTTCTCAGCCTATATTTTATCTTTGTCAACAGGTCCAGTATTTTTCGCAAAATGGTTTGCAGGGCCTGGCATGAGCGAAGTCAGCCGGCAATGAAGGTATCCTCAAGGGCATCCTCCAGGTGCTTCATGTTCATGTACTTCTTGTTGCCCCACTGGGTGCCGGCCACATGGCGCAGCCGGGCACAGACCAGCATGAGGGCGGAGTTGCCGTCCGGGAAACTGCCCACTACACGAGTGCGGCGGCGGATCTCCCGGTTCAGCCGTTCAATGACATTATTAGTACGGATGCGGGTCCAATGTTCACTGGGAAAATCGCAGTAAGTCAACGTCTCTTCAATGCCGTCCTCTACCTTCTTGGCAGCCTCTTTCAGCTTCATAGAGCGCAGTTGCTCTACCACGGCTTTGGCTTTCTCCCGGGCAGATTTCTTGCTTTCCTGGGCGTGGATTGCCTTGAGCATCTTTGCCACCAGCTTTACCTTGGAGCGAGGTGTTACAGAGAACACATTGCGGTAAAAGTGGACGGTACAGCGCTGGTACTTGGCTTCAGGGAATACTTCTCCCACAGCCTCCAGCATACCAAGGCACTTGTCGCCAACCACCAGTTTGACTCCATCCAGGCCACGGCCACGCAGCCACTGGAAGAAGCTGACCCAGCTGGCCTTGTCCTCTTTCATACCTTCGGCGGCACCTAAAACCTCACGGTATCCGTCCTCATTCACCGCGATCGCCACCAGAATGGCCACATTTTCAAACTCTCCGCCCCAGTTGCGGCGCAGGTAGATCCCATCCACATAGACATACGGATAGCGCCCACCCTGCAGAGGGCGGTTCCGCCAATCCTCAATGTGGACATACGCTTTCTTGTTCAGCTCACTGATGGTGGCCGGAGACACCTTGCTGCCCCAAAGCGCTTCTGTGATGTCCTCCACACGCCGGACGGATACGCCTGCCAGGTACATCTCAATGAGAGCTTCCTCTACGCTGCTTTCGCGGCGGCGATACCGCTCAATAATAGCAGTCTCAAAAGAGATCCCCTTGAGCTTGGGCACCTTCAGGGTAACGTCCCCGGAAGTGGTGGTGAGATTCCGGTTGTAGTGGCCGCTGCGATAACCCTGCCGCTGCTCATTGCGCTCGTACCGGGCCGCTTGGGTCAGTTTCTCTGCCTCGGCCTCCAGCAGTTCGTTGAGGGTTTCCTCCACGCTGCCGCGCACCAATTCCTTAAGCTGCCCCTTGATAACTTCCTCGTTTAGCTGTACAATCTTCTCAGACATGGTTTGCTGTCTCCTTTCAGAATGGTGTGTCGTGACTTCATTCTACCAGAGGGTTGCAAACCATGTCTTCTTTTATCTACTTTTCAATTTGCGAAACTTATTCTACCTTATCAATTTTTTCACGAACGCCTTGTCTGAAATCAGATGAGTAAAAAATAGCACTTTCATTGACTCCTAAACAAACAAGAAGTTTTGAAAGCCACGAGGCAAATGCTTTATCTTTTGACGAATGGCTGATAAATATTTTTTTGCTACTCATAGTTAAAAGTCCTTTCTTTATCTTTTTCGACTTTAAACTTATAAAACTTAAGCAATTATATGACTATACTGTTTGACCCCTTCCGAGTACGCTGTAACCGATAGCCTGATCCATCGTTTTTGCTTTTTTCGTATGCATTATCAATGTACTTACTCGGATTCAGCAAAAAGTCATCCTCCTTCACATATTCAATGTAAGAACCGGTAAGCCAATCAAAAGTTTTGCATAATTGTTCTCCTCTGCATCTGAAATAGTTTCTAAAATATGTATCAATTATCCCACATTCATCTCTTTTGTTCTTAACATCTTGCGTGCAATAGGATAACACATCATTTGTTCTGCTGGTAAAGAAATTGGCAGAAGACCACACTCGCATAACAACACCTCACTATGCGGCTAGCGAAGAAATTAAATCCCAGAACGTTTCTGCTGCTTCAACTGCCCCCTCTATACTAGATTCACTGAAAATATTAACAACATTATCAAGCGTGGTAGCAGTTACACCTCCTACTTCGATATCATCAAGAGTTCCAGGAGTAAGTGCAGCAAGTAGTGATGCCCCCACTAATGTTCCAAGATTCCTTACATCTTTGACTGTTCCAAAAAACTTGAACAGTGATTGATATTTCCTCTTCATTTTCGGTCTTGTGTTTGGAAATATTCAATGATATGCTCACTTTCCTTCATAGAAGCATAATCCAGTGCTGACATCCATGGGTCATCTTCATTGTAAAGATTCCCCATTAACGCAGTGTTTTGGGTATCTGCCCCATGTTTTACCAAATATTTTATCACATCAAAATACCCATAGCCTATCGCAGTTTCTAACGCAGTAACACCAGATCCATCTGAGTATATAGTAACTCCATTGATATCTGCACCACATTTTTCATAAAGAAATTGAATTATTTCAAGATCGTTGGCAAAAGCCGCACTGCCCAGAGGAGAAATAAGTCCATCAACCTTTGCCCCTTGGTTAACCAGCCACTGAACCAATTCTAAATTCCCACATTCAGCTGCATAGCTTATAGGGGTTACATCTGCTGGATACCCGTAATTTATATCAATGCCCAAATTGAAAAGAAACTGAAGAAAATCTTGTTGGTCTGCGTCTATCGCACATGCTAGAATTTCTCCCGCCAGGTTATCATTTAATACATAACCATGGTCTAGCATCCATTCACTCCCCCAAATATTTCCGGTTTGTGCCAAGTCAAAAAATACATCTTCCACTGTAATATTACTTGTATTATTAAAGGAGATGTTCTCCCTCTCTAAAATTGAAATCACTTTTTCGCTTCTCTGAATAAGTGCATTCTTTAAAATGGCCGGAAGAATGAAATCTTTATCTCCTGAATAGCGCTCCAATAAATAACGAAACGTATCGTCATTATCATAAAAAGCAGCGATATTCAAAAGATCATACTCCAAATTATTGTTAACAAATTTAGGAAATATATGGTCTAAACTTTCCGAAGAACAAAATGCAGTAATACAAGCCAATAATGGTTCGTCAACATTTTCTAAATTCAAACTATTTATTAATTGCGTTGAGTTTCCATCCAATGCCAATTTCATTGAATCATTTAATGTACATTCGACATTCTCCTCCTGTAATTTTTGATAAAGAAGCTGTACGATACCACATTGTTCTTCACAGGAAATAAAGTTGCCTAACAGAGCCGCTGACAAAGTATGGTTTGTGACTTCTGCTCCAAGTTCTATAAGGCTTTGCACTTTTTCAGCATCTCCACGTTGAGCGGCAATGTCTAACGCAGTCGTTCCATCGTTTTTTGAATAATGGATATTGGCACCGTATTCCAACAGGAGATCAAAATATTTGTCTTGAAAATGATATTGATCAACGAATAAGTCACAGGAATACATAAGTAAGGAATTTCCATCCCTATCTGTACCACTCGGATCTACTCCAGCCTGTAAAAGATATTCAAAAATCGGAGGACTACCGTACTCTTTCCATCTGGCTAAAACCAGATCGGTACCAGATTGTCCGCTCAAGTCGTAATTTGTAGCTTCAAGTTCTTCCTTTACTTCTTCTAAATTGATAGAGTAAAGTAATGTACCATCTATTTCCTTATGGCATCCACTACAACACAGTATTAAGCATACTCCCAGACTCACTAGAGGTATCGTACAGCTTTTCATAGTTTACCTACCAACCCAATCAAATTCTACTGTTTTTGTGTTCGAGAATTTGTTTTTTATAATTTCCGGTTTATCCAAGGATGATTTAAAAGCAGTAGCCATTTCATTGTCAAGGAAAGTAATACTTCCTTCCATTACAAGATTCTCAGGTGCAATTACTCCGATTTCTGGGCGGAAACCATTTAGCCACCAATGAGATCCCTATCCGTGAGGATACTGCTGTCCAACTCACTCTCATCCGAAATAGCAGGGGTTATGGGTTCCTCCGTCCCGGTGTTTGTCTCTTCCGTGATCACCTCACTCTCAGGTGCCTCCACTGCCGGGGTCTCCTCAGAAGGTTCCGGAGTCAGGATGTCCTACTCCAGCGTCAACCCTGACTCTTGTTCCACCGTCAGCTCCGGCAGGAGGAACTCCGCAGGGGCAGATACCTCCATGTTGGGGATCTGAGCCTCAACTTCGGTCCCGTTCTCTCTAGGCTCTTCGAGCTCGGCTGTAGTTTTCTCTTCAACGGGCAGCTCGGGTTCGGCAGCAAGCTATAGCTAGTTATAAGGGTTCTCTATGGAGACTTCGCTGGTGCTGTTTCCCCGTATGTATTCATAGGTCATATTGCCGCATACGTCGTATTCGTAGACGTGCTTCTACTACTCCGGTACATTTATATTTGCCCACCGGTCCAACTAAACGGACCGGTGGGCCACGCAAGGCGTTTCTCTCACTCTACCTCGTTAAACGGAGAAAGCAAAAGTGAGTTTGAAAAGTTACAAAGTTACTTCTTCACTTTTGAGCCCCAAATTGAAAGATTTTTCAGTCAGCCCATAGTTCTATATTTTAGATGCTGCACAAGAAATTTACTTTAATAAATTCCTGCTATTTAAGGTGCTAAAACAGAACCATTGGGAATTTTGTAACTCTATTAGTTCATATCTTTCATTATCAATGAAGATAGTTGTTGATTCCCAAGGATAATTAATGTACATGATACCCGCAACATCATCTCGTGTCGAAGAAATATTAAAAATTATGCACTCCCCTTTTTTGTAAATTGATTGACATTTTGCTTGAGTGAAACACTTTTCGAGCATCCTATTAATGTCATTTTTACTGTAATTAGCTGAATACTCCAATTTAGAACTACCCGAGGTATCAAAAGTATAGATTTCTTTTTGATCATTACTTCTTTGATAAATCGCTACATTTTGATATTGCAATTGCTGCATAAAATCAACCAATTCATGATATGTTTCATAATTATTTGATAACAGTTTTTGATAATATTTTTGGGGATCTCTCTTAAATAAACTTAATAGTATAAAAACAATCCCAGTAATCAACAAAAAAGCAACCACAAATCTTTTTATCTTCAATAAAACACCCCTTTAATATTCTTTTCTTGGCAATCCATAAAAATCAGCGACATTAATATTATAAAACCATGTAATTCCGGTACGAATAGCGGCTTTATCTTCCTCGCTATCAGCACCAGTAAAAATCCCTTCTATACCTCCGGCTGCATAATCCCCCCCAGCAATTAACTCAAATTCAGACATACTGGCTGCGGACCCCAAATAACCATAAGTAATATTTCCTAACATCTCAGGAGTTACCACTCTGCCTTGAAATACAATTTGAGTATTATGCTCTCCTGGATAAGTCGTACCAATAGTGGATTCCCATGGCTCCTCGCGCTTAATATCCCAAGGCATACGGTGGTTAACTTGGTCCATAAACCATGAATAATTCCGCATATGGAATGAAAAATCTGTTTGTGCATTATACACAGCCGTCTCTACTGGAATTGTAACATCAAGATACTGTCTACCTCCTATAACAGTAACTCTTATCCCTGCATCAATATCATGGGCATTAAGTTGCGTTTCAAGATATTTGTCAACCCACATAACGCGATCAGATAACCCTACCAGTTGCATTAGCTGATCTAAGCCAACATACGATGTGGATGTTGTAGTACATAGAATTGATGCAAAGTACTGCTTCATATTTCTAGAATACCCTCGTCCCAATAGATTACTATTCCCGAGAGGCGACATATCATTGAAGTTAATTGAATAATACTTAGGTATAGCTGCGGTTATCATTGCCATAGTCCTCGTGGACATTGGTGATTCGATGCAGCGCATCATAAGTATAAGTGTTCTCCACGGTGGCTTCGCCGGTGCCGTTGCCCCGCATGTATTCATAGGTCATGTTGCCGCACGTATCATACTCATAGACGTGCTTTTGCTGCTTCATGTCCTTCTGACTGGGGTCGATGTCGGTTACCCGCAGCAGCTGTCCGATGGAGTCATACTCATACTCCTCCACCCAGCCGTGAGGGTACTCCATACGGACTACGCGGCCCATGCCGTCATACTCATAACTGGTGGTGCGGCCATCGCTCTCCGTCACCGTAGACAGATTGTTCACCAGGTCGTAGGTATACTCTACCGTAGTATCATCCGGATAGGTCAGAGAAGTTTGGTTCCCGTTTCCATCATAGGTATACTCCACCACATTGCCTTTGTGGTCCGTAACACGCTTCAACTGACTGAGCAGGTCATACTCAAAGGCATTGATCCCTGTCCAGTCCTCCATCCGCACCAGATCGCCCACGGCATTATAAACATAATCTACCTCTTTACCGCCATTATAATTGATATGTGTGACCATATCAAGGGCGTTATAGGTAAATTCTGTTACCATCGCGTCGGCGTCCACCTTATAGACCAGATTGCCGTTGCCATCGTATTCGTATTCCGTGACATTGCCCAGCGCGTCGGTCTGTTTGGTCGTCAAGCCGCGGCCATCATATTCATAAGTTGTGACCTCCCACTCATCCACGCCGTCCTGGGTGTCCACGCGGTGAAGGGATGTCTTAGTCAGGTTCCCCATGGCATCATACTCAAAAAGGGCAGAACTGCCGAGTGTCCACCGACAGCGAGGAGCAGCTCACCAGCTATCAAAACCAACTTTCCTACTACACCGAGAAGATCATGAAGGAGCCCAATTGGACCATGGCCGGTGTGTTTGCGGACGAGGGTATCACGGGAACCTCCGCTAATAAGCGGAAGGAATTTCTGCGGATGATCCGCCAGTGCCGCCAGGGAAAGATCGATATGATTCTGGCCAAGTCCGTCTCCCGCTTCGCCCGGAACACAGTGGACACCCTCAACTTTACCAGAGAGCTGCGAAGTCTGGGAATCCCAGTGATTTTCGAGGAGCAGAATATCAACTCCATCCACCCAGAGAGCGAGTTCCTGATCACCCTCCATGGAGCCTTCGCCCAGGCTGAGAGTGAGAGTACCAGCAGTCGAGTCCGCTGGGGAAAGCGGCAGTCCATGAAGGAGGGCCGTGTCACCATGCAGTACCAGAAGCTGCTGGGCTATGAGCGAGGACCAGACGGGAAACCTCAAATCGTGCCAGAGCAGGCGGAGATCGTCCGCTTCATCTACCAACGATACCTGGCTGGAGATCCTCTGCGCTCCATCAAAGAGCAGCTGGAAGCTCAGGGCTGCCTTACTGCGGCTGGCAAGTCTAAGTGGGTAATTTCCAATATCAAGAGCATTCTGACCAACGAGAAATACTGTGGGGATGCCCTGCTTCAAAAAACTTTTATCAAGGACTGCATCAGCAAGAAAGTGATTCCAAACACCGGACAACTGGACAAAGTCCTCATCCAAGATCACCACGAGGCCATTGTCAGCCACGAACTATTCGATGCAGTTCAGTTGGAGTTGGCCCGGAGAAAAGCTCGTGAGGGCGGAACCAGGAGAAGCACCCCCACCGGTCTGCGGAAATACAGTGGGAAATATGCCCTCAGCAATCTGCTGTTCTGCGGCGAGTGCGGTACTGCCTATCGCCGGTGCATCTGGACCCAGCACGGGGAAAAGCGGCCTGTGTGGCGCTGTGTCAGCCGGTTGAGCTACGGAAAAAAATACTGCCTGCATTCTCCAACATTGGATGAAGAGCCGCTTCAAAAGGCAATTCTGGGAGCCATCAATGCATCTATGGACAACCGAACCGTGCTGGAAAGCCGAATCACGGCGGTTATGGAACAGGAATTGCTGCCCGTCGCCGGAGAAACCATGAGCTTGGCCGATGTGGAACGGGCTCTGGAGGATCTGGGGCGGCAGTTTGATAGTTTTCTGAAAGAGGCCGCATCTCCTGAGCGTCAAGAGGAATATACCGAGCGCTTCCGTGCGGTATCCACCTCCATGGCCGAATTGAAAAATCGGAGAGAGCACCTCAAAGCAATCTATCAGGAAAATGAGAAGGCTTCCCAATGGCTCCGAGCGATCTCCGCCGCGTTGGAGGGAGCTTCCGCCGACATCACGGAGTGGGACGAGAGCACGGTCTATCAGCTGCTGGAAAAGGTCACGGTCCTATCTAAGGACAGAATCCGAGTGACCTTCCGGGGTGGCTTGGAGATAGAGCAAAACATAAAGGAGGATTAGATACATGGTATTTATAACAGGCGATTGCCACGGAAACTTCCGGCGATTCGGCCGCAGATACTTCCCGGAGCAGGAAACTATGGACCGGGATGACTACATAATAGTGGCGGGCGATTTCGGAGGGGTATGGGCTGACACACCGGAGGAAAACTACTGGTTGGACTGGCTGGAACAGCGGCCCTTCACAACCCTGTTCGTGGATGGAAATCATGAAAATTTCCGCCGGCTGGATACATTCCCTTCTCACATCTGGCATGGAGGCAGCGTCCACCAGATCCGCCCCCACGTCCTTCACTTAATGCGGGGACAGCTCTATGAGATCGGCGGCAAGACCTTCTTCACTATGGGCGGAGCCAAGACGATGTGGAAGACGGCATCCTGGATCCGGCGGATCCGAACTTCCATGCCAAACAGCGAGTATTGCAACGCACCGGCAGACACAGATTCCGGATACTGGGCCGCTCCTGGTGGCCGGAAGAGTTGCCCTCCGATGAAGAATACTACACCGCCTTGGGGACACTGGATCAGGCAAACTGGAGAGTAGACTATGTAATCACCCACTGCGCCTCCACCAGCATCGCTCTGACTATGGACCGTCACAACGAGGCAGACCATCTCACGGAATTTCTGGAGATGGTGGACCGAAAACTGGAATATCAATACTGGTTCTTCGGACACTTCCATGACAACCGCTCGGTGGACCAGAAACACATCCTGCTCTGGGAGCAGATCGTACAGATCTTGTGAGAAAGGTCAGAGAGGAAAAGACAGCCCAAGGGCTGACTTTTCCTCTCTGGTTCTTCACGAGAGAAAATACCTCAGAACAAAATATATTATTTTATACCGCTTGCTGGCATTGGAAAGCGTTCGCACTGGACATTATCCAGAGAAGAGGCTATAATGATTTTGTGAACTTACTCAACCACTGAAAGTATGCCTGTTTTTATGGAGGTGAACTTTACGATGGTAGAAAATAAATTGCCGGATGACAGCATCGTCGTCCAGTATGCAAGACAGGCTGTCGCAGCAGATTTGAAAAAGAAAAAGCTCCTCAAGCAGCCGATTGCTAAATTTGATCCCAAAACAGGGAAAGTCTATATGGTTCACAGCGACGGCACCAGTGAGGTAGTCGGCGAGGCCAGAAAGGGACGATACAGTGAACGAAACCCTTAAAAAACCGGAGGTTGTTGTTTTCGCAGGTCCCAATGGCTCAGGGAAAAGTACCATCACAGATTTACTTCGTCCGACTGGAATGTCATATATCAATGCGGATGAAATTCAACGTGTGCTCGGATGTGAAAATATTGAAGCAGCCCAAATAGCGGAGGAACGTCGAGAACTTTACCTAAAAGAGCATGAGAGCTTCTGTTTTGAGACTGTTTTATCTACCCCGCGCAATTTGAACTTGTTAAGACGTGCAAAGCAAGAAAACTTCTTTATTCGCTGTTACTATGTCCTCACTGCAGATGCCCAAATCAATGTAGCGCGGGTTGCTTCCAGAGTATCAGCTGGCGGCCATGATGTGCCCGTAGAAAAGATTATTTCCAGATATGATAGGGCACTTGATTTAGTAAAAGAATTGGTCCCTGTCTGTGATGTTTGTCACATCTATGACAACTCCTTGACCGCTCCCTACCGTATTTTTAAGAAACGCAAGGATCAATATTGGTATTGTCCAGAGCCTGGGTTATGGTTAAAGAAAGATATCATTGCTTTGACCGGGATTAAAAGCGCCGTTCGAGGCGCATTAAATGGATAATGTGGACAAGGGTAGAAGTATTGAACAGCTTTCTTAGACTGTCCAATACTTCTACCCTTATTTTACGGGAGAAAGCCTTGATATTTCAGGCTTTCTCTTTTCCCATGCACGGTCCAGTTATCCATATCACAAAGGCGAAAAACGCAAGCTTGGTGGTTAAAAAGCGGAAAATACCCAGTTTTGAACCCTTTGTCCAGATCAGCCTGTCCACTCTTTCCTTTGCGCATGGAGCAATTCAAATCTATCCGGTGTCTTGTAGTTGAGCGTGCTGTGAGGACGTTTGGTATTATAAAATTCTATATATGTATCAACACTTCTCAGGAACTGTTGCTCGGAACAATATTGTGTTCGGTAAATCTCCTCCCGCTTCATGGAGGCAAAAAAAGACTCGGCCACAGCATTGTCATGGGGACAGCCGGACTTCGAGAAAGACTGGACAACCTTGTTCATGCGAAGCAGTTTCCGGAATGTGTTGGATGTATATTGTGGGCCCTGGTCGCTGTGAAACATCAGCTGCTGGGGCTCATTTCTGTTCTGATATACCTGACGAAAGGTAGAGGTAACCAGATAGGTGCTATTCTTTGGCGATACTTTGTAGGCTACTACTTTACGTGAGAAAAGGTCGAGGATTACGCAGATATAAAGATACTTGCCATTAACCTTAAAACAAGTAATGTCGCTGACCCAAACACGGTTCGGTTCATCCACTTTGAATTGCCGCTGTAACATGTTCTGCTTTTTTGCCAGCCGCTCACTTTTCTGATAATCACGTTTGGAGTAGATGGATACACTTTGTAATCCCATTTCTCTCATCAGTTCAGCCACATACTTGGGCGAAGTCCGAACACCTCGCTCTGCCAACACAGCAACGATTTTATTTGTGCCAAACCTTTGCTGGCTCTCATCGAAAACTGCTTGGATATGCTCTTTTATCTCGACTCTTCGCTTATCGTAGGCTGTTACTTCTTTCCGCCGGAAGATATGGTTATAGAAGGTACCGCGGGATACACAAAGTGCCTCGCATAAGGCATGGACACTGTACTGACCATGCAGTTTGGCAAGCTCTTGCAGCTTTTCCTGAAGCGGCGCTGAAACCGTGCAGTTGACCCTTTGTAGAATCTCAATCTTTTGTTCTAACTTTTGGAGTTTCTGTTTCATTTTGATAAACGCCTGCTGGCTGACAGCATGACCGGAGTCTGTTATAGTCACAGTGTACGGTTTGAGCCATGTGTAGAACGTACTCCTGGGCACGCCGGTGTCGGCGCAGATATCGGTGACGGACTCGCCGGCCTGGTAGCGGGCGATCAAAGATTGCTTTGCTTCTGTGCTGATGCGCATGATTTGATTCCTCCTGTAAAATGGTGTAGAATACCATTGTAGAGAAGAAAATTCAACTTAGCTATGGCGTATAGTTGGGAGAACAGCGACAATTGAAAAAGGATATCCTGCACCTCATATTCCAGACTCCATTATGGATCAGCTTTGGCCAATGAAAGTAGTAGTAGATAAAGAGAATAGTATGGTTGAGATAAAGACTGTTGTAGGCAGAGGTTTGTACCTCCATAATTTGAAATGCCTGTTATCATCTACTTTAAAAGTAGCTGAATGCCACGATTGGCAAATCCTTCACGCATCAGAGGATATTTCTTTCCCAACATCTGATGACCCTGTGATTTGTATGAACTATAGAAACGAACACGACTATGACTTCAATGGTGGATGGGGCAGGAAAAATTGCAATATACTTATGCCACTCTCTCCGCGTTTAATTCTTTTTGCACAAGTAGGATCAAACGGCCCCTATACTGATTTAGACTTTTCACCACGATACAGCCAATTATTTAGACGCATGATTATTCAGCATGCGCACAGGTATGTATACTCTGATCGACCACAAAAAGGAATGCTTGAATTAAATGCTCGTGTAGTGAACAGGGATTTGTATGAGAAGGAAAAACAAGGAATAGCAGGATGGCATATTGAGCAAATACAGGCAGAACAAAGTTTATAAAAAATCCCACTAAATTTAGAAAATGAAATATCGATTTTAACCATCCCTTCCCAAAAGAAAGACATGACCGTGGGTCATGTCTTTCTTTTGGGGTTTCGGCCGCTTTGCGGCCTCCTCCCCTTGGCATTTCAATGCTCGGTCGGGCAAAGCCCTCCCTCCGCAATTCTTCGGTCCTACGGACCTGCGAACTTACGGCGCATCAGCGCCATCGGCCAGAAGGCCGGCGTTGAGTGCGTTTTCGTCTACGAGAGGAAATGTCAATTTTAGTCGTTCCGTTCATAATAAAAGGCCATCCTTGGAGCACTCTCCGTAAGAACAGTGCCCCAAAGCTTTTGTATTTTAATGTTTAATGTGATGTCGCTTGTTGGCTATATAGTTTTGAGATTAAGCCGTTTTTGCTTTGGTTCGTTCCCACTCTTCTAAATGCTCTTGGATCGCATTTTCCATTTCTTTAGGGGGAAATTTCCTTAAAATACCTACGCCGTTGTAGTATATGTCCATCATCAGATTGATTGTTTTCATTGCTTTACATCTTAAATTCGATGTTTTTTCAAGAATGTGTGAAAAAAAGCGCGCCCCTTGGAGTCCTAATTTCCTTGTAAATCAAGGAAAGCAAAAAACACCATTGATGTCCAAACCTTATGGGGTTCAGCTGTCAATAGTGTTTTCAAGTGGCGGAGACGGTGGGATTCGAACCCACGTGCCCTTGCGGACAACTTGATTTCGAGTCAAGCTCGTTACGACCACTTCGATACGTCTCCATAACAAAAATATTCAGTTTTAGGCAAAAAAAGCATAATTTCACGCTAGCTTAGTTACACGCCACCTGGGTAACGCTGCACATCAAGCTGTAAAACTGCAACTAATGCCCCCCGACCCTTGGTCTCCTAATAAGATACCCTATTTTTCTCAAAAAGTCAATGAGACATTGCAATTTCTTCCCAATCGCCGTATACTTGATTTCTACACCATCCTTGCGAAAGGAGCCTGTCTATGAATCTTGCCCAAACGGCGCTGGGCTTGCGGGACTACATCCAATCCTGGCGGCGGCGCCTTCACCAATATCCTGAGCTCAGCCTTCAAGAAGTCCAGACGACCCAAGCCCTTGCGGAAGAGTTGGACCGCTTGGGCATTCCTGTCATCCGTTTTCCTGGCCACACTGGCCTTATAGGTGTCATCGCTGGATCATTCCCTGGGAAAACCGTTCTGCTTCGGGCTGACATTGATGCCCTTCCCATTCGGGAGAACACCGGCCTGCCCTATGCCGCTCAAAACGGCGCCATGCATGCCTGCGGCCACGACTGCCATGCCGCCATGCTGCTGGGAGCGGCAAGACTTCTGCTGGAGCACCGGGAAGAACTGCCAGGTACGGTCCGACTGCTGTTCCAAGCCGCAGAGGAAACCTCCCATGGAGCGGAATATTTCATCTCCCAAGGTTGCCTGGATGGGGTGGATGCCGCTTTCGGCATACATATCTGGAGCGGCTTGACCGCCCCTCTCATCAGCGTGGAAGCGGGTCCCCGCATGGCTGCCTGCGATAATTTTGAGCTGGTGGTCCACGGAACTGCCGCCCACGGGGCCTCTCCCCATCTGGGCTGCGATGGAATCGCTGCGGCTGCTGCCGCGGTCACCGCCCTTCAAGGTTATGTGGCCCGGCGGCACGACGTATTCCAGCCTTTGGTCGTCACCATCGGCTCCATCCACGGCGGTGAAGCGCCCAATATCCTAGCGGACACTGTCACCCTGTCCGGCACCGCCCGGTGCTTCGACGAGGCGCTCCGCGCCCGGCTCCATGGCGATCTGGAAGCCCTGTTCTCCGCCGCCTGCCTCCCCTATGGCTGCACCGCCCAGCTCCACTGGCACAGTCTGGCCCCGGCGGTGGTCAACCATGACCCGCATCTGGTGGAGACCGGCCAGCAGGCCGCACGAAAGCTATACGGCCCCCAGGGACTGGGCCACCTGGCCCCTCTGATGGTGTCAGAGGACTTTGCCTATTACAGCCAGCATGTACCCACCTTATTCTGTTTTCTGGGCGGGGGCAATCCGGAGATAAACGCTATTTATCCCCACCACAATGAATGTTTTCGCATTGACGAGGACGCCCTGCCCCGGGGTGCGGCCCTGTACGCTCAGTTCGCCTTGGACTATCTGAAAGGAGAAGCCGCCCATGAAGCCTAAGATCCTGATCTCCAGTGAGCGTGATGACCCCTGCGCCAAGTATACCGCCGCCATCCTGGCCGCCGGAGGCCTGCCCACGGTGGCCTACTGTCCCCAGGTCTCCCTGGACTACGACGGGCTGCTCCTGTCCGGCGGTGGGGATATCGCCCCCCACCTGTTCGCGGCGGAGGATCAGGGTTCCCAGGACATCGACTACGACCGTGACATGGCGGAGCTGGAGCTGTTGGGGGCCTTTCTGGCCCTGGGCAAGCCGGTGCTGGGTATCTGCCGGGGCCATCAAGTCATCAACGTGGGACTGGGGGGCACCCTGACCCAGCACATCGGGGACGATCTGTGCCGCTTCCACCGCCGCACTCCGGACCATGAAGGCGATAAAGTACATACCGTTTACAGTGCGCCGGACAGCTGGTATCGCCAGACCTACGGCACGGTGTTCCCGGTGAACAGCTCCCACCACCAGGCGGTGGACCAGCTGGGGGGCGGTCTGTCCCCGGTGCTGTGGTCGGAAGCGGGCATTGTGGAGGCAGTGGAGCACTCCAGCTTCCCCCTGATCTCCGTGCAGTTCCACCCGGAGCGGACGACCGGCGACTACGCCCGGCCGGACGCGGTGGACGGGGGCGCCATCTTCCGGCGGTATCTGGCCCTGTTCGAGTGAACGTCAAAATGGCTGACGGCTATATGCCGTCAGCCATTTTTCCTTTACAGATATATCCTCCTGCTATGGGGCGACCGTCTCTGCTCTGGCGACAAAAAAGGGCTCTTGGCTGGACGCTAGAATCTCGCTGCCCCGGACCAGCGGCCCGTGGTAGGGATAGAGGTGATAGGAGCGCCCTTCCCCCCACGTCATGTCCACCTGGACCACCCTCTGCCCCTCGTAGCTCCCCACCCGCTCCCTGAGCCCGGCCTGGGCGAAGGCCGCCCACAGCAACCCCAAAAAGGAGCCAAAGAGCATCACACTGATGAGGCAGTAAAGGGCCGCTGCCTGGGCCCAGACGGCCAGGTGCGGGACCAGCCGGGGCAGATACCGCACCGTCAGCACCCCGGCAGCCAGGCCGAAAGCCCAGGTGAGGGCGCACAGCACATTCAGCGGAGCCGTCCGCCAGGTCATCCCCTGGCCCGCCAGCAGCCAGTCCCCGCCAAAGAGGACGGCCGCACACATCCCCACTGCCACTGTGACGGTCAGCAGCCCTTTTCGCCGTTCCCTGGCCAGGCGGATGAGACAAGCCAGAGCCATCCCCACCAGCAAGGCCAGCGGCACCCACAGGAACGCCCAGATATATCCGCCGTTCATCCCGCGTCCTCCGGCCACTGTGTGCCGATCTCCAGCCTGATGTCTCCCCCGCTGTCCCGGGCGGCCACATACCACCGCTCCCCCTCCGCAGGGGCTTCCTCGACCGTGCAGGTGGCCAGGGGTGCGCCCTGTCCGTTCAGGCTGCTGCAAGCAACGACGGTCACCGGGTAGCCGTCCACCTCAAAGCCAAAGCTGTCTCCCCGGTCTATGGGGCTGCCGTCGGCGTTCTGGCAGCCCTGCAGAAAAGAACCACCATAACTATCATAGACCACCACGCTGGCGATCTGGGCGTCCGAGCCGTTGACGAACACCAAGTCCGCCTGTGCGCCGTTGTCGCTAAAAAAATACCCGCACCCGGCCAGCAATAGTGCCAGGGCCATCCCCATCATCAGCATCGTCCATTTTTTCATGCTTTGTCCCTCCTGTCAGGTATCCAATTCATAGTAGTATAGGGTCCCAGTCTGGCTATCATAGATGGCCAGGGTGAAGTTCCAGGATCCCCGGTTGAACAGCCCGCTCTCATCTGTCGGGTCCTGGCTCTCACTGTGGCGGTCCCGGAAATAGTAGCAGCCCTGGTCCACCTCTGGAAAAAAAGGTTCCCCGTCCACCCCCAGCGCCAGATTGTAGGTCACCCTGGCCAGGTTGTCTGTCAGGGGCAGGGGGTGCCAATACGGCCCGGTCATCTCACGTTCCAACGCTGGCCGATCCGTCTGCGGAAAGGTCATCACCACAAAGGTATCCCCGTCGCCTTGGAAGCCGCCGTGGGTATCCAGCTCCGACACCACCGTTCCGCCGGACAGGTCCAGCTCCAGCCGCTCTATCCCGGCCAGGTTCTCCCACCAGAAGTCCCATATCGAATAGGCCAGCAATCCCACGGCAGCCAGGATCACAGCCGCCCAGCCCGCCTTTTTCAACCGTTTCATCCGCTCCCCCCCTTTTGAAAAAGGGCGCAAAAAACCACCCCCATGACCTGAGGGTGGTCACGGAGCAAACCGCCCTATGTCCAGGCCCCTGCTCTTTGCAGTTCCAATGTCCCTATGCGTGCGCTTCTTCATCGGGGACATATTCCAGAATATCCCCCGGCTGGCAGTCCAAGGCCTTGCAGATGGCCTCCAGGGTGGTGAAGCGCACCGCCCGGGCTTTGTTGTTCTTCAAAATGGACAGGTTGGCCAGGGTAATGTCCACCCGCTGGGACAGTTCATTGAGGGACATCTTCCGCCTGGCCATCATCACATCCAGATTGACTACAATCGCCATGTCCCCGCCCCCTCAGATGGTCAGATCGTTGTCCGCCTTCAGCTCCGCCGCCTGGCGGAACAGGGCGGACATGACCATACACAGCAGCCCGGCCAACAGGAAAACTGGTACGAACAGGGCATTGTAGGTCAAAACCGGTCCGATGGAACAGTAGTACACAATGCCCCAGACGGTCCGGGCCAGGGCCGCCCCGGAGATGATGAAGCAGCACACTGCCGCCCGCCTGAGGTTGACGGCATTGGCCAAGGTGAAGGGCTCCCCCTTCATGATGGTGTCCAGCACCCGCTTTCCCTGCCACAGAATGATAGCGGTGCAGATTCCGCAGGCCCAGAGGAACAGGGTTAGGACAGCGGTATAGGCATCCATCCATACATACCAGACAGCCATAACGAAAAACAGAGGAACTGATTTTAAGCCTACTCCTTCGTATCCAGGCAAATCCAACGCACCCATGATGACTTTTGAAATCGTTTCATATCCGCCATCTTGGAACAATGCCACAGCCCCCGGCACAAAAACCAGTGCCACGATGTTGCACACGAACACCACGATCACCAGCACCCGCAGCACTTGGGCCAGCTTCTGCACCTTGGTACGCTCCACGGCGCATCCCTCCTTTTCCTTCTGAAGGTAAGATAACACAGTATCAATTGTTTGTCAATCATTTTTTATTGTTTTTCAATAAATTATTATTGTAAAAAGGAGACGGTCGCTTCCGTCTCCCTTTTCATAGAACATATTTTCACACAACGCCGGGGGGAAATCTGTGGTTTGGGCCGGAGTCCTCATCCCAGGCCGCACCCTGCGTCCGTGGGGAACGGGGCGCCTCTTCCCTAGGCTCTCCTGTGGGCCGCTGAGCCTGGACGGGCCGGGCCGGAGTGCGGTGCCCTTCCGGAGCCTTAGCCGGCTCCGGTTGGGCACCAGACCGGGGCATCTGAATCACTGCGGCGCGCACCTGGATCGCGCAGAAAGCGGTTCCCCCCGTGGCCAGCAGCAGAATAACCAAAAACACGGCGATCCCAATGCCCTCGGGAAATACCAAGCTCACCAGCTGGCCGGTGGCATTGAACACTACATGCATCACCATGGAAGGCAGGATGGATCCGGTGTGCCGGGTCAATTGGGCAAAAATCAGTCCCAGCACAAAGGCGTAGCAAAACCAGACAAGCTCCCCGTGACAAGCGCCGAACACCGCCGCAGAAACCACCACCGCCCACCGGGCATCCATAGCCCGCTGAAGTCTGGTGTAGATGAGGCCCCGAAACACGACTTCCTCCACCACCGGAGCCACAAGGGCAGTGGACAAAAAGGCCATCACGCTCACCTCCTCTAAACTAGCGGAGGCGTCAACGTAGCTACTCGTCCAACTCTCCGGCAGATAGGCCAGCACTAGGGTCACCAGCCAGTACAGGCAGAAGGCCAGTCCGGCCCCCCAGCCCAGCACCGCCCCCGGTGCCCTTCGAAGCCAGACTTCCCTCAAGGGAGAGCGGTGGCGCAGCTTAAACGCCAGAGCCAGCGTGCCCAGAGTCAGCAAGCCGGAAATCAAGGAAATTTCCGATACCTTGGACAGCAAGAGCCAGTAGATCTGGGTCGCTAGCTGATCGTACAGCCCTTGCATCATCAGCTCCATGGCGATGGAGGTGCTGTATACCGTGTAGACGACCATCTGCCAGCCCAAAAATACGGCTAAATAGGCTACCGCCTTGCCGGCCGCGACAAGCACCTGCTGCCAGCGGGGCATTTGCTGCTGTCCATTCATGTCTTGATTCCTCCCAGCACCTTTCCAATGGCGTCGTGAATGACCAAGTCAGCGCGGCGGTCATAGGGGGTGGCATCCCGGTTGATGAGCACCAGCTTGTCCCCCCGGTAATAGTTGATCAGTCCCGCCGCCGGATACACCACCAAAGAGGTTCCCCCCACGATGAGCATGTCCGCACGGGAGATAGCCAGCACGGAGGCCTCCAGGGTCTCCTGATCCAGCTGCTCTTCATAGAGTACCACATCCGGCTTGACGATGCCGCCGCACACCGGGCAGCGGGGCACGCCCCGGGCCTCCACCATGAAGTCCGCTCCGTAAAACTGGCGGCACTTCATGCAGTAGTTCCGCAGCACCGAACCGTGGAGCTCATACACCGTCCGGCTGCCCGCCTTCTGATGCAGTCCGTCGATGTTCTGCGTGACCACCGCCTTAAGCCTGCCCGCCCGCTCCAGCTCGGCCAGCTTGCGGTGGGCGGCGTTGGGCTGAGCGTCCAAGCAGAGCATTTTTTCCCGGTAGAACTGAAAAAAGCCCTCTGGGTGGGCCATAAAATAGGTGTGGCTCAAAATCGTCTCCGGCGGCTGGTCATAGTGCTGGTGGTACAGCCCGTCCACGCTGCGGAAATCCGGAATACCCGACTCCGTGGACACCCCCGCGCCGCCGAAAAAGACAATACTGCTGCTTTCGTCCAGCCACTGCTGGAGCTGCTCTTGCTGGGTCATGGGACTTCGCCTCCTGACTGTCCGGCAGGGAGAATTCAGCCTTCTCTCCGTTCGCCCTTTCATTAACAATATCATATCATAAGTTTCCCCATAAGGAAAGAGAAAACCGCCGTGAAAACACGGCGGTTTTACAAAGATTCTTTTCTCAGGACCACAGCCAAATCAGCAAAGCAATGAAGGCACCCAGCCCCACAATAAATGCCAAGGCAATGAGCAGTGCTGCCTTCAGCGCGCCCAGGATATACAGCCGCCGGTCCTCCTTGGACATCAGATCCTGGTTCTTCTCCCAGGGCCGCTCGTCCCGCTCCGGCTCTTCTGGGACATGCTCCTGCTTCTTTGGTCCAACGGGTCGGCCCGGAATCAACAACGGCTGGGAAGACACCCCGCTCATATCCGCGATCGTCCGGCCGTCATCATCGTCATAGGTCTTTTTGCGGCGGGCCATGGCTTACTTGTCGTAGAGGTGGCAGACCACAAAATGACCAGGCTCCACCTCGCGCTGGACCGGAGCCTCCTCCTTGCAGCGCTGGGTGCAATGGGCACAGCGGGTGTGGAACTTGCACCCGGATGGAGGATTGGCCGGGGACGGAATGGACCCCTCCAGCACGATGCGGTTCATCTTGGCCGTGGGATCGGGCACCGGGATGGCGGAGAACAACGCCTCGGTGTAGGGGTGGAGGGGATTGCGGAAGATATCCGCCGTGGAGCCGTACTCCACCAGATTCCCCAGGTACATGACGCCCACCGTGTCCGAGATATGCTCCACCACAGACAGGTCGTGGGAAATGAACAGGTAGGTCAGCTTGTACTTTTCCTGAAGCTCTTTGAGCAGGTTGATGATCTGTGCTTGGATGGATACGTCCAAGGCGGACACTGGTTCATCGCACACCACAAATTCCGGGTTCAGAGCCAGGGCCCGGGCAATGCAGATGCGCTGCCGCTGGCCGCCGGAGAACTCGTGGGGATAGCGGTCCTTGTGGAAAGGCTGAAGGCCGCAGTTATCCATAACCTGGTCAATATAATCCTCAAATTGATCCTTGGGCACTAAATCGTGCTCCCGCACCGCCTCTCCGATGATCTCGCCCACAGGCAACCGGGGAGACAGGGAGGAAAACGGGTCCTGAAAGATAATCTGCATCTTGGTGCGCATGGCGCGCATTTCTTTGTGGGACAGATCGTAAATCTCCTGGCCGTTGAAGAGGACCTGACCGCCGGTCTTGTCTCCGGACAGGCGCAGAATGGTACGGCCGGTAGTCGTCTTGCCGCAGCCCGACTCGCCCACTAAGCCCATGGTGGTGCCCCGCTTGAGGTTGAAGGTGACGCCGTCTACGGCTTTCACCCACCCCACTGTCTTGGACACCATGCCGCCCTTGATGGGGAAGTACTTTTTCAGGTGGTTGACCATCAGGATATACTGGGGATCATACTCCACGGGAGTAAAATCGTTTTCGATGACAAGGGCGGATTTTTTGTTTTCTTTGACGCCCTTACTCTGGGCCTGATCCTTGGCAAAATCACCGGCGGCCTGCCTCTGAGTTTCCTTCAGGTCGTCCAGCACCTGGTCGTCCGTCTTGCCTGCTTTCCAATGGGGCATCCTTATTCACCCGCCTTTCCGTTGTCCGCACCGCCGGACATCTCTTCCTCAACGATCTCTTCCAGATCGGGCCGCTTCCCGTCATAGTAGCGGTAGCAGCTTACCTTGTGAGTGGGGCTGAGGCTGACCTCGCCGGGGTAATCGCCCGAGCAGCCCTCTACGCACATCTCGCAGCGGTCCTTGAAGTAGCAGTAATCCGGCATATTGATGGGGTTTGGAACCTTGCCGGGGATGGCGTACAGCTTATCCACCTGCTTGCCCACCACGGGCTTGGACGCCATCAGGCCGATGGTATAGGGGTGGGCGGGGTGTGCAAAAATCTCCTGCACCGTGCCTTTTTCCACAATGCGGCCGGCGTACATAACCACCACATAGTCGGCCATCTCGGCGATCACGCCCAGGTCGTGGGTGATGAACATGATGGAGGAATTGATCTGATCCTTTAAACTGCGCAACAGATCCAGCACCTGGGCCTGGATGGTCACATCCAGGGCGGTGGTGGGCTCGTCCGCGATAATCAGCTTGGGATTGCAGGCCAGGGCCATGGCGATCATAACCCGCTGGCGCATGCCGCCGGACAGCTCGTGAGGGTACATCCGGTACACGCCCTTGCTGTTGGCGATCCCCACCATCTCCAGCAGGTGGATGGAGCGGGCTTTGATGTCCTCCTTGCTCTTACCCTCGCCGTCATGAAGGGCGATGACCTCGTCCAGCTGGTCGCCGATGCGGAACACCGGATTGAGGGCGGTCATCGGTTCCTGAAAGATCATGGAGATAAAATTGCCTCGGAGATGCTGCATCTGCTCGGCGGGGGTCTTGGTGATATCGTATGCCTTGTCCCCCAGATTTAAGCGGATTGCCCCTTCCACGATCTGGCCCTGGGGGCGCTGGAGCAGCTGCATCAGGGACAGGCTGGTGACAGACTTGCCACAGCCCGATTCGCCCACCACGCCCACCGTTTTGCCGATGGGGATATCAAAGGTGACGCCGTCCACGCTCTTGACCGTACCCGCGTCGGTGAAGAAATAGGTGTGCAGATTATCAAATTCCACCGCGTTGTTGGGGTCCCGCATCTGGGTGAGATATTCCGATTCCGGGACATTCTTGCGCTTGCGCTGCTTTTCAAAGGCGTTGGTGATCCGACGGTTTTCCTTGGAGATCCGCCGGGACTCCCTGGCGGAGAGGTAGCCTTCCGATTTTTTCTTTGCCATACTCTCTCCTCCTTACCGTTTCATCTTGGGATCAAAGGCATCCCGCAGGCCGTCGCCCACAAAGTTGAAGGCCAGCACCGTCAGCATCAGGCACACACCCGCAGGAATCCAGACGAACCAATACTGGGTCAGCACATAGGAATTGGAAACGTCATTGATGATATTACCCCAGGACGCGAAGGGGAACTTAACGCCCAGGCCCAGGAAGGACAGCGTGGACTCGGTAATAATCGTGGAGCCAAGGCTCATGGTGCAAATGACGATCAGCTGGGGGATGACATTGGGAATCAGATGCCGGAAGATCCGGCGGGAAACGCTGATGCCGCAGGCCTCGGTAGCGGTCATGAATTCCTGCTCCCGCAGGGAGAGAATCTGGCCACGGACCATACGGGCGATGGACGGCCAGCCCAAGAAGCCCAAAATCAGCATCAGATAGAACATTCGGATTTGGGGGTCCACCCGCATGCCGTCCATGGCCGCACCCAGGATGATAATGACCGGCATGGAGGGGATGCAGTAGAATATATCCACGATACGCATGATCAGGTTGTCCACCCATTTGCCGAAATATCCTGAAATACCGCCCAGGATGATGCCCAGTACGCCGGAAATAATCACCACGATGAATCCAATGACCAGGGATACCCGTCCGCCGTACATCAGGCGGGTGAGCATATCCATCCCGTTGCGGTCGGTGCCCAGCAGGTGCTGGGCGCTGGGATCGGCATAGGTGTCCAGCACCCGGGTCAGGGTCTCCTGGTTACAGGACCAAATGCCAGTGGCCGGGTCGTAGTTCAGCGTATAATCACTGGACTGGCCGTTGTCGTCGGTAAAGGTGAACTCTGCTGCGTCGCTCTCCACCGCTTCGATCAGGGCCTCTCGGAATGCATTGGAAATCACCAGACCAGCCGTTCTGGACTGGACCACATAACGGCTGGCCACCGCTACAGATTGGCCGTTCTGCTGAATCAGTCCATCGCTGTCCACCGTATAAGTCTGTCCCTCGGAGGTGAAAGTGCCTCCGCCGTTGGCATAAGCCAGCAAGGCATTGTACTGGAAATCCGCAGAGAAGGTCACGCTGGAATCCTCGGCGCTGACGATGTCCAGATAGGCCGCACCGATAACTGTCGTACCGCTGTATACAGAGAAGAGCCCGTCGCCTTCCTGCACCACATCGTAGCTCTTGCCGTCATTTTCAATGGTGCCGCCGCCCTGGCCAATGGCCAGCACGGTCTTGGCCTGGAGCAGCGTGGAATACTCGTCGGTAAGCTTGAGATAGCGGTACTCGGTATTCTCCGTAATGCCCACATATTCCTTGTTCTGATAAGTCTCCGTGTAAAACAGCTCATCCTCGCCATAGGGGCTGATCCAGCCGCCCAGGAAGGAGAACAGGAACATCACTACCAAAATAGACAGTCCCACAATGGCCAGCCGGTTGCGGAAGAACCGCTTGGCCACCAGCGCGCCGGGGGAAAGCACCTTAACCCGGCGGTCGTCGTTCAGGGAGTATTTGTTATCCTGATTGGCCGGGTTGGCTCCCCCGTCACGGCCCTCCTCCAGCAGCCGCTCCGCATGCTGCCGGCTGGCCGCGCCGGGCACATCCTGGGTCCGTAGGGGGCGGCCGTTGGCGTTTAATACATTCTTATCCTTCAGATCATCCATATTGTCTCTCATTTCGTCGCCCTCCTTTCTGTTACGCAATGCGCACGCGGGGGTCCACCACCGCGTAGAGCACATCCGCAATCAGATTGCTCAGCAGGGTCAGAATCGCCAGGAACGTCAGATAGAACATGGAGAAGGGGATATCCCCGCCCACCATGGCCTGATAAGAGGTGTAGCCCACGCCGGGAATGGAAAACAGCGTCTCCGTAATCAGGGCGCCGGAGAACAGGCCCGGCAGGGAGCCGCCCACGATGGTCACCAGTGGGATCAGCGTGTTCCGGAAGGCGTGGTGATAGATCACCTTATGCTCACTCAGACCCTTGGCCCGGGCCGTGCGGATATAGTCCGCATTGAGCACTTCCAACATGTTGGTGCGGGTATAGCGCATCAGCGAACCCACAGAAATCACCGTCAGCGTGATGACAGGCAGCACCAGATGGTGGGCCATATCCAGGAACTGCCCAAAGGCATCCAGTTGGTAGAAATCCCGTCCGGTCAGGCCCACCAAGTCAAACCATCCCAACTTTACTGAAAACACCAGCTTGAGTAGGGTGGCAAAGAAGAACGTTGGCAACGAGATACCTGCTAAGGCAAATACGCTGATGGCATAGTCTGCCTTGGAGTACTGCTTGGTCGCGGCAATGATGCCAAGGGGGATAGCGATGATCAGCTGCAGCACTAGAGAGATGGCGCCCATCACAAAGGATACGCCGATACAGCCGGCAAACACGTCGATGACCGGCGCAGTAAACTTCCAGCTGTCGCCAAAGTTGCCCCGGAGCATCTCCCACAGCTGCATAAAATAGCCGGGGATCAGGTGCATATCCAGATGGTACTGGGCATTGAGCTGGGCTAGCCACTCGTCATAGGACTTAGACCCAGGCTTCTGGCTGAGCTGCATAGCCATGTTCTCCACGTAGGAGGCGGGTAGGCAGCGCATCAAAACGTAGATGATGAAACAGACAAAAAACAGGATCACTACGCTGAGCAGCAGCCGTTTGATGATATAATTTCGCATAGGATCTCCCCTCCGTTTCCAGCAGTTCCCTCAACGGCGCAGGGCCGCGGGGCAGGCTGGTTAATAAAATACACATCCGGCTCACAGGAAGCCTGCATATCAGCCGGCCGTTTCAGACTGGAAAGCCGGGTTGAAGCAGCCGGCTCATATGCAAGTTGGGCTGCACCGC
>ERZ1106929.756-NODE-756-length-33322-cov-11.174587_pt1 | contig 33322 bp, 29 predicted proteins | sample MGYA00403662_ERZ1106929 | MGnify/ENA primary metagenome ERZ1106929 (study PRJEB35170, sample SAMEA104062442) | human gut metagenome | biome: human gut; feature: human-associated habitat; material: faeces | place: Denmark | collected 2013-02-20 ... | reverse complement strand
TTCTTTTTCTGCAGTTCATAGTTATGGCTTCCTCGTACGCATCTTGACAACTTTCGCTGCTCCCTCGCCAGTCTTTTTTCATTTTTTCTAAAAAATCCTGCTTCTTCCGTCTCAACCTTTTCTGAAAACACTGCCATTCCCTGCATTGCATAATCAATCCCAAGTATCTTTGCAGTACTGTAATCCGGTCCAGCAGCTTGGTTTTCACAGCTGTATCCTTCATAAAGCAGGCTTGCAAAGTATTTTCCGGATGATTCCATACTGACTGTCACTGATTTCAGGCGAAGGCCTTCTGCTGGCTCCCTGTGTTTTTTCATGGCGATCCATTTTAATTTAGGAAGCCGGATCCGCTTACTTTCCACCAGGATATTTCCATTGACCACATTCGTTGTATAGCTGTTTTTGGAATGATGTTTTGACTTAAACCTTGGAAATCCAATCTTGGGATCCCGAAAAAAATTCTTATAGGCCTTTTCCAGATGAAGCTGGACATTTGCCAGCGCCAGCGAATCTATTTCCTTCAGAAATGGATATTCCTTTTTATACATGGCCGGTGTGTTTTTTAACATTTTCTTCGTCTTTTCATACTCCCGGATCTTATCATTGAGCATCTGATTATACAGAAAACGACAACAGCCAAATGTTTTGCCAAGAAGTATCTTCTGTTCTTCTGTCGGATAAATTCGGAAACGATATGCTATGTTCAATACTTTTTCCCTCCCTGGGTTTCAATGTCTTGATGGATTACTTCTACCAGAGCCCCTCCAGCTGTCAGCAAGGCAGAAACTCTGACTCCAAAAGGCTTCTTTCCAAAGCTTTTCCCTGATTTCCAGATACTCCTTTTTCAATAGTCTGCTACTGGCACTTTTTCAGGCATTGATAAATTTACTAAGTTCCGTTCTCGACTGTGCATGGAACATTACATACACATGATCAATGTCATGATTCCATTCTTCCAGAATAATCCCATACCCTGAAGCAATATGTTCCCATATTCCTTTTGCCCTTTCTGAAATTGGATTATCAATGACTTTTCTTCGATATCTCACTACCATGATCAGATGATAGTACATCAGATATACTGAATGCACATTATGATTTATTTTTCCTTTTCTACTGACTCTATTATACCATGGATTGCATTATTGAACAAGTGTTCTCTTTTTATTTTTACGCAATTCATCTCCCACCTGCAGAGGAAGGAGAATTCTTGCTATATTATGTTAAAAACGGAACAAAATATAGTTTATATGGTTCAGGAATTTGACCGGAAGCTACGTTCTATTACAATTGTGTCTTGTGCACCTGCACCGCTTTGGCTGCTGTCTCCTAACATTTCTTTTTATTATCCTGATAACATGATCTCATCTTCAATCTGTGAGATTGATCAGGTGATCAAGCAGATTGAAACTGGACAGATTGATATTGGAATTTTGCCTTTTGAATATCAGAAGGATGATTTATGTACCACACATTTCTTACAAAACATTTGTCGGTTTGTATTCCTTTTGAGCATAGTCTTTATTCTTATGACAAACTTACATTTCATGATCTGAATGGTTATAATTGCCTGCTTCGGGATCAGCTTGGCTTCTGGACAGATCTTTGCAAACGTAAAATACCTGCTTCAAAGTTTCTGATACAGACAGATGAATCGGAATTTTTGGAATTGGTGAAATCTTCGACTTTGTTTTGTTTTTCTACGAATTATGCTTCTTATCCGGATGAGATTTTAAATGATCGGAAGAGGATTCCGATCGTGGATGATTGTGCGAATGTGGAATATTGGGTGGTTTGGAAGAAAGGGAATACGTATCGATTTTAGTTTTTTATGGAGAAAAAAATCCTGCAGAAATTCATTCGAATTTCTGTAGGATTTTTGATATTTAGTCTTTGAGTCGCTTCGCTCCCTATAGACGCCCACTCAACTAAGCTCATCTTTCGCCTGTCGCTCGGATTCGCTAAGGTTCGGGATGGGCTTTCTCACTAAGTGTTCAATGCCTACATCATTCCCATTCCGGCTGGTGCTCCTGCTGGCATTGCTGGTGCTTCTTCTTTGATATTCGCAACAACTGATTCTGTTGTTAATAATGTAGAAGCTACGGATGTTGCATTCTGTAATGCGCTTCTTGTTACTTTGGCTGGATCGATGATTCCTTTTTCTACCATGTCTACGTATTCTCCATGTAATGCATCGAATCCTTTTCCGATTTCTGCTTCTTTTACTTTGTTGACAATAACAGCTCCTTCAAGACCTGCATTGACTGCGATCTGGAATAATGGTGCTTCTAATGCTTTGAGGATGATGTTTGCTCCTGTCTTTTCGTCTCCTTCTAAGTCTGCTACTTTCTCAGCTGCTTTCTTAGATGCATGAATATAAGCAGATCCTCCACCGAAGATGATTCCCTCTTCTACAGCGGCTTTTGTTGCTGCTAAGGCATCTTCCAGACGTAATTTGCTTTCTTTCATCTCTGTTTCTGTTGCTGCTCCAACACGGATCACTGCAACTCCACCAGATAATTTAGCTAATCTTTCCTGTAATTTTTCTTTGTCGAATTCAGATGTTGTTTCTTCGATCTGTGCTTTGATCTGTCCAAGACGTGCCTGGATTGCATCTTTATCTCCTTCACCGTCTACGATGACTGTGTTTTCTTTTTCAACTTTGACAGATTTTGCACGTCCTAACTGATCTAATGTTGCGTCTTTTAATTCCAGACCAACTTCTTCTGAGATCACTGTACCACCTGTTAAGATAGCGATATCTTCAAGCATTGCTTTTCTTCTGTCTCCATATCCAGGTGCTTTCACTGCACATACAGAGAATGTTCCACGTAATTTGTTAACGATCAGTGTTGTTAATGCTTCACCTTCGATATCTTCAGCAATGATCAGTAATTTCTTACCACTCTGTACAATCTGCTCTAATAATGGAAGGATTTCCTGAATATTAGTGATCTTCTTGTCTGTGATCAGAATATATGGATCATCTAATTCAGCAACCATTTTTTCCATATCTGTTGAGAAATATGCTGATAAATATCCACGATCAAACTGCATTCCTTCTACTAAATCTAATTCTGTTTTCATTGTTTTAGATTCTTCGATCGTGATAACTCCGTCGTTAGATACCTTTTCCATAGCATCTGCTACTAATTCTCCAACTTCTTCGTCTGCTGCAGAGATTGCTGCTACTTTCGCGATCTGATCTCTTCCTGTAACTTTGCTACTCATCTCAGCAATTGCTTCAACAGCTGCTTCTGTCGCTTTCTTCATTCCTTTACGAAGAATGATTGGGTTTGCTCCTGCTGCTAAGTTTTTCATTCCTTCGTTGATCATTGCCTGTGCAAGAACTGTAGCTGTTGTTGTACCATCTCCAGCAACATCATTTGTCTTAGTTGCTACTTCTTTGACTACCTGAGCTCCCATATTCTCAAATGGGTCTTCTAATTCGATTTCTTTTGCGATCGTTACACCGTCATTTGTGATCAGCGGTGCACCAAAAGATTTGTCTAATACAACGTTGCGTCCTTTTGGTCCGATTGTAACTCTTACTGTATCTGCTAACTGGTTAACTCCTGCTTCCAGTGCTTTTCTTGCTTCAATTCCGTATTTAATCTCTTTTGCCATGATCTTCATTACCTCCGACTAAATTTTTTAATGAAATTAAATAATTGTGTATTATAATAAAACTATTCTACAACTGCTAAAATATCATTCTGTTTTACGATGATATATTCTTCATCTTCTAATTTTACTTCTGTTCCTGCATATTTAGAATAAATAACTTTCTGTCCTACAGAAACTTCCATCTTCACATCTTCTGTTCCAGGTCCAACTGCAACAACTTCTGCTTCCTGTGGTTTTTCCTGTGTTGCTGTTGTAAGGACGATTCCTGACTTAGTTGTTGTTTCTGCTTCCAGCTGTTTTAATACAACTCTATCTCCTAATGGTGTTAACTTCATAATGATATTACCTCCTAAATATATTAGAATTATTGTTCTTTTTATCTTTTGTTAGCACTCGCTTATATCGAGTGCTAACTCTATGTTCTTTAGTATAACACCAGACAAAAAAAATGCAACCCCCTTTTTATAAAAAATCCATAAACTGAGATTGCATTCTTTGGTATTTTACTTATTCTTTGATGTATTTTTTTGCTTCTTCTGAACTTCTTGTTGGAACAGTCTGGAAATATACATGTACATGTTTTTTGATCAGTTCATGAATAGCTTCCATCTCCATGGCATCACACGCAACTCTTCTTGCAACTGCTTTACGTTCTCCACGAATTCCCATACCTCCGATATTAAGCTGATTGATCTTGATCCCTCGTTTGATCAATTCTTCAAATACCAGTGGGGATTCTGCAATTACGATCACCCGCTCTCCATCAAAGGATGGGGCTTCTTTTAATTTCTCCGTTGCACGATCGATCCCATATACATGAATTATAAGGCCTTGGGGCGCCATCTCTTTGATCACTTTGCTTCGGAATTTATCCTTCGCCACAACATCATCTACAATAATGATCCTGTTCGCTCTGACTTCCGGCACCCATAATGTCAAAATCTCCGTATGTATAAGCCTGTCATCAACTCTCGCTAATACAATGTTTTTCATTCTTCTACCTCCTTATATAATTCACGCACATCTTTCACTGTCCCTGGCGCTGCCTTAAGAAGATCTTTGCACACCTCTTGTGCGCTCTTTCCCGCGTAACGTCCCATAACTACTTCCATCATCAACGGAAGATTGATTCCAGTTACGTGGTAGAGATCGTATTCTGACATTAAAGAAATTACCGTGTTAAACGGACTTCCATAAAACAGATCTGTTAATATAAGGACTTCTTCTCCTTCTGATGTCTGTTCAATACTCTCTCTGATCTTCTCTCTCAAAGTATCCACTGATTCTTCTGGTTCAAGCCCAAATGCCTCAAGGTCTTCCTGTTCCCCTGCGATCATCTGTGCTGTATCCACAAGTCCTCTTGCATAACTTCCATGAGATACCACGATTACCTTCATCAATTTTCCTCTCTTCTCTCTCATCACATCTTGCCTGTTACGGCAAATTTGATTAATTTGGTTTGTAAGAACTCTTTAAGCTTACAATTCTATTAAATACCATGTGTTCTTTTGTAGAATCTTTGGAATCTAAACAGAAATATCCTGTTCTCATAAACTGGAAACTGTCTTCCTTATCATATTTCTCTAACTCAGGCTCTACATATGCTTCCTTGATCACAGTCAGTGAATTTGGATTCACATTGATACTTCCATCTTCATTATATACACCTTTTTCTTCATCTACAATGTTTTCATACAGACGAATTTCTGCTTTTTTCGCAGTTGGTACAGATACCCAATGGATCGTTCCGCGAACCTTTCTTCCATCTGGACTGTTTCCTCCTCTGGATTCTGGATCATATGTCGCATATACACAGGTTACATTGCCGTCCTCATCTACATCGTACCCTGTACATGTCACAAAATATGCATTCATCAGACGTACTTCATTACCTACATATAAACGACGGTATTTCTTAGGCTTTTCAATCTTGAAATCTTCTCGTTCGATATATAATTCTCTTGAAAATGGTACCTGTCTTGTTCCCATCTCTTCGTTTTCCTGATTATTTGGAACGTCAACGAGTTCCCCTTCTCCTTCTGGATAGTTTGTGATCACCAGCTTGATCGGATCTAAGATCGCTGCCATACGTGGACGTTTTAATTTCAGATCATCACGGATGCAGTATTCAAGCATCGCTGAATCTACAGAGCTGTGACTCTTTGCAACTCCGACAAGTTCCATAAACTTCTTGATGGATTCTGGTGTATATCCTCTTCTTCTAAGTGCTGATAATGATACCAGACGTGGATCATCCCATCCATCTACGATTCCATCTTCTACCAGTTTCTTGATATAACGTTTTCCTGTGACAACATTTGTCAGATATAACTTCGCAAATTCGATCTGTTTTGGTGGATTCTCAAATTCGCATTCGTTAACAACCCAGTCATACAGTGGTCTGTGATCTTCAAATTCCAGTGTACAGATAGAGTGTGTTACCCCTTCAAATGCATCCTCTAATGGATGAGCAAAATCGTACATTGGATAAATACACCATTTGTTTCCTGTATTATGATGTTCCATTCTTGCGATACGATAAAGAATTGGATCCCTCATGTTGATATTTCCAGATGTCATATCGATCTTGGCACGAAGAACTTTGCTTCCATCTGGGTATTTTCCTTCCTTCATCTCGCGGAATAACTGTAAGTTCTCTTCTGGTGTACGGTCACGGTATGGACTGTTCTTTCCAGGTTCTGTTAAAGTTCCTCTGTATTCTCTGATCTGTTCAGCATTCAGATCACAGACATATGCTTTTCCCTTCTTGATCAGGAATTCTGCACATTCATACATCTTGTCAAAGTAGTTGGAAGCATAATAAATATGTTCGTGATAATCTGCTCCTAACCATTCTACGTCCTCTTTAATAGAATTTACATATTCTTCCTTCTCTTTTGTTGGGTTTGTATCATCAAAACGGAAATGGAAATCTCCGCCATATTCCTGAGCCAGTCCATAGTTTAATAAGATGGATTTTGCGTGTCCGATATGAAGATATCCGTTTGGTTCTGGTGGAAATCTTGTAACTACCTTCTTGCAATGCCCTTCTTCTATATCTTTTTCTATGATCTGTTCGATAAAATTCTTAGAAATCGTTTCTTCCATGTCTTCCTCCATATAGTTTTTTCTATTCTGATTATAATGTATCTTCTATACACTTGCAATCATATAATTTCTGTATCATTGTGAAATACAGATAATCCTTCTATATAAGATCTAATGCCTCCATGACATTTGAAACTCCTACAAGTCTCATGTCTGTCTGGACCTTGATCTGATCTACATTCGCCTGAGGCAGAACGCATCGTTTAAATCCTAGTTTCTGTGCTTCTTTGATCCTTGCTTCTCCACCTGATACGGCTCTTACTTCTCCTACCAGACCAACTTCTCCAAAAATGATCGTATCTTCTAAGATCGGCCGGTTCTTATAACTCGATGCGATTGCCATAATAATACCAAGATCGATCGCTGGTTCGCCAAGTTTCATACCTCCAGCCAGATTCACATACGCATCACAGCCGCCAAGCTGCAGTCCAACTCTCTTCTCAAGCACTGCCATCAAAAGATTCACCCTGTTATAATCAATTCCAACTGCTGTTCTTCTCGGCATCTGAAAGCTTGTTGGTGATACCAATGCCTGAATCTCGATCAGGATCGGTCTGGTCCCTTCCATGGAACATACAACAACGGATCCTGACGCATCAAGGGGTCTTCCATTAAGCATCGTCTTTGACGGATTCTCCACTTCTACAAGTCCATTGTTACACATCTCAAACACACCGATCTCGTTCGTGGATCCAAAACGGTTTTTGACACCTCTTAAGATTCTGTATGCCGCTTCTCTTTCCCCTTCAAAATAAAGGACCGTATCTACCATATGCTCAAGTGTTCTTGGTCCTGCAACCACTCCTTCTTTGGTCACATGTCCTACGATAAAAACTGCGATATTATTCTCTTTCGCAACTCTCATCATCGCTGCAGTCACTTCTCTTACCTGAGACACACTGCCTGCTGCCGAGGAAAGATCCTCGCTGTACATTGTCTGAATCGAATCAATCACCGCAAATTCTGGTTTCGTCTTTAAGATCGCATTCGTGATCGCATCAAGATCTGTCTCACAATACAGAAGCATCTCTTCTTCAAATGTTCCGATCCTCTCTGCTCTCATCTTGATCTGATGCATAGATTCTTCCCCAGAAATATACAAAACCTTACGTTTGCTGTTCGCAAGATTCCTGCATACCTGTAATAATAACGTGGATTTCCCGATTCCCGGATCTCCTCCGACCAACGATAGGGAACCTTTGACGATCCCGCCGCCTAACACACGGTCCAGTTCATGAATCCCTGTTGGAATCCGCTCTTCATTCTCTACTGTTACCTCGGATATATTCATAGGAGAGGCAGAAGTCTTTAAAGACTTCGCCCCTCCTTTTTTCGTTTCTGTAACTTTCTCTTCTGTAAAAGTATTCCACTGCTTACAGGCAGGACACTGCCCCATCCACTTGGAAGACTCATGACCACACTGGCTGCAAAAATAAACTGTCTTTTGTTTTGCCATTGGTGCTCCTTTATGTTACTACTGTTTCTTTACACGAACAGCTGCTGCTGTTCCCTCGCTTAACTCAACACTCAGAGTTAATTTTCCTCCAAGATTTGCTTTCATCATTCCTACATTCGTATTATCAATAAAAACTTTATATTCCTGTCCGGCTTCTACTTCTAAAGTAACCTGGACATCAGATGAAGATTCAATCTCAAATGCAACTCCATCTGTTGTTGCAACAAAGTTATGTACTGCTGAACCTGGAACTGATTCAAAGATCAGCTGTCCGTTCTTGTCCAGTTTTGTCATTGTCTTGAAAGTCTTAATCTTATAGATATCTCCTTCAAACTGGATATCTCCTTTCTTCGCTTTCTGTGCTAATGTATAGTCACCAAAGCTAAGTGTTCCATTGTCTTCGCTGCGGAATAATTCAGTTACCACTGCCATTGTCTTTTCCTCCTAATATATGTTTCGGTCGTCGTATGTATATTATAATATATTTCAGTATTATTTACTAGTTTTCCTTTACCGAAAAAGTAAGTTTTTTATCTTTTTTACCAATCGTCATCGTCTGTCCATTCGTAAGGGTTCCTTCTAGGATCTTATCTGCCAGTACATCTTCAATCTCATTCTGGATGATTCTTCTTAATGGTCTTGCCCCATAATTCTCATCATATCCCTTATCTGCTAACAGATCCATCGCACCAGATGTGATCTTTAATGTGATCTGATGTTCACTTAATAAACGGGTTCTCAATTCATCCATAAATAATTTTGCGATCTTCTTAACTTCTTCCTTTGTAAGGACGGCAAATACGATCGTCTCATCAATTCGATTTAAAAACTCTGGGCGAAAGATCTGTTTCACTTCTTCCATAACACCCTTTTTCATACGTTCATGAGTCTTGGCTTTATCTGTATCATCCATAGAAAATCCTAAATGTTTTGGTGCAATGATACGGTTTGCACCTGCATTGGAAGTCATAATGATAACAGTATTCTTAAAGTCGACTTTTCTTCCATTGGAATCTGTAATATGTCCGTCATCTAATACCTGAAGCAGGATATTAAATACATCAGGATGAGCTTTTTCGATCTCATCAAAAAGAAGGACAGAGTAAGGATGTCTTCGAATCTGTTCACTCAGCTGTCCGCCTTCTCCAAATCCAACATATCCTGGAGGAGATCCGATGATCTTTGATACACTATGCTTCTCCATATATTCAGACATATCCACACGGATCAGATCTTCTTCTCTTCCAAATAAAGCTTTTGCTAATGTCTTTGACAGCTCTGTCTTACCAACTCCTGTTGGCCCTAAAAATAAGAATGATCCGATCGGACGGTTTGGACTCTTAAGACCGACTCTGCTTCTCTTCACAGCTTTGGCAACTGCATTGACCGCTTCATCTTGCCCGATCACATGTTTGTGAAGTTCTTTCTCTAAATGTCTTAATCGTTCCATATCTCCCTTTGTAAGCTGTGTTACTGGAATCTGTGTCCATAAAGAAACGACTTCTGCGGCATCCTCTGTTGTCAATTCTGGAATCTCATTTTGCTTCTTCTGATTTCTCTTCATCTTACGTTCCAGAGATTTCTCAAGTTTGTTCTTCTCTTTCTTAAGCTCTCTTGCTTCTGTAATATCTCCATCAGAAAGCGCTGCTTCGATCTTCTCTATGATCTCCCTGATCTCCTTGCGTTCTTTCTTAAAACCTGCATGACTTCCAAGCTGTTCCATTCGTTTCCTTGCACAGGCTTCATCTAACAGATCGATGGCTTTATCTGGCAGAAAACGATCACTGATATATCGATCAGAAAGAGAGGCGATCGCCTCTGCCACATCTTCTGATACCAGGATCCTATGATAATCTTCAAAACGATGTTTGATCCCTTTTAAGATCGTGATCGTTTCTTCTACGGTTGGTTCTTTCACTCTGACTGGTTGGAATCTTCGAACTAATGCTGCATCTTTTTCAAAATATTTTGTATATTCTTCACTCGTTGTCGCACCGATCAGCTGAAAATCTCCTCTTGCCAATGCTGGTTTTAAGATATTAGATGCATCCATAGCTCCCTCAGAACCTCCAGCTCCAATGATCGTATGAATCTCATCGATAAACAAAATAATAGAATCATCCTGTGTTGCTTCGGTTACGATGCGTTTCATTCGTTCTTCAAATTCTCCACGGAATTTCGTTCCAGCGATCACTTTCGTAAGGTCTAAGGACAAAATCCTCTTATTCTTAAGAATTCTTGGCATATTGCCTTCGGCGATCCTTTGTGCAAGGCCTTCAACGATCGCTGTTTTACCAACCCCTGGATCACCAATCAGACATGGATTATTCTTTGTCCTTCTGCAAAGGATCTGCATCAAACGTTCCATCTCACTTTCACGTCCGATCATCGGATCAAGCTTTCCAAGCATGGCTTTCTCTGTCAGATCTGTACTATACTGAAGCAGCATATATTCTCCTGCTCCATCTTCCATATCACCGCCATCAGAGATCGCTTCATTATATTCATTCTTCGCACTTCTGAAATCAATTCCTGCAGTAACTAAAATATCTGTATAGATTCCTTCGGATGAAATCTTATGATCTTCCAGAAAACGGAATGCTTCATTATCTCCATCTTTGATCATCGCCATCAAGATATGTTCTGATCCGATCGCTTCACACCCGTATTTCATTGCAAGTTCTCCTGCAATTTCTAACAGGTATTCTGTCTTCGGAGTATCCATTACCGTTCTTCTTCGGTCTTTTGGCATCTTTGACTTCTCTTTGATCGCTTCTTCTATTAATTCTCTTGTCACTCCGTGCATCTTGAGCACTTCACTTGCAAGAGATCCGTCTGCCCCATAAAGTCCTAGCAGAACAAAAATACTGCTGACATCTTTAAATCCAAGATATCCAGCAATCTCTCGTCCTTCATTCAATGCTTTGGAGGCATATTTTGTAAATGGTAATCGGTTCATAATTCCTCCTGTTATTACTTTCTGTCTAATTTCTGGTACATATCATGAATCAACCGGTTCATCTCGTCTTCTGTAACTCCTTTACAGACAGCTTCTGCAACTAACATCCTTAAATTCTCCTGAATGCTTGCTAATTCCTGCTGTTTTTCCAAAGTTTCAACACTTATGACTGCACCTTTTCTTCGGTCTAGTTTCAGGTATCCTTCTTCTCTTAAGATCGCATAGGCTTTGTTCACCGTGTGCATGTTCACTCCAAGCACCTGTGCTAACTGACGGACAGATGGAAGTGATTCTCCATCAGCAAATTCTTCACATGCGATTCCCATAATGATCTGATTTCTTAACTGTACATAGATTGCCTCGTCACTATTGAAATCAATCTCCAGTATCATTGTGCAACCCTTCTTTCCTCTTTCGAAATTTACAACTTATCTATGATATTTTGTTATACATAGACTATAATATAAAGCACAGTCTGTCAAGAGCTTCTCTTCCAGATGATAAAGAAAAAGATGCAGTGTAAAAAACTACATCTCTTTCGTCTATTTTTCATTCAGCTCTAAAATTCTTTGATTTGCACTTCCTCGGAATTTTAATGTGATATCTTTCTGGGATTCGATAAACTGTCCATCAACCAGCGTATCAATATAAGATAACATCTCTTCCGTAAACGGTGTGTATACTTTACCACCTTCGAGCAAATCCTTGTCATAAGTATATCCTGTATAGCACCAGATATTCTTCTTTGGATAATTTTCTTTGATCTCTTTTAATAATCTAACCAGTTCTTCCTGATTCTCCGGTTCAAATGGTTCCCCTCCAAGAAGCGAAAAACCTTCAATATAATCTGGCTTTAACAATTCCATGATATGATCTTTTGTCTCCGTCGTAAATGGCTTTCCATAACAAAAGTCCCATGTCTCCTTATTAAAGCATCCTGGACAATGATTTCGGCAGCCTGATACGAATAAGCTGACTCTGACTCCTGGTCCATTCGCAATATCACATTTTTTAATTTCTCCGTAGTGCATATGATCTCCTCTGTCATCGTGTCTTATAAATGAAGGACTCGATCCTTGATCTCCTGTGTACGTCCCTGATTCCAGAACTGTGTTCCGATATATCCACAAGTACGTCTTGCAACAAACATATGATCCTGATCTGTATTTCCACAGTTTGGACATTCCCAGATCAGCTTTCCTGATTCATCTTCTTTGATCTGAATCTCTCCGTCGTATCCACAGCATTCACAGTAATCACTCTTTGTATTTAACTCTGCATACATGATGTTATCGTAAATAAATTTCATCACAGATAAGACGGCTGGAATATTATCCTGCATGTTTGGTACTTCAATGTAGCTGATCGCTCCGCCTGGAGATAATTTCTGGAATTCTGACTCAAATGCCAGTTTGCTGAATGCATCGATCTCTTCTGTTACATGAACATGATAGCTGTTTGTGATGTAGTTCTTATCTGTAACTCCCGGAATGATACCAAAACGTTTCTGTAAGCATTTTGCAAACTTGTAAGTTGTTGATTCCATTGGTGTTCCGTATACAGAATAGCTGATGTTCTCTGCTGCCTTCCATTCATTACATTTATCATTTAATTTCTGCATAACTTTTAATGCAAATTCTTTTCCTTCATCGGATGTATGAGACTTGCCTGTCATGCGAACACACATCTCATAAAGTCCTGCATATCCAAGGGAAATCGTGGAATATCCATCGTATAATAACTTATCGATCTTCTCGCCTTTCTTCAGTCTCGCAAGCGCTCCATGTTGCCAAAGGATCGGCGCAACATCAGATACCGCTCCCTTTAATCTCTCATGGCGACATCTTAATGCTCTGTGGCACAATTCCAGTCTCTCTTCTAAGATGTCCCAGAATTTATCCATATCTCCATTAGAACTGCATGCGACATCAACCAAGTTGATCGTTACAACACCCTGATTAAATCTTCCATAGAACTTATGACTTCCATCTGCATTTCTCTGGGAATCTTCAACCGTTAAGAAGGATCTGCATCCCATGCAAGGATATACTTCACCATTTTTCAGTTCTCTCATCACTTTCGCTGAGATATAGTCTGGAACCATGCGTTTTGCTGTACATTTTGCAGCTAATTCTGTCAGATGCCAATACTTGGAATCTGGTGTGATGTTATCATCATCTAATGCATAAATAAGTTTTGGGAAGGCTGGAGTGATCCAGACTCCTTTTTCATTCTTAACACCCTGAATTCTCTGTTTCAGGACTTCTTCGATCACAAGAGCCAGATCGTCTCTTGTCTGTCCTTCTGGTACTTCGTCAAGATACATAAAGACTGTGACAAATGGCGCCTGTCCATTACATGTCATTAAAGTTACCAGCTGATACTGGATCGTCTGGATTCCCTGTTTGATCTCATCATACAGACGCATCTCTGTAATCTTGTCGATGATCGCATCATCCATAGATTCTCCGATCACTTTACGTTCCTTCACGACATTCTTACGCAGCTTCTTTCGACTGATGTCTACAAATGGTGCTAAATGTGCTAATGTAAAAGACTGTCCTCCATACTGGTTGCTTGCAACCTGAGCAACGATCTGTGTTGTCACATTACATGCTGTAAAAAATGAATGTGGTTTCTCGATCAATGTCTCACTGATCACCGTTCCATTCTGAAGCATATCTTCCAAGTTGATCAGATCACAGTTATGTTCTCTCTGTGCAAAATAGTCAGAATCATGAAAATGGATGATTCCTTCTTCATGAGCACGAATGATCTCATTTGGCAGAAGGACACGTTTACTTAAGTCTTTGCTGACTTCTCCTGCCATATAATCTCTCTGCGTGGAATTGATCACTGGGTTCTTATTCGAATTCTCCTGATTTACTTCCTCATTAATATTATCAAGTAAAGAAAGAATTCCATCATCGGTCGTATTTGATTTTCTTCTCAGTTCTCTCTTAAAACGGTATCTTACATACTTCTGGGCAACTTCATATCCTCTCATCTCCATGATTCCTGTCTCGACCATATTCTGGATATCTTCTACATTCACCGCATGAGAAGAGTTTGCTACCTGATCTGCAACCTTCTCTGCGATTGCCATGATCTGATACTGATTCATCTGATGGATCTTTGTTACCTCTTCATTCGCCTTCGTGATCGCATTGATGATCTTATCGAGATCAAAGGTTACCTCCTCACCGTTTCTCTTGATAATCTTTGTTTTTACATCACCATTCATAGTTTCTCCCTCATTTATATAAAATTACAAGATTCTGTGTGTTTCCATTTTCTGACACAAAATCTTGTTGTCGTTCTACCAATCAGCACTATATCTTGTGTCATTGCCTTTATTATATTACACTCTTTTTCATAAAAAAGAAAGAGCTAATTTTTCATTTTAGAGAATATGAAGATGCTCAAACAGAATCTTAAATCCCAAAAGTATCAGTATTATGCCACCTGCGAGCTCTGCCTTGGATTTATATTTTGTTCCAAAAATATTTCCGATCTTTACTCCTGCAAATGAAATCAAGAAAGTACAGACTCCAATCATCGACGCTGCGGATACAATATGCACATTTAAAAAGGCAAATGTGATCCCAACTGCTAATGCATCGATACTTGTCGCAACAGCAAGCATGAACATTTCTTTCACTGCGATCGAATCATCTGCCTGTTCTTCATCATTTGATAATGCTTCTTTGACCATATTGATTCCGATCAGCCCAAGAAGCACAAATGCGATCCAATGATCGATCGATGTGATCTGGTCTTTAAACTGTGTTCCAAGGAAAAATCCGATTGTTGGCATCAGTGCCTGAAATCCTCCAAACCATAAACCAACAATGATCCCTTTTTTCAAAACTTTTTCTCTCATCGCCAGTCCTTTGCAGATAGAAACAGCAAATGCATCCATCGCCAATCCAACAGCCAGTGTTAATAACGTAAGTAAATCCATAAAAACGTCCTCCATATCGTAAGTTTTTCATATCATAGGGGATTCCATTGGAATTTCCTATGATATGAAAAAGACCCACAGACGAAAGCCTTGTTATAAACAAAAGCTTATCGTCTGTGAGTCTCGTTAATTAAGACAGCACCAGATGTCGTTCATCATTATGTTGATACTGTCACAGATTCTCTGCTAACTACTCCCTCACGGAAATATCTATAAGATCATACCGGATGTGCTTCCGGCAAAATGTGCCTATGTATCATATCTCAACTGAGAATCTTTGTCAATATCTTTCCTTTAATTTTTGATTACTCTTTTCAAGATCTAACAGGTATTCTTTCATTTCCAGACCACCTGCATATCCTGTCAGTGAACCGTTCATTCCGATCACTCTGTGACATGGAACAACGATCACGATCGGATTCCTGTTATTCGCCATGCCAACAGCTCGACATCCTTTTGGAATCCCTACTGATTCCGCAATGTCTTTGTAAGTACAAGTTTCCCCATATGGAATCTTCTCCAATGCTTTCCATACTTTGATCTGAAATTCTGTTCCATGATAAGAAAGTTTCAGGTCAAACTTCTTTCTCCGTCCATCAAAATACTGTGATAATTGCAGTGCTGCTTCCCTGATCAATTCTGTATTCTTCTTCTCGCCTTCTAACATCTTCGTCCCAAAATATATCCCGCAAATGCCATGCCCATCTTCCTCAATCGTTAAATTACCGATTGGAAAACTATAATCATAATAGTACCTCATATGACAATCCTCCTAAAAATAGGTATACCATATTCTTCCATGGTTGGCAAGGACTAACTTGACATGTACATATTTCTTGCGTACAATGAAAAGAACTGTATAAAAATGAACAGATATTTATTTTAGGAGGAATTTTCATTGGACCCCAGTATGATATTACAGATAATCGCAATTATCATTTTATTAATGCTTTCTGCTTATTTTTCATCTGCAGAAACAGCACTTACAACCGTCAATCCACATAGTATGCGTGCCATGGCAGAAGATGGCAATAAAAAAGCTGCTATTGTTTTAAAATTGATCGAGAATCCAAGCCAGATGCTTTCCAGCGTCTTAGTCGGAAATAACCTTGTGAATATTTCATTAACATCCCTTACTACAACGATCGCTATTCGTATCTTTGGAAGCATGGGAGCCGGAATCGCAACTGCTGTGATCACAGTACTTGTATTGATCTTTGGTGAGATCACACCAAAGACTTTTGCAACGATCAATAATACAAAACTTGCTCTAAGCTATGCTTCCAGCATTTATCTGATCACAAAATTACTGACACCGGTTGTTTACATTATCAACAAACTTTCTACAGCGATCCTTATCATCTTGCGGATCGACTCGAAACAATCCAAACGTATCATGACTGAACGTGAACTTCGTACGATCGTTGATGTCAGCCACGAAGAAGGCGTTATCGAAGAATCTGAGAAAGATATGTTAAACAACGTTTTTGATTTTAAGGAATCTCTTGCCAAGGATATTATGATCCCGCGAATTGATGTAACTTTTGTGTCTGTAGATGCTTCTTATGATGAAGTTCTTGATATTTTCCGCGAGGCCGGTTATTCTAGACTTCCTGTTTATGAAGGAAGTAAAGATCATGTTGTTGGTATTGTTTATTTTAAGGATGTTTATTTCTACCGCAGCCAGCACAGAGGCGAGATCTTTCATTTGAAAGATGTTCTGCGTAAGCCGTTCTTTACGTATGAAACTCAGAAAGTATCAAGCCTTCTTGCACAGATGCGTGAAAAATCTGTTAGTTTCTCCATTGTTTTGGATGAATATGGAGTGACTGCAGGTCTTATTACTCTAGAAGATATCGTTGAAGAGATTTTTGGAGAACTGCGTGATGAATATGATGATTCTGAGGAAGAAACTTTCAAAAAATTATCCGATGGATCTTATATGGTATCCGCTTCTTTAAAGCTTGATGATCTTGATGATCTGCTTGACGTAGACCTTGATTCTGAGGATTATGATTCTCTTGGCGGATATATAATCGAACTGCTTGATCATCTGCCTTCAGAGGGCGAAACTGCAGAAGATGAACATTTTCTTTTTAAAGTTGTTTCCGTTGACAAAAACCGTATGGAAACAATTCATATCATTCCAAAAGAGCAGTAAAAAAAGAACCTTGCTTTTTCTTGCAAGGTTCTTTTTTTGTACTCTTATTTGAAATATTCTACTCCGGATTCGAAGATCTTCTGATCTTTCTGTCCGTAAATATTGATTCCTACATAGCTGTCACGACGTTCTGAATGTCCCATCTTACCAAGGACTCTTCCGTCTGGACTTGTGATACCTTCAATCGCATGGTAAGAACCATTTGGATTGAATTCTTCATTCATTGTAGGATCACCATTGAGGTCAACATACTGTGTTGCTACCTGTCCATTTTCAAACAGTTTTTGGATCACATCTTCATCTGCTACGAATCGTCCTTCTCCATGAGATACTGGTATACTGAAGATATCATCTACATGTACATTGTTAAACCATGGTGACAGATTAGAAGCAATTCTTGTATAAGCAACCTTAGAAATATGACGACCAATGCGGTTTGTTGTCAGTGTAGGTGATTTCGCATTCTGTTCTACGATCTTACCTTCTGGAACAAGTCCTAATTTGATCAGGGCCTGGAATCCGTTACAGATACCAAGTGCCAGTCCATCACGGTTATTTAACAGATCCATGACTGCTTCTTTTAATTTTTCATTTCTAAATGCTGTTGCAAAGAATTTTGCAGATCCATCTGGTTCATCACCGGCACTGAATCCACCTGGGAACATGATGATCTGGGATTCTTTGATCGCTTTTTCAAAAACTTCCACTGAATCACGGATTCCCTGTGCATCTAAGTTCTTAAATACCTTTGTGATCACGTTCGCTCCTGCACGTTCAAATGCTTTCGCTGAATCATATTCACAGTTTGTTCCTGGGAATACTGGAATAAATACATTTGGTTTTGCAACTTTATTCTTGCATACGTAAATATTTCCTTTTATATAGTGTCTTGTTGTATCAACGATGCTCTGATCTCCTTCAGATCTTGTTGGGAATACTTTCTCTAATGGTTTCTTCCATGTATCAATCGCTTCTTCTAATGTTACAACTTCGTCACCAAATACAAATTCATGTTTGTCTGTAACCTCACCTAACATTAATCCTGGAATCGCAAGTTTATGAACATCTCTTGTGCTCATTTCAACAACAAATGATCCAAACTTAGGATCTGTTAAGTCTTTTAATTCTACTTCTTCATCAAAGATCACACCTAATTTATTACCAAATGCCATCTTGGCAACTGCTTCTAAGGCTCCTCCGCCGCCAATTGCATATGCAGATTTGATAATTCCATCTTTGATCAGTTTTGTAATACGTTGGTATACTTTCTTCACTTCAGAATATATTGGAAGATTGTATGCATCTGTTGGGATACAGATACGGATCAGACGGTTTCCTGCTCTCTTAAGTTCTGGTGTGATAACATCTGTTGTCTTCGCTACATCGACTGCAAAAGATACCAGTGTTGGTGGTACATCAATATCATTGAATGTTCCAGACATACTGTCCTTTCCACCGATTGATGCAAGTCCAAATCCCATCTGTGCCTGATATGCACCAAGCAGTGCTGCAACCGGCTGTCCCCAGCGTGTCTTGTCTTCTCCAAGACGTTTAAAGTATTCCTGGAATGTCAGGCGGATATTTCTATAATCTCCACCAGAAGCCACGATCTTCGCGATAGATTCTGTGATCGCATAAACTGCTCCATGGAATGGACTCCATTTGGACAGATATGGATCAAATCCATAACTCATCATTGTGACTGTATCGCATTCTCCTTTCAATACTGGAAGTTTTGCGACCATTGTCTGAATTGGTGTCATCTGGTATTTTCCACCATATGGCATTGTAACTGTTGCTGCTCCGATAGAGCTGTCGAATCTCTCTACGAGACCTTTCTGTGAACATACATTAAGATCAGATAATGTATTCTTGCACACTTCTTCAAATGTACCTGTCTCGTCTTTGCGGTTAAAGTAAGATTCTACACGGTGAGGGATCTCTACAAATACTTCTGTTTCCTGATGTGCTCCGTTTGTATCAAGGAAAGCTCTTGAGATATTAACGATCTCTTTTCCTCTCCATTTCAGTACTAATCTTGGATCTTCTGTTACAACAGCAACTTCTACAGCCTCTAAGTTCTCTTCTGCAGAGTATGCAAGGAACTGATCTACGTCTTTTGGATCTACAACAACAGCCATACGTTCCTGAGATTCAGAAATCGCTAATTCTGTTCCATCAAGTCCTGCATATTTCTTAGGTACTTTATCAAGATCTACAACCAGACCATCTGCAAGTTCTCCGATCGCTACGGAAACTCCACCTGCACCAAAGTCATTACATTTCTTGATCAGACGGCTGACTTCTTCTCTTCTGAATAATCTCTGGATCTTACGTTCTGTTGGTGGATTACCTTTCTGAACTTCAGCTCCACATGTCTCGATAGATTCTTCTGTATGAACTTTAGATGATCCTGTTGCTCCTCCACAACCGTCACGCCCTGTTCTTCCACCTAATAAGATGATGATATCTCCTGGGTCAGAGTTCTCTCTGATCACGTTCTTTCTAGGTGCTGCACCCATAACGGCACCGATCTCCATACGTTTTGCAACATAGTCTGGATGATATACTTCATTAACATATCCTGTTGCAAGACCGATCTGGTTTCCATAAGAACTGTATCCATTCGCAGCTTCATTTACAATCTTATACTGTGGTAATTTACCTTTTAATGTGTCTTTTAATGGGACTGTTGGATCAGCAGCACCTGTAACACGCATTGCCTGATATACATAAGAACGTCCTGATAATGGGTCACGGATCGCTCCTCCAAGACATGTTGCCGCTCCACCAAATGGTTCGATCTCTGTTGGATGGTTATGTGTCTCATTCTTGAAACTGATCAGCCATTCTTCTTCCTTACCATCAATTTCTACTGGTACAACAATGCTGCAGGCGTTGATCTCATCACTTTCTTCCATATTGTCAAGAATTCCATCTTTTTTAAGACGTTTCATCGCCATTAATGCCATATCCATTAAGCAGACATATTTGTCATCACGGTCTTTGTACATCTCTTCAAAGTCATCCATGTAAGAATAATATGCTTCTTCTAATGGTGCACGATAAAATCCATCCTGGAATCCAATGCTTGTAAGTTCTGTGGAGAATGTTGTATGACGACAGTGATCTGACCAATAAGTATCCAGTACACGGATCTCTGTCATGGAAGGATCTCTTTTTTCTTCTCCTTTATAATAATTCTGGATATGAAGGAAATCTTTGAATGTCATAGCAAGATTTAAAGAATCATATAATTCTTTAAATTTGTCTTCTTCCATATCTTTGAATCCATCCAGAATCTTAACATCTGCTGGTTCTTCAAAATCCATCACTAATGTCTCTGGTTTGTCTGCAGCTGCCTCTCTTGAGTCAACTGGGTTGATGCAATATTCTTTGACTGCTTCTAACTGTTCGTCAGTTAAGTCACCTTTTACAACATAAGTTGTTGCACTTCTGATCAGGGCATCTTCGTCCTCATTCAACAGTTTCACACACTGCTGTGCAGAATCTGCTCTCTGATCGAACTGACCTGGCAGAAACTCAACGCTGAAAGATATTTCCCCATCGGCAAGTGGTAATGTCTCTTCATACACGTCGTCAACTGGTGGTTCACTAAATACTGTAACCAGTGCTTTTTCATAACTTGCATCGGATAGATTCTCGATGTCATAGCGGACAAGGACACGAACAGATTCGACATCCAGTCCAAGATACTGCTTCAATGATGCATGCAGCTCTTTTGCTTTTACTGCGTAGTCTTTTTTCTTTTCAACATAGACTCTTCTAACTTCTCCCATGATTTCCTCCCATTTATTCATGTAGTTTCTTAATCACCTGAAATGCAGATGCATTTTCCAAAATCGTTGGCTGATCCTCGGCATAGAATATGATCCCATCTGCCGTTGAACGGATCTCTGATAAAATCTCTCCATTATATGGATTAATGACTTCACCAAGCAGCTGACCTCGGTTAACTTCCTCATTGATCGTCACAAAACGTCTTAGGAATCCCGGAGCACTTGCTTTGACGGATACAAGATCCTCTTCTTCTATAATACTCGCAATATACCCGTTATGGCAATTATATTTTAAAATACCCATTCGAGTCAAGAAGCGAAGCACGGCAGATACAGCCTTCCTGGCCAGATTCACATCGATATTATCTGTTTCCCCAGAATATACCGAAAATGCATCCGTCCCATTGATCTGCCAGTTATAAGTTAATGTCTTTTTATCAAAATTTCGTTGTTTGCTTGTTAATACATAAGGCAGCCCGAACAGACTTGCAAGGCTGGTGCTTTCTTTTCCTGTTGCAGGCATTCGCACATGTGGCACAAAATCCCCGCTTCTGAAAAATGATGCAAAATGGATTCCATAGCGGAATCCTTTAACCCGTTCAAATAAATGTGCTGCCAGACGGCTTGTTGGTTCCCCATCAAAATTCCCAGGAAACTGACGGTTGATATCACTGTTATCAGATACCCAGTATTTCATTCCGACATTCATTGAAAAATTATTCACACATGGAATGACCAGAATCTGATTATCTCCAACGATCGCACCACTGTTCTCCAGTTCTTTTAAACATTTGACTAACTGAGAACAAATATATAACTGCTGATATTCATTTCCACGCATTGCTCCGACAATACATGCCGCTGGTTCTGATCCTTCACTTTGTTTTCCAAAGAGATATCCTTCGATCTTAAACTCATCTCTTAAGTAATTTCCTGAGGAATATATGATTTCTTTTTTCATAGTGCATTCCCTCCGATCACTCTGGCTACCAAGGACCCTTCCGTTACACTTGGATGTTCTCTTAATGTCATCAAAATACCATCGGTTGGGGCAACCACTTCTTCTTCCGTTGCTCCCATTAAAGGATTCTGTACGATCCCTATGATCTCACCTTTCTTTACCGGATCCTTTAATCGCTTGTAAGAAACAAACAATCCACTGGATTCACAATTTAAATAAAAGATCTGGTCTTCGTGGATAAACGGAACCTTTGTTTTGCCTTGAACCTTTCCCTTCCAGATACCAAGTTCTGCCATCACCGAAAAAATTCCATCTATGATCTGGCGGCAGTACTCGTAACGGATACGAAATGCTGCACCGGATTCCGTAACCATAGTTGGGATTCCCATCTGGTTTAAAGTGAAAGCTAAACTTCCTTCATTCACTGTCTGAGAAGGATGGATCCAGACAAGATCCGTATTCATATATTTTGACAGATGAAGTAATGTCTCATCGTAATCGTTATTTAAACGTACTTGAGGAACTTCCTGCAAAAAGATATTACTAGAATGAATATCAATGCAACAGGATGCTCCTTTGATATCTTCGATCAATTTAGCTGCTGTATAATCTTCCAGACCTCCATTGATGTCTCCTGGAAATGCACTGCTGTAATCGATATCTGAGATTGGTACTGCTCTTGTTCGTGCATCCAGTCCTAATGGATTGACCGCTGGATACACATCGACAATACCTGTCAGATTCTCAAATTCTGCCTTGATCCGGCGAATGATCTCTCCGCAGATATACTGTCCGCCAAGCTCATCTCCGTAGATTCCAGACACCAGACAGATTCTCTTCTCCTCTCCAGTCACCACATCCGGCATCAGACGATTTCTTTTGATCCTTAGCATCTCTCCGATCGGAAGTTTTACAGATACGACTGTGTCTATCATATTAAAGCCTCTTTTCTATTGTTTTATCTGTATCGTAAATATTTTACTTTTGACCCTCACGTCTTATTTTGCAAATAACATTTTTAAAATGATCGGTGATAAGAGTGTTGTGACGAGAACCATGATGACTACTGGTGCAAAGAAAATTTCTGATAATAATCCAACAGAAATTCCTTTCTGTGCAACGATCAGTGCAACTTCACCTCGGCATACCATTCCTGCTCCGATCTGTACAGATTCTCTCTTCGTATATTTGCACAACAATGCTCCAAAACCGCATCCTGCGATCTTCGAGATCACTGCGATCACACATAAAATGATCGTAAAGATGATCAACGTCTGTGTCATTCCATGAATGTTTACATTCAGACCGATACTTGCAAAGAATACTGGTGTGATCAGCATATACGATAAAACTTCAATCTTGTTATATATATAAAATCGTTCTGGGAGCCTGCATAAAATGATCCCTGCAAGATATGCACCTGTGATATCAGCGATTCCAAACACTTCTGCAAGAAATGCAAGTGCTAAGCAAAATGCAAGTGCAAACACCGGAACTCTTCTTCTATGACGTTCAATCTCTGGATTCTTATAAGTAGAAAGCCACTCAAAGAACTTCTTGATCCCAACTCCACCGATAATAGAAATCGCAAAGAATGCTGCCATCTGGATCAAGATCTTAAGGATTGCCTGAATATGGAATCCAGATGCTCCCCCAAAGCTTGTCATAATTGATAATAAAACGATTCCCAAGATATCATCAATGATCGCTGCCCCAAGGATTGCTGTTCCGACTCTTCCTTTTAAATGTCCCATATCCTGTAATGCTTCTACTGTGATACTTACTGAAGTTGCTGTTAGGATCACTCCAATAAAGATCGATTCCATGATATTATTTCCATATATAACGGATAAAACAGCTCCCATGATAAGTGGGATCAATACTCCACATAACGCAATGACGAATGCGGGAATTCCACTCTTCTTCAACTCATCAATATCTGTCTCAAGACCTGCCTGAAACATTAAAACAACTACACCTACTTCAGCCAGATTTAAAACTGAATCTGAAGGACTCACTACATTAAGGACCACTGGTCCTAAAATGATTCCCGCGATCAATGCTCCAACGACTGGCGGCATGTTAAACTTCTTCGACACAAGACTAAAAGACTTGGTCATTGCCAGAATGATTGCGATATCCAGCAAAAACTTATATTCTTCCATTGTTTTACCTCCATTAGTTCGTATCGTATCATACCTGTTTTTTCTTGTCAATTCTTAGACAAAGTGATCTTTTTTTATCCTTTTCTTGCTTTTTTTATGATCCTTTAGTATAGTGGAGAAAAGACTAAGAAAAGAGGTATCAAAATGAGTGAATTTAACGAAGTAGATAATATCATTGAAGAAGAAACTCCTGTGCTCCATTTAGAATTAGAAGATGGAACTGAACAAGACTGTGCCGTGATCGCTTTATTCTCTGTAGAAGAATTAGATGATCAGGAATATATCGCATTGATCACTGTTGAAGACTTAGAAAGTGATGACGAAGAAGGGGCTTTACTTTTATATCGTTACAACGAAGACCCTGAAGATCCTGATACTTTCAGTCTTGACAACATTGAAACAGACGAAGAATATGAGACAGTCACTGCTGTCTTAGATGAGATCTTAGAAGACGAAGAATAATATGATATTAATAAAAAAGCCCTTGCATCTTATATGCGGGGCTTTTTTTCATATTGAAGTTTTGTTCGGATCACTTTGTCAAGTTCATAATACTTTTCTTCCAGAGTTTTTCCATTCAGGACACAATCCATTGCCATACCCATGGATTCCAGCATCGTTTCTGTGATCTGATCTCTATACTGTAATAAAATATTCAGGCGCTCATGAAGATCTGTTTCATCTAAGAATTTCAACAGTGGTTCAATGTCTGCTGTTTCTTCTGTCTCATCACATTCATTTTCCTGTGCTGTCACTTCATCAACCAGTTCTGCTTCTGAATCTTGCTCTGTTTCCTTGATTTTTATACCATACTGGTCTCCTGCATTTTCACACAATTCTACTTTCTGAAAACGATATGTCTGTTGCACATCTGGGTATTTTTCATGATCAACTTCACTTAAAAACATCGCAAGTGGTCTTGCATATGTCTTAAACGTTCCATACATTGCCTGATAGACCACCAATGGTTCTTCTGTCTCTGTATGTATTGCAACCGTAACGATCTGATAAAGTTTTCCTTTAAAATGCATATAAAATTCGCCTGCTCTTGGCATCGCTCTATTTTCCATGCAAAACACCTCTTTTCTCCTGACGGCTTCTTAGTTCTTCTACGAACCTTGACGGCCTGCTGTCTTTGTTATAAAGTTTCTTTACTGACAAGATGTGCAGATATTTCTTGGCTCTTGTAACTCCAACGTAAAACAAACGTCTTTCTTCTTCCACGTCTTCTTCTTTCATGGACTTCTTATGTGGGATCACGTCTTCATTGACATCTGGCAAAAAGACACGTTCAAATTCCAATCCTTTGGTGCTGTGCATCGTGCTGACCACAACTCCTTCTTTTTCTTTCTGATTCTCTTTTGACTGGCGGTTTAATTCTTCGGTGTATTCTTTGATATGATCAAACCATGCCTCATATGTATCATAGCCTTTTGCGCTCTCCTGAAGTTCTTCTAATACTTGTGTAAATTCTTCTTCCTGAATCTTGCGAAATCTTGCATATTCTGCTAAATACGCATTGTATCCCACGGATTTCCGGATATAATTGATCGCCATCAACGGAGTCATATTCTTCATGATCCGAAGATCTTCCTTAAAATCTTCTACATATTCATAAAGCCATGGTTTATCTTTGACCTTCTCTAACAGATCATCAAATGACACTTGTGATTCGGTCAGATACTCCCTGCTGATATAACGCTTGGGGCGGTTCATGACTCTTAAAAATGTGCTTCTTTTGCGATCTCCCATCGCAAGGTGCATATAATCTATGATATTTTTGGAAATCCAGTGATCAAACAAATTCGGTACTGCATCCTGCATATAAAATGGGATATTGTATGCCATCAATGCAGCGATCAGCTGTCTTGGTCCCTGATTGGTCCGATAAAGGATCGCGATCTGGGATAACGGTGTCTTCTTTGCCATCTCTTCCTTGATCGTGTAAATGATATGCTTATTCTCCTCATAGTGATCTTTAAATGTACGGACCTCAACCATACTTGTAGCATCTTCTCTTGCCTGCATCTTCTTTTCAAAACGTTTTGTATTATAAGAAATGATATCTTCCGCAACCTGTACGATCTCTTCCCCGCAACGATAGTTTCGGTTTAAGATCACCTGTCTGGTATTTTCAAAATCCTTTGGAAAATTTAACATCAGTTCTGGTCTTGCACCTCGAAACTTATAAATAGACTGATCATCATCTCCTACGATAAAGAGGTTCTTTGTCTCTCCTGCTAACATCTTGACGATCTCATACTGAATCTTATTGATATCCTGAAACTCATCGATCAAAATATATGGAAACTTCTGCTGCCATGCTTTTCTGATATCCTCACGCTCTTTTAACAACTCATACGTATAAACCAAAATATCATCAAAATCGATCCAACGGTTCTCATGCAGTTTTTCTTCATATGCCCGGTAAATTTCTTTAAACACTTCATCCCCACAGCACCCACTGTGATAATAGGCAAGAGGGATCATCTGCCCTTTGACTAAGCTGATCTCTTGTATGATCTGACGCATAAAATCTGCTTCATCATCAATCTCCAGCTCATGATCTGTGATGATCTCACGGATAAAGTCATATTTTTTATGTTCCGGCAGAATATTATCTGCACTATAGTGATAGGCATATTTTAAAATCGTAAAAAACACAGAATGAAAGGTTCCAAAAGAAACCGGCAGGGTTTCCCCTGCCAGCCGCCAAAACCGCTCTTTCATCTCATTCGCTGCTGCTCTGGTAAATGTAATGACCAGAATCCGCTGCGGTGGGATCTGATAGTGCGATATCAAATATTGAATTCTCTTTGTGATCACAAGTGTCTTCCCTGAACCTGGTCCTGCAAGTACCATCATCGGTCCATCTTTGTGCATCACTGCTTCTTTCTGTGCCTTGCTCAGCTGGCTATGCAAGTGCTGCCTCCAGTTTCGCGATCGCATCATTGATTCTCTTTAATGATTCTTCTTTTCCCAGAAGTTCCATTAATTCTGTTGCTCCACCTGGTGTCATCTGCTTTCCAGAAACTGCTGTACGAACTGGCCACATCACATAACCATTCTTGTACTCATGTCCTTTTGCAAAAGATACTAACATCTCATATAATGCATCATTTGTAAAATCTTCCTGTGCTTCGATCACTGGATAGATCTCTTTTAATACGGTTAATGAAGTCTCAGGTGTTGTCTTCATCTTCTTATGTTTGTACATCTCTACATCATATTCTGGAACTGCTTCGAAGAAGTCAATGTGTCCCGGAATCTCTGTAAATAACTCAATTCTTGTCTTCACCATAGAAAGAATCTTATCAAAATCCATCTCTCTGTGAATTGTCTCTGTTACATATGGCATAGCAAGTTCTTTGAAACGGTCAAAGTCCATGGCTTTGATATATTCACCATTCATCCATTTGATCTTGTTCATATCAAAGACCGCTGGTGTCTTAGACATATGTTTGTAATCAAAGATCTCTTCTAATTCTTTTAATGAGAAGATTTCCTGTTCTCCTCCTGGACTCCATCCAAGTAATGCAACGAAGTTTACGATCGTCTCTGGCAAGAATCCCTGCTCGATCAGATCTTCGAAGGAAGAATGACCTTTTCTCTTACTCAATTTGTGATGTTCTTCGTCTGTGATCAGTGGACAATGAATGTATACTGGTTTTTCCCATCCGAATGCATCATATAAACGATTGTACTTTGGTGTAGATGATAAGTATTCATTACCACGAACTACATGTGTGATTCCCATTAAATGGTCATCAACTACGTTTGCGAAGTTGTATGTTGGATATCCATCCGATTTGATCAGGATCATATCATCTAATTCGATATTATCCACTGTGATCTCTCCGTAAATCTCATCAACGAAAGATGTTGTTCCTTCTGTTGGGTTATTCTGACGGATAACATATGGTACTCCTGCATCTAATTTCGCCTGAACTTCTTCTTTGGATAAGTTTAAGCAATGTTTGTCATAATGACTGATCACAACATCTCCTGATTTTACTTTCAGTGTGTCTAATCTCTCCTGATCACAGAAACAGTAATATGCTTCTCCCTTGTCGATCAGTTCTTTTGCATATTTTAAATAAAGCCCCTGTGCCTGTCTCTCACTCTGAACATATGGTCCGACTCCACCATCGATGTCTGGTCCTTCATCGTGGTTCATTCCGGCTTTCTTAAGGGTATTGTAGATAATCTCTTCTGCCCCTTCTACCTGTCTTTCCTGGTCTGTATCTTCAATTCTTAAAATAAAATCTCCGCCTGCATGACGTGCGATCAGATATGCATAAAGGGCTGTTCTTAAGTTACCTACATGCATACGCCCTGTAGGGCTTGGTGCAAATCTTGTTCTTACTTTGCTCATGATTTCCTCCCATTTGGTTTTAATTCTATCTTTCTATTCTACAAAACTTATCTTTCTTTGTAAAGAAGCAGTCTTATTGATTTTCGTTAATTTATGTTGATTTTTTGAAACAATCCGTCTTAAATCTCATTTAAGATCCTGCTAGCTTCCTCAAATGGCTCTAAGGTTCTCTTTAAGATTCCCTGCGTTGCCGCGATAAAGATTCCATAGTTCACGATCGGAACACCTGCATCTTTGACTCTTGCGATACGGTTTTTCATCTCTCTTCTATTTAAAGTACATCCGCCACAATGAATGACCAGATCATAAGTATCCAGATCTTCAGGGAAAGAGTTTCCACTGCTTGTATGGATATCAAAATCCTTACCTGTATATTGTTTTAACCATCTTGGGATCTTCACCGTTCCGATGTCATCGCACTGTCTGTGATGAGTGCATCCTTCCGCGATCAAGATCTTCGCCCCTTCTTCTAAATGTTCCAAGGCTTTCACTCCTCTGACTTCTTCTTCCAGATCACCTTTATATCTTGCAAACAGAATAGAAAATGAAGTCAGTTTGATATCTTCTGGCACAATCTTTGAGACTTTGCCAAATGCCTGAGAGTCTGTAATGACCAATGCTGGTTTCTTACCGATCTCTTCTAATGTCTTTTCTAATTCCGTTTCTCTTACAACAATAGAGGCTGCTCCTGCTTCTAAAAGGTCACGGATCGTCTGCTGCTGTGGAAGGATCAGTCTGCCTTTCGGTGCTGCACTGTCGATTGGTACGACTAAGATCACAAAATCATTCGGACAGACCAAATCTCCAACGATCTTTAGCGTGTCATCATCAGTTGGAACCAGTTTCCCGATCTCTTCTTTTAACTCCCAGATCCCTTTTTTATCCTTTGCACTGACAAAGCAGGATTTGTCTTCTTTCCATTCTTGGGCATTGGAAAGATCCATCTTATTGTAGACTTTCAGATAAGGAATCTTCCGGTCTTCGATCAAACGTATCATATCTTCTTCAAACTCTGTCATACCAGCTGTAGCATCCATGATCACAAGGGCGATATCTGCCTTCGCCAAGACTTCTTTTGCTTTCTTGACTCGCTTTTCCCCTAATTCTCCTTCATCATCAAGTCCCGGGGTATCGATCATAACTACTGCTCCTAATGGCAGAAGTTCCATTGCCTTGTATACAGGATCTGTCGTTGTTCCTTTGACATCGGATACGATCGCTAATTCCTGATTCGTCATAGCATTGATAATGCTTGACTTCCCGGCATTTCGTTTCCCGAATAATGCGATGTGAATTCTGTCTCCTCTTGGTGTTGCATTTAAACTCATATGTTTTCCTCCTGTCTGTCTTTATGGATCGTTAACTCTTTCTTTTATCTTTGTGCCTTATGATATCCCGCTGCCTTTGCTTCTTTCTCACTCTTAAATGTGACTAAATATTTTGATGTTCCCATACGGTCATAATCTCTTTGACCTGGGCAGTGGTATACCTTTGATCTGCTGTTTCCACGGATCTTCTGTGAAGCAGTTGTTTTTGTATTTGTTTTTGCCGCTGTTGTATTTTTGTTACTGCTGTAGTTTTTGCTATTATTAGATGAATTCTGGTTTGTGTGGTATTTCTGGCTTGCTTTTGAATTCTCTGTTGTTACCTGAACACTGCTGTCTGCTTCACTGTCTCCTGTCTCGTAATCAATCTTCACTCCATCTTGTACATTATATACAAATACATTAAACTTAATATCTTCACCCTTATCTTCCACAGACATCGCTTCCATCTGTACCCCTTTGGCTACCAGGTCATCTCCGTCAAAGACTGGCGTAACTCTGTATAATACATGATTGCCTGTCTCACGGACATAGTCACCGACCATCTCTTCATATGGTAACATTCCATCTACGTTAAAAGATCTTGTTCCTGTGATCAGGTTCTTGTTATTGGCATTCTCACCGGTCAGCTGGTAAGCGATCAAATGACAACGGTTATATAGATATTTCCCATCAACGTTATTGTATTTTGCTGTATGCCATCCGGTTGGTTTTACCATACCGATCGCTCCGCGTTTTCCTTTTGGCATGATATCTTTTCCAACACACGCTTCCGCCACCTGACATCTTCCTTCAGAGTCAAGTCTGCTGTAAGACTCGTAGGATTTTGTTGTCAGATCCTTGGATGTAAAATCTGGATCATTATTGTCAACAGCAACCGTCATATTCCCTGAAAAATCCGGAATATTGTCAGATGATACAGATTTGGTGGAAGAATTTGTACTTCCTTTGCTGCTTTGTTCGCTCTGTGCGTTTCCGCTATTACTGCTATTGCCTGTACTCTGGCATCCTGCCAGTGATACCACCATCATTCCTGCGATCAGCAGGGCATATAATTTCTTTGTTACTCTCATCATCAACTGTTTCTCCTCTTGTTATATTCTTTTCTGATCTAGCTTATTGTTTTGGAAGATAGATCTGTTTTGTGATCTCGTGAGTGGAACCTTCAATCTGTTCTTCTTCTGCAAGTTTCCATTCCTCAAGATCCACATCCAGTATCTGATCGGACGGATAGACTTTATTCCAACGGAAGATCACAATCTCTTCGATCTGATCTATCACTGATTTTAATGGAAGATTCTCTACAATACAAGTCTCCCCTTTTCCTGCCTTGTGTAAGAAATCTTCACAAACAACCGGATTGTTGATCTCTTCATACAACTTCTCTGTATATGCATTCATATAGACCTTCTCCCCTTTGGTCATCTCCGCAATATACTCTCGCAAGCCTCGATCCTGATTCTGCCTTCGATCATTAAACATCATACCGTTGTTGTTGTCTAAGCATAGAATTATTATCATTATTTCCATCCTCCAATCGTACTTATGTTCTATTTATGTATTATATCTTGTGCGAGAGGATATTGCAATAAAAGAAGCTCTGAATTTCTCCAAAGCCTCTTCTTACTTTTCATTCTTTTTTGTATTCTAATTGTATTTATGATACTGCTTTCATCACTTTTTCTCTCATAGGCTGTGTCATTTTCTCTGGTTTTAAGATCTCTTTTAATTCTTCTTCCTTTAACAGACCTTCTTCTAACTACCAGCTCTTTTACAGAAATTCCTGTTTTTAGTGATTTCTTTGCAATCTCAGCAGACTTTGCATATCCGATATATGGACATAACGCTGTTGAGATTCCAACACTTTTTTCAATATATTCTTCGCACTGTCCGGCTTCGGCTGCCATCGTGATCGTATAGTCATGTCCAATGATCAGGTATGCAACCTGTGATACAACTTCTGGAATCACTGGGTTGATCTTTCCTGGCATGATGGATGAACCATTCTGTCTTGCTGGAATCATCTGCCTGTTTTAATGAAATTCCTGCAACTTTGCTTAATTCATAAGAAATGTTCGCAAGATAGTAAGGGTCTACATTGATCGCTGTTCCGATTGCTGTTGCTCCGATGTTTAAGACTTTCATCTCATCCATAACATTTTTCAGTCTTTTGATATCCCTTTTTAAGACATGTACAAATGCTCCAAAACTTTGTCCAAGTCTCATTGGAACGGCATCCTGAAGCTGTGTTCTTCCCATTTTGAGGATATCATCAAACTCTGCTTCTTTTTCTTCCATGGCTTTTTCTAATTTCTCAAGTTCTTTGATCGTCTGTGGAAGTAATTTTAAGACGGTGATCTTTCCTGCCGTTGGGATTACATCGTTCGTAGACTGTGACATATTGACATGATCGTTTGGATGTACAATGCTGTAATCTCCCTTGGTTCCACCAAGGATTTCTATCGCACGATTGGCAATCACTTCGTTTGCATTCATATTGGCAGAAGTTCCAGCCCCTCCTTGGATCGCATCCACGATAAACTGATCTCTTAAATTTCCATCCAGTATCTCATCACATGCTTTGATGATCGCCTGAGCAATCTGCTGATCTAGTTTTCCAGACTTTTCATTTGTGATCGCTGCTGCTTTTTTGACCATTACGATGCTGTCGATCAATACTGGATGTAATGGACGATGTGTGATCTGAAAGTTTGTGGCTGCACGCATACTCTGAACTCCATAGTATGCTTCCGCTGGTACGTTTAATGCTCCAATTGAATCGTGTTCCATTCTGCTTAACATTGTCTTCCTCTTTTCTGATTACTCATGCTGTCGTTTTGTTTCAAGATTTTATGTGTTGGAGCTTAACACAGTATGCAATGTTCGTAAACCTTAATCCTGTCTTTCCAAATTTAAAGTTCAAATTTTGTGTTTCATCTTTTCTTTTTTTAATGAAAGTCTTGATTTACTTTAAATAATTAAGCGGTTGGAAGCGGAAGGAATTCTGACTGGATTTCATGCTTCTGTTGACCCGATCCAACTTGGTTATCATATTAAAGCATATATCAGTCTTGAGATCAGCCCTGCACAAAAACCCGAAGTTTATCCTTTTCTTCGAGCTCATCCAAATGTACTGGAATGTGATTGTGTAACTGGAAATTATTCTGTGCTGCTGAAGGTTGCTTTTCCTAGTACGATGGAACTAGATGAATTTATTGGGAAATTGCAGCACTTTGGGAAGACTAGTACGATGATCGTGTTTTCTACGATTGTTCAGAATCGCGGGGTGGTTCCTGAATAGTTGATTTGTTTTTAATTTCTGTTATCTAAAATAACAGGGTAAAATTTTGCATATGGAACATTTTCTGAGACCGTTTCAAGTTTTGTGTAAACTCAAAAAACTGACATAAGATTTTATTGA
>ERZ1106929.748-NODE-748-length-33440-cov-9.587929_pt1 | contig 33440 bp, 32 predicted proteins | sample MGYA00403662_ERZ1106929 | MGnify/ENA primary metagenome ERZ1106929 (study PRJEB35170, sample SAMEA104062442) | human gut metagenome | biome: human gut; feature: human-associated habitat; material: faeces | place: Denmark | collected 2013-02-20 ... | reverse complement strand
TTTATAACATGGGTTTGGGACAATAACCACACATCCCTTAATTTTGGCTGCTATTACATGCTGGACTACAAGGGGGCGAAAGAGGCGTTTGCCTTGCGCTCTGGACTGGTATCGAGGGGACAGTTCTTTGACCGGGAGCAGATGACTGAGATCTACCGGGCTATCCATGGTTTTCTCAGTGAACAGGGACCGGATTCTATTCGGCAGGAGGAGAAGTGCCGACAGCTGCTGGCACAAATCAAATCACAGATCCCAGACTTGGAACAGCGATTAAAAGAAATGGAGGGACATACTTTTGAACAGTCTATGTAATGGCGGCGCCGCGAAAAAGGGCGCTGCCTTTTATTTTACCCTGTGGAAAGTTCCGTCTTGGCTGTATACTCACAGCCCGCCTGCTCCGCAATATGCATCGGAACCTGTTCCTCCCCCTGTCTGCCGGCATTCAGCGCGTTGTGAGGGCTGTCCCTATCCGGCCCACGGCTTTCTCTGCTGGAGCAGCGACAGCGACTGCCTGCGGACTAGAATGGAGAAAATCTACGCCAAGGAGAAAAATGATGCAGATCAAAACGGCGCTCTATAACGCTGACCATCTGGAATATGGCATTGTCACCATCCCGTTTCCTATCCCGAAAGACCAGTACGACAGCACCATCAAAATGCTGGAGGCATTTGACATTGGGGACCCGCGGGAAAGGGACTGCACGGTGAGAGAAGTTCTGGGGCCGGTTCCCAGTCTGAAATGCCTGGAGGGAACTCAGATCAATGTGGATGAATTGGATTATCTGGTCAAGCGGCTGGACAGTTTCTCAGATGATGAAATTGCCCAATTCCAAGCTATGGCGTTTAAACTGGGCAAGCTCAACATGACTGGCCTTATTAATCTGACCTTCTGCTGTCAGGAGGCCACGGTGATCACCGACTTCTCAGATCTGGAGGGAATCGGTCGGGCACACTACATGAATCTCTATGGCGGAGGAGCCTCTATAGAGGAACTGGAGCAGCTGGATGGTGTGGAGACAGCCCTTCTCCTGATCACAGAAAATGAGGGTACCATCACCCCCTACGGTGTGGTCTACGCCAACGGGATGCAGCTCAGCCAGATCTACCAGGGTAGAAACTTCCCGGAATATCTATATGAGGAGAGCCTGATGACCGTTTCACTGCGATCCGTCCACGAAAGCGACGACAGCCGTGAGGCGGTTTGGCTGTATCTCCCTACATCTGATTGCCAGATCGAGCGGATGCTCTGGCGGGATGGAGTGGAGAGTGAAGACTTTGCAAAATTAGAAATCCAAATCAACAACCTGCCTGCCGCTGTTGAAACGGCCTGTGCCTTAGAGCAGGAAAGTGTCTTTGATCTCAATGCTATGTGCGCCGCCATCTCAAAGCTGGCGCAGACAGATCGAGTCAAATTGGATGCTGTGATTATCTTTGCAAATCCGGAGAGCGCCGCAGAGATCCGCCGCCTGGCGGAGAATCTGGACCTGTTTGATTTCGTCCCCAATGTCCATACTCCGGAGGAGTACGGCAGATATATGATCCAGGACTCTGGCCATTTCGACTATGATGACAACTTGGACGAGTTCTATGACTACGAGAAGTATGGACGTCAGCATATGGAGCAGGAGGAAGGTGTGTTTACGGAGCAGGGATATCTCTCCTATCAGGGGACGCTGTCGCTGGAGGACCTGATGCAGGGAGGCCCCGCGGAGCAATATCAGAAAGAGCAGAAGGAAGGAATGCAGATGATCTGAATTTCTCCGATGTTTGGGATAGACTTTTCCCCCAAGTTGTGGTATTGGTTGTGTTCACAGAACTGGAGGTGACGAAGATGAAAAATAAGATGGATCAGGAATATTCCTTTGCCCTGCGGCCCGCTTCTATTGAGGAGGCGGGCCTTTTCTATTTCAACGATGAGCAGGATGAGGCTCTAGGCACAGTGGGCCATCTCAGACTGGACTTCGGACACGGCTTTCTACCGTTAAGGTCTACATGCTATCCCCACAATGATGACCAATTCGATACGCTGGAATTTAAGATGCTCCTGCGAGAGTTTTTGGAGGCCATGCAGGAGAACGGCCCGCTGGCAAGTCCATCCTCTATGGAAGCCTACTGTCAGAAACACGGTGGGGCTATCGCAAAGGATGGGCAGACCTACGGGTATATTTGGGAAACAGAGCGCTATCGTTTCTGCCTTCGATGCACGCCCAGTCCGTTTGAATATCAGGGGCACCTGTACTGCTATGACCTATGGCAGCAGCAAATTCAGAAAAACTGTCCGGTGGGCCAGGTGACCTACGCCAGCGGTGAACAGCAGACGTTTACCGTTGTCCAGCATTATCTCCAGACAATCCGGGAGGAACTTCCCTATCGGGATACAACGGGTTTCCGCTTTGAGACGCTGACAGATGATCCAAAGGTGAAAAAGGCCGTGGATGACCTCTTGTTGGATTTCGCTGGCGAGGAGAATCCCCGTCGGGCCTGCAACTATGGCCTGACCGAGGCTGGAAAACAAGCTCTGCGGGATGCGGCGGACCCCGACAGCCCCCACACTTATGCTTGGTTCGTCTTGACGGACTGTAATACGCTGGAGGAACAGATTTTCCGGGATCTGACCTTAGAGGAGGCTATCCAGATCTATCAAGCCAGCGACTGCCAGGAGAAACGCATTGGGGTTACAAAAGACGAAGTTGCAACGGTGGACCTGGTTCGTTCCCTGGATGGAGAGCAGCAGTTCTTTGAGGATCACCGCAAATTGAGAAGTTTCCAAAATGATCCTTTCATCGCCAGTGCGGTGGAGAAACTCAAGCAAGAGCTGGAGCAAACCGTTGAAACGCAAGGATTTGAACTGAGCAGTCCTTGGACAGAGAGTGATTTACAGTATCAGGAATACTCTCAACGGATGTTGAGCGCCATATCCGGACTCACAAGCTATGCCGCATCTCTGTCGGCCAAGGGTCAGGATGACACAGTAGGTATCCTGCGGGAGCTGCTGATCGATATGTGTTGGATCTGGGAGGGCTACGACCCGATCAGTGAGACAGAAATGCCGTGGGACAAATTTCTGACCCAGTACATGGGGCCTTTTGATGAAGCGGTCGAACAAGCAAGACACACCGGGAATGCCCCCGGTATTGCCCCGGAAACCAAAGAACAGATCTTTTATGGGATCGGAATCCACATGCGGGAACTGACCGAATCCTGTGGTAACAGGGAACAGGTGCGTCAGTGGATGAGCCTGGCAGAACAAATGAACGAGGAGTGGGCGGGGACAACCCAGTATCCCCTGTTTTATCAAATGATCAACGGCCCTCTCTGGGAGGGTGAGATGTTTAAAAAACCTATCATACATCTGCCTTATGATATGATTCCGACCAGTATTGTTCCAAAGGGATGGCACTACTATCACCTATACAGAGACATAAAAAGTATAAGGATTGTAGACAAATGTCCGGAGCAGGGATATATTGCCGCGCTCATTTCCCCCCATTCACTCAAACGTCCATCTGATCCATTTCGGATGCCGAGGGGAAAGTATCTGCTCTATAAGGAACCGATCACCCTGTGTGAATTTTGTGAGAAATATGCAATCAAGCTGCCGGAGGCATTTCTGGCGGAAGAACAGCAAAGGCAGAGTCAACGGCAATCTATTACGATGGAGGGGATGAGTTTATGAAAGTGGATCAAGCATGGCTGGATTTCCTGCGGGATCAATTTCCAAAAGGGAGCCAAGTTAGAAGTTGGGAACTGGATGACCCAGAACACATATCCATCGGGACGCTGGAACAGATCGATGAAGAAGGGCGGTTCCACACGCGCTTGGAGGATGGGACCATTCGTAAACTGACATTGGGAGAGGAACAATTCTCCGTTCAACCTCCTGAGCCGGCTTTACTCAAACTCTACATGCCGATGACCGCGGACCTATATGAGCGTGATGAATGGGGAGATATGTCCTACGACAGCACAGAATTGGACAGCAGAGATCTGGTTCCGTATTCGGATATGATCCTGGGTGCGCTGGTCAAGAACCGTATGCCGGAGGAGCGAGAACGCGGCCTCATGTATTGGTATGAAGAACGAGACAGTGTAGAGGCCAAGGTCCGCTCCGCCGAGTTCACTGCGGAAGTTCGGGATGGACGTCTCTGGTGCGTGGCCGAATGCCAAGTGGTCGGGCAGCTCACTCCCGAAGAACTGAAAGACTTGAAGGATTATCTCAGCGGCCAGGCAGCAGACGGCTGGGGCGAAGGCTTTGAGCAGAGAGAACTCGAGGTCGATGGCGGTGAATTGTATGTTCACCTGTGGAATTCGGACGACTGGAGCATCCAGACGGAACAGGAGCAGTTCAGCCCTAAAATTGCGGATGGCCTCCCGGAGATGTGTTTCTCCACCCTCCCCTCCACAGGACAGCTCATCTGTATCAAACGCGGGGAAAGCGGCTGCTACCCTTCCGAATGGGACACTGGAGACAAGATGAAAAATGTGGATCTGGCCGATGGCCTCAACGAGAAGCTGGGCGTTACCCACGCCCAGCGTCAGGCCATGGAGATCGGGAGCATGGCGGGCTGGACTGTCCCTGGAGCTGACCCGAAAAACTATGAGCAGCAGGAACAGATGGGAGGAATGAAGTTTGGGTGAGAAGATTTTTCAAGTCTGCCTGGCCAAGACGAATGACGCAGGGGAAGCCTTATATACCGAGTTAGACCTGCCGGCCCGGCCCTGGGCTCTGTTGGATGCGCTGGACAAAGTGCGGTATCGGGAGGGGAACGACCTCTCTCTGGAGATCGATACCTACTATGACTGCGAGGAGCTGGAACCCCATCTGTCCGCAGATCAGATCAGCTTGATGGAATTGAACGACCTGGCGGTACGGCTCTCAGAGATGTCGGATACCCAGCGGATCGCCTTTCAAGGTCTGCTGCGCATGGATGAGGCCAAAGGAGAACTGTCGATCTCGCTCCAGCGGCTCCGGGACCTGGCGGAAAGCGCGGACTGCTGCCATGTAGTGCGGGAAGCAAGGAGCCCCTCTCAATTAGGCAGATTCTATGCGGAAAACGGTTTTGTTCCAGAAATCGAAAGCCTGCCAGACTCTGTATTTGAGTTGCTGGACTTTGAACTCATTGGCCGCCGGGCCCAACAGGGCGAGGGCGGTGTGTTTACGGACTACGGCTATGTGGTCCAGAACAGCGATTTGAATATCGCTCTGGGTCTAATAAATAAGGTTCCCCAGGCACCCAAGTACACGGTTTTGTTGGAATTGCTGCGCGGCACGGACAATGCCCCGGATGTAACCCCGCTGCTTTTAGAGCTGCCGCTGTATCAAAGAGTCTCGATAGAAATTCTGAAAGCGCTCAATTCGCCCTATCAGACAGCATACGGGTGGAGATGCCTGGATTGCAGAGTTCCGGAGTTGGCAGGCATCATCGAGAGTTCCTCCGATTTTGCCGCGGTGGAGACTTTGGCTGCAGGACTTTCCAGGATAGATCAACTGGATGTGAGACTATATAAGGCAGTCCTGTCCGCAACAAACTGCACGGAGATTTCCCAGGCGTTGGAGCTGAGAAATCAGTTGGATCAATACATACTGGATCCGGAAATCTTCTCTCCAGAGGACCAGGCCCGGAGCGAACTCGCCGCCATGCTGCCGGAAGCGGATGCTCAGGTGGTGGCCAGTCACTTGAACCTATACGCCTATGGCAGCGAGCTGATGAAGGAAAACAACAGTGTCCAGACGGACTACGGCCTGCTGGAGCGCCGAGATGGGCAGCCCATTCAGGCTATGGAGAAACCGCACCTGGAGATGGGGGGAATGAATCGTTGAAGCAGCAGGAGAGACTTTTTCATCTGCTGGACGGCATGGAGATGGGCAAATCAGAACATGACTGGCTGGAGCGGCGATTTGAGAGTATGACCGCCAAAGAGTGCCTGCTGTTTGCCGGCGCGCTGGCATTGGAGCATCCAGAACGCATTGACCGCGCTATGGAGCTGGCCAATCAGCTTCCCCGCTTCGACCTCTACTACGGAGCCGGTGACAACGAGGCCCTGGGGCGGTTCGTCCTGGAGTATCTGGAGCGGCCCTCGCCAAAGGCGGTTCCCTTTCTCCATGTGGGACAGGTGGGCGCAGCTTACCAGGAGCAGGACAGTGGGATCTTCTGCCAGGGCCACTACCTGCGGAGATCCTCCCCCACGGTTCCCAGGCCAGAGGAGTCCCAACTTCTCCAGCCGGTGGTCGGAGACTACGCCATACGGGTGAAGCTGGCCAGCCGGAGCAACATGGACGGCGTGTGGGTGGGCTTCCCGGATACCGGGGAGCACATGGATGTTGCTTACCCGGACGAGCTGCTGCTGGGACTGGACGCGCTCCAGGCGGAAACGCTGCAGGAGTGCATCGTGCTGGAGGTGGACTGCTGTCTGCCTCAGCTCAGGGACATCCCATCCCAGTATGACTCCGCCGGCGAGCTGGTACGCCATGCCATCGACTTTGGCTATGCCTGGGCGGAGCAGGGTCAGGGAGAACCCCACTGGCTGGACAAATGGCAGGCCGTCCTGGAGTTGGAGGACTGCCACCGGTTGGACCAGGCACTGGACTATGCACAGAACCTTCAGCATTACGCCGTCATCCCGCGAGGTGTGGATTTGGCGGAGTATGGCCGGGAGCTGGCCATACGGGACGGTATCATCCCCAAGACAGGTCTGCTGGCGGACTGCTTTGACTGCAAAGCCTACGCCGAGGCGTACATGGATCAAACTGGATTGTCGGTCACGGACCACGGCTATGTGGCCTGGAATGGAGGTGAGTTATCCTATGAGTACAGCGATCCGGAGCAGAGATCCTCCCCAACGATGCGGATGATATGACCGCTGCACGGAAAAAAAGATCGTAGATAAGCAATAGGGGCCGTTTTTCCCGAAAGGGGCAAGCGGCCCCTCTTTTTTTGCGCCCTTTTTCGGGAAAACACGTCCCGGAAGGGATGAATTATGAAACGAGAAGAACAACTGTTGGCCTACCTGAAAGGTGCCTGTCCTGGCCGAGCCTACCGCGTGAGCGGCAGAGAACTGGCAAATACGCTTGGAATCAGCGTTGCAGAACTGCAGAAACAGGTGAATCGGCTGCGCCGGAGGGGAATCCCCATTGCCAGCGACCGGTCCGGCTATTTCTATGCCCAGACTGCCGGCGAAGCCTACGCCACTATCCGGCAGCTCCGGAAAATGGCCAACGGCCTGGAAGCGGCCATCCAGGGCATGGAGCAGTCCTTAGACGATTTTCCGGTGGGGAGGTGAGGCCACATTGCCAAGTCTTTTATTCCATGGGTAGGTGGAAAAGGAAAACTTCTTTGGCTGATTCGAAAGCTGGCCCCGCCTTGGTACCCCCGCTTCATCGATGTGTTCGGCGGCAGCGGAACTGTGACCCTCGGGCGCCCCCTCCGAAAGGGATGTCTGGAGGTCTACAACGACTATAACAGCAATCTAACAAACCTGTTCTGCTGTGTGAAAAACCGCACCATGGCCCTGTTGAAGGAGCTGGGGTTTCTTCCCCTCAACTCCAGAGACGACTTCAATGTCCTGTATAAATTCTTCTCCAAGGATGAGTTTACAGACGACTACCTGGAGGAAGAGCTGGAGCTGACCCAAATCTACCTGGAGCCACCAAAGCGGGAAGCCATCCAACAGCTGATGCTGGAGCGCTCTCCCCGGGGTGACGTCCGCCGGGCAGCTGATTACTTCAAGCTGATCCGATACAGCTTCAGCGGCGGTGGAAAATCATTTGCCGGCCGGTCCTGTGACCTCCGGCGTTTCTTTTACCTGATTTGGGAGTGCTCCCGCCGGCTGGCCAGTGTTGTCATTGAAAACAAGGACTTTGAGAGCCTGATCCTGCAGTATGACCGGAAGAACGCCTTCTTTTACTGCGATCCCCCTTATTTTGAAGCGGAGAACTGCTATGAAGTGGAGTTTCCCAAAGAGGACCACCAGCGGCTCCACGACGTGCTTCTGAACTGTCAGGGATATGTCATGGTGTCCTACAACTGCTGTCCTTACATTCTGGAACTCTATCAGGAGTTTTATATCTTCTACACCACACGGCCCAACAGCATGTCCCAGACTGCGGACAACGAATATGAGGAGCTTATCATCACCAACTACGACCCCCGCAAAACGGAGGGAGACGGCCGTCAGCTCACTCTCTTCCCAGGTTGGGAGGAAGCCGACGAGGACGACCTGCACTATGAACTGATCCATGAACCTGGTTTGAGCGCATAAATCTTACTTTTAGGAGGAACATGCCATGAAATTCAATTTACACCGAGACCCCAGCAACAAGCTCCAGAAGATCCCCTATTCCGTCATGCAGATCGCCGGTTTGGCTGACCGGAAGGAGCTGACCCTCCAGGCCGACGAGGGGTGCATCCTTTTAAGTCACGACCATCTCTCCACGAGAGAGGCCATCAAGACGGTCACTCACCTGGATCAGGTGACCACCTGCCTGGTGAAGCAGCTGGTAGAGGCCAGTAACAAAATCGCCAGCCCGCCCGAGGAGTGTGAGGACCCTTTGGATGAATTTGATGAGGATATGATTGAGAATCTGGTGGACTGCGGCGCGGACCCGGACGGTCTGAGAATGCTGCTGGTTTTGGAGGAATCTGAGGATGAATGATGTTTACCTCTATCCCTATTCCTCCGAGGAGGCCCGCCGCCGGGACGAGCTGTCCCTGTGGCGGGCCAGCCACCAGGAGAACATCTCCTGCAAGAAGGCCATCGAGGAGGCCGTCCGGCAGCACTTTGACGGTTCTCACCTAGATAACGACTGTCTGACTGGGGTGTTCCAAGAGTTCGGCTACAAGCGGACGGCATGGGTGCTGGCCAACACCCTCCAGCAGCTGGAGTGGGACGGCCGGTTCAGCCCCAAGAACAAGGCGTGGGCGGAGCAATTCCCCATCCCGTGGGACAAACGGCACGGCCCGGAATTTGTGGTGACCAGCCACCCCGCTGTGCTGGACGGGGTGGTGGATCAATACCGCAAGATATATCAGGAGCTTGGACTCTTCGGCCCGGAGCAGTGCGAACCAAATTCCTACTCCAGCCTGGATTATGAAGGGAAGGTGCTGGTGCTCTCCCCGGATATCTTGAAGGAGTCCTACTGGACGCCCCAGGCCCAGCTCTGGTACGCCCACGACGGATTTGGGTGCGGTCCCCACGCCATTGGCCGCTCCATCCGCTGCACCTGCCTGGGAGACGGAGAGATGACCCGCTGGAACCGGACGGATTTTATTGGCGTGCTGAAGGAGGAATTTCTCCCAGACTGGGCGGAGGAGAAACTGAAGGAACTTCGCGGTCAGGAACAGCCTGCATTCTCCACCGACATGACGATGAAATGAGGAACTGAAATGGAAATTTCTTATTACACCATTGACGATCTGAGACAGCCCCCCAAGCGGCTGTTTCGAAAAGGGTGCACCATCTGGCATTTCGATACTGTGGAGGCGGCCATCTCCCACTATCAGGCACTGCCCGCCACCGGGGAGAAGTCCCTGGGCATCACAGACGGCTTTCATGTGCTGGAGCTGGTGAAGTGCCTGCCTCCTTATCCGGACGATGTGGAGGGCGAAACCGTGTGGGCATCGGACTACCGGGCCCTGACGCTGTGGCGGGATCGGCCTGAGTCTGCTCAGGCAGAGTCCGCCTGTGAAACTGCATTTCATCCCCGCTATCGGGTGGATGGAGCCGTGCTGGTCCCCGTCTCCCAGTTCAAAACGCTTTCCAAGCGTCTGCAGGATAAATATCTGTGGCTGAACGTCCGGGAGGACGAACATTCCGCCATCCGGTGGGTATACGCCGCCGGGAAGGGCTGGGTCCCGCCCAGCATTCTGTACCGCCGTACCGACCGCCCCATTCTGGTCCTCAAGTACCAGGCGGACGGTCTTACGGAACAGGGAGCCTATATTCCGCTGGATGTGGCCCCCTGGGAGTATACGCTGCTGCTCCAGCGCACCCTGGAGCGGCAAAAACAGAGAGGAGATGCAAACGATGAATCAGCAGAAAAACGCGCTGTACCCCAGTGAGGTACACAGTCCCATGGAGGTCGAGGTGAAGATCTACCGTCCCAGTCCCAAAGGACCAGTCCTGGCGGATGCTTCGGTCACTCTGAATGGCTGCTTCGCCATCCGGGGGATCCAGATCCGGGAGGGGAAAAACGGCCCCTTCGTCTCCATGCCCAGCCGTCAGGTCAAGGGCGAGTACCGGGACGTCTGCTTCCCCTGTACCAAGGAATTCAAGCAAGCCTTTGACCAGACGGTGCTGGAGGCCTACCAGATGGAGCTGCGGCAGAAAGAGGAACCCGTCCAGTCCGGCCCGGTGATGGGCGGCATGGGCATGTAGAGAGGAGGAATATCTGCATGAAACGAAAGATCGCCTTATTGGCCGCGGTGCTCTGCCTGACTATGGCCCTCTCTCCCGCAGTGCTGGCGGCGGAGCCCACTCAGGTAGAGGTCTGCTATCCCACTGCGGTGACTCAAAGTGAGGATGGCGCAGAACTGCGAAAAATGTACGACCTGGGGCCGGAGGATGACCCGGCGGGGATTCCCCGGTCCGACTTTGAGCAGGACGGCTTCCACTACACTCTGGTAGACGTGTTGAAACAAGAGTTACCGGAGCACGAGAGCCGGCAGCACACCGAAACAGTGACTTTGGAGAGCAAGAGCAAGGATATGGAGTCTGTGCTGGCCCTGCTGCCCCCGGAAAAAGAGTTCATCACAGAAGACGGCCTGTCCGGTACACTCTTCCTCCAGCTGGAGACCGTAAATGTGGAGGCAGCCGGATACGGCACTTCCACCCGGGAGGTCTCTGCTACCCGATCCTATCCCAATCTGGCCAATCAGGACACTGCCAACATCCCTAAAACTATTGAGGAGGACGGTCGGACCTTGACACTCCAGAACATCAGCTGGCAGACGGATAACACCGCGTCTGTGGGAGGCTATGCCCTGGGAGACCGATACACCGCTGTAGCTACCTACACCGGCAGCGCCACCAGCAGCTACGTGAAGGGCTACACAGTCACGGCGGACTATACCGGAACAGTCAGCCGCATCGCCCTGAATCAGGTACGCTATGTGGCCATCTTCGAGGGAACGCCCATTCAGCCTTTCCCCATGTCAGAGGAGGGAACTCCGCTGAATTTTGATTGGATGGTCCTTTTGGTTCCCTTTGGCGTGGTGATACTGGTGAGTGCTTGTATCGGCGGGGCGCTGTTCCTCCGGCATCGCCGGGAGTCGGAGTTGACAGAGGAGGATCTCCATGATTGACGTCATCTACCAGGACTCAGAACGGAAAGAACAGGCGATTGCCGCAGCCATAGAGAATAACGCCCCTGTTTTGCTCTATGGAGGAGATTGCCTCCCATTTATTCGGTCTTTACCGCAAGGGCCTTTGTTCGATCTCATTGTCACCTCACCCCCCTACAACATCGGTAAGATGTATGAAAAAGGGAAATTAAGATCCCGGGAAGAATACATCGCGTGGCAGGAGGAAGTTATTTACAGTCTATACCCGCTTCTCAAGGAGCGCGGATCGATCTGCTGGCAGGTTGGGAATCATGTGGATCACGGTGCCATCGTCCCAATCGACATGGAACTGGGAGGGATCTTTGAGCGGCTTGGGCTGCGCCTGCGCAACCGCATCGTCTGGACGTTTGGACATGGCCAGCACTGTAAAAAAAGGTTCAGCGGCCGCTATGAGGTGGTCTTATGGTACACAAAATCGGATGATTACATCTTTCATTTAGACCCTGTTCGGGTCCCAGCGAAGTACCCCGGAAAGCGTGCGTTCAGAGGCCCGCGAAAAGGGCAGCTCTCCGGAAACCCTTTGGGAAAGAATCCATCGGATGTCTGGGAGATTCCCAATGTGACGGGAAACCATGTGGAGAAGACTGCCCATCCATGCCAGTTCCCGGTGGCACTCGTTGAGCGCCTGGTGCTCGCGCTGACCGATGCGGGTGGGATCGTATTCGATCCATTTTGCGGAGCGTCATCCTCCGGCGTCGCGGCATTGCTGCATCAACGGCGCTATGTGGGATGTGAGGCTGTGCCGGAATATTTAGAGATCGGAAGGCAGCGTCTGGAGGAGACAGAAAACGGAACGATCTCATACAGGCCCCTTGGGAAACCCCTATATGACCTGCATAGCAACCTATCCCAGGTGCCCGAAGAATGGACAACAAATTCTTGAGATAGCGGAGGAACTATGAGAAAAACAATGACAAGCCTTGCGGCCCTTTACTTGGCCGCCTGTTTAACCCTGCCTGCCGGAGCCCTAAGTTATACCATCGACGCGCCCGGTAATCCAGACTATGGAACCGCGACTTCGGTAGAGCCGGTGATTACATCGGACGGCGGCGCTATGGAAACCAAGGATGTGAGTAAAAATGCTGCCATCATCCCGCCCGGCTTTGGGACTGTCAGCATAGATACCCGGAATACCGGTTCCTACCTGACCCCCAACCTGGCTCCGGACAGCGCTCCCGCTGTGGGTGCTGTAGTCAACGGCAGCGGCGTGGGGATCTCCGTGCCGGAGAACCCCTTTCTGACCGGTCAAAATTCTGGCAGTGGCGCCAGCACAGTAACCACCTCTACCGGGTATACCAAAGTCACCAGCGACCTCTACTACTCCGGCGGTTACCTTGGGACGCTGAAAATTCCCTCCATTGATTTGTCCGTGAAGGTGTACCAGGGCACCGACAGCTCTACCCTAATGACGGGGGCGGGCCACTTCCCGGACACCAGCATTTGGGACGGCAACTGCTGTATCGCCGGGCACAACCGGGGCGTCCGGGATGACTTTGGGGACCTGCACACTCTGGCCCCAGGGGACACCATTACCTGGACCACCAAGCTGGGAACACGGACGTATGAGGTAGTGTCGGTAGAAAAGGTGCTGGAGACTGATACCAGCGGCACCGCCGCCACCACGGACAACCGCCTGACCCTGTTCACCTGCGTCCGGGACCAGCGTGCCTACCGCTGGCAGGTGCAGGCGGTAGAAGTCTGAAAGGAGGAAGAATTTACATGTTGAAACACCTGAAACACCACTGGAAACGGGCGGCCTCCGGTCTCATGGCCCTGGTCATGGCGGCGGGATTGCTGCCTGGCACATCCCTTGCGGCTGAGACAGCGGCCACTCCTAAAATCCAAGCAGAAGCGGCCTATGCCCCTACCGGGAACTTTGAGCTGAACGTAGCCGGAACCACCGCCTGGAACGGCGGGGAGGAGCCCCTTACCGTTTATTCCACCCAGGCTGGGACCACCCAGGTCACAGAGATCCCAGCCGGAGAGCCCTTTGCCCTGCTGGAGGATAGCGGCGGAGCGCGCCTGACGATCAGTTATTCCGAAGACGGCTGGACCGGCGGCACTCTGGAGGACACCGGCTGGGTGGACAAGGCGGATGTCCTGGTCAACCTGCCCGACCTGATTCCCAGCATCGCCTATGTCCGGGAGGACGCGGAGAAAGCATTTAACTCCCGTCTGACCCGGTTTGAGTACGTCATCCCCTGTCCCTACGGGGAGGCGGAGCGCCTGGCCCAACTCCAGGCCGAGGCCATGGAAGGCGGCGAGACCCTGGTGGTCCGCATGGACGGACAAACCGTGACTGTCAGCCGGGCCGTGGGCGACCCCACTAGTCTGGAGGAGTACACCTTGGACGGGGAGACCTACCGGAAATACGGCCAGTGGACGGAGAGCTCTCCTGCGGACAGCGGCATTTCAGCCTACCAGCTGCCCTATGAAATTTCCACGGCTCACAGCGCGGACCCCAGCTTCACGCTGGGTATGTTCGCGCCCCAGACATCCCAGCCCAGCCGGGCTCCGTCTAATGTCACACCCACTGGAGATGTTGGAGCTTACAACCCCGGCAGCCCCGGCGGGCAGAAACCCCACACCTCCAACGTGGCCTGGGCCATTGACCCAGAAAGAACATTTTTGCGCTTTACCCTGCTAGAATTTCCGGGCGGCGTGGTTACCGACCTGAACACCCAGGACTGGAATACCTGGCATGTGGTGGGCACGCCCCTGAACGTGGTGTGGAGCAACGGATGGTCCGCGGACCAGTGCCGCAGCGACGTCACCTGGTACAATTCCAGCGCTATGCACTATAACGGCATGGGCTCCAACGCCCCGCAGCTTATGGCCGGCACTTCAGTGAGCAACGGCGTCTACTCCTATGACGCCACGGTGGGTTACAACCAGCGGTGGGTAACCACCGCCGATGAGTTCCAGTCGGAAACCGGAATTACCAACGAGCAGAAGGAGCAGATGTTCCACCTGAACTCCGATTCCTGGTCCACCGGCTGGCTCAACGGTGACTACACCTCCATGTGGGGGACCGAGGCCCAGCCTGTCACGCCCGGTAATATTTATCAAGTCTACAAGGCAAATGATGCGTTTATCTACCTCTTGGGCCGCCTGACCGAGACCGACAACCACTCTGGCGGCTCCAACCCCGGCTGGAGTGCGGACGAGGCCATGGAGAAGTGGTCTGAATACGTCAAAGATAGGGATGGCAATCTGCGGACCAAGTACCGGATCATTGTGGAGACCGGCATGATTCTCCGGGACCCGGACGGCGGCCGCAGAGCCTACACTCTGCGGGACATGATGGCCTACAGCCTCTACAACAATGAGGCGTCTGAGCGGTATAACCTGATCTGGGACCAGTCCTCCACCACCGTCAACATGGCCCAGTGGATGCGCCAGGCCAAGGAACAGTTTTTGGAGTATCCTCTGGATGAAAACGGTGTCCCCACCGGGGAGGAACTGGTTTCCACCAACGGCTTTGCCGAGTGCGACAGCTATGTGGACACCATTCAGTACGCCCGGCCCATTCGGGACTCAATTTTTTCCGAGCGGCGGAGTTTTGGCTTGCACGTCTTCTCCCCGTTTAATTTTGAACATGATCCTCCCGGAGAACCGGACGAACCGGATACGCCTGACCCTGACGAACCGGATAACCCGGAGCCCCCGGATGAGCCCGACACCCCTGGGACGGGAATCACGATCACGAAGCTGGAGGACGGTACCACCCTGGGCCTGGAGGGGGCCGTGTTCAAAATCACTGCCCCGGACGGCTCCACCGTAGGCAGTACCTATACCACCGGGCCGGACGGGACCGTAACCGTCCAGCTGAATCAGACTGGCCACTTCACCGTGGAGGAGCTCACCCCACCGAAATGGTATGTGAAAGGGGAAAACAGTACCCAGCACGTCAATGTGACAGCAGGGCAGATGGCAGAACTGACCTTCACCAACAAGCCTTACGGCAATCTTCGGGTGGAGAAGTACAGCGACACCGGCGAGCTGCTGGAGGGTGTAACCATCCAAATCAAGAATCTGGAGACTGGGGAAACCCAGTCCGGCCAGACTGGGCCGGACGGCTCCATTGAGTTTACGGAACTGGCCCCCGGCGGCTATGAGGTGCGGGAGATCTCCGGCATCCCCGGCTGGCAGGCCGATGTGGAGACGGTAAAAACCGCCACGGTGGTATCCGGCGAGACCTCCACGGCCTATTTTGTCAACCAGGAGCTGCCCGGCCTGCGGATCACCAAGTATGACCGGACGAGCAAGGAACTGTTAAGTGACATTACATTCAGTATCTGGAGAGACGGCGAGTACCTGGGCGATTATGAGACGGACAGCTCAGGAGAAATCCTGCTCACCGACTGTCAGCCGGGTACTTACCGGGTGGAGGAGAAGCAGAGCGACGACGCTCACATTACCATCACAACACCCCAAGAGGTGGAGCTGAAGGCTGGGGATGGCATCAAGGAGCTGGTTTTCTTTAACGACCTGAAGCCGGGAATCCATTTGACGAAGGTGGACAGCGCCGACCTCTCCAAACCAATCGCCAACGCCCGTTTCCGGATTGAAGCGGTAGACGGCTCCTGGGGCCCAGAGGAATATACGACCTCGGAGGATGGGACCATTGACCTCAGCAAGCTCCCTGTGGGCGCTTATGTGGTGACAGAACTGGAGTGTCCGGGCTATGTGATTGATAACGCCCAGCGGATCATCCACCTGGACCCCAACGAAAATGCGGAATTTGTGTTCACCAACAGCAAGCTGCCCTCCCTCACCCTGACCAAGACCAGCTCGGACGGCACCCCCCTGGCGGGCGTCACCTTCCGCCTGGCCAAGGTGGAGGACGGTGGACACTATCTGGACCGCACCACCGGGCCGGACGGGATCATCACCTGGGAGGGGCTGGAGCCCGGCGTCTATTCCCTGGTGGAAACCGCCACGGTGTCAGACCACATTCTGGACGCCCGGGAGCACCACATCCAGCTTTTCCCCGGCAGGGACAGCACCATTGACCTGGAAAATGACCGCCGGCCCAATTTGACGGTGGTGAAACGGGACGCCGACAGCGGCGAGCCTGTGGCTGATACGGTGTTTTTAGTGGAAGCGGCGGACGGCCACAGTGTGGACGAGATCAAGACTGGGCCGGATGGAAAGGCCGTTTTGGAAAATCTGTTGCCCGGTGTGTACGAAATCTCCGAAAAGTCGGTGCCGTCCCCTTATTTGATGGACGCGGAGCCCCAGCTGGTCACCCTCTATCCCAACCGGGACAGGACGGTATATTTTGAGAACCACAAGAAACCCACTCTCACCGTCCACAAAATGGACAGCATCACCGGCAGCCCCATCCAGGGAGCCAAGTTCCAGGTGTGGTACGGCTCCAACAGCACCACCACCGGCGAGCTGAACGACCTGGGGACCTACTTCACCGACGAGCGCGGCGAGATCGTGCTGGAGGGCCTGCGGGACGGCTGGTACAAGGTGACGGAGCTGGAGCCTGCCCACGGTTTCACCATCAAGGAACCCGCCACCCAGGAGGTCTACATTGAGGGAGGGGAGAGCAAATCTTTGACGTTTGAAAATGTCCCTCTCAACGCTATCGTGGTGCACAAAACGGACAGTGTTACCGGCGAGGCCCTGGGTGGGGCCACGTTCCAGCTCCGCTACCTGGGCGGAGCCTCCGGCACTGGCGGAACTGTCATCGGGCAGCGTACCACCGGCGCCAACGGCATGGCCCTCTGGACTGGCCTGGAGCCGGGGGCATACATCGTGGAGGAAATTGACCCGGCGGACGGGTACAGCATCCTCCAGAGCTCCGAGACGGTCTACCTTGCGGACAATGGGGAGCAGAGCGTCGTCACCGTCCATTTTGAAAACCTCCCGGACGGCAATCTGCTGATCCGAAAAGTGTGCTCTGCCAACCCCAGCGTGACCCTGCCTGACGCCGAGTTCAAAATCACCTATGCGGACGGCAGCGTGATCGGGGACAGCAACGGCATCTATGTCACCGACGAAAACGGCGAAATCCGCATCGACGGCCTGGAGCCGGGCAAGAGTGTCATCGTCACGGAGACAAGAGCCCCGGACGGCTACGAGATTGACACCCAATCCCAGACTATCCAGATTCGAGAGGGTCGGACGGTCAGCCTGACCTTTGCTAACCAGCCCAAGGGTGAGTTGATCATCCAGAAGCGGGACAGCGCCACGGGCCGGTTACTCTCCGATGCCCAGTTCAGAGTGACTACGGCGGGCGGATGCGAAGTCGGCTTGGACGGGGTGATCGGCGACAGCACTCTCACCCAGAACGGAATTTTCACTACTGATTCGTCAGGTGAGATCCACATCACCAACCTGGCCCCCGGCGCATATGTGCTGACGGAGATCAAAGCGCCGGACGGCTATGTGATGGACGCTCCCTCCACCAACGTAGTCATTGGGGAGGGCGGAGACACCCAGACGGTGGTCATCACCAACTCCAAGGCGGGCAGCCTGATCATCGACAAACGGGATTCCCTCACTGGCGAACCCCTGGAGGGGGTCACTTTCAAGGTAACTACCTCCACCGGAGAGTATGTACCAGATGAAAACGGCTACATCTCCAGCAACGGTATCTACAAGACCGACAAGAATGATCTTATTCAGATCGACGGGGTGATGGGCACCCTGGTGGTAACGGAAGTGGAGACCATCCCCGGCTATACCATCGATCCTTCCTCCCAGACCCAGACCGTGGTGGTAAGTCCAAACGACACCCAAACTTTGTATTTCACCAACACCCCCAGCACTACCTTGGTCATTGAGAAGTACATCGAGGGCACGACTACGCCTCTGGAAGGTGTTACCTTCTTGGTCACGGACAGCTCCGGCGCGGTGGTGGGGCCCTCCAACGGCGAGTACATCACCGACGAGGCTGGCCGCATCGTCATCGACGATCTGGAGCCCGGTACCACTGTTACCGCCCGGGAAATCAAGACGGTGGAGGGGTACGTCCTGGACCGCGCCCCGAAGTCTATCGAGATCAAGGCCGACGAGGTACAGACCTTGCGCTTCTATAACCAGACCAAGGGCACCCTCGTCATCCGGAAACTGGATTCCGTCACGAAGGAGCCGCTTTCTGGGGTTGAGTTTGAATTGACCTACGCCGACGGCGGCTATGTGGACGCGGATAACGGCCATCTCTCCAGCAAGGGCCTCTATACCACCGACCAGAACGGCGAGATCCGCATTTCTGGCGTCACAGGTACTATCGTGGTCAAGGAGACCAAGACCATCGAGGGATACACCATCGACGAAGCTACCCGGATCCAGACCGTTGAGGTCAATCCCGAGGATACACAGACCTTGACCTTCTACAATGACCCCATCGGCGGCGTGGAGATCGTCAAAGTCAATGCGGATGATACCAGTGATCGCATCCCCAACACCACCTTCGAGATCCGCAAGGTGGACGATGAACTCATCGACACCGTTACCACCGGCGAGGATGGCCGCGTCTTTGTCTCTCTGGAGGACGGGGCCTACTACGCGGTGGAGATCGAGGCGGCGGAGGGCTTCAAGCTGGATAACACCCCCGTGTATTTCACGGTGGAGGACGGCAAAACCACCATTCTCCAGGTGAAAAATGAGGCGGTCAGCGGCATCCTGATCCACAAGACCTCCAGCACCACCGGTGAGGCCATCTATGGCGTGACGTTCCTGTTGTACGATGATACCAACACCCCAATCGGGCAGCAGACCACAGATGACCGGGGCTATGCCTGGTTCGAGAATCTACCCGCCGGGCGCTACTATCTGCGGGAGTTGGAGAACGAGGGGTATATCCCGGACACCCAGATGAAAACCGTCTATGTCCAGAGCGGAGAGACTACCCTAGTGGAGTGGGAAAACACCCCTATTACAGGTCAGATCCAGGTGACTAAGACCGCGGCGGACTATAACTCCATAAATGGTTGGCCTGCCGGGACGCCCATCCCCAACACAGAGTTCGAGATTTACAATGCAAAGACTGGAAATTTAGTGGACACAATTCGGACAGATAAGAACGGTGTGGCCGCCTCTCGCCCCCTGCCCCTGGGCCGGTACAAAATCGTGGAGTCCAAGGCAGCGGACTTTTATGGGCTGGACAAGACACCCATTGAGGTGGAGATCGAGTTTGAAGGGCAGATCGTGAAGACAGCCATGACCAACAAGAGTCTCTACACCAACGTGTCCATCCAAAAGACCGGCTATGTGGAGGTCATGCCTGGTCAGTCCATCCGATATGACTTCGCCAACATCGCCAACAACTCCACCACCAGCCTCACCTCCTTCTTCTGGCGGGACACCCTGCCCACCCAGGCGGTGCGGCTGGACAAGATCGTCACCGGCACCTACAATATCCCCGGAAACTATAAGATCGTGTACCAGACCAACCTGTCCAACGGGGCCTGGCGCACCCTGGCGGACAACCTGTCCACCCAGCAAAACTATGTGCTGGACGCCTCCCCCGCAGCCCTGGGACTGGCCACCAACGAGTGCGTGACCCAGTTCATGGTCTCCTTCGGCGTGGTACCTTCCAACTTCCGGCAGGTAGAGGCGCCCCAGGTAACCTGTACAGTGCTCTCCGGCCTCACCGGCGGCACCAAGTTCACCAACACGGCGGACGTGGGCGGCATCTATGACGGCCAGTGGATCATGGCGGTCTCCCGCTGGGTGACCACGGTCTACAAGCCCTCCCAGTCCCTGCCCCGCACCGGCTATTGATCTATCCATAGTTTTGAGAGGCCGCCCCTTTCACGGGGCGGCCTTTACATTTTAATAAGGAGGAATCTTTGTGAATCGAAGAAAATGGATGCTTGTGTTCCTCTCTGTCTTCCTGATGGCGGGCCTGCTCTGCGTCCCTGCTATGGCCGCCGGCGATGTAGCCGGGGCTGTAGAGCAGACTTGGACGGATGCCTCTGGCCAGATCAAGAGCGTGGTGGACAGTGTCGTATTTCCCGCTCTGAGCATGGTGATCGCTATCGCGTTCTTCGTAAAATTAGCCATGGCTTACTTTGATTATCGGAAACATGGCCAGTTTGAGTGGACGGGCCCCGCGATTCTCTTCGTCTGCCTCATTTTTATCTTGCTTGCCCCAAATTATATCTGGGGAATTGTCGGACTTTGAGGTAACACGGTATGTTTATCTGGGATTTTGCGGCCGGAACCATTCTGGACGCTCTATTGGACTGGGTTTACAGTCAGATAGTCGGGTTCTTAGGCAATTTTTTTGCGGTGATGGGCAACATGGGAGTAGAGTTGTTCGATTTGGACTGGATGCAGTCCATTATCCTGTTCTTCTCCCGCTTGGCCTGGGCCTTGTTTGCTGTGAGTCTGGTAGTCAGCGCTTTTGAGTGTGGGATCGAATACGCCAGCGGCCGGGCCAATATTCAGCAGACCGCTTTGAATATCTTAAAAGGATTTTTCGCGGTCTCGCTTTTTTCTACCCTGCCGGTACGGCTGTATGAGTTATCTGTTACCCTTCAAGGCACGTTTGCCGCCGGCCTTACTGGATATGGCTCCAGCATCGGGGAGGTAGGAAAGCAGATCCTGACGGAGCTGGGAGAGGCGGAGACGCTTGGGGACGTGATGAGCACCACCAGCCTGGGCCTGACCATCCTCACCAGCCCCATCATGTTTCTATTCTGCGTTATTTTAATGGCCTACGCAGTGATCAAAGTGTTTTTCGCAAATCTGAAGCGGGGCGGTATCCTGCTGATCCAGATCGCGGTGGGGAGTCTCTATATGTTCTCCATCCCGCGAGGATACGGGGACGCCTTCGTGCAGTGGTGTAAGCAGGTCATTGGCCTGTGCCTCACCGCTTTTCTCCAATCCACCATTCTGATAGCCGGTCTTATGGTGTTTCGGGAGAACGCACTGCTTGGACTTGGTCTCATGCTGTCCGCCAACGAGGTGCCCCGGATCGCCGGCACCTTCGGCCTCGACACTACTACCCGGGCAAACATCATGTCCGCCGTCTACACCGCCCAAGCCGCAGTGAACACCACTCGGACCATCGCCCAAGCGGTAACAAAATAAAAAAGGAGCAGATCATGATGAGCGTACTTACTATGGGCAGTCTCTTCGATGGCATTGGAGGATTCCCCCTCGCGGCGGTGCGCTGCGGGGTAGAGCCCCTGTGGGCCAGTGAGATCGAGCCCTTTCCCATTTCCGTGACCCAGCGGCGCTTTCCGCAGATGAAGCATGTGGGAGACATCACAACACTGGATGGAGCAGCATTGCCTCCGGTGGATATCATCTGCGGAGGCAGTCCCTGCCAGGACTCAGTGTGGCCGGAGCCCGGGCCGGTTTGGCCGGCGCTCGTTCCGGCCTGTTTGCGGAACAGATCCGCGTGATTGGGGAGATGCGGAATGCAGAGAAACGACGAGGCCGAACAGCTCTCGCTGTTCGGCCCAGATACGGAATATGGGAGAACGTCGTTGGAGCTCTCTCCAGCGGACGAGATCCCGTCACCAGAGAAAAGAGGCCGGGAGCGGACTTCCAAATCGTCCTCCAGTCCTTCCTCCAAATTGAAGAACCATACCTTCATGTTGTTAGACCTGAGACCGGGCGCTGGGAATATGCTGGGGCCGTGCTGGGAGTACGATCCTGTGTGGCTTGGGTCACTTGGGACGCTCAATACCTCGGAGTGCCCCAGCGACGTCGTAGAATCTTCCTTATCGCAGATTTTGCTGGATACAGTCCCCTCCAAATACTATTCTTCCCAGACTGCCTGTAAGGGAATCCTGCGCCGGTCGGAGGAACGGGGAAAAGAATTGCCGAAGAAATTGAAAACCGCACTGATGATCCAGGCGGGCCTTTGCTCCTTGGATGAGCTCTCGGAGCTGAATGCAGAGGCAGACAGCGATTCGTCAGATGGGCAGGGTACGGAAAACACCAAGTTTTCTGCAGGTTTCTCCGCCGGAGCTGGATCCAGCGCGGGAAGCATTGCCTACTCAGAGCAGATTGCCCCCACCTTGAAGGGCTCGGCCAGCGGAAACTGCATGCCATCCGTCCTCTGTCTCAACGACCAGGGCGGCAGCATTATGGAATGTTCCGAAAATATCTCCGGGACACTCCGGTCCCAAGAGCACGGCCACCAGCCTCTGGTGCTGTCCGAAGGGCCGGACCTCTATGAAAATCACGGGATCGACGCTAGGTACAGGGGCCCCCTTTCCGTTGCCCCCACCCTCCCGGCCCGGGCGGGGACAGGCGGCAACAATCTCAGCTTGGTGGCACAGCCAAAGCCAGCTTCGTCCAGGCAGGTCTATGCCCGCCCCAGATCCGATGCGTTTCGGGAGACCGATACAGCGGGGACCCAGAGTGCTCGGCAGAGCAAAGACGCCACAGACGTAGTTCTGGAACAGCCTTTTTTGATTCGAAGGCTTGTTCCAATCGAATGTGAACGCCTCCAGGGCTATCCGGATGGCTGGACGGATGTGCCGGGCGCTTCCGACTCCGCACGCTACCGTGCCCTGGGCAACAGTGTTGCCATTCCATGCGTGGAATACATCATGCGGCGTATCACGAAAGCCTTTGGTCATTGATTTCTGGGATGGCAGAAACAGGTCAGTTCATGGTCGTTGACTACACCCACCGCCTGGAGAAACGAGTAAATGATGGTGGTCCCTACAAAGCTCATACCTCGCCGCTTCAGATCCTTTGAGATCCGGTCAGACAGATCTGTGTGAGTGTGAAATACATCATCTGTATTCACAATGACCTCACCTTCGGTAAAGCTCCATAGGTATCGGTCAAAGGAGCCAAACTCTTCCTGAATTGCAAGAAATATCTTTGCATTCTGGATCGAGGCCAAAATCTTGCGGCGGTTGCGGACGATCCCCACATCGGCCATCAAGCTCTCCACCTTCTCTGGCCCATATTGGGCGACTGCGGCTGGGTCAAAGCGGTCAAAGGCCCTGCGGAAGGCTTCCCGCTTTTTCAAAATCGTCAGCCAGGAGAGTCCGGCCTGGAACCCTTCCAGAATCAGCATTTCAAAGAGCTTTTGGTCGTCATGCTCCAGCCGCCCCCACTCGCGGTCGTGATAGGCGATGTAGAGCTCAGAGTTTGGATCTGCCCAGCGGCATCGCTTCATATGCTCCCCCTCCAAAATGATAGTAAGCTGTCTTTATTATACATACAGGGTACCGATCACGCCACCGCAATTCGAGAAAATAGTTTGTCCATTCCGCTTGCTTTTTTCCGATTTTCTTAGTGGGTTTGGTACTAGCATTTCCATCTCTATTTTAGTATTGTTTGTGCTGCAAAAGGAAAGGAGGGCGTCTGAATGGAAGGTGGAACAAAGAATTTATGTGCACAGATCCCCATAGACCTGCATCGTAAAGTCCGGGAATATCAGGAGCAGTCCGGCAAGAGCCTGGGAGAGTATATGACCTGGCTCATTACAACATTTTATCAATTCGAGGAGGAACAGAAGATGACAAACACAGAAACCAGAACCGTAGCCTTTCAGGTACCGGCAGAGCTGTTCGAGGCGTTCAAGGACTATCTCCAGCGCCACGGTATGAAGCAGAAGGAATTCTTCCTCGCCTGCATCCAGGACGCCCTCGCGGATGAGGCAGAGGAGCCTGTTGAAGAAACCGAACAGGAAACTGAGGCGGAGCAGAAGGATTTGCAGGAAGAAAACGAATAAAATCAAACTTGTGCGCCGCCGGATGACCCGGCGGCGCTTTTTTTGAAGGAGATCACATTGATTATCTATCCGGAAAATTTAAAGGCCAAGCCTATGCTGTGGCTATGGCTTCTGCGAGACATCGCCATTTTGGGCGTCTGCCTTATCCTCTCTGTTCTGGCGTTGGCCCAGGGGATCGGCATGGCCCCTCTGGTGATCACAGCTCTGTACGCCTTCCTGTCCATTCAAGTAAACGGTTCCAGCATCCTGGACTTTCTGTGGCGGGCGGCGTGCTTTCTCTTTCTGCGGCAGCAATTTTACGAATGGGGGTTGAACTGATGAATCGAAAGCAAAAACAGCGGTTGAAACAGCGGCAGACCACTCGGCAGCTCATGGGGATCCGCCGGATCAATGCCCACGGCCTTACTGCCGGGAATGAGGAGCTGGTATTTTTTCTGGTATACCCAGATAACCTCTCTGTTTTGTCCGTGGAAGCGATCCGGCTGCGGGTACAGGCGTTCACGGCGCTGCTCAAGGCAAAGCCGGACCTGGAACTGCTGGCCCTGGACTCCCAGGAGACCTTTGGGCAGAACCGAGAGTTCTACCGCACCCGCCTGGAGGAGGAGACGAATCCGGCCCTGCGGGAACTGTTGAGGCAGGACTCGGAGCACCTGGATACCATTCAGTCCGCTTCCGCCTCTGCCCGGGAGTTTGTCCTCGTTCAGCGTTTGGATGAGAAATCGGCTGCGGATGAGAGCGGCCTGCGGCAGACCGAGAAGGCGCTCTCTGGTCACGGTCTCTCTCTGCATTTAGCGGAAGAATCGGATGTGAAGCGGCTGCTGTCGGTCTACTACCGCCAGGAGCTCCTGACTGAGGCCCCGGAGGATGTGGATGGAGAGAGGGCGGTGACAGCACATGGCTAAGAATCAAAAGCAGAAAAAGAAACCGGCTGCGGAAGCAGCTCCCCCCAGGCCCAAGGAGTTTCTGGACCTGATCGCCCCGGCGGCGGTGAAGTTCAACACGGACCACTACATCCTGGGCGGGACCTACCGCACGGTCATGGCCCTGCGGGCTTACCCTCCTGTCACGGAGGAGCTGGCCCTCCTCCGGCGGCTGGGCGAGATGGAGGGCGTCACCCTGCATCTGTCCACGCGGGAAGTCACCGCCGCCGAGGAGAATGCCATTCTACATGCCGCTGCCAATAAGACACGCATGGAGCGGAGCAACCTAAACAACATGAAGCAGAGCGTCACGGCGGAGGCCAAGCTCCAGGATACAGAGGAGCTCATCCGGGGCCTGCGTCGGAATCAGGAGCCGCTGGTCCACTGCGCGGTGTTTCTGGAGCTCTCGGCCAAATCTTTGGACGAGCTGCGGGGGCTGAAGGACGCAGTCCAAGCCGTCCTCCTTCGCTCCAAGCTCTCCGCGGACCCGCTGCTCCTGCGTCAGCGGGAGGGGTTTCTCTCCGTCAATCCAGCGGGAAAGAATACCTTCGGCTCCTTTGCCGAGCGGGTGCTCCCCGCCTCCAGCGCGGCCAATCTGTACCCCATCAGCTACTCTGGCAAGACCGACCCCAGGGGATTTTACATTGGCCGGGATAAGTACGGAACCAACATCATTCTGGACCTGGACCGGCGGGCCCCGGACAAGACCAACGGCAGCGCCATCATCCTGGGCAACTCCGGCCAGGGCAAGAGTTTCCTGCTGAAGCTCCTGCTGTGCAACGTGGCTCTGGCGGGAAAATCGGTCATTTCCCTGGACTCAGAGCATGAGATGGAGGAGCTGTGCGGAAAGCTGGGCGGCTGCTTCCTGGACTTTCTCAGCGGCCAGTACCGCATCAACCTGCTGGAGCCCAGGCGGTGGGACGACGGGAGCGATCCAGATGACCCGGAGGAGCCCGCGGCCTTTCGCGGGACCCTCCTGGCCCAGCACATCTCCTTCCTGCGGGACATCTTCCGGGTCTATAAGGACTTCGACACGCCGCACATCGACGCCCTGGAGCTGATGATTGAGCGGCTGTATCAGAGCTGGGGAATTACCGACAAGACGGACTTCTCGAAGATGGCTCCGTCCGACTACCCCACCCTCTCCGACCTGTATGACGTCATTGAGGCAGCCTATGAGCACTATGAGCAGGAGGCGAAACTCCAGCTCTACCCCAGGGAGATGCTCCGGGACCTGCTGCTGGGCCTCCACTCCATGTGCAAGGGGGCGGACGCTCGATTCTTCAACGGACACACCAACATTTCCTCCTCCCGCTTTCTGGTGTTCTGTGTAAAGGGCCTGGACAACGTGGCCCAGAACCTGCGGGACACCCTGCTGTTCACCGTCCTCTCCTATATGTCCGACCAGCTGCTTACCGCCGGAAATACCGTGGCTGCCATTGATGAGCTCTACTTATGGCTCACCAACCCAACAGCGGTGACCTACATCCGAAACTGTCTGAAACGGGTGCGAAAGAAGGAGTCCTCTCTGATTCTCGCATCGCAGAACCTGGAGGACTTCGACCAGCCGGGAATTCGGGAACTCACCCGGCCTCTGTTTGCCATCCCAACTCACCAGTTCCTGTTCAATCCAGGGGCCATTGACGGTCGGTTCTACATGGACAATCTGCAGCTGGAGAAATTCGAGTACGAACTGGTGTGTCAGGCCCAGAAGGGAAACTGCCTCTACAAATGCGGCAAGGAGCGCTATCTCCTCCAGGTCATTGCACCCAAGCACAAGCGCGCGCTGTTCGGGACGGCGGGAGGCGTATGACGGTAGTGGGCTACGGAGGTGGGACGGACTCCACCGCTATGCTGGTGGGGCTTTGGCAGCGGCAGGTCCCGGTGGACCTGATCCTCTTTGCGGATCCCGGCGGAGAACAGCCCCATACCTATGAATACCTGGAGATCATGGAGCGTTGGCTGTTGGAGCACGGGATGCCGCCCATTACCAGGGTGTGGTACACGACAAAGGATGGCAAGCGACTGACTTTGGAGCAGGAGTGCCTGCGGTCTGGGAGCCTGCCCTCCATCGCCTACGGCCACAAAAAGTGTTCCTTGAAACACAAGGTAACGCCCCAGGAAAAGTTCTGCAACCACCACCCCGGATGCCGGGACGCCTGGGCAAAGGGTGAGAAGGTAGTGAAGCTGATCGGCTATGATGCTGGGGAGGAGCGCCGGCGCGTCAAAGCGCTGCCCCATGACCTCCAGGATCCCAAATACCGGAAGGAGTACCCCCTCATGGATTGGGGGTGGTATCGCGGCGACTGCATCCAAGCTATCCAGAGCGCGGGCCTGCCTCTGCCCGGCAAGTCCTCCTGTTTTTTCTGCCCGTCCATGAAGCCCCGGGAGATCCGCACCCTGTACCACCAATATCCGGAACTGCTGGAACGGGCCTTGGCCATTGAGGACAATGCCCGGCCGAATCTGCGAACCGTGCGAGGTTTGGGCCGGGACTTTGCCTGGCGGGATTTTATTCTGGCGGATGAGGCGCAGCTCACACTCCCTGAGGTCTTCTCTGCGGACGACCTGCCCTGTTCCTGCTCTGTGAGCGGTTAAAAACATAAAGATGTTTGTGCCGGGAGTGTCCCGGCTTTCTTTTTACAAACCGTAGGAGGCAAAAAACTATGAAGCAATTCCATAAATGGCTGGCGCTCCCCGGAGCGGCCGCAGTGCTCTGTCTGCAGTTGGCGCTGGGCGCCGCTGCGGCGGAACCACTCCTGTTTCGAGATGTAGATTCAACCTCCCCCTGGTACAACGGCGTCGTCTTCGCCGTGGAGCACGGGATCTCCCAGGGGACCGGGGAGGATACCTTCTCGCCGGATGATCCCATCACCATCCGGCAGTGGGCGGTCATGCTCTGCCGAGCCTATGGGCTGGAAGTGGAAGCGCTCCCGGATACCCTCTTTGGAGAAGCGGAACTGGCCCTGGCCTACCGGGAGGGGTGGCTGGATATGGACGCGATGCTCCATCCGGAGACCAGAATGTGCCGCTCTGCATTATATGCCAGCGCTTTTGCGGCGGAGGACGTCCCGGTCTACCCCTATGAGTTTTATGACGGTGGAGTGCCGCTGACCACGGCGGAAAACTACATCCGGGTCGGCTGGGAAAACGGACTGTGCGGCGAGAATGCGGAACCGCTGGAGCTGGTCACCCGAGGAGAGGCTGTGCAGCTTCTGTATCAGATCCATGAAAACGGCCTTCAGACGGAAGCCCCGGAGGTCATAGAGACCTGGAATGTTCACAACACAGATGGAGCGGACCTGGGACCATATCTGAAGGAGATCCAGAAGGTACCTGAACCGATCCTGGATGAGTATATCCAGCGCGGCTGGTCCTTCCATGTGGACAGTCAGGAGGTGGACGCCCTTGGAGATGAGCTGGGGATTTCCTGTGCCGGCCTGACCAGCTACCAGAGGAAAATGATCTGTGCCAAGATCCCTACCTGTGTTGTCCACGAGTTTGGACACTTCTATCACCATACACTTGGCCTCCCCCAGGAGATCGACAAGCTATACGCAGAAGAGGCAGAATCCGCGTGCAAGGTACTGGGAGACTACGCCGCCACCAACTCCCGGGAGTATTTCGCGGAGTTCTTTGAGTACTGGATCAACTGGGACAACAATGAGATGCGTATGAAAGCGCTGGAGGAAACGGCTCCTGAGACCTACGCATACTTCCTGACGCTGGAGGAGTTAGGGGCATGAGTTCTGCCGCGGTGTTGGCCAGGACCGTGCTCCTGTCTCTGACTGATGAAAGCAGCCGCAGAAAAATCGGCGGGGTGCTGGCGGCGATTTTCTCTCCAGTCATTCTGATAGTTGCCCTGCTGTGCTGTCTTCTGGGCGGAACTTCGGAGCACAACACCAGCATGGTGGAGCTGTGCTTCCACGGAGGGGCTCTGCCGGAGAACGTCCCGGCGGAGTACCGCATCTACATGGAAGACATGCAGTCCAGTTTCTCTAAGCTGGACGAGCTGATAGAGGAAATCAACAGCATGACAGAAGGTGACGAACGTCTTGACGATACACGAGTCAAGGCGATTTTTTATGCCCTGTTCTTTGGCACAGATGCTCCAGAGGGCCAGGCGGATCAGGATTTTGTGGACTGCTTCGTCACCTATGAGGAGCGCACCCGCACCATGACCGTGACGGATAAGGACGGGAACAAAGTGGAGCAGGAGGAGACCTACACGGTGGCTGTCCCAATCACAGACCTGGAAACTATTTGGAGCAATGTCTCTGCAGAAACAGGGCTCACGATTTCAGCAGAGCAGAAGCGAAACGCGGACAGCATTTACAATCTGGTGCTCTACGGTTCCTCCACTGGAATGGAGGGGTGGATTCCAGGCGCAGATGTTCCTTACATCGGCGCGGACGGATTCTGCTCCCCCATCGGTTCCGGGTGGCAGAGCCGGGTCACCTCTGAATTCGGTTACCGCAAAGATCCGTTCACCGGAGAGACAAGAGGGCACACCGGCATGGACCTGTCTGTGCCTACCGGCACACCAGTTCGGGCAGCTCTTTCCGGCACGGTCACCGTGTCCCAGTACAACAGCAGCTATGGTTACTACGTGGTGGTGGACCACGGAAATGGCCTGTCCACTTTGTACGCCCACAACTCCAAGCTGCTGGTCCGAGTGGGACAGACGGTGGAGGCGGGAGACATTGTATCTCTGTCTGGTTCCACCGGCCGCTCCACCGGTCCCCACCTGCACTTTGAGGTGCGTGTCAACGGAGAACGCACGAACCCGCGATACTATCTGCCCACATGATAGGAGGAGGAAACGAACATGGAGTATATAGAAGAAACAGCGCTCCAAAAGGAACCGGAGATCACGGTCCTAAAGGTGGAGCCTGGTAAGGCCCCGGAGGAGGTGACCATTCCAAACACACTGGAGGCCATGCAGCAGATGGTGGGCGGCCTCATTGAGATCGTCTACCTGGACGGCGTCTGTCTGGTGTGCAACGAGGAGGGCAAGCTCATGGGGCTGGAGGGCAACCGCCGGGTAGGGCGCGACATCATCTCCGGTACGTTTTTCCTGGCGGGGGATACGGACTACGGTGAGTTCTGTTCCCTCACCCAGGAACAACTGAACCAGTTCTCCCAGCGCTTTGCTCAGCCGGAGACCTTCCGCCCGGAGGAACTGGAAAACGCGTTCTGGATGGAGTTCCACACATTCTGAAGGAGGATGAGATGGAAAAGATTGAACTGAAGGTGTCAATGGAACCGGAGCGGCTGGATGCCCTCCGGTATTTTCTGCAGAAGCAGCAGAAGGGCTCACCTCAGAAGGAACTGGAGCGAGCCCTGGAGGAGCTGTATGAGACCTATGTCCCCGCGGACACTCGCGCCTACCTAGACAGCAAGTGCCGGCCGGCTGCGGCACGGCCCAGGCCAAAGCGTCCAGCACGGAGTGCGCAGGCCAAGAGCGCGGCAGCACCTGCGACTGCTGGTCAGGGGCAGGACGGAGAACAGCCGTGAGAAAGGAGCCCCTTTGTGGCCGCGTCCGCCTCCGTGTGCCCTGTTGTCCAGGGAGACCGGGCTGGGATACCCCCGGCGGATAGGAGGCCCTGTTGGGCAGATTTCCGCAAATTTCCCCGGGATTGGGGGCGTTCGATTTTAGTACGAGGATAAAGGGAGGTGGTCGCAAGCGACCACCTCCCACCCACAAAGCCCCGCAGTGCGGGGCTTTCCCGGATTCGGCCTAGGTGGTCGGAATCACAGGCTTCTGCAGTTTGAGGTGGTCGCTACCCCCTGAATCTGCGGTGCTGCAAGGGGTTGCGCTGTGTCACGGGCGTAAAAACGGCTAAACACGAGACCGGGAAATTTTCTCCGGATTTCGCGTTCTTCCCTTACTCTGCGCCTGCCTGAATGGCCTGCAGTGCGCTCAGCAGTTCCGGCAGGTCCATCTGGATCGTATCCCACACGATGTTCATATTCACGCCGGAGTACCCATGCACGATCCGGTTGCGCATGCCGTACAGCTGTGGCCACGGGATCGTGGTGAGCTGCGCTTTGACCTCATCGCTGAGCGACTCCTTTGCCAGCTCACCGATCTGCATTAGGTTAAACACCGTAGCTTCCACCCGCATGGAGTTGCTCTGAAACTCCTGAAGACTTTGGATGCCCTCGCAGTAGCGCAGGATGGACTCGATGTGTCCCTGGATCTTGCGCAGAACGATTTGGTCCTTATTGTTCAAACAGAGCCACCCCGTTTCTCTGAATCTCCTGCTCGATCTCAGACCCCTTCTCGATTTGGGTCACGTCGATCAGGTCCACCGGCGTTTCCAGAGCCTCGCTCACCCGCTCCAGCAAACCAAAAAACGCCAAGCCGCGCAGGCCGCTGTCCACCAGCAGGTCTACATCGCTGCGCGAAGTTGCGGCCCCCTTGGCATAAGAGCCGAACAGGGTTGCTTTCTTCACTCCGTGCTCACGAAAAATGGGCGAAAGTACGGTCTGCAGTTCTGGCACCGTGTAGATTTTACTCACAGAAGACACCTCCCGATGCACTACTTGGTATCTCTATTGTACCCCACCCTCAACCACTCTTCAAGAATTTTTTGAATGGAGGCAGCAGATATGTCGGACGAAAACAAAAAGAGGACTGCGGTTTGGTTGTCCCCCGGTGTGATCCGCCGCATGGACAGCTGGCTGGAGGAGGACAACTGCAGCACCCGCAGTGAGTTCATCGAAAAAGCACTACGGTTCTATATGGGCTACCTGGCCACAGAGGACACCTCGGAGTATCTGTCCCAGGCCTTGGTGGATACGCTCCAGGGAATCGTGGCGGACAACTCCAACCGGCTGCGCACCATGATTTTCAAATGGTGTGTGGAGCTGAACATGATGGGACACACCATCGCCGCTCACTTCCGCGCCGACCCCATCAATCGGCGGGAGCTGCGCGCCTACGCGGTGGACGAGGTGAAGCGCACCAATGGGCAGATCAGCTTCGACCGCGCGCTGGACCAGCAGCGGCGGTTTCTGGATGACGACTTGTGAGTCGAATCCGTTTCATGTCCCCCTATCTAAAGGGCGGTCGGGACGCGGCCAAGCTGGCCAACCGCACCCGGTATGTGGCGACCCGCCCCGGTGTGGAAGTGCTCCCGGAGGAGCACGGAGACCGGCCTGCCACGAAAAAACAGCAGGAGTACATCTGCCGACTCCTTCGGGATTTCCCAGACGCTCAGGAGCTGCTGGAGTATGAGGACTACCAGTCCAACCCCACCAGGGAAACCGCCTCCGTCTTTATCCAGCAGGTGCGGGAGGATTTTGTGGAGGCCATGAGTCAGCGGGAGAACTACCTGGACTATGTGGCACACCGTCCCGGTGTAGAGCTCCAAGGGGAGCACGGCCTCTGGGGCCCGGGCGGCAAGGTGCAGAACCTCTCCCAAGCGATTCGGGAGGTGGCGGATCACACAGGGAATGTGTGGACGCCGGTGGTCGCCATTCGCCGGGAGGACGCGGAGCGGCTGGGCTATGACACGGCGGAAAACTGGCGCGCGCTGGTCAATGCCTGTCTCCCGGACATCGCAAAGGGGTACAAAATCTCGCCGTACCACCTGCGCTGGTACGCCGCTTTCCACGGGAAGGAGCAGAGCGTCCACATCCACATGGTGGTGTTCTCCTCTGATCCCAAGGAGGGATACTTGACCAAACAGGGCATCCAGCAGGTTAAGTCCGCCTTCGCCCGGAGAATTTTCCGGGACGACCTGCTCCATGTCTACGAGCAGAAGACGGAGTATCGGGCGTCCACCCAGCGGGAGGCGCGGCTGGCAATGGAGGAGCTGATCCGACAGATGCGGAATGGTGATAGAGACAACCCGCATTTGGAACAGCTAACCACTGCGCTCGCTCTGCGGCTCCAAACCACAAAGGGTAAAAAGGTGTACGGCTACCTGCCGCCCAAGACGAAGGCCATCGTGGATGAGATCGTGGATGAGCTGGCCAAAGATGAGCGTGTGGCCGCCGCCTACGATTTGTGGTATCAGATGCAGGAGGAGATCTGCCGCACCTATTCCGAACAGCCGCCCAGGCGCGTACCGCTCTCCCAGCAGAAAGAGTTCAAGGCGGTGCGCAACATGGTGATCCAGGAGGCCCTGCGGCTGTCGCAGACTGAGTCAATTTCTGAAGATCTTTCGCGGGAGCGTGCAGAGATACCGAATACCACAGAACCGCCAAACACTCAGACTGACGGGAAGAGGGCAGAGACACCGAAAAAGGATGACTCCATCCGTCCTGCTGCGCCGGAGCGCTCCAAGCCCTCAGGACAGGAAAAAGAACCTGCTGTAGCTGCGGCAGTCTCCCGGATGTTCTACCATATGGGCAGGATCTTTGAGGATCGCTGTATGACGGACACCATGCAGCGCGGCCTTCAAATCGACCGTAAACGCCAGCGGCAGCTTCTGGAAAAGAAAATAGCCATGGGCCATAAGGCCGATGACCATGAGAATGAGGAAATTCAATTAAAATGAT
>ERZ1106929.740-NODE-740-length-33738-cov-5.764451_pt1 | contig 33738 bp, 26 predicted proteins | sample MGYA00403662_ERZ1106929 | MGnify/ENA primary metagenome ERZ1106929 (study PRJEB35170, sample SAMEA104062442) | human gut metagenome | biome: human gut; feature: human-associated habitat; material: faeces | place: Denmark | collected 2013-02-20 ... | reverse complement strand
GAAGAGGGAGGGATCCCTCTTCCGGCCGGCCGCTTTATTTTCACTTATCCATTTCCTGCTGAACGCCTCGGATTCCCGCCGGTCAGTTGGGCGGAGGCGGCGGATTTCCTCCATCGCCGCCCGGGCCGCCCGGCATTCCGCCTGGTCCCATGCCGGGCGGTGGCATCATCCCGCCGGATGGCACATGTTCCAGGGTGCGCACAAGGAGAACGGCCATCTCCCCCCGGGTCAGCGCCGCACCCAAATCCAGGGTAGTGGGAGAAGTACCCTTAACAATGCCCATACCCACCAGAACAGGCAGCGCCTCAGAGCCGTTTCCATCCACATAGACGGCCAGGGGGTCGCCCTCCACTGGGTCGGCAGTGATGTTCAATGCGCCGAAGGCGGCGTAGAGCAGCTCCATGGCGGCGCCCCGGGTGAGGGCGTCGTCCGCGCCCCCGGTGAGGACCATGCCTTTTTCAGCGGCCCACTGGGCGGCCTGCTCATAGCTGGCGCCGGTCTCGCCGTCGTCAGAGGCGGCATACAGGGTGGTCACCAGGTCAGCCAGGGTGGCGGTGTCCAGAGGGGCGTAGCTGCCGGTCATGGGCAGCACCTCGCAGGCGGCCAGCTCGTCCACCGCCGCGGCGGCCCAGGCCATGTCGCCCAGGTCGGAGAAGTACATGGACACAGGGTGGACCTTGTAGGTGACGTTGCCCACGGTGACGTCCTCGGTGACGGCCTGGCCGCCCACGGTCAGGCTGCCGAACACCTGGATAGTGACGGGGGCCTGGGCGGTGATGCTGTCCAGGGAGGCGGCGGTGAGGTCGCCCACACTGAACAGCTCGGTGCCGGCAGGGATGGTCCAGGTGGAGTCGGCGTCAAAGTGCAGGGACACATTCTTGCCGTAGCCGCACACGGAGCCGGTCCACTCGGAGTTGATGAAGGTCACATCGGCGGAGGCGGGCTGGTCCAGGGTGCCGGGCTCGGTGCTGGTGGCGAAAGCGGTGGCCAAGATGTCGCCGGTCAGCTCGGTGGTGCCGTCATTCTTTCCGGTCAGGTCCCACTTGGTCTGGCTGTTCTCGTTGCGGAACTCCACGGTCATGTCCGCGCCGTTGGTGGCGGCGACCAGATAGTTCACCGCGCCCTGGTCGGCGTAGTCGGCATAGTTCTGGTTGACGAACTGGACGCTGTCCACGCTCACCTTGGTGCCGGAGGACACGCCCAGGATGGCGGCCACCACCTCACCAGTCTGGGGGGCGGTGTTCTTGTCCTGGTACCAGTAGGACATCTCGGTAGTCAGATCCTGCCCCCAGGTGGCATTGGTCTTGTTGATGAACAGATTCAGCAGCGGGGAGTTGACCAGCTTGCCCTCTGGGCCGAAGCTGTTGTCCCAGATGGAGGACTCCTCGGGCCAAGTGTCGCCCGCCCTAGCCATATCATAGAAATCATATTCGTCTGGATCGAAAGACACCGTGACTTGGGAATTGTAGACCTCAATGCCGGACTCGGCATCCTCGGCAGAGCCGTTGGCCCGGGTCTTGAGGCCGGAGATCCCCTCCAGCTCGGTGTTGAAGGCGAATACATAGCCGCCGGAGGCGGAGCACAGGGCGGCATCGGCATTGGAGTGGAGGGCGGAGTTCATCACGTACACCCAGCTCTCGTTGGCGCCGATGGAGTACACCCCGGCGCAGCCTCGGCCGAAGGTGGTGGCGGACACCCGGTTGGCCACGATCAGGCCGCCGCCGGTGTCGGTGGTCAGAGCGGTACCCGTCTCGTCGGCGGTGGAGATAACGGTGACGTCGTCGGGGTGATCCTCGAAGGTGCCGATGACGCTGGCGGGAGTGTTGCCCTGGGCGGCCTTTTCCGCCTCAGTGGCCCGCTTGGCACCGCCCAGGTCCATGGCCGGGCGGTCCTGAAGGGCGGTCTCCCGCAGGGAGTCAATGTCCCGGTTCACGGTTCCGTCGGCAGCCACCAGGTCGTCGTTGACGTTGAGCAAAATCTGGCCGCCCTTACCCACATACATACCGTGACCGCCGGAGGAGGCGCCGAAGAAGTTGCCGCCCTGGATGTCCACCAGGCCTTTGGCCACGGCGAACACGGCGTTCTCACTGCCCAGCACGTTGGGGTTGATGAGGGTCAGACGGCCGTTGGAGTCGTCCACCACGGTGGAGGCAGGCTCGTCAGACTGGCCGTCGGCCAGGATGGAGGAGCCCAGGCCGTAGAAGTTGGCCGCCTCGGAGGGGCCGTAGGGAATGGTGTGGCAGTAGGACAGCAGGTCGGTGATGGTGGTGTCCACCCCGGCCTGGGCAAATATGGTGCCCACGTCCCCCTTGACGGCCAGGGAGTTGTCATTGCGGTAGGCGCCCTCGTACTGGCTGTTGGAGGTCAGGCCGGCGGCATCCTTGCTGCCCATGGCCTTGTAGGCGTAGATGCAGTGGAAGTCGAAGTCGTCGGGCCGGGGGCCGTTGGCGTAGTCCTCCTCGTAGTTGTACACCCGGAGCAGGTCGTAGTCCTGGCCATAGACCAGCCCCTGCTCGTTGAACAGGTAGTTGATGGCCTCCGCCTTGGATTGGCACTTGGGGTCACTCTGGGAGATGAACACCATCTCATAAAGCTGTCCGTCCACAGCGTAGTAGGTGCCGGTGGACACACCGATGGAGTTCTCGTATTTATCGGTGGACAGGTCGGGGATGTAGGCGTACACGTCAGAGGGTAGTTCCACGCCGTCTGCTACCGCGCCGTCCACGACGGCGGGAGCCTCATACTCCCCAGATACGTCCGGGGTGCGCTCATCGTCCGGGTCGGCCTCGAAGGCAACGGAGATGGCGGAGGAGCTCCGGCCGAAGGTGTAGCTCAAGGTGTAGCTGTTCTGGCCCGCCGCGGCCTCTACCGGCGCGTCATCCACGGTGAGGGCGGCGATCTGATAGCCGATGTCGGCGGTGATCGTGAAGTCGGCAGTATAGCCCCCCGCGGTCAGCCCAGCGGGCAGCCCATAAGTGCCATTAGGCAGGATGGCACCGCCCGCACTGGCAGAGACAGTGAAGGTCTGGGTCAAGTCGTCGTCGCCGTAATGCTCGCCGGAGCAGCCGTTGAAGGAGTTGCCAGCAGTGGAGGTGGTGGAGAAGATGGACCAGCCTGTGACCGGGTTGCAGTCATAGAAGGCCCGGTCGGCGATGGCCGTCACCTCCCGGGGCACTAAGATGTACCCGCCGCCCCGGTAGTTGGTGAGCACGGCACCGGACCCGCTGCCCACCTGGCTGACCGCCGCACCGCCCAGCTGGGCGGGGATCAAGACCACGGACTGGCTCTTATAGTCGTCCTTGGCCCCTACGATGGCGGCAGTCCCGTCCTCACTCACAGTGTAGTTCCAGATGCCGTCCGTCTTGGCCCCAGCGGCCAGGGCTGGCAGCGACATCAGGGAACACACCATGGCTGTAGACAGGGCCAGCGCCAGGAGCCGTTTGATCGTGTGTTTCATAGCTAGACCTCCTTTTTTATGGATCTTTGCTGGATCTATTCCAGATTTAGGAACAGGTCTGCCCCAGCAGGGCACAGTGGGTGGATCTGTCCCGGAATCTCACAGTCAAATGGACACCGCTGCAGACCAAGCTGAGCGCATGGCCCGCTGGACGTTGGCCACCTTGTCGCAGTCGCCGATGACCATCATCCGGTCGGCCACGCCAGCAAAGGACATGACCTCGTCGGTGAGGGGGCGGGAACCAATGGACAGCAGCACGTCGCCGCAGGCGATCTTGTGGGCCTGGCCCTTGTGGTCGGTGAAATTCACCCCGTCTGGGTCGATGGAGGTGACCTTGACGCCGCACTGGAAGTGGAAGTTGGGCTGTTTCCGCCAGTAGTTGTGGACCATGTTCTTGTAGTGGGCATGGGGCGCGTCGGCGATGAGCTCAGGCAGCATCTCCAGCACGGTGACCCGCTTGCCCAGCTCGCATAGGTACAGGGCGGTCTCCACCCCGATCTCGCCGCCGCCGATGAGCACGATGTCGTCGGACAGCTGGTCCTCCATGGCACCGTAGATTTTGGAGGCAAAGTGGACGTTGGGCCCATCTACGCCGGGCATGGGAGGGGCAGAGGGGGTGGAGCCCACGGCCACTGCCACCACGTCATACCCCTGGCCGGAGAGCAGCTCCGGGGTGGCCTTGGTGTTCAGATGGACCTCCACGCCCAGCCGGTCCATCTGGGCGATCATGAAGTTCTTAAACTGTTTCAGAGGCCATTTGAAGGAGGGGTAGTCAGCGTGCTTGAGCTGTCCACCCAGCTTGCCGCTGGCTTCATACAGGGTGACGTTGTGGCCCCGCTGGGCGGCGATGCGGGCAAACTCCAGCCCAGCCGGGCCGCCGCCTACCACCGCCACCTTCTGGGGACGGCCCACAGGGGGCACCATGCGCTCCAGCTTGTCCTGGAAGCCCAGCTCCGGGTTGACCGAACAGACCGACCGCCACATATCCTTGCCGTTGGACACGTGGCACTTGTTGCAGCGGATGCAGGGGACGATGTCCTCCGCGCGGCCCTCAAAGACCTTCTGGCCGTAGTCCGGGTTGTTGATCCAGGCGCGGGCCATATAGATGAGGTCGGCCTTCCCCTCGGCCACCGCGCGGTTGACCCAGTCCGGGTCTTGGAATCCGGCGGAGGCGCCCACCACCATGTTCAGTCCCAGCTGGTGGACTGCCCGGCATACCTGGCCCATCTCCTCCAGATAGGGGGTGGGCATGGCCTCGGTGGAGGTGAAGCCCAGGGGGTGCTGGGGGTCCATCTCACCGGAGCGCAGGTGAATAATGTCGATCAGGCCTTCAGCCAGTTTGCAGAACTCGATGGTGTCCTCTACGGTGTAGCCTCCCTCCGGCTCGGATACAGAGTAGACCACCTCCAAGGGGATGCTGGGACCTACCGCCTTGCGGATGGCCTGGAAGATTTCCAGCAGGAAGCGGCTGCGGTTTTCCACACTGCCGCCGTACTCGTCAGTGCGGTGGTTGGTCAGCGGGGAGAGGAACCTGGCATGGGGAGAGTGACGGTAACAGCAGTGCATGGAGATGATGTCAAAACCCAGCCGAGCCAGCTCACCGGCCTCCTGGGCCACGTTTTTGATGTAATTGTCCATCATATCCCGGGTGATGTCCTCGATTGGCATAGTGGGAGGACTGTCGTCCTCCGCGCTGCGGGCACGGTCCGTCTCGGTGGACTCGGGTTCCCGGGGACCCATGCCAGGCATGGGGGGCAGAGGGGGCATCCCGTCGGGGCCGGCGGGCTGCTTGCCGTCTGGATAGAACCAGCCAGGATCGGCCATCAGGTAGCCGTTGGCCTTGGCTCCATAAAAATGGATGGCGTCCAACAGCTGGCAGAAATAGTTCTGTGCCGTGTAGTCCTGGAGATCAAAGAGGTTGAAATGCCCTGGGGGATTGTCAATAGGGCGGCCGGGAAACGGGATGTTGTCTTGGTGAAAGTGGTTGATGGAAATGGCTGCTGCCCCGCTTTTCGCCCTCTGGGCAAAATGGGTGATAATCTTCTCCGTGGGGTACGGCTCGGTCCCCTGGAGAAAGTGGGGAGTGGACGCGCTGGACATCATGCGGCTGCGCAAAATGGTGCCGCGCACCTTCAGGGGTGTCAGCAGTGCCTGATATCGCAAGGCCATGGATACATTCCTCCTGTTCATGTAGATGATTTCATGCTTCCTCTACGGGAAAATTTTTCCTGCACAGGAAGAATGGGAAACCGGGCCGGCCGCGGCCGGCCCGGTTTCCATCGCCGCCTCGGGTCCTCCCCGGGGATGGCAGGGGTCACAAACGTTCAGCAAATCACTCGTTGATCCACAGGCGGGCCCAGAAGGTGCGCATGTTGCCCTTATAATAAATCTTCTCGCCGGAATAGCCGCCGATGCGGTTGGACATGAAGTCATAGTTGGGCTGCACACCGGCCACCAGGATGGCCCAGTGCTGGGCAGGGAAATACTGGTCCAGCTCTTCTGCCAGGCTGGCCTGCTCCTCGGCGGAGGTGGCCTTGCCCATGGCATCGAGCTTCTCCAGATACTCGGCGTCGTCGTGGCCGTAGGCATTGGGCATGGCGCCGTTGCCGGTCATCATGAAAGCCAGGTTGTACTCACCAAAGCCGCCGCCGAAACCGGCGGACTGCCGGGGATCAGTGTAATCCTGGGAGTGCTGGACGGCCTCCATCATTTCAGCGGCCACGCTGATCTCCATAGTGATGCCGATCTGTTGGAGATAGGAGGCAGCCACCTGGAACAACTCCAGATTGGTGGTGGGATCCAGCTCCACCTCGAAGGTGAAACCGTCGGCATAGCCAGCATCGGCCAGCAACTGGCGGGCCTTCTCCTGATTGGCCGCCAAGTCGGCGGTCTTGGTGGTGAACTGGGCCTTCAGGTCGTCGGGCCACTCATCCACGGTGGACCAAGACAGGGCGGTGGACCACAGGCCGGGGACTACCACCTCGCCAGTGTTGCCCAGGAAGGTGTTGATGGCTTCCAGGTCGATGGCCAACTGCATTGCCTGACGCACCCGGATGTCGCTGAAGGGCTCCTGGCCCACCTTCAGGGCGATGGCGGAGGGAGAGCCAGAGGTAAAGGGATAAACGGTGCCCACATCAGCGGCGGTGAGTTGGCTGATCTGGTCCAAAGAGAGCACGTCCTTGCCGTTCTCGCCGAACCAGTCCAGCTGACCAGCCTGGGCCTGGGTCAGAATCTGGGAAGAATCGGCAATATAGACCAGGTTGATGGTGTCGATGTAGGGCAGCTTGTTCTCAGGATGGCGTTCATCCACGCCATAGTAATTCTCGTTGCGGGTGAAGGTCATGGAGTTGTCGGGTACATAGTCGGTGAGGATGTACGGGCCGGTGCCCTTAGCGTTGTGCCAGTCGGCCTTCTCCGTCTCAGACAGCTCATCCCACTCCGGACCGCCGATGTTGACCTTGGCATTGAGCAGCTGAGTCAGGGCAATGGTGTTGGCCATACCCTCGTTGAAGGTAAATACCACGGTGTGCTCGTCGGTGGCCTCGACGCCGGCGAGCATGTTCAGGGTGCTGGCCCAGTCGTACTCAGTCTCCACCTTGGTGTAGCCATTCAGCCCCAACAGGCGGGAATAGGACCACACTACGTCTTCGGCCACAAACTGGCGGCCGTTGTAGGGCGCGCCCTCTTGGAAGTATACATTGTCCCGGAGGGTAACGGTCAGGGTGCCGGCCGCCTCATCAAACACGCCGGTGTCCGTAGCCAGCTGGCCGGCCATATATTCCATGGGGACCTGGCCGGGGCCGAAGTTGTATGTCTCGGGGTCGTTCAGGCCCCAGTCGATGACCCACAGCGTCTCATACCAGAAGGAGAACTGGTACTCGTCCATCATGGAGGGGTCAAAGTAATTGTAGAACTTAGGATAGTAAATAGTGGCGGTGCCGCCGTACTGGGGTTCGTCCGTCACCGGCTCGGCGGGCTGGGTGCTGGCGGGGGGCGCGCTGGTGGTGCCGGGGTCCTCGCTGGGAGGCGCGCTGGTGGTGCCGTCACCGCCGCAGGCGGCCAGGGAAAGCATCATAGCCGCGGCAAGAAGCAGGGATACGATCTTTTTCATGTTGGTACCTCCTTAAAATTTTGTCATGGACACAGGCGGAAGCGCCTGGAATGACCACACAATGGACTTAGGCGGCCTTGGTGTGCGCGCCGTCCTTGGCCAGCTTGGCGGCCAGCCTCTTGAGTCTTTTGCTGGAATAGCTGCCCACGCCGCCTTTGAGCCGGGGATCTAGCAGGTCCCGGATGGCATCGCCGAACATGGATGCGGCGAAGGTGAGCACGGAGATGGCGATGCCGGGGACGATACACAGCCAGGGGCAGGTAAACATCAGCTCCTTGCCGGAGCCGGTGATGAGCGCGCCCCAGGAAGGGGTGCCCGGGTCCACACCGTAGCCCAGGAAGTTCATGGACGCCTCCATCATAACCACGCCGCCCAGGGAGCCTGCGGCGGAGATGATGACCAGGGGCATGATGTTGGGCACTACATGCTTGATGCACTTCCACAGCACGGAGCCGCCCAGTAGGTCAGAGGTCTGGCAGTAGACGCTGTCCTTCACTGCCATGGCTGATGAGCGCACCATCCGGGATCCTCCGATGCCCGATGGGACGGCCAGGGCAAAGATCATCTGGGGGATGCCGTTGCCCAGCATGGCCATGAGCAGCAGGAGCAGCAGCATCTGAGGAATGCAGCCAAAGGCATCCACAATACGCTGCACCACCAGGTCAAACCAGCCGCCGATCACTGCGGACAGTACGCCAATCACCACAGAGATGAGAGTAGACAGCACGGTGCAGCTCACACACAAAATAACGGAGGTGCGCGCGCCATAGATCATGTAGCTGAGCAAATCCTGTCCCATGGTGTCCGTCCCCAAAGGATGCTCCCAGGACTGGAAGGGCGGCATCCGGGCGGCAGTTAGATCAATGGGCAGCGTGCCGTTGACCATCGGGGTGGGGGCGATCACATCGGCAAAGATGGCCAGGAACAGAAACAAAATCAAGATCACCAGGCAGATACCGCCCACAGTCTTTTTCCGAAACAGATCTTTGAGTAATTGCATCGCTCCAGCCTCCCTCACTCGAATGTGACCCTGGGGTCGATCCACTTATAGGTGATGTCGATGATCAGGTTGACCACCATAACAAAGATGGACATGACCAGCACACAGCCCTGAACCATGGGGAAGTCCCGCTGTCCCAGCGCTGTGACCAGGCTGTTGCCGATGCCGGGGATGTTGAAAATGGTCTCCAGAATGACGTTGCCTCCCACCAGTGCCGCCACCGAGCCGCCGATGATAGTGATGACCGGAATCATGGCATTGCGGAAAGCATGGTGGAACAGGACTCGCTTCTGCTTGACCCCCTTGGAGTAGGCGGTACGGATGTAATCCTGGCGCAGGGTGTCCAGCACCATGGTGCGCACGATGCGCAGTTGCATGCCGGCCTGGGCCAGAGCGCCTAGGATGGCCGGGACCAGGAACATCTGAAGGTTGGTCAGGGGATCTTTGAAGAAGCTGATATACTGCACCGGCGGCGCGTAGCCCCACCACTTGGAGGGATAGAATAGCACCATAGTAGCCAGCCAGAACATAGGGATGGCCATGAGCACTACCGAAATAATCCGCACAGTGTAGTCGGAGATGGTATCTTGGTGGGCCGCACAGTACAGGCCCAGGGGAATGGAGATCAGGTTGGACAAAATCAGGGTGATGACGCCCAGCTCCAAAGAGATGGGCAGTTGCCGGCCGATGATGTTGGACACCGAGTCATTCAGGAAGAAGGAGTCCCCAAGATCCAACCGGACCACATCCCACAGCCAGTTGAAAAATTGCTGAAACGCGGGCACATCCAAGCCCAAGCGGGCCCGGACCGCAGCCTCATCCACCACCATGCCCGACTGGGTCATTCGGTTGACGATGATATCCACCGCGTCGCCAGGGACCATACGCATCAGAAGGAATACGATGGCGCAGACGATAAAGATGGTGGGGATCAGGAGCAGTATGCGCTTGACAATATATTTTCCCATGGTTCACTCTCCTTCTCGCGCCTGGGTGACCTTGTGACAAGCCACGAAATGACTGCCACCCACATCCCGAAACACAGGTTCTTCCCTGCGGCACCGCTCGTCGGCATAGGGACAGCGGGTGCAGAAGTTGCAACCCTCCGGCGGGTGGATGGGGGACGGAATCTCCCCCTTCAAAAGGATGCGCTTCCGGGCCCGGTCCACCTTAGGATTGGGGATGGGAGCGGCGGAGATCAGCGCCTGGGTATAGGGGTGAAGCGGCCGGGCGTAAAGCTCGTCGGAATCGGTCAGCTCCATGATCTTTCCCAGGTACATCACCGCCACCTGATTGGAGATATGCCGGACCACCGACAGGTCGTGGCCGATAAAGACATAGGTCAACCCCAGCTCCGCTTGCAGGCGCATAAGCAGCGTGATAACCTGGGCCTGAATGGACACATCCAGGGCGGACACCACCTCGTCACAGACGATGAAGGTAGGCTGGAGGGCCAGGGCCCGGGCGATGGAGATGCGCTGGCGCTGACCGCCGGAAAACTCATGGGGAAAGCGATGCCGGAACTGGGGGTTAAGGCCCACCATCTCCATCATGCGGACCACCGTCTCCTCCCGCTCCTTGGCGGTGCCCATATGGTGGATGCGCATGCCTTCAGAGATAGCCCCCTGAATATCCATACGGGGATCCAGGGATGCGAAGGGGTCCTGGGTGATCATCTGCATCTGCTTGCGCATAGAGCGCAGTGCGTGTTTCGTCACGTCTTTCAGGTTGTGCCCCTCAAAAAAAATGTCGCCGGAGGTGATTTTATACCGCTGGAGCAGGCAGTTGCCTACCGTAGACTTACCGGAACCAGACTCGCCCACGATACCAAGAGTCTGTCCGCGTTTGATGGAAAAAGATACCCCGTCCACCGCCTTGACCGCCCCCACCTGCCGCTTGAGCAGGCCAGCAGTGACGGGAAAGTGCATTTTCAGGTCCTGGACCACCATAATGTCCTCCAGCTTGTGCTGGGTCTGGCTTTGGAACGGAGCCTCCTTGTGCTCCACACTGACACTCATATGCTCAGGACCTCCTCTCTCTCCGCCTGGGCCAACTCCCGGTGGAAGCAGGCGCACCAGTGACGCTCACCCACCTGCTCTGGCTGGGGCCGGCAGCTGCGGCACAGCTCGTCCGCGTATTTGCAGCGGCTGTGGAATGCACAGCAGTCTGGGGGAATTTTAGACATATCAGGGGGCTCGCCCTCAATGGTGTACAGCCCGTGGCTCCGGGGCAGATCCAACCGGGGCACAGCCCGGATTAGGCCCAAGGTGTAAGGGTGCTGGGGATTTTCAAACACCTCGTCGGTGGGGCCGTCCTCCACAATCTTACCGCCGTACATGATCTTGACCGTATCGGCGTACCGAGCCACAATGCCCAGGTTGTGCGTGATGATAATCAGCGCCGTGCCGAATCGCTCCCGCAACTGGTTGAGCTGTTCCAGCACTTGGGCCTGAACGGTGACATCCAAGGCGGTGGTAGGCTCGTCGCAGATGAGGATATCGGGGTTACAGCTCATGCCCATGGCGATCATAGCCCGCTGCTGCATGCCGCCGGAAAACTGGAACGGATAGTCCTTGAGCCGCACATCTGGGTTGGGGATGTCCACTAAGGACAGCAGCTCCGCCGCCCGGGCCCAGGCCCGCTGCTTCAGGCTCATCCCCTGGTACTTTTTCCGCTCATCATCAGTCAGGTTCTGGTCCTCCACCGCTCCGTGGATGAGAATATTCTCGGTGATCTGGTCGCCGATGGTGAGCACCGGGTTAAGGGAGGTGGTAGGCTCCTGAAAGATCATGGAGATGTCCCGCCCGCGGATCTCCTCCATCTCCCCGTCGGACAGCTGGAGCAAGTCCCGGCCTTGGAACAGGATTTCTCCGCTTTTGATAATGCCGGGAGGATAGGGAATCAGGCGCAAAATGGACAGGGCAGATACCGATTTACCAGAGCCGGACTCGCCGATGATGGCCACACATTCCCTCTCATGGACTGTATAACTTAAGTCATCTACCGCCCGCAGCTCCACGCCTCCCTCCTGTAAGAAGCTGGTGCAAAGGTGCTTGACTTCTAATATCGTTTTGGGCATACGCTACTTCCTTCCTCTTGGGCACGGTAAACAGGCCGTGCAGCGTTTTTTCAGCAGATCAGCACAATCACGAAAACGCAAACGCATCTTAGTCCCTTTTTATAGAATGTATCAAAAAGAAATTGCCCGTTCCATTGACGGAACGGGCATATCCATGGTCTATTTCTGCATTTGACTGCGGTACTCCGTGGGTGATCGTCCAGTGGCTCGCTTAAACTGCTTAAAGAAATAGGGGTAATCTGAGAAGCCGCACCGCTGGGCCACTGTACCAGGGGGCAGTTCAGACTGCTCCAGCATCCGGCAGGCCATCTCCATGCGCTGTTGAATGATATAGGAGGAAACACTCATGCCAGTGGCCTGGCGGAACAACCGGGCAATATGGCCTTGGCTGAGGTGGAACAGCTGGGACAGGTCGTTACGGGAGATCGGGTGTTCCAGGTTTACTTGGATATATTGAATGATGGACTGGGCTACATCGGGGTTTTCGCTGGCCGCTCCGGTTAGAATCATGGCCTCGGTAGCTACCCGTCGGACCCAATGCTCCATGGCGGGCACCGAGCGCACCGCCTCTCGCATCTCCTCCGCCCCCTGGGTTCCATGAAGCAACCGCCGGGCAGGTACTCCAGCGGACTTTAGGGCAAACCCCAACTCCTGCACCAAATCCTGCTGAAAACAGGTAAGGAAGTCCCGGTCCAGCGCATTGGCGGCGATGGCCTGTTGGAAAAATTCATGTACACAGCGGCAGAAGTCGTCCAGACCACCCTGATTGAAATAAATCATCCAATTCTGGGGCATGGGGGATGAGAGCTGAGGACGCTTCTCCTTCAGCCGCTCCAAGGAGAATATCCCCTGATCTTCCACCACGTTGTTGCGGTCTCCGGCAATCAGCGTCTGGGCCTGGGCAGCAATCTGATGGATGTGGCACGGCTCGCCGCAGTAGCAGCTGACGTTGCACTGCAGTCCCTGCTCCGCAATATAGATCAGGTTCCGGCATTCGGTTTCCAGTGCATCGGCATCTGGCAGTTCCCCGCCGTACAGGATGATGAGCGTGCTGTCCCCATCCAAATCTAAGGTAACACCGCCGTAGCGCTGGGGAAAGCTCTGCTCCAGATGGGCATGCAGGCCAAAGCGGAGCACTTCACGCTCCCGTTGGGATCCCGGCTCCTCCCGCCATCCCCGAAAGCACACCAGCAGCGGCAGGATGGGCTGGTCCAGCTGGAAGGAAAAATTGATGGGAGGAGGCGCGTCAGAGACAGGCCCGCCCTCTGGAGCACCCGAGTGAATAAGGGTCAGCCAAAACCGCTGTTCCTGCTGCCGGACAAAAACGGGGTCATTCGCCGGCGGAAAAGCCGCTACCCGGGCCAGCCTGGACTTGGTTTCCCGCAGCGCCCTGGCCACATCCTCCAATTCTACTGGGCGCAACAGGGTAAACAACGCGTGGCTCTTACTCAGGGCCAGACGGCAGAAGCTCTCCGGCTCAATCACTGCCACACACTCCAAAAACGGATGGGTCAGCTCGTTTTGACGCAGAAACTCGCAAAAGGGCGCGTCGTCGGCCGGGCAGTCCAGCAAGAGGACAGACACCTGCCCCTGATCCACCAGCGGCTGAATCTGATCCACGGCCCAACTGCGCCGGATGGCATAACAATCCGAAAGCCGGCTTTCTATTGCCGCATAAAACCGGTCGTTCGGAGTCACAATAAGCAGATTGTCCATCGTCTCCCTCCCTAAACGGGCCCTTTAGACACTTTATCACAGAAACCCGGGAAAGTCTATCCCCATCGGCTCTGCGCCCCATCCTCCAGCCAATCGGGACAAAACCGACTTTCGGGTCCTTCAGGCTTCTTCCCTCCCCTGACTCCCCGCTCAATTCCGTCCAAAGATGCCTGGACGCTCCGGCGGCGTTCCCTGATAGGAAATGCCGCCGGAGCGTCCGGGCAGGCTGGAAAGCCTGTGCTTATGCTAATTCTTCCGCAAAATTTCCGGTATAAAGCTGATAGTATTTTCCCTTTCTCTCAATAAGTTCATCATGGGTGCCCCGCTCGATAATCCGGCCCTGCTCCAACACCATGATGCAATCGGAGTTGCGTACAGTGGACAGCCGGTGGGCAATGACGAAGGTCGTGCGCCCGGTCATCAAAGCGTCCATGCCGTCCTGAACCAGCTTTTCCGTGCGCGTATCAATGGACGAGGTGGCCTCGTCCAAAATCAGCACCGGAGGATCCGCCACAGCAGCCCGGGCAATGGCCAGCAGCTGCCGCTGGCCTTGACTGAGGTTAGCCCCGTCCCCGGTAAGCATGGTGTTATATCCATCTGGCAGGCGGCGGATAAATCCATCTGCGTTAGCCAACTGGGCCGCGGCCATGCACTCCTCATCGGTAGCGTCCAAATTACCATAGCGAATGTTTTCCATCACAGTCCCGGTAAACAAATGAGTATCCTGCAACACGATGCCTAAGCTCCGGCGCAGGTCAGGCTTTTTGATTTTATTAATATTGATGCCATCGTAGCGGATCTTTCCATCTGCGATATCATAGAACCGATTGATGAGGTTGGTAATCGTTGTTTTCCCCGCACCAGTGGCTCCTACGAAAGCGATCTTCTGCCCCGGTTTGGCCCAGAGGCTGACATCGTGGAGGACCAGCTTGCCCGGGTCATAGCCAAAGTCAACCTTCTCAAAGACCACGCTGCCCTCCAGCTTGGTATAGGTGACAGTACCATCCTTCTTGTGGGGGTGCTTCCAAGCCCACACGTTGGTACGCCCGGCGGCCTCGTGCATCTGACCCTGAGCGTCTTCTCTGGCGTTGACCAGTTCCACATACCCTTCGTCTTTCTCTGGCGGCTGGTCCATCAGGTCAAAGACCCGCTGGGCTCCGGCAGAAGCAGTGACCACAAAGTTTACCTGCATACTCACTTGGGTAATGGGATTGGTAAAACTTTTGTTCAGGCCCACAAAGGTGATCACAGTACCCAGGGTCACCCCGGCCAAACCGTTGATAGCCAGCACAGCGCCCACAATGGCCACCAAGGCGTAACTGAGCCAGCCGATATTGCCATTGATGGGCATAAGCAGGTTGGCGTATCGGTTGGCCATGTTGGCGCTGTCCCGCAGGGCGTCATTTACCTTACGGAAATCGGCCTTAGCCTGCTCCTCGTGGCAGAATACCTTGACCACCTTCTGTCCATCCAGCATCTCTTCAATAAATCCGTCTACCGCCCCCAGATCCTTCTGTTGTTTGATATAATATTTTCCGGACAGCCGGGAGAAGTTCTTGGTTACCAGCAGCATGACTGCGGCGGTGAGCAGAGAAATCACCGTCAGCGCCGGACTGAGCACGATCATAGTCACCAAAGTTGCCGCCATGGTAATGCCGGAGTTGATGATCTGGGGAATGCTCTGACTGATAAGCTGCCGCAGAGTGTCCACATCATTGGTATACACGGACATGATGTCGCCGTGGGCATGGGTATCAAAGTATTTGATGGGCAGGGCCTCCATTTTGGAAAACAGGTCGTCCCGGAGGTGGCGCAGAGTCCCCTGGCTTACATTGACCATGATGCGGTTATAGCCAAAGGCAGCCACAATGCCCACCGCCATAATGCAAACCAAACGAATCAGTTCTCCGCCCAATCCACTGAAGTCGGCAGAACCATTGGCCAGCATAGGCTCGATATAGTCGTCCACCAAGGTTTGGGGAAAGGTAGCCCCTATCACAGTAGCCACAGCGGACACCAGGATGCACACAATGACCAATGCGAACAGATATTTATAGTAGTGAAGCATATAGCGGATAACTCTACCGAGTACACCGCCCCGGTTCATTTTCGGATTCATAACTGGGCATCCTCCTTTCACGCAGGCTGGTCGAAGTCTCCGCCGCCCTTGACCTGAGACTCATAGATTTCCCGGTAGATGGCATTAGACTCCAGCAAGCCCTCATGGGTGTCAAAGCCGTTGATGCGACCGTTATCCAGCACTAGGATGCGGTCGGCATCCTGGACGCTGGACACCCGCTGGGCAATGATGATCTTGGTAGTCCCGGGAATCTTCTCAGCAAAAGCCTGCCGAATCTTGGCATCCGTGGCAGTGTCCACGGCAGAGGTGGAGTCGTCCAGGATGAGCACTCTGGGCTTTTTCAAAAGAGCCCGAGCGATACACAGCCGCTGCTTCTGGCCCCCGGACACGTTATTGCCTCCCCGCTCAATCCGGGTATTATAACCGTCTGGCATCCGCTCTATGAACTCATCGGCACAGGCGGCCCGGCATGCCTCGATACATTCCTCATCCGTAGCGTCGGGATTCCCCCAGCGCAGGTTCTCTAAAATAGTCCCGGAGAACAGGGTATTCTTCTGTAGTACCACCGATACCTGATTGCGCAGGGCTTCCATGTCATATTGGCGCACGTCCACTCCCCCCACACATACGCTGCCCTCATCCACATCGTACAGCCGGCAGATCAAGTTCACCAGACTGGACTTGCCCGAACCCGTCCCACCGATAACGCCGATGGTTTCACCGGACTTGACGTGCAGATCGATACCGCTCAAGGCATTTTTTCCGCTGCCGTGCTTATAGGAAAAATTGACGTGATTGAAGTCAATAGAGCCGTCCTTGACCTCCATCACCGGTTCTGCCGGGTCTTGAAGGTCAGGTGTCTCGCCGAGAACTTCGCTGATTCTCCGCACACTGGCCATGGACATAGCGATCATAACCACCACCATAGACAGCATCATCAGGCTCATAAGCAGAGACATGATATAGCTGAACAGACTGGTCAAATCGCCTGTGCTCAGGGTACCGTCCACCACGATGAACTGCGCCCCCATCCAAGACACCATAATAATACAGAAGTATACAGCCACCATCATGGCCGGGTTATTGAAAGACAACAGGCCATCCGCCTTGACAAACAGCCGGTACAGGTTGGCAGACGCCTTTTCGAATTTGCTCTTTTCGTAGTCCTCCCGGACGAAGGCCTTTACCACACGAATGGCAGACACATTTTCCTGGACGCTGGCGTTCAGATCGTCATACCGCTGAAACACCTCATTAAAAATTTTCATGGTAATCACCATGATTGCCCCGATCACTACGATCAGAAAAGCCACTGCAATAAGGAAGGTCAAACTGAGCTCCCGGTTGATATACAGGCACATGGCAAAGCTAAAAAGGAAATTGAGCGGGGATCGCACCGCCACCCGAATCACCATCATAAAAGCGTTCTGGACATTGGTCACATCGGTGGTCATCCGGGTTACCAAGCCGGGAACGCTGAACTTATCAATGTTGGAAAATGAAAAGGTCTGGATATTGTTGTAGATGGCCTCCCTCAGATTGGCCGAAAGGCCGGAGGATGCGCTGGCGGCGAACTTGCCGGCAATACCGCCGAATATCAGGCTCAAAAAGGCTAACACCACCATGACGATTCCATAGCGGTATACCGCGGGCAGACTGCTGGCCTGCAGCCCTTCGTCAATGATCCGTGCGGTAATAAAAGGCAGCAGAATCTCCATAATAACCTCCAGCATGGTTAGGCCAATGCACAGGAGAGCGTCCTTTTTATAAGGTCCCAACTGCCGTAATACTCGCTTCACGATTTGGATACCTCCTTCATTGTATTGCTGCTGTAACTTGCCCCATAATCCTAAACGGCCTCATCCTTGCCGATGCCCGGCAAAACCACACCGGAGAAGCTGAGGCAAATGCCACTATACGGCCGTCAAGAGGCAACGATTCAACTCATATCTTATACCACACAATGGGTTGCATGTGAAATTCAAATCTGCTATCATCTATAAAGAACTTTTATTGTTTTTCTGTATTTTATAAAAGCACTTACAGAGCAGCGGAGGGATTTTGTTTGAATACCACACAGCTGGAATGTTTCATGGCAGTATCGAATTTTCTGAACTTTTCCAGGGCCGCAGAGCATCTGCGGCTGACTCAGCCAGCCGTCAGCCATCAGATCAACTCATTGGAGGACGAGTTGGGCGTCAAGCTGTTTCACCGGACGAGCAAGCGGGTCCGGCTGACTCAGGCGGGCCATCTGTTCTCCCAGTACGCTCAAGAGATTCTGTCCCTGTCCCACCTGTCCAAAGAGCGGCTGAAGGAAAGCCGGCAGACCTCAGTGATCCCTTTCGGCATTGGGTGTCACAGTTTTTTGGAACTGGAGCGGATCAAGCCGGTGCTCAAACAACTGCGGGTGGATTTTCCACTTCTTCTTCCCGCTCTGCGTCTGGTCTCCTCTGCCTCTTTGGAGAACTTGCTGGAAGATGGAGAGGTCCAAGTCATGCTCACCTTTCAGGACAACTCCCCAAAACGGGCAGTCTACCGGGAATTGTCCCAGCAGCGCATCGTGTGTATCTGTGCAGAATGCCACCCTTTTGCCTCTCACGAGGTCTTGTCTGCTCAGCAGCTGCGCACAGGAGAACGGTTTGCAGCCTGTCTCCCCCACAGCGGTCCCCACCCGTTGCTTGAACTCCAAAGCCGGATCATCACCGGGCGCGCTCCGGATCAAACCTGCTTTTGTGATGGACAGGAGACCTTGTATACCTTGGTGGAAACCGGATACGCCTTTGCAGTCACTGCTGATTTGTCCCGCGCTGTGCGGCCTGGAATTTGCTCCATCCCAGTGCTTGGATACCCGCCTGTCTCCTATGGGCTGGCTTACCGCACAGGAGAGGACCACCCGGTCCTACGCTCTTTTGTATCGGCAATGGAACTACTCTTTGCCGCCCCTATTTCCTCCCCTGGCCCTCATACACAGGCCGAATAATCTTCGCTCTTTTCCTGTTTTTCTTCTTAATCTGTTGAATGATAAATGAACCGGGGCGGAAAAGCCTACGCTTTTCCGCCCCGGCCGCATATGTTCTCTCAGAAAAGGCACGCCAGCATAGCTCCAAGATCCTCCTGGAATCCCAAGGCCTGATACATCTCCACATCCCCGGCTGAGCACCCCAGCGTCAAGCTGGCCATTTCCTGTTCCCGGCACCAAATTTGAGCCGTCTGCGTCAACAGCCTGGCTCCCCCCTGGCTGCGGAACACCGGTTCGATAAAGAAGTCATCCAGCAGGCCGATATCTCTACAAGTAAAGGTAGAAAAGCACCGGCTTACTGAGCACATACCCACAGCCCGGCAGCCCCTGCGGGCCAGAAAAAAGGTCAATCTCTCGTCCCGAACCGCCATGCACAGCCGCTCCCATGCTTCGTCATCCAGCCGTTTCTCGCCAATCTCGGAGAGGAACCCATTCATAAGCTTTCTTACCTGCCAACCTAACTCCGGATCCTCCGGCTCTGTCAGGCGCACCGCCGTGAAGGGCAGATACTCCTCTGGAGGCCGGCAAAGCAGGATGGTTCCATGCTCGTCATAGCCGTTGTACCGGAACCCCAGGCTCTCCCAGAACCGCTTAGACCGGCGGCAGTGCGTGTTCAATTCAAAGTATTCCGCGCCTTCCGCCGCCATGCGCTCCGCCAAGGCCGCAAAGCATGCCTTGCCCACTCCCTGGCAGCGGTATGTGGGGTAGATGCAGAAATCGATTAAGAAGCACTTGCCGTCCTCCTGGTCATAGAGCACGGAGAGGACAAATCCCACTTCCTGTCCGTCCAGCTCAAAGAAAAACCGGCTGCCCGGGTTTGTCTCCCGGCGGCAGATGGCCTCGATCCCTTCCCGGTAGGCAGTTGAGCGGAAATACTCCACATCCTCCGAAGGCAAAGGTTCGTCCAAATCGCAGTTCGGGACAACGTCCCGCAGGAGCATAGCATCCATCTCGTCCCAAAACCGGGCAATGTCGCGGGGGCTGACAGCCCTCCGCAGGGTGATTTTGTCGTTCATTAAGGTATCCTCCAAATTCAAAATATTGGAGGGTCAGATACCGTGGGCCCTCCGTTCACGGTTTATTTTCATTGTAACCACCCTTTCTTTTCTCAATTTTTTATAAAAAGGAAAACCGCCGGAGAACTCTCCAGCGGTTTTAATATATCACACCAGGTAATCCTTGTCAAACGAAGCCCCTTCCCTGCTAGGCAGAGACGAGCCCTCATGGAGCGTTGATCCGGCATGCCTTTCCCTGTGGAGCCTGATTCTAGCCGATCTTTCTCCCAGCCTACCTTTTCAGCTTTTCCAGAATAGCTGCCTCGATCCGGTCCCCATACTTCATGGACAACAGGAATACCGCCAATCCGGCCAGCCCCAACAACGCCATTCCCCACAGAGGAATCGATACAGCGGAACTGCCCACGGCGCAGGACACCAGCAATCCCCATGGTCTAGTGAGCAGTACCAGCACGGCAAAACGCCGGAAGGAGATATCCGTCAGTCCGGCCAAAATGCAAAGCACATCATCCGGGAAAAAAGGGAACAGAAAGGCTAGCGCCAGAAAGACATCCCGCTTCCGGCGGATGACATCCAGATATTTCTCTGACATCTTCCGACTCACCAGCCGGTCCACAAATCCCCTTCCCAAGCCACGGGCCAGGGCAAATACAATCAGCGATCCCGCAGCCACCGCCCCAAAGGTGAGCAGAAAGGCTGGCCACATGCCAAACAGGGCCGCTCCCACCGCAGCGGTGATATTGCTGGGAATAGGAGCTACGATAACGGAAGCCAGCTGGATTCCAAAGTAGGCCAGGTGTGACCAGGGGGCAAACCCCTGGATATAGGCCTCTAAGTCTGCCTCTGAACCTGCCGCCTGAAAAAAGCCTGTGTGGTATAGCCCCCACAAACAAGCCCCTAAAATTGCCAGCACGACTGCCAATAGGATGATCTTGATGCGTCTTGCTCTCATTTCCGTGACCTCCGGGAACATTTGGATGGTCTCATCATACCAGCCTGGTTTGAAATCGCAAGGTAAATTTTCTTTAGGATTTCTTAAATTTCGCTTATCTTCGCTAAAATCGTTTGCCCGCCTCTATAGTTCCCGCCCAGTCTCCCGCAACAGACGGGTACGCAGCGCGGAATACCGCCGGGCCTGCCGGTCATTGGCCGTCATCTGCTCCAAAAGCTCCGCGCTGCCCACGACGACAAACAGCTCTCTGGCCCGGGTGATAGCGGTGTAGAGCACTCCCCGTGACAACAGGGATGGGGGCACATCGCTCACCGCCAGGATCACCGCCCGGTACTCACTGCCCTGAGATTTGTGGACGGTGACGGCGTAGGCCGGCTCCAGCTCCCCCAGCAACTCCGAGGGATAGGCCACCAGCCGCCCGTCAAAGGAGACGGTCACCCCGCCGGCATCCACTTCCAGGATGGTGCCGATGTCTCCGTTGAACACCCCCAGATCCTTTTCTCCGGTATCCGGGTTCTCCCAGAACAGGTCGTAGTTGTTGCGCACCTGCATAACCCGGTCCCCCTCCCGGAAGATGTACTGGCCAAAGGCCCGTTCTCCCTTTCCCTCTGCCGGGGGGTTCAAGGCGGACTGGAGCGCACGGTTGAGGGCAGCAGTCCCGGCCCCCCGCTTCCGGGTGGGAGAGAGTACCTGGATCTGGTCGGCGGGGATACCCATATTGTTGGGCAGACGGGTGAGGCACAATTCCACGATAGTGTCTGTCACCCGGGCTGAGTCCCGCCGGCCCATGAAAAAGAAGTCCCGGCTCTTGTTGGCCAGCTCCGGCGCCCGCCCCTGGTTGACCCCGTGGGCGTTCATGACAATGCCGCTCTCCCTAGCCTGACGGAAGATCTCCGTCAGGCGCACCGAGGGGATAACCCCACTGCGCAGCAAGTGATCCAGCACATTGCCCGGCCCAACCGAAGGCAACTGGTCCGGGTCCCCCACCAACACCAGCCGGCAGTCGGAACGCAGTGCGGCCAGCAGTGCGGCCATGAGGGAGATGTCCACCATAGAAGTCTCGTCCACAATAACCGCATCCACCGGCAGGGGGTCGTCCTGGTTCTTGGAGAACGTCAGCTGGCCGGTATAGGGGTCCATCCGGGTTTCCAGCAGGCGGTGGATGGTAAAGGCGTCCGCCCCACAGGTCTCCCCCAAGCGCTTGGCCGCCCGGCCCGTGGGCGCGGCCAAGGCAGTCTCCAGTCCCAACGTTTGGAACAGGGCCAGCACACCCCGCAGAGAGGTAGTCTTACCCGTGCCCGGCCCGCCAGTGAGCAGCACCACCTGCCCCCGGGCAGCTAGCTCGACAGCAGTACGCTGCTGCCGAGCGTAGACAATTCCCTGCTCGCCCTGAATCTGGTCAATGAGCTTGTCCAAATCATGGGGCGGAGCCAGCTCCGCTTGGCACATCTCTCCCAAGCGCATGGCCACATAGCATTCGGCGGCATACAGACCGGCGGGATAGCAGGCGGTCACTCCCGCGATGTCTTCCCGGACCACCTCCCCCATCTCAACGAGGATTTCCAGCCCCTGATTCAAGCACTCCCCCTCCACGCCGATGAGCGCTCCGGTGGCAGACAGCAGCTTATCCTGGGGCAGAAACACATGGCCGTTGTCCGCGTTGTGCTCCAGCTCAAACATCAGCGCCGCCTCCACCCGCTGGGGATCATCTCCCGCCACCCCCAGAGAGATAGCCAAAGCGTCCACCTGAGAGAAGGAGATATCCAGCTCCCGGTCCGCCAGCAGGTAGGGGCTCTGGGCAATCATGTCCACCGCCAGATCTCCAAACCGCCGATACAGGGGCATAGCGGCGGACAGGGGCAGCTGGTGCTCAGACAAAAACTGTGCCAGCCGCCGCACCCCCATCTGCTGACGGAAGGACTCGCCAATCTCCTGGGCCCGCTTCGGCGAGATGCCTCGAATCTGTGTGAGCTTTTCCGGTTGGTTTTCAATGATGTCCAACGCCTCGGCGCCGAACAAGTCCAGAATCTTTCGGGCTGTCCCGGCCCGGATGCCTTTCACCGCGCCGGAAGCCAGGTACTCAAATACCGCCTTCTCCCCCACCGGCATCCGGTGTGCCACTACCTCGGCCTTAAACTGCTCCCCATAAGTAGGGTGCCGGCCCCAGCTTCCCTCCAGCTCCAGAGTCTCCCCCGGGGATACGCCAGGCATACTGCCCACGGCGGTAATTTCTCCCCGCTCCCCTCCGTCCAGCCGCAAAACAGTGTAGCCATTCTCTTCATTGCGAAAGAGAATGGCCGTTACTGTGCCCTCAATGCGGTTGTTTTGGGTCAACTCTTCCATGGTTTCTGTCCCTCTTTCTTTCGTACTCTTCCTTTAAGGCTTCACTGGACCGGAGCGGTCCAGCTCCACCCCATCCTGTACGGCCAAAGCCATCGCCACCGCCAGCCCTTCCGGATTCAGGCCGTGGTCGTGGATCACCACCGTCCCTCGCCACAAACCGGTCCGGCGCAGCCACAGCAGACCGGATACCGTATGCTCCAACCCGCTGCCGCTGCCCTGAGCCGTCACCTGCGCCACGGTCCGTGTTCCCTCCTGTCCCACAGGCAGCACCAGCTTTCCGAACACCAGCCAGGCCAGGCATACCAAGCCGAAAGCCGCCAGCAGCACCACCAGCAATTCCAACACAGAACCCATTTCGCCACCTCCTGGGCCATTCTATGCCCGTTGGCGGCCTAAAGTCACAGGTTGAACCCCAATAGCGTTCCTTTGCCACCGGTCACGTCCAGGGCGGTATAGCACCCCTGCTGGAAAAACCAGCCCGGATGAAGCAGTTCTTTCTCCCCCGCAATCCCCAGGTGGGCCAGCACCAGGGACAGAGAGCCGTTGTGGGCCACCAGGAGGGTGTCCTCCTCCCGGCCAACGATCTCGTCCACACAGTCTCCAACCCGGCGGGCCATCTCCTCCGGGGATTCCCCTCCGGGCGGCGTAGTGTGGAACCAGTCGGATATGTATGCCTCCCGAACGCCGGGATACCGCCGCTCCATCTCATCCCAAGACAGCCCCTCCATTTCTCCCACAAACTGCTCCCGCAGACCCGGGCAGCGCTCAGGGATCATCCCGCGGCCTGCCACGCAGGACAGGGCCGTATCCCAGGCCCGGGACAGGTCGCTGGCCACACAGCGGACAAAGGCGGTATCTTTCAGCTTCTCCCCTGCCTGCCGGGCCTGCTCCCGGCCCAGTTCGGTCAGGGGGTAGTCGGTATGGCCGTGAAAGGTTTTGGCCACGTTGCCCTCCGACTGCCCATGACGCACCAGATACAGGCGCATAAACATCCTCCTTCCCTCAAAACAAGCTGGACACCCCAAAGGTAAGCGCGCTGATGAGAAATCCCGCCGTCACCACGCCGGCAAAAACAGAGGGGATGGCCTTTCTCAAGGGCATGTCCAGAAATGCAGCTGCCAGAGCCCCGGTCCAGGCCCCCGTCCCCGGCAGGGGAATGGCCACGAAAATAGCAAGGCCCAGGTATTTGTATTTGGATACCGTCTGGCCCTTCAAGTGAGCTTTCTGTTCCAGCCTGTCCACCAGGGAGTTGAGCTTGGGAATACGGCGGCGCATCCATTGAAAGATGCGCCGGATATATACCACGATAAAAGGCACCGGCAACATATTTCCGATCACCGCCGCCAGATAGGCTGCCCACACTGGAAGCCCGGCAGCTACGCCGAAGGGGATGCCGCCCCGCAGCTCCACCACCGGCACCATGGACACCAGGATCGTCCAGAGAAACTCCCCGCCCTTTGTCCCGGTCAGCCATTGCATGAAATCCATGTTGCAGTTCCTCGCTTTTCGGCAAAATGATACAGTTTATTTAGTATATCACAGTACAGTAGAGGGGTGATGTCGAAATAGTAAACTTTTGCCGCACCGACAGGCTTACCCCAGCATCCGCCTCAGATACTTGCCTGTATAGCTCTCTGGGCAAGCGGCCACTTCCTCCGGCGTGCCGGTGCACACGATCTGCCCGCCCCCTGCGCCGCCCTCAGGGCCAAGGTCGATGATATAGTCGGCGGTCTTGATCACGTCCAGGTTGTGCTCGATGACCACTACCGTGTTGCCTTTGTCCACGAACCGCTGGAGCACCTCCACCAGCTGGTGCACATCGGCGGTATGCAGCCCGGTGGTGGGCTCGTCCAGAATATAAATCGTGGAGCCGGTAGACTGCTTGGACAGCTCCGTGGCCAGCTTTACCCGCTGGGCCTCGCCACCGGACAGGGTGGTGGATGGCTGGCCCAGCTTCACATAGCCCAGCCCCACGTCCAAGAGGGTCTGGAGCTTGTTTTTCAGCCGGGGCAGGTTCTCGAAGAAGGGCAGGGCCTCTTCCACCGTCATCTCCAGCACCTCGTGGATGTTCTTGCCCTTGTAGCGCACCTCCAGCGTCTCCCGGTTGTACCGCTTGCCCTTGCACACCTCGCAGGGGACATAGATATCCGGCAGGAAGTGCATCTCAATCTTGATGAGTCCATCCCCGGAGCAGGCCTCGCACCGTCCTCCCCGGACGTTGAAGGAAAACCGCCCAGCATTGTAGCCCCGGCTCTTGGCGTCCTGGGTGGAGGCGAACAGCTCTCGGATGTCGTTGAACAGCCCGGTATAGGTGGCCGGGTTGGACCGGGGGGTACGGCCGATAGGAGATTGGTCGATGGCGATGACCTTGTCCAGAAACTCCTCCCCCTCAATGCCGTCGTGCTTGCCCGGCCTGGCCTTGGTTCGGTTCAGGTCCGCCCCCAGCCGCTTGTAGAGGATCTCATTGACCAGGGAGGACTTGCCCGACCCGGACACCCCGGTGACCGCGATAAAGGTTCCCAGGGGAAATGCCACGTCGATGTGCCGCAGGTTATTCTCCGCCGCCCCCCGGATGATGAGCTGGTGACCGTTGCCCGGCCGGCGCATATCCGGCACCGGCACCTTCTTCCGCCCAGCCAGATAGTCCCCGGTGATGGAGCCGGGAGTGTCCATAATCTCCTGGGCGGTACCGCAGGCCACTACCTGCCCCCCGTGGACTCCCGCGCCGGGGCCGATGTCCACGATATAGTCCGCCGCCCGCATGGTGTCTTCGTCGTGCTCCACCACAACGAGGGTGTTGCCCAGGTCCCTCAGGTGCTTGAGAGTGTCCAGCAGCAGGTCGTTGTCCCGTTGGTGAAGACCGATAGACGGCTCGTCCAGGATATAGAGCACCCCCATCAGGGAGGAGCCGATCTGGGTGGCCAGGCGGATGCGCTGGCTCTCCCCGCCGGACAGGGTGCCCGCCTGGCGGCTGAGGGTCAGGTATTGCAGCCCCACGGAGCGCAGAAAGCCCAGGCGGGAGCGGATCTCCTTCAAAATCTGGTCGGCGATCATCATCTGGGTCTCGCTGAGCTGGATGGTGTCCAGGAAGGCCAGGGCCTCGTCCACTGGCTTTTCACAGAAGTCGTGGATGGAGATGCCTCCCACGGTGACCGCCAGAGCCTCCCGCTTCAGGCGTTTGCCGTGGCAGTCCGGACAAGGGCTCTGGCTCATGCAGTCCTCAATCTCCCGCTTCATGGCGTCCGACTGGGTCTCCCGGTAGCGTCGCTCCAGGTTGTTGACGATGCCCTCAAAGGGCTGGTACAGGGTGCCCTTGCCCCTGGGCTGGTCGTAGTGCAGCTCCAGCTTCTCCCCCTTGGTGCCATACAGGATGATGTCCAGCACCTCCGGGGAGAGTTTCTCCACCGGATCGGTGAGCTTGAAGCGGTACTTCTTGGCCAGGGCCTCAAAGTACATCCGGGAGATGCCGTCGGACTTGATGTGGTTCCAGCCCGAGGCAGTAATGGCCCCGTCCAGGATAGACAGGGACTTGTTGGGGATGATCAGGTCGGGATCCACCTTCAACTGGGAGCCTAACCCCATGCAGGTGGGGCAGGCCCCGTAGGGGTTGTTGAAGGAGAACATCCGGGGGGTGAGCTCCTCGATGGATACGCCGCAGTCCTCGCAGGCGTAGTTCTGAGAGAACAGGATGTCCCGGTCCTCTCCCACGATGTTGATGATGACGATGCCGCCGGACAGGTTGGAGGCGGTCTCCACCGAGTCGGTGAGGCGGCGGTTGATGTCCTCCCGGATCACCAGCCGGTCCACCACGATCTCGATGGAGTGCTTTTTGTTCTTGTCCAGCTTAATTTCTTCGGTGAGTTCATACTGGGAGCCGTCCACCCGGCAGCGGACATAGCCCGACTTCCGGGCGTCCTCGAAGATCTTGGCGTGCTCACCTTTTTTCCCCCGAATCACCGGAGCCAGCACTTGGATACGGGTGGCTTCAGGCAGGGCCATCACCTGGTCGATGATCTGGTCGATGGTCTGCTGCTGAATCTCCTTGCCGCAGATGGGGCAGTGTGGGGTGCCCACCCGGGCCCACAGCAGACGCAGGTAGTCGTAGATCTCGGTCACCGTGCCCACGGTGGACCGGGGATTCTTGCTGGTGGTCTTCTGGTCGATGGAGATAGCGGGGCTGAGGCCCTCGATATAGTCCACATCCGGTTTTTCCATCTGGCCCAAAAACATCCGGGCGTAGGAGGACAAAGACTCCACATATCGCCGTTGCCCCTCGGCATAGAGGGTCTCGAAGGCCAGGGAGGACTTCCCCGACCCGGACAGTCCGGTGAGCACCACCAGCTTGTCCCGGGGGATGGTGACGTCGATGTTTTTCAGATTGTTCTCTCTGGCGCCCTTGATCAAAATATGGTCCTGCATATCCGTTCTTCCTCAACTTTGCAATAAAATCTCTCAAAAAATCAGGTCTTTTTCGGCTTTGCCTTCAGCAGCACCAGCCCTTTCACATCCTCCAGCTGTTCCGGCGACTTCACGTCGATAACCAGCCACTTGCCGCCGTTAAAGCGCGGGGTGGCGGCAAAAAGCTCCTGCAGATAGGTGGAAAAGGTGGGCAGGAGGACGGTCAGTTCCTCCACCTGCTTTGCCCCCAGGGTGACCATGGCGGTAAACCATCCTTCCCGGATGTAGCAGGCGGCCAGGGCCTTGCTGCCCTTTCTGTATTTCACGTTCCAGCCCCGGTCCATAGAGCAGTTGCTGTACTCCACCAGCGGCTGCACCCCATAGGTGTCCGCCATCCAGTCCCGCAGCTCCAAAAACAACGGCTGGCCGATCCACTCGGCAATGTCCTCCATCTCCGGCTGCTGGATGGACGGAAACCTCTCTGCCCAGGTCATAACGCTTCCTCCTTCCATTCTGCCGACCGCTCCCGCCGGCTCAATAGCCGAACTGGGCGGCCACGTCCTTGAGCATCTTCCGGATGGGCAGTTCATAGGGGCAGCGGCTCTCGCAGACGCCGCATTCGATACATTCCCCGGCATGGTGGGCCAGGCCCTCGTACCGGGTCTTAGCCCAGTCCGCCAAGTCGTATTTCCGCAGGTAGTTGACCATCAGGAAGTTGCTTGGAATATCAATGCCTACGGTGCAGGGGGCGCAGTAGCCGCATCGGCGGCAGAAATGAGTTCCCAACTCCCGCCGGATGACGGCGCACTGTTCCAGTTCCTCCGCCGTCAGGGGAGACAGGTTCTCTGCCGCCGCGGCGTTGCGCTCCACCTCCTCCACGCTGCCCATGCCGGGGATGGAGATATCGACGGCGTCCGAGGCGGCCACATACCGCAGAGCCAGACGCCAGTCGTCCAGATTGCCCCCGGCTAAGGGCTTCATGGCGATAGTGCCTATCCCCTTGGCCCGGGCCTGCCGCAGCAGATCCTCTCCCTGGCTCTCCACGATATTATAAGGAAACATCACCGTTTCGATACGGTCAGAGTAGTCCTCCACCAATAGGCGCAGGGCATCCACGCTGTGGGCGGTGGCCCCGATGTGGCCGATCTTTCCCTCCGCCTTCGCCTCCGCCAAGGCCCGGTAAGCTCCCTCCGGCCCAAAAACCCGGTCAAAGTCCTTCCCTGGCAGGTTGTGGAGCTGGTAGATATCAATGTAATCCGTCCTCAGGTTGCCCAAGCTGATTTCCACGTCCTGCTTCATGCCCGCGTAGTCTCGGGCCATGGACTTGGTAGCCAGGATGAATTTGTCCCGCCGCCCCTCCAGGGCCGCGCCCAGGTATTCCTCAGACACGGTATAGCCTCGGGCGGTGTCGATATAGTTCATGCCGCATTTCTCCAGCGCGTCCACCACCGATTTGGTGTTGGCGGCGTCGGACCGCTGGATGGGGATTCCGCCGAAGGAGACGGCGGCGCAGTGCAGGCCGGTGCGGCCCAGCTGTACGTAGTTCATGGTTTGCTTCCTCCCTATATGATCTTCCGCAGTGTGGATTGCTTTCAAATTAAGAGGACCAGATCTCGCCCAGGGCCATGGCGTAGAAGATCAGGCACGCCCCTGCCAGCACCACCCACTCGATGTGCTCCATGGCGATGTAAAAGCTGGAGGGCTCGGCGTCGTCGATGTCAATGGAACGGATGCGCCCCAGCAGGCTCAGCTTGAACAGAGCCTCCGGGAACAGGATCTGCACGAGGTTCAGCAGGGCAAGGAAGGTCACCGCCAGATACAGCCCCACATTCCCCTTGTGGGTGAGCTCCGGCTCCAGCACCACCTGCACCAGGGTGGAAAAGCCGGGGGCGTGGTATTCCTCCTGGCTGACCGTCTGGCCGTCCTCCGCCACGATGGTGCCGTCGCTCACGTGGCCATAGGCGCGGATCTCCCAGAACGGCTCTCCATCCTCGTCAAAGAGCATGTCGGAAAAACGGCATCCCCGAAAGATCACTTCATCCCCCTGGCGGATCTCCACGCCGGTGCCGCTGTCTTGGAATTCCTCCGGCACGGCGGTGGGGTCCTCCACCACCTGGTAGGGTCCGTAGGCATACTCTCCCCAGCGGTACTCCACCGTACCCTCCGGCCCCACGGCGAAGGCGGCGCTTTCCCCGTCCACCTTTCCCTCGTACCAGGTCACGTTCCCTTCCCTGCGGGGGTAGAGCAGTTTCCCCTGGTACTCCAGGCCCCAGCGTCCCACCGTCACCGCCGTGGCGATGCCGAAGGCCACCATCTCCACCAGCATGACGATCAGTAGCACCCGCCGGAACCAGGACATATCCGCCCACTTGTTTTGGATCGCCGTCATATCGTTCCCTCTCCTCTCTATCCCGCGCGCTCCGCGCTGTGTTTGGGGTTTGCATAGGGTCAGCGGTCTCCCAGCTCCCGCTGGACGTACTTGGGCAGCCTGGCCACCGCCAGCCGGTAGGACTGCTCACACAGGTCCCAGAGCACCTGGTCGGGCAGGTCCCCGTCCAGCAGGGCGGCGATCCAATTCTTCTTATCGCAGTAAAATCCAGGCAGGACCTCCGGGTACTCCGCCTGGAACAGCTGGGACAGCCGGGGGTCGCATTTCAGGTTGACCAGCTCGTGGCCGCCGTAGGTCTGGTACTTCTCCTCCGGAGCGCAGACGGCGGCGAACTGTTTGCCCCGCACCTCGTAGAGGAACATCTTCCAGCCGGGATGCCAGCGTTTCTCCGCCCCGGGGAAGCTCAGCAGATACCCGTCCAGCCACTCATACTTCATCTGTCAAGTCCTCCCATTCCCGCCAGATCAGGCCGTCTTGAAATTGGAACCGCTCCCGGGACCGCTCGCCCCGGTCGCTGACCAGCCAGGCGGCGATCTGTCCTGCGTCCCGCTCGATCCGCTCGCACCGGAATTGTCCGTCCCGGCCCTCATAGGCCGCTTGGATCCGGCCCAGATAGGCCTGGATGCCTCGGATCTGCTCCCCCCATCCGTCTGGCTGGCGCAGCTCCCACACCACCTCCGGGTGCAGGAAGGTCTGATAAAGGCCCCAGTCCCGGCGGTTTTCCGCGTCGAAAAAGGCCAGCAGCCTCTTCCGCTCCCGCCACTGCTCGGCAGTGACGGCGTACTGGTAGAGCGCTGCCGGGCGGCCCCGGCAATCGGTAACTTGTGTCTCCCCCAACTTGGCCATGCCCAACTGCCCCAGCAGCCTGCCCGCCCGGCGGAGGTCGATGGTCTCCCCAACCACCTGGCGCAGCCCCAGAACGTCAAAGGCGTAATCCAGCAGGGTCCGGGAGATCTCACCGGCGTACCCCCTGCCCCACAGGTCCCGGCGGAGGAACCAGCCCAGCTCATACGTCCCTGGATCCTCCAGAGGGCAGAACAGTACATAGCCCGCCAGGCCGGGCACGCCCTCCGCCTCCAAGGCGTAGCCCACCGGGGGATCGCGCCGGAGCAGGGACTGCTCCAGAAAGCGGTCGCTCTCCCCCCGGATCATAGGGAAGGAATAGGCCATGGTCTCCCGGTCCCCCAGGATGGCAAACAGCCCGTCCCCATCGGCCGGCGTGAAGGGCCGCAGGCGCAGCCGGGCGGTCTCCAGCTCCATGTCACCCCTCCACCGTTACGTCGGCGGTGTCAGCCTCCACCAGGGCGATGAGGTCCGCCGGGCGCACCTCCACCTGGAAGCCCACCTTCCCTGCGGACACGCAGATGGTGTCCTGGTCGAGACAGCTTTCGTGGAACACCGTGGGAAACTGCTTTTTCATCCCCACTGGGGAGCATCCTCCGTGGACGTAGCCTGTCAGGGGCAGCAGCTCTTTGCTGGGCAGCATGGCGATGGACTTCTCCCCCACCGCACGGGCCGCTTTTTTCAGGTCTAAAGAGGCCGCTACCGGGATGTCGAACACATAGTGTCCCCCAGAGGCCCCCTTGGTCACCAGGGTCTTGTACACCGCCGCCGGGTTCTGTCCCAGGGCCCGGGCTACCGTCTCCCCGTCTGGGGCCTCGTCCCCGCCGTGGGGATAGGTGTGGGGCTTGTAGGGGATCTTCTTCTGATCCAGCACCCGCATCACATTGGTCTTTTCTTCTTTCTGTTTTGCCATGGTTTTTTCTCCTTTTCTCACCAGATCACACAGGCGATGCACAATTTTCCTCCCTCTGCCACAATCGTCATATGATTGGTGCCCGTTTCCAGGACCGGAGCGCCGCCGCGGGCGTATCGCTTTTCATAACTGCTGTGGACTAGAAAAACATCTTCACGCCGCGTCCATGTCATGTCGGTCTGCCGCTCACGAAAGCCCTCTACAAACAGCTGCGGATTGTCTCGCACCGCTGTCTCAAACTCCCGTATGTACTCATCGAGGGTCTTGGCCGCATAGGTGCCCCCCTCCGTCTGTTCCAGCAGCAGGGCATCCGGCCGGAACAATATGCGGAAGTCCCGGCTTGGAAAGGATTCTCCTGCGGCGAAGGAAATCGTGTCATAAAACCGGGCTAAAAATTCTTCCAGCATATCACGCTCTCCTCTCCTGGCCCTGGCTCAGCGCTTCTGGCAGGACCACCGGGCGCACCTGCCATGGGTCCTTCTCCTTCTTGGGAAGCCCATCCGACCTCCGGCCCCGATCCGGTTTCGCCTGAGGTTGACCTGCTTTCCGTCCATGCGAAAACTAGGAGCATGCCAAAGGCCTCGCTTTTAAATAACGATTCAAGGGCGCCATCCCTTACTTCTTCTCCCCCCGCAGCTGGATGATCTGATCCCGCAGCGTGGCCGCCAGCTCAAACTCCAGCATCTTCGCCGCCGCCCCACACAGCTGCGCTGTGCGGGGGCCCCTGTTCATCCCGCTCGGGCGGAGTGAATCCGCCCTACGCAAATCTCCGCTTTGCTCCGATTTTACGCGCCATCCGGCGCGGCCCTGCTGCACGGGGCAGAGGCGGCTCATTTCTTTTTCTCTCCCCGTAGCTGGATGATCTGATCTCTCAAGGCCGCCGCCAGCTCGAACTCCAGCATCTTCGCCGCCTCTTTCATCTCTTTCTCCAGCTTGGCGATGCGCTCCAGCCGCTGCTGCTTGGTGAGCTGGACGTCCTCTGGGCCTCGGCTCAGGTCTGCGGACTTGGATATCTCCAGCAGCTCCCGCACTGATTTCTTCACCGTCTTGGGCACGATGCCGTGGGCCTTGTTAAAGGCGTCCTGCTTGGTCCGGCGGCGCTCCGTCTCGTCGATGGCCCGGCGCATGGAGGGGGTAATGGCATCGGCATACATGATCACCTTACCATCGGCGTTCCGGGCTGCCCGGCCGATGGTCTGGATGAGGGAGGTCTCCGACCGGAGGAAGCCCTCCTTGTCCGCGTCTAGAATAGCCACCAGGGACACCTCTGGCAGGTCCAGTCCCTCCCGAAGCAAGTTGATGCCCACCAGCACGTCGAACTCACCCAAGCGCAGATCCCGGATGATCTCCATGCGCTCGATGGTGTCAATGTCGTGGTGCATATAGCGCACCCGGATGCCCGCCGTGCGCAGATAGCCGGTAAGGCTCTCCGCCATTTTCTTAGTCAGGGTGGTGACCAGCACCCGCTCGTCCCGCTGGGTGCGCTGGTTGATCTCCCCGATGAGGTCGTCGATCTGGCCCGCCACCGGCCGCACCTCGATCACCGGGTCCAGCAGGCCGGTGGGCCGGATGACCTGCTCCACAATCTGGCCCGAGCGCACCCGTTCGTACTCCCCGGGAGTGGCGGAAACGTACACCACCTGATTGAGCCGCTGCTCGAATTCTTCAAATTTCAGCGGGCGGTTGTCGAAAGCGCAGGGCAACCGGAAGCCGTAGTCCACCAGGGCGGTCTTTCTGGCCCGATCCCCGTTGTACATAGCCCGGACTTGGGGCAGAGTGACGTGGCTTTCGTCGATGAACAGGACAAAGTCCTTAGGGAAGTAGTCCAACAGGGTCATGGGGGGCGACCCGGCGGGCCGTCCGGCAATGACCCGGGAGTAATTTTCGATACCCGAGCAGTATCCCAGCTCCTGCATCATCTCCACGTCGTACATCACCCGCTGCTTGATGCGCTGGGCCTCCACCAGCTGGTCGCGGTCGGTAAAGTACTTCACCCGCTCCTCCAGCTCCTTGTAGATCTCCTGGATGGCCGCGTCCATCTTGTCCTTGGGGGTGACATAGTGGGTAGCCGGCCAGACGGGCACATGGCTGCGCTGGCGGATGGGCGCGCCGGTAACCACGTTGATCTCGCTGATGCGGTCAATCTCATCCCCGAAGAATTCAACGCGCAGGGCGGCATCCTTCCAGTAGGCCGGCCACAGCTCCACCGTGTCCCCCCGGACCCGGAACATATTCCGCTCGAAGGCGATGTCGTTGCGCTCATAGCGGATGTCCACCAGCCGACGGAGCAGCTCGTCCCGCTCCATGGTCATCCCCACCCGCAGGGAGATCATCATTTTCTCAAAGTCCTCTGGTTCCCCCAAACCGTAGATGCAGGACACCGAGGACACCACAATCACGTCCCGCCGCTCAAACAGAGCGG
>ERZ1106929.722-NODE-722-length-34323-cov-6.056788_pt1 | contig 34323 bp, 36 predicted proteins | sample MGYA00403662_ERZ1106929 | MGnify/ENA primary metagenome ERZ1106929 (study PRJEB35170, sample SAMEA104062442) | human gut metagenome | biome: human gut; feature: human-associated habitat; material: faeces | place: Denmark | collected 2013-02-20 ... | reverse complement strand
TTTTTTGCTCACGCGGGATTTGCGAATATGGTTATGCAAATAGGCGTCGGATGTGTATTTTTCGGTTTGGGACTGTTTATAGCTTGGGCGACTGTGGTTGTATGTATAAAACTGTTCCCATGGATAATCAGAAAAATCGTTGATTTAGGCTCAAGACTTTTTAATAAAAAAGCGTGATGGATAAGGAGGACAAAATGAGAAAGACTATAACAAAAGTTGTACTTATTATCTGTGCTGTGTCGGTCGCACTCGGAATTGCGTTGTGTGCAAGCGGTGTTGTGATGGGCGCTGATGTTGAAAAAGCACTTCGCGGAATTGGAATTAATGTTGAAACAAGAATAGAGCCGAATAATATGTATGATGATTATAATGATGATATAAATGATTTCTTTAAAGAATTCGGAATAGATAATATGGAGGGTGACTATAATGAAGAAACTGTTTAGAAGTTCGACAGACAGAAAAATATGTGGCGTGTGCGGCGGTATTGCCGAATATTTCGGCATTGACCCCACCCTAGTTCGGGTGGCCACCGCCATTTTGATCTTTGCCGGCGGCCTGTCCCTGTGGGTATATATCATCGCCGCTTTCATCGTCCCCAAAAAGAGCACCATCTATCCTGGCTACTGAGCGCCGTCAAGCCAAGCGGGAATGGAGAAAAGCGAACGGTTCCCCGACAACGTACACGGTGTCAGGCGCGACCCAGCCGCCGAACAGGGTATCGTATTTTGGGACCATCTCAGGGACCCGGGCAAAACGCCCGGGTCCCTTGCCCGTTTTTCTCAAAACCGACTTTGCTCTAGAATCGCCCGCAGCTGTTCACCGTGCTCCCGACTCAGCCCCGCCAAGTCCTGGTATAGCTCAGCCAATGCCGTATCGGTGGTATCATCCCCGGCCAGAAGATATGCCTGTTCCCGCTGCTGCTCAGCCAGGTAGGCCCGCCGGACGCTGCCTAGGTAAGAGGGGATCTCCGGTGCGGCCAGCCGATCCACCGGCCAAAACCGCACCCCAGAAATCAGAAAATAGGCCGCAGCCAGCCGACGGGCGGCCTTGTGCTTCTCCGAGGCCATGGTGGACAGCATCCGTCCGCGCCCGTCTCCTCCGGACCGGCGGGCCAGGTATCGGTACAGCTGCCAGCTCTCCAGAGCATCCGTAATCTGGCGCTGGAGCTGCTCCCCATAGGCGGCGGAGCTGGGACCCAGGCGTGAACTCTCTCCGCTTACCGGGAAATCAAGTCCCCGGTGTGGAGAGGATTGCTCTCCCAGGGCCACTGGCATCAATGGCTTGGCCTTTGCCTTACTCTCATCCTCTTCAGATACGGCGCAGACACAGGGCAGATCACCGCAGCCCGCAGCGGCAGCGCCTTGACCGGCAGACTCCATCACCCGGCGCCATACCCTCTGGAACACCTCCTGTTGGTCGCTGGAGAGCTGGTTGGCATTCTGGGGGCAGTTCATCGTCGCATTTTCCATAGCAAATGCCTCCTTTCTCTCCCATCTTATGAACAAGAAAGCCATTCTGACAAAAGCAGTCTGCAAGAGGATAGATATGGTTGACTTTTGGGAAGAATAATGATATACTTCAAAACATAGAGAAAAGCTATGAATTACCGGACCCTGCGTCCGCATGATACGGGAGACAGAGATATGTTGGAATTAAAGCATCTTTCCTTTTCCGCTGACGGGGAAAAGGGCGCGGTGGATATCCTGCGGGATGTCTCACTGACAGTAAAGGACGGCACGTTTCTAGTGGTTACCGGCCCCAACGGAGGCGGCAAAACCACCTTGGCCAAAACCATCATGGGTCTAAATCAGGCCACCTCTGGCCAGATTCTCTGGAATGGCGAGGATATCACCCCTTTGTCCATCACCGAACGCGCCCGCCGAGGCATCAGTTACGGCTTTCAGCAGCCCCCCCGGTTTAAGGGGCTGCGGGTACGTGACCTGTTGAGCCTGGCTTCGGGCAGCCATAGCCTGAGCCGGGCCGACGGCTGCCAGCTGCTCACCCAGGTAGGCCTGTGCGCGGCCGATTATATCGACCGCGAGGTGGACACCTCCCTGTCTGGCGGCGAGGTCAAGCGCATTGAGATTGCCTCCATCCTGGCCCGGCAATCCCCCCTGATGATCTTTGACGAACCGGAGGCGGGCATCGACCTGTGGTCCTTCGCCAAGCTCACCGAAACCTTCCGCTTCATCCACGACAAGCGCACGGCCACCATTATCATTATCTCCCATCAGGAGCGCATTATCAACCTGGCCGACGAGATCGTCATCATCTCCGACGGGCGCATCACCGACCAAGGCCCCAAGGACGAGCTGTTCCCCAAAATCCTGGCCAACACCCAGTCGGCCTGCACCTATGTACAAGAGGAGGCGGGAGCATGAACACCATTGACACCAATCTGCTCTACCAGATCGCCAATATGAAGGGCGCGCCCTCCGGCGCGTTCAATATCCGGAAAAATGGCCAGCTGGAGGCCCGCCAGAACAGCAAGTTCATTGAAATTGCCTCCAAGCAGGATAAGTCCGGCATCGACATCCGCATCAAGCCCTTTACCAAGGGCGAACAGGTCCATATTCCCGTTATCATTACGGAAAGCGGCCTGTCTGACCTGGTATACAATGACTTTTTCATCGGGGAGCACTGCGACGTGGATATCATCGCCGGCTGCGGCATCCACAACGACGGCCACCAGCGCAGCCAGCATGACGGCATCCATACCTTCTACGTGGGCAAGCATTCCAAGGTCCGCTACACAGAGAAGCACTACGGGGAGGGCAGCGGCGACGGTGAGCGCATCCTCAATCCCCAGACCATCGTCTATCTGGAGGAAGGGGCGTCCATCGAACTGGAAACCGTCCAGATCAAGGGGGTGGACTCCACCAAGCGGTACACCCGTGTGGAATGTGGAGCCAATGCCGAGGCGGTGGTCACAGAACGCCTGCTCACCCACGGCAAGCAGTTTGCTGAGAGCCGTATGGACGTTGTTCTCAATGGCGAGGGTTCCAGAACTCAGGTAGTGTCCCGATCCGTGGCCCAGGACGAATCGGTGCAGATCTTCTACCCCCAGGTGGAAGGCAACGCCGCCTGCTTTGGCCATGTCCAGTGTGACTCCATCATCATGGGCAGCGCCAAGGTCAGCTCCATCCCCGCTATCGTAGCCAACCACATGGACGCCCAACTGATTCATGAGGCGGCCATCGGCAAGATCGCCGGGGACCAGATCCTGAAGCTCATGACCCTGGGTCTCACCGAAGAAGAGGCGGAACAAAAGATTCTAGACGGCTTCCTGCGCTGAAACTCCGGCATTGGGAACATCGGAAACAACTCAAGGGAGGATCATCACACATGGAAATGACGGAAGAACAGCGCCAGCGCCACTATGAAAAGCTGGCCCATTACATCAACACCGTCCGAGGCTACGCCCACCTCACCGGCATCCGCGTGACCAAGGTGGACCGGGACTACTGCGAGGGTGAGCTGGATATCACCCCCGATAAGTGCAACTATCTGGGTATCGTCCATGGCGGTTGCCTGGCCACCTTGGCGGATACAGTGGCTGGCATTGCCGCCTGCTCCTCCGGCAACGGAACCGTAACCATCAACTACGGCTTCAGCTTTCTGCGGCCCACAACCGGCACCAAGGTGCGCTGTGTGGCCGAGCCGGAAAAGGTGGGGCGGACAGTCTCGGTATTTCGTTGTTCGCTTTACAACGACGAGGACAAGCTGGTGGCCAGCGGCCAGTTCACCTTCTTTATGACCGGCCCTTTGAACCTGGACGAACATCAAAACCATTGACTCACAGCCCGGCAGGCGGATCCCCCTGTCGGGCTTTTTCAAACGCTTCGCAACCTTCGGGTGTTTTTTCCGTCTATACGAGAAAGGAAGGAGGGAATGCCCTGTGCCGCACAAGCCGCTGCTCACTGTGTACAGCCTGTCTCACGCCCTGGTTGATTTCTCCTGCGCCTTTCTGGTCTATCGCACCATGTTGGACGCCCCGGCGTTGGGACTGTGCCTTCTGCTATACAATTTCTGTGCCTTTGCCCTGCAAATGCCCTTCGGCCTGCTGGCCGACGGCTGGAACCGCAACGGCCTGACCGCCGCCGCGGGCTGTGCTCTGGTAGCCTGCGCCTACCTGCCTGTCCTGCCCGCCTTGGCCGCGTCTGTGACCGCTGGCATCGGCAACGGCCTTTTCCACGTGGGAGGCGGGCTGGACGTGCTCAACGACAGCCGGGAGCGGGCCGCCGCCCTGGGCATCTTCGTCTCCCCCGGCGCCCTGGGGCTGTACTTTGGCGGCATCCTGGGCCGGGAGGGCCAGCTATTAGCCTGGATCCCAGTGGTTCTGCTTCTCCTGGCCGCCCTGGCCATCCTGTTGGCCGCCCGGCGGACTTACGGGAGCCTTTCCAGCGGCAACGCCCAGGTGGAGCTGTCCCTGCCCTCCGGCAGCTGGAGGCTGGCCGCCTTGCTGACGGCGGTGGTGGTCCTGCGCTCCTACATGGGCTTCAACCAGACCCTGCCTTGGAAGGGGGAGGGTCATTGGGCGCTCATCGTCACCTTGGCCCTGGTGCTGGGCAAAGCCGCCGGCGGCTTTCTGTGCGACGCCATGGGCCCCCGCCGGGCCACAGTCCTCTCTCTGGGACTGGCGGCGGTCTGCTATTTGTTCGCCCCGGTATCTGTGCTGGGCACGGCTGCAGTGTTCCTATTCAACATGACCATGCCCATTACCCTGTGGGCGGCGGCCCGGCTCATACCCGGGGCCAAAGGCTTTGCCTTCGGCCTGCTCACCTTCGCCCTGTTTCTAGGCTTCCTGCCCACTTGGCTGGGCTGGCCCTCCGTCCTGATCCAGCCCTGGGCCATGGCCCTGACCGCCCTGGTCTCCGCCATCCTGCTCCTACTGGGCCTGAAGGGAGAGAAGGGGAAATGCTGACCTCCCTGGCCGTCTCCCTGGCCCTGACCCTGATCTTGGAGGGACTGCTGGCCCTGCTGTGGGGGGTGAAGGACCGCTGGGATTGGCTGCTGCTGCTCCTGGTCAATGTGGTCACCAACCCCATCGTGGTCAGCCTGCACCACCTGCTGGGAGGCGGGATCGCCCTCACTGTCGGGCTGGAGCTCTTTGCGGTGGTATCTGAGTGGCTGGCCTACCGGAAGTGGGGGCGGGACACCCGCCCGGCCTTCTTATTCTCCTTGTGCGCCAACGGCTTCTCCTATTGCAGCGGGGTGCTGCTCAACGCCTTGATCTGGAGGGTCTTATGATGGCGAAGATTTGGGACCTAGCGCTGGACATTCCTTCCATTTCCCCGGAGGAACCGCCCTCCAGCACCGCCCTAGTATGGGCCGCAGCGCTGGTGCTTCTGGCCATCGTACTCACAGTTGTGCTCATTCGCCGGGACGGACGAAAATAAGGAGGGAACCGTATGAACTTCTTTGACACGGGGCTTCTCCCCGTCGCTTTGGATATCATCTATGGTCCGCTTCCTGGCGGGCCTGTGGGCTCCGCCCTGCTGCTCCTGCTGGTGCTGCTGGTCATCTTCGTCCTGCTGGCTGTCTACATCACCCGGCGGAAATGACAGCTCGGGCGGCGTGCCGATCAACGATCTATTTCGCAGGTGTCTGCTATGACGGTCTGCCAAACTAGCCCCTTCCCCGCTGCTCTGGACCTCATCGCGGACAGGTCCGCCGCTCTCGAAGGACTGCTCTGGGTCATCCTGCTCGTCATCCTTGCGATGGCGTTCACCGCGTTTGTGGTGAGCCATCGGAAATAATGACCCATCAGGTCCGGCGGCCCGCCATTTTGAAGGCAAACCCATGGAACCGCCCGCCATCGGCTCTCCCGTTTCCCGGTGACCCGGTGCTGGTATCCCGTTGCCTGCGGCAGTCATCCTTTGGCTCCTGCGCAGGCGCAAAAAGTGAGGTGAACACAACATGTCGCTCATCCCCATCCTGGCCGACGTGATCTTCAGCCCCTTTGACCTGGCCTGGTACTACGCGGGCAGATACTGGCCGGTGCTGCTGCTCATCGCGGCGGTGATCGTGATCACCGCCATTCTCATCCGCAGGTGGCGGAAAAAGTAAAAATTCCCCCGGCCGTTTGGCCGGGGGAATTTTATACTCTGTTCACAGGTCGCAGTCAGCGTAATCCTCGAACTCGTCGTCGCAGAAATGGGCGGACTTCCGTTCCTCTACCCTGTCGGCAAGATTATAGAAAAAGTCCATGAGCTTGTCCCAATACGCAATGAGCAGGCAGGCCGCAGTGGCCACTGTCAACCCCAACGCCACGCATTTTAATACAAAACGGGCGACTTTCATGTGAAGTCCCTCCTCCTGAAGATGGTAGTACTAGTGTACACGAACTGGGGGAAAAATACAATCCCCAATTGCAAAAAAATGATGCGGTCTTTACATTGCGTACAAAAAGGGAAAACCGCTCTTGTATTTTTCCTGGAAATAGAATACAATATAGAAACGAATGAATACCAGCGATTCTCTTGCTACTCCCTGAAGAAAGGAAGGGTCCCATGAAGATACAAACCGACAAAGGTCAGATCCGCATTGGAAGCGAGGTCTTTACCAATATCACCGGTGCCGTCGCCACCAGCTGTTACGGCGTCAAGGGAATGGCCGTGCGCTCCAAGACGGACGGCCTGGTTCACCTGCTCCGGCGGGAATCCATGTCCAAGGGCGTCAAGGTCATTAACCACGAGGACGGCGCCGTCACCATCGAGTTGCATATTATCGTGGACAATGGTGTAAACCTGACTGAAATCAGCCGTTCGATTATGAACCGCGTCCAATATGACGTCACCCGCCTGACCGGGGTGGAAGTGCGCAGCGTCAACGTCTGCATCGATTCTATGGTGATCGGGTGAGCCTCCCCGGTCAAGAGAAAGGAATTAACGAGCTATGATCGACTGTATCGACGGGGCGTTGTTCCAGCGCATGATTGTCCATGCCTCCGCTGCCATCAACGCCCAGAAGCAGAGCATCAACGAACTCAACGTGTTCCCCGTCCCCGACGGCGACACCGGCACCAATATGTCCCTCACCATCGGCACCGCTGCCGCCGAGGCCAAGAAAAAGCCCTCCCGTTCCATCGGCCAGGCCGCCTCCACCAATGCCTCCGCCCTGCTGCGGGGCGCCCGGGGCAATTCCGGGGTCATCCTGTCCTTGCTATTCCGGGGCGTAGCCAAAAGTCTGAAGGAGATGGACACCGCCGACGGTGTCGCCTTTGCCGCCGCCCTCAACGAGGGGGTCCGGGCCGCCTACAAGGCGGTCATGAAGCCCACCGAGGGCACCATTCTCACCGTCTCCCGCTTGGCCGCCGCCGCCGCATCCGAGGCCGCCGCCGAAGACAACCGCGCCGAGTTCGTGCTGGAAAAGGCCATCGCCGCCGGCGAGGTGGCCCTGGCCGACACCATCAATCAGAACCCGGTGCTGCAAAAGGCCGGGGTGGTGGACGCCGGCGGAAAGGGCTTTCTCATCATCCTCCAGGGGATGCTGGATGAGATGCGGGGTCTGCCCATTCCCGACGGCGCCGAACAGGCTGAGCCGGTGAAGGAGAAGGCGGACTTCGCCCATCTCAGCGACGAAGAGATCACCTTCACCTTCGACACGGTGTTCATCGTGCGCAAAAATGACCCCGACGTGGACCTGGACCCCTTCCGGGCCTACCTCAACAGCATCGGCGACAGCCTGGTCATCGGCGAGGACGACGAATCCTTCAAGGTCCACGTCCACACCGACATCCCCGGCGCCGCCCTCACCGAGGGGCAGAAGTACGGCACCCTGGAGCTGGCCAAGATCGAGAATATGCGCACCCAGTACGAGGACATGGCTGCCGGCCGCACCCCCCAGAGCACCGACGACCTGGACATGGTGGAGGCCGCTCTGGAGGGCAAGGCCGATTCCAAGGATGAGGAGCGCTGGTTCGCCCCGGCGGAGAAGAAGTTCGGCGTGGTGGCCGTGTGCGCCGGACCGGGTATGGCCTCCGTGTTTCGGGACCTGGGGGTGGACGGGATCATCTCTGGCGGGCAGACCATGAACCCCGCCACCGAGGACATTCTCCGGGAGATTGACCACACCCCTGCCGAGATCGTCTATGTCCTGCCCAACAACAAAAACATCGTCATGGCCGCCCAGCAGTGTGTCAAGCTGGCGGTGGACAAGAAAGTGGTGGTTCTGCCTACCAAGACCGTACCCCAGGGGGTGTCCGCCCTGCTGGTGCTGGACCCCGAGGCCAGTGAAGAGGACAACACCGCCGCCATGACCGAGGCCATCAGCCATGTGCATACCAGTGAGGTGACCTACGCCGCCCGGGACTCCGACTTCGACGGCTTTGACATCCATGCTGGGGACTATATGGCGCTTACCGAGGGGCAGCTGTTCGGTACCAACCAGGATCTGGACGCTCTGCTGGAAAAGCTGGCCCTGGCTGAGCCCCAGCAGCAGGCTGAGTTTATCAACCTGTACTACGGGCAGGACGTGTCCGACGAGCAGGCCCAGCACACCCTGGCCATCTTCCAGCGCTGCTGTCCCGACGCAGAGATCACCCTGCTGTCCGGCGGCCAGCCCGTGTACTACTATATGGTTTCTGCAGAGTGATCCACGGAAAAGATAATGTCTTTTCCGTAGGGCATTGCAGCCTGCTCCGGGCGTTTTGCGCGAAACGGACTTTGCTGTAACAGTATGCCGCAGCGGAAAATGGGTCATATTTTATTTTTCTGCAAGGCGGCAAACCCCTACGAGCTTTTTGGGCGCCCCATCCTTCATATGGGGCGCCCTTTTGCCTGCCCAGCCGCAAGGGATGGGAAAGCCCCCCGTCGGAGAAACCTCCAGCGGGGGGCTTTCATTCACCCATCGGCCATCACTGGATGGCGATGCGCTTCTGCTCAGGCAGCTTGGGCTGGCCGGCCTTGGGGAAGGTCAGGCGCAGGATGCCGTCCTCGAAGGAGGCGGTGACATCCTCGGGGCGGATGTCGCCCACGTAGAAGCTCCGGGAACACTGTCCACTGTACCGCTCCTGGCGGATGTAGCGGCCCTCGCCGTCCTTCTGGTCCCGGTCCAGGCCCTTTGCGGCGCTGATGGTCAGGTAGCCGTTCTCCAACTCCACATTTACCTCGTCCTTCTTGAAGCCGGGCAGGTCAATGTCCATCTCATAGCTCTGGTCCAACTCCTTCACATCGGTCTTCATCAGGTTCTTGCCGTGCTTGCCGTACAGCGGGTTGTGGTCCCCGAAAAAGCGGCGCTCAAACGAATCACCAAAGAAATCATCAAACAGGTTTTCACTCCAAATGCTGGGCAACATAAGTCATACCTCCAATTTATATCCATTCTTTTTTTACGGTTCATTTGTACCTCTCTGGGAGGCCCTCTCAGGTCTTCCCCCTCGGTACGATTATATCATACCACAAGAATTAGCACTGTCAATATGAGAGTGCTAAAATTAACAAAATCATTCATGTTTATTCACAAAATATCTTATTTTCAATTCAAAGTATATTATTTTTGTTTAATTTTAAATTTTACATAACTTTTTAGCTCTGCTTGAAAGAAGGGCAGGGCCGCCGAAGCGGCCCCGCCCTTCCAGAACAGGCTGGGTGCTATGATGTCCGCAGGAGGAAAACAGCGTCTCATACCTCCAGCCCGGCGGTATCGTACATGACCCGGGCGTGATTCTCCCGCAGGAGGGTGCGCTCCACCCGCACCCCGGTTCGGGGGTCCACCGCCTCCCGCCACACCTGCCCCACCCGGTAGACTACCCCATTTTCCCGGACGAAGCCATCCCCCTCTCCGTGAATGTGGTAGCGAAGGTCCTGTGGCCGGTCGGCGCGCAACTCCCCCCGGAGGTACTCCCCGTCCACCCATACCCGGAGCTGATAGGTGGCTTGGGTGTCGTTACGGAAGCGGTAATCCAGGTAGTTGTAACAGATGGAGGTCCCAGTGCCGAAGGGGAGCTGGCGGCCATAGTCGGGGAACAGGTCCAGGCCGTCGTGGTGGTGGTGCTCCACGATGGTCAGCGGGGTGTGGAGCACCATCCAGTGGATGAGATTGGTCATCTGGCACATACCGCCCCCCACGCCGCTGGACGGCGCCCCATTGGAGATGGTCAACCCCTTCCGGAACCCCCGGCGAGCAGTGGCGTTGCCTACCAGCCGCCAGAAAGAGAAGGTCTCCCCTGGCCGAATGAGCACTGCGTTGACCCGGGGCGCGGCCAAGGACAGGTTGACCGCCTTGTTTTCCTGGAGGCGCATATCCACATTGCCCAGCCGCCGGCGGATCAGGGAGCTGTGCTTATAGATGAGCACCGGCAGGGGCTTCTCCTGCCCCGTTCGGGCAAACCGGCAACCGGACAATCCGTCTTTGATCCGGCGCACCGCCCGTCCCTTCCAGGTGGAAATGCGGTAGGTCAGCGGGCAGATCTGGCAGAACAGCTTGCGGGCCATGGCGGCAACCTCCTTTTTTCCCATTATACTGTTTCCGGCCAGCCCACTCAACAACAGTCCGGTGACAAATGCTGACAAAATGGTGACAAAACATGGCCACGGATGGAAATACCATCCGTGGCCATGTTTTCATTCACTCAGATAGGCCTCTAACAGCTTCAGGGTGTTCTCCGCCCCCTTCACATGGCTGCGCTCATAGCCGTGGGAGGCGTACACCCCCGGCCCGATAAGCCCGTGGCGCACATCCCAGCCGGCGATCAGCGTGTCCTCCACATCGGAACCGTAATGGGGGTAAACATCCACGGCAAAATCCGCCCCGCAGCGCCGGGCGGCGGCGATCAGGCCGGAGGTCACGTCGTAGTGATAGGGGCCGTTGGAGTCCTTGGCGCAGATGGATACCTGGGTTTCCTTGCAGCTCAGGCCGTCTCCCACGCAGCCCATGTCCACGCTGATGGCCTCCGCCACCCCCTTGGGCACCGAGGACGCGCCGCCGTGCCCCACCTCTTCAAATACGGTGATGTGATGCCAGACCCGGCGGTTCAGGGCGGCTTTGCCCTCCACCACCCGCTTGGCCTGGCCCAACAGGATGGCCACGGACAGCTTGTCGTCCAGGAAACGGCTCTTGATATACCCTGATGGGGTCACGGTGGTCCGGGGATCGAAGCACACCACATCTCCGGTCATGATGCCCAGCGCTTCCACGTCCTGCTTGGTATATGCCTCTTCATCCAGCACAACTTCCACCGTGTCCCAGGTACGCTTGGCGGTGGAGTAACCTCCGTTGACGTGGACGGAGGCGTTCTTCAACTGGCAGGTGCCGGTATACACCTTGCCCGACCGTGTGACCACCCGGACGTTTTCCGCCTCGGCGTTGTTGGGGTTCATGCCCCCCAAGTTGGTCAGCCGCAGGCGGCCGTCTCCACCGATTTCCGCCACCATGGCCCCCAGAGTGTCCAGGTGGGCCATGAGCAGCAGACTGTCCTCCTCCGGGGCCTCCGGGTTCAGGCAGACCAGCACGCCCCCCTTGGCGGTCATCTCAGGCTGGAACCCCAGACGGCGGTATTCTTCCAGCACATAGCTGGCAGCGGCCTTGGTGTAGCTGGTGGGGCTGTCGATCGCCAGTACCGCCTTGACCTGGTCTACAATATATTCCATGTCAGGACTCATGAAAAAACGCTCCTTTGCACACAAATGTTAGAATTATCTTACCACGAAACCGCCCCCGGCGCAAGATACGCACCGGGGGCGGAAACACAAGGGGATAGATATTCTTTATGACCGGATTCCAGCATCAATATACCGAACGGTATGGTCCGATCCGAAGGTAAGGGCCGCACGGTAGCGCTGGGTTAGAATCTCAATAACATAATAGGAGTCCACATATTTGACTTGGGCATAGCCGTTCTCCGGACGGCCGCTGGAGCCATACAGCGTCTGGGTTGCCTGTCGCTTCCATTCCCGGTTTTGCGCCGGAAGCTTAGACAGCACGCTCTCGATGCTGTCTCCACTCTTGAAGTCCCGTAAAGCGGCCAGATCCGCACCCTCGTCTACGCTGAAATCAGAGAGGACATACCGACCACCAGATTGCTTAAAATAATAGTTGACCGGGCCAGAGCGAAAAGACCGGCGTTCCGGGTCCTCTGTGGCGGCCATCTCTTCCTTCGTCCCTAAGAGCGCGCGCACCTCGTCCAAATCCATCCCCAGCCGCACCCCGTTGCTGAGGGCCAGCTCCTGGTCGGTCACCCGGGCGCCCCCCAGATAGGTCCGGTAGGGCTCGTCCAGCAGGCCGTACAGGCCCTGATAGCCCAGGTCGTGGTACTGGGCGTACTCGGACAGGTGCAGGCCCAGGGCGGCGCAGAATTGGCGGGCCTCGTCATCAGCGCAGCCGGGCAGGATGTCGTTGAGGGTGGCCAGCTCCTGAGTGGAACGGTCGCTAAGCTCATTGAGGATGCTGTAGTCGTGGGCAAAGCCGGAGGTGTGGAAGAAGTAGTCCACCAGCTGCTCCACCGTGGCCTCCTCCACCGGGGTGGGCAGGGTCACCATCTCCCCGCCGGTATACCCGCCGGTGCATACCCAGTCGCCGTTTTCATTCCGGGCAAAGTCCCGGCCCAGATTGTAGACGTAATACCCGTTGGCGGTGGTGTACGGGCCTTCCTCGATCTCGTGCAGACCACTCCCCGCCTGCCAATACCCAGCACCCTCCCCCATGGGGTCGGTCTGGATATAAAGCAGGGTGCTGGTACAGAAGTTCTCCCCCTCGCCCCAGTAGGCCTGGGTCACGGTGGCGGAGCCCGGCTGAACGTCCTCCGGCTTAGATGGCATCCAGTCCGGGGCGTCCCGCCAGGCGGCGGCCATCTGTTCCAGGTATTGTTCCGCCACCTGCTGATAGTCGGTGAGAGCGCCGTCCATAGTGATCCCATAGGTGATCTGATAGCGCATCGCCTCGTCCGCCCAGGCCAGCAGCCAGCGGTAGAGGGGATCGCCGCTTTGTGTATTGGCCACCATCCAGGTCTCGTCCTGGGCCGTGGCGGTCGCCCACACATCCTCCCCGTCCTGATGGATGAGCACCAGGTCGCTGTTCTCCCAGCACTGAATCCAGCTGTCCCCGTCGGCGGACTGGATGGTAATCGAGATGCCCGAGGGGGACTGGCCCATAAAGGAGGTCTCCCAGGTAAAGCCCAGCATAAAATCGCCGGTGTGATTGACGTTGGGGCCGTTCATCTGGCCGATGAGCAGGCGGGTGACCTCCCCGCCGTCATCCACCTCCAGATAGAAGTCCTTTTGGAAGGTACTGAGCCTGCCCATCCCCACAATGGCGTCGTACAATTCCTGGGCCTGCATGGCGGCGTCCGTCCCGGTGATGGCCGGGCCGATGTCGTCCCGGCTGGCCCCCTTGCCGGCGGAATACATCTCGCCGTAACCGATCCCAGCGCTGTCCAGCTCAAGCCATTGGTAAACGAAATTGACCGCCGTATTTCCCTCATCATAGCCTGCCGTGGTACTGCTGAATACCTCTCCGGCATCCGCCTGGGCCTGAAGCTGGGCGTAGTATTCCGCCGCCGTCAGATCAGTCTCTGGCAGAACATACATCGTGGGCTGTACCCCGTTTTCATCGGTATAAAACGCCCGCTCCACACACCAGATGCCCCCATCCCCCTGGGTGGCGGGCTGGGACAGCACCAGGGTCCAATAGGGCGCGTCCGGGTCGTCCGAGTCGCCATAGGGCCAGACGGTCACGTCGATGTGGTTGCCGCTGTAACTGAAGTCGTCCACAAAGGGGGTGTCGGACAGGTCGATGGGGGTGATGGCATCGTCCGCCGCGAACAGGCCCTCCACCCACTCTGTCAGGGCGGTCGCCACCTGGTCATATCCATACACATCATCCACCACCACCCCGCCGTTGGCGTCGTCCAGCACATAATAGCTGGCGCTGTCCCGGCCAGGGAAGGAGAGATAGCCCACCGTCACATGGTTGTTGTACTCATCTTCAAACTCTCCCGGCGTGACCCGCTGGACTGTGAAGAAGCGGCTTTTTAGATAGTCGTTCTCCATCTCCTCCTCGTTGAACTCCGGGGTGTAGTAATAGGTGACGATCTCATCAGTAAAATGCCCTGTGACCACCGCTGTCACCTGGCCGGACAGCTCCTCCGGCAGGTCAAATAACACAGATGTTTCGAAGACAGCGTCGGCCTCTGCCAACCGGCAGAAAACCGCGCTGTTTTCCTGGGCGTTGAGGACGATCCACAGCTCCCCGTCCAGCACCAGCAGCTGGGTGGGATAGGCGGCGTTGGCCACCTCATAGGCCTGGATGGACTCATACGCGCTGAAAAAGTCGTCCAGGGCAATGTCGTAGCCGTCCGCGTTCCCATAGGTGGACAGGTCGAACTCCACAGCCTGATAGCCCGGGTCCTGGGCCGCGGGATCCAGATACCCGTCCTCCTTCTGGGAGGCGCAGGTGTCTGCCGAGATGGTGATGGTGCCCACGCCATCGGCGGGGATGGTATAAGACATGGCCATGGGGGCCACGATGCCGTTGCCCCGCTCCCCGTCCACCACATAGTCGCCGTACCACTCCCGGGGCAGACTGTCCGCCTGGCCCCCCGCCCCGCCAAAGGCGCACCCCGCCGCCACCAGGGACACCACCAGGGCCGCCGCCAGGGTCAGGGCGGTCATCCGGGGTTTCTGGGCAATGAGGGTCACCCGCAGCCGGATGCTGGTGAGGCTGCCGGTCATGGTGGTGGCGGTCTGGAACAGGGCGGCGGGATGCCGCCCGGCGGCGATCATGTTCACCAGGGTGTGGCCGTAGGCCAGTCGCTCTCCCTCCCCCAGCCGGCCGATGGCGGAGGCGTCGCAGGCGGTCTCGCAGTCCTGCCGGGACAGGTAGGCCGCCGCCCACACCAGGGGGTTGAACCACTGCACCGCCAGGCAGGCACACCGCACCACCGCCCACCAGTGGTCCCGGTGGCGGTAGTGGACCAGCTCATGGGTGAGGATGTGGTCCAGGTGGCCGCTGTTCAGGGCGGCCCGGTTGAGGTAGATGGCGGGCCGGAACAGCCCGGCCAGACAGGGGGTGGACAAGCCGTCCACCACATACACCGGCAGGGGGCAGTCCATGGGCAGCGCTTCCGTATAGGGCACGCCCAGCTTCCGCAGCCGCCGGGCAAACCGCAGATTGACAAAGAGGAACCACACCGCCACCAGAGCGATGCCGGCGTACCAGATGTAGCGCAGGAAGGCGAATCGGTCCCGGGTGACCTCCAGCTCCAGGCGCACATAGGTGCTGCCGCTGTCCGGGTCTCCCCCGGCCTCCTCCGCCGGCACCTCCTGGGCGTCCACCACCTCCACGTCGGTGATGTTCTGGGAGCCCAGCCAGCTCTCCCGCCGGACCCAGTCCATGTCCTCCAGGCCGTGGATGTCTTCCACGTCCGCCTGTCCGGAATGTTTGGAGCCATAGGTCTCCTCTCTCTGGGTGGCATAGCGCGCGTCCTCTACCGCTTGGGTCACCCCGGCGCTCTCCGCCAGGCCGGATACGGACATCGGCAGGTCGAACAGGGAACCCGGTACCAGGACACGAACCGCAGCCAGCAACCACAGGGCGTACACCAGCCGGGGGTCCGCCCTGCCCCGCAGCGCCCGCCGCAGCAGCATCAGCACGGCGATTAGCACACAGGTGGACAGCAGCCACACGGTCATTTTGTCCCCTCCTCTCCCTCCTCCGCCTGCCGCAGGATCTCGTACAGGCCGTCCAGGTCGGACTGAGTCAGGGAGTTCTGCTGGATGAGGGTGTTGACCAGCAGGCCCACGCTGCCGTCAAAGGCTTTGTCCAGCAGGGTGCGGGTCTCGGCCAGGGCGGTCTCATCCCGGGATAGGGCCGGGTGGTACACCCGTGCCTTGCTGCCAGCCTCATGGCGGATGAGGCCCTTTTCCTCCATGCGCCGGACCATAGTGGCAGTGGTGCTTTTGGCCCAGCCGGGGGGCTCCTGCCCCAGCTGACGCACCAGCTCCATGAGGGTGGAAGGGCGCTCCCACAGCGCCTCCATGACCAGCCACTCATTCCTGCTCAGCGTAAACCCCGTATGCTTCATCCTTCATTCCTCCATCGTATGACATCTGTCACATATCTATTTCCAGTATAGTTCAAAGGTTTACATGTGTCAACTATAATTTGCCGCCCCATCGGCCTTTTCTGCCAATGGAGCGCATTTGGCCGGACCGCGGTACGTACCCCTTGTGGACAAAACGGTTTTGGGCTATAATGTGAGATAGATATGATTTTTCAAATAAAGGAGGCCCCGCAATGCAACTGCGTGTTTTGGCCGTGGGAGACGTGGTGGGCGACTGTGGTGTGGAGTTCCTTCATCGCCATCTGCCTGCGCTTCGCAAGCTCCATGAGGTACACTTCACCGTAGTCAACGGAGAAAATGCCGCCTGCAACGGCCTGCTCCCCCGTCAGGCAGAGGAAATCTTCGCCGCCGGAGCAGATGTAATCACAATGGGCAATCACACCTGGGATAAACAGCAGATCACGGCCTATATGGACAACAGCCGCTACTTGATCCGCCCGGCCAACTATACCCGCCGGGCCCTTGGCCGGGGCTGGGGAATCTTTGACGGTCCTCGGGGCCTGCGCATCCGTGTGGTGAACCTGATCGGCCGGTGTGAGATGGACGCCAACTTTGACAATCCCTTTTTCAAGATGGATGAAATTCTCGCCCAGGATGAGGCGGACGTCACCCTGGTGGACTTCCATGGGGAGGCCACCAGCGAAAAGGGGGCCATGGCTTGGTATCTGGACGGCCGAGTCCAGGCTCTGTGGGGCACTCACACCCATGTGCCCACCGCCGATGGTCAGGTGCTGCCCCAAGGGCTGGGCTTTGTCACCGACCTGGGCATGACCGGGCCGGCTCAGTCGGTCATCGGTATTCGGCCGGAGCAAGCCATCAACCGTTTCCTAGGGGGGCTTCCCCAGCGGTTCCAGCCCGCCGACGGTCCCCAGAAACTCAACGCCGTGCTGTTCACCATTGATACCGCCGCTCGCCGCTGCACCCAGGTGCAGCGCCTGGACATCGTGGAGTGACGGGGCTTATGCTGAACATTCTTCATGCCGCAGACTTCCATCTGGACTCCCCTTTTTCTGGCCTGACGGCGGCTCAAGCCGCCCAGCGCCGTCAGGAGCTGCGCCAGCTCCCCGCCCGGCTGGCCCAACTGGTCCAAACAGAACAAGCGGATCTGGTACTGCTCCCCGGCGATCTGTTCGATGGGGAGCGGGTTTATCCGGAAACTGTGGCCGCTTTGGCCCAGGCCCTGGGGGAGATGGCTGTCCCCGTGTTTATCGCTCCAGGCAACCATGACTTTTACGGCCCCCAGTCCCCCTATGCCCGGGTGAACTGGCCTGGTAACGTACATATCTTTACCACTCCTGACTTGGAGTCGGTGGAGCTGCCTGATCTGAACTGTGTGGTCCACGGCTGCGCCTTCACCGCCCCCCGGCGGGAGGACGACCCGCTGGCGGGCTTTTCCGCATCTAAGGACGGGAAACTCCACCTGCTCTGCATCCACGGAGAGGTAGCCCAGGGCGGCTGGTACGCCCCTATCGCCCCCGCCTCTCTGGCCGCCTGTGGCGCGCGATATGCCGCCTTGGGCCATATTCACGCTGCTACTAGCGGCAAGCAGGGGGACACACTCTGGGCCTATCCTGGCTGCCCAGAGGGACGGGGCTTTGACGAACTGGGAGAGAAAGGCGTACTGTGGGTCCAAGTAGACGGAGATGCCGTCTCCACACGGTTCCTTCCCGTCTGCCGGCGGCAATATCGCGTCGAGGTGGTGGGTCTCAAGGACTTTGAGGCCGTTCTCCCCGTCCAGCCCTCCCCCGATTTGGTGCGCTTTCGCCTTACTGGGGAGAGCGAAAGCCCCCTGAATGTGGAGTCCCTAACTCGGTTGGCCGCCCCCCGGTTTTTCCATGTGGAGCTGCGGGACGAGACTACGCTGCCCCAGAACTTGTGGGCCCGGAGTGGGGAGGACAGCCTCACCGGGCTGTTTCTGCGCCGGATGAAGGCCCTGCTGGATGGGGCTGGCGATGAGGAACGTCCTCGCCTGCTGTTGGCTGCCCGCTTTGGCCTGGCCGCTTTGGAAGGAGGGGAGGATCCCCGCCCATGAAGATCAAAAAAATGACCGCCACCTTCGGTGTCTTGGACCATGCCGTTCTCACCCCCGGAGAGGGTCTGACCGTCATCATTGCTCCCAACGAGGCAGGTAAATCCACCTGGGCGGGCTTTCTCAAAGCCATGTTCTACGGCATTGACACCAGGGAGCGGGACAAGGCCGGCCACCTGGCGGACAAAAACCGCTATCAGCCCTGGTCGGGCGCCCCCATGGAGGGAGAGCTCCAGCTGGAGTGGGAGTGCCAAGACATTACCCTGCGCCGTTTTGCCGCTAAGGGCAGCCCCTTCAGCGGGTTCGAGGCGGTATACACCGCTTCGGGGGATCCGGTGCCCGGCCTCACCTCCGCCAACGTGGGCGCTGCCATCTTGGGTGTCGGACGGGAGGTATACCTCCGCTCTGCCTTTGTGGGACAAGGGAAGGCCGCCGTCACACCCAATGGAGAGCTGGAAGCCCGCATCGCCGCCCTGGCCACCTCGGGACAGGAGGACGTGTCCTACTCCACGGTGGAGCGCACCTTGAAGGACTGGCGCAACCGCCGCCGGGCCAACCGCTCTAACGGCCTGCTGCCCGAGCTGGAGGAGGAACTGGCCCAGGCGGAGCAGGCCCTCCAGGACATGGGGCGCATCCGCGCCCAGGCCCAGGCGGACCAGGAGCGGCTGGCCTCCCTGGAGGCAGAACAACAGCGCTTGAAGGACGACGTGGCCCTGTGGGACCGCATCGAGAAGCATGACCTGAACCGCCGGTACGGCCAGGCCCTGGCTGACCAGGAGGCGGCCCAGGCCGCCCTAGATGCCCTATCGCCCCCTGCCCCGGAGATGGATGGCTGGACCGCCCAGGAGGCCAGGGAATGGGCCCAGCAGGAACAGGAGCAGTACCAAGCGGCGGTGGATGAGCGCAGAAAGCTCCAGGAGCAGCGGGACGCCATCCAGGCTGCCAGCCAAAAGAAAGCGCGCATCGCCGTCATTCTGGCTGCCGTCCTAGCGGCAGCCGGCATTGTGCTGGGCGTGCTGGGCGGCCTGGGCCTGGCAACGCAGCTTCCGCCGGAAGTCTGCTTCTATACTCTCCTGGCCGCTTTTGCCGCCCTTATCTGGCGCAACCGCACGTTGATGGACGCCCAGCGCAAGCTGGACGGACTGGAGCTGCCCGATCCGCCCCAGTCTCAGGACTGGAGCGGTCAGGCCCAGGCTCACGCCGACTACCTGGCCCGACAGGAGCGGCTGGAACTGGAGCTGCGCCACGCCAGCCAGCGGGTGGACGACTTGGCCGCCCAGGGGGGACGGGCCTTTGACACACTGGAATATCTGACCCCTCCTGCCCGAAGCCGGGTGGACACCGCCGCCCGGCTGGCTCGGGTGGAAGCTGAGATTGCCCAGCGCCGTCAAGTGCTGGCTCAATCCCAGGGCCGCCTGGAGCAGCTGGGAAACTCGGAAGAAGCGCAAGCCAGAGCTTCCCAGCTAGAAGGGCACCGTCTGGTCCGGCTGGGGGAATACGACGCGCTGGAGCTGGCCATGAAAGTCCTGTCGGATGCCAACGACGAGCTGCGCCAGCGCTTCTCCCCCGCTCTCAACCAGGAGGCAGCCCGTATCCTGTCCGCCCTCACCGGAGGGCGGTACCAGCACCTCACCCTGAGCCGGGACTTCTCCGCCCAGGCCGGGCCGGGGAATGCCCTGCCCCGCTCTGCCCTGTATCTGTCCGCCGGGACCTTGGATCAGCTCTACCTGGCCCTCCGGCTGGCCATCTGCCAGCTCACCCTGCCCGGGATTCCCTTGGTGCTGGACGACGCGCTGGCCAATTTCGACGATCAGCGGCTGGACCTGGCCCTGACCTTCCTGGAACAGCTGGGACAGCAGCGGCAAGTCCTGCTCTTTTCCTGCCAGCACAGGGAGGAATCCTGGGCCTGTGCCCACCAGATCCCCGCCCTCACCCTAGGTGGAGGCAGTCAACACTGAGAAAGGGGAACGATTATGGAATATCCCATTCAAATTCTCATCATCGACGCCCAAGGAGGTGGCGTGGGCCGGCAACTGGTGTCTGCCGTCCGGCAGGCCCTGCCTGACGCGGCAGTCACCGCCGTGGGCACCAATTCCGCCGCCACCTCCGCTATGCTCAAGGCAGGCCCGCACCGGGCCGCCACTGGGGAAAACGCCGTAGTAGTGGCCTGCCGTACGGCGGACATCATCGTGGGTCCCCTGGGCATTGTCATCGCCGACGCCATGCTGGGGGAGGTCACTCCCGCCATGGCCGCCGCCGTGGGGCAGAGCCGGGCCAAGCGGGTGCTCATCCCCTTCAGCCACTGCGACAACATCGTGGCCGGAGTCCCGGAGCTGGCCACCGGCGCTCTCATCCAGTGCGCGGTCCGCTCTGTCACCGCTCTAGCGGGCGAACTGGCCGACGGCCCGCTGGAGTCGTCCGAAGGGAGGGCCTGACCATATGCTGGCCTATACGTATCTCGCACCAGGGGCCTTTCAACTGCTGGACAAGCCAAAGCCCGCCCTCCGGGACGACCGGGACGCCATCGTCCGAGTCACCTTGTCCAGCATCTGCACCAGCGACCTGCACATCAAGCACGGCTCTGTGCCCCGGGCCGTGCCCGGGGTCACCGTAGGTCACGAGATGGTGGGCGTGGTGGAAGAGGTTGGCTCTGCTGTCTCATCTGTCCGGCCCGGAGACCGGGTAACCGTCAATGTGGAGACGTTTTGCGGCAGCTGCTTTTTCTGCCAACACGGCTGGGTCAACAATTGCACGGACGCCGAAGGCGGCTGGGCCTTAGGCTGCCGCATCGACGGCGGCCAGGCGGAATATGTCCGGGTGCCCTATGCCGACCAGGGGCTGAATCAGATTCCCCACTGTGTCACCGACCGCCAGGCCCTGTTCGTGGGGGACATTCTGGCCACCGGCTATTGGGCGGCGGACATTTCAGAGATCCAGGCCGGGGACACCGTGCTCATCCTGGGAGCGGGTCCCACGGGGATCTGCACCCTGCAATGCGTGCTGCTCAAGGAGCCAGGCGCGGTCATCGTCTGTGAGCAGGATCCCTTGCGCCGCTCCTGGCTCCAGACCCGCTATCCCCAGGTGGTAGCGGTGGGGCCGGATCAGGTGTGGGACTGCGTCATGGCCCACAGCGCCCATGGCGGCGCGGATGTGGTCCTCGAGGCGGCCGGAGGGGGGAATTCCTTCACCACCGCCTGGCAGTGCGCCCGGCCCAACGCCGTGGTAACGGTGGTGGCCCTGTACGACGGGCCGCAGGTTCTCCCCCTGCCCGATATGTACGGCAAGAACCTGACCTTCAAGACCGGGGGCGTGGACGGCTGCCGCTGCGGGGAGATCCTGGACCTCATCGCCGCAGGCAGGCTGGACACCACCTCCCTCATCACCCACACCTATCCCCTGGCGGACATCGCCGCAGCTTATGAGCTGTTTGAGCACCGCCGGGACGGGGTCATCAAAGTGGCGGTGGAGCCATAGAAAACCCGATTCGCCCAAAACTTGAAAGTCCATTTTATCGGACATCTATTCCTGTATTCTCTAGGTACAGCAACAGGAAAGGATGTGTCCGGCATGTATGAACTGGAATTTGTAAGGGGCCATGTAGAGGTCTATCTCGACGGCGCGTTCTGCTTTTCTGCGGACACCCGTGGAGAGGCGGAGGCAGAGATCGCCCTGCTCACCGCCTGACGGCAAGCCCGCACGCTCTGCGTCAGGCAGAGCGGTCCTATAGCGCAAAGGGCAGGGTCCGTGGGAAGATTCTCGCGGACCTATCTTGTTGGAATTTCCCCTATCAGAGTCGTTACAACGGGAAACGCCCCGCCGGAATTACCCGGCGGGGCGTTCCCCGTTATCGAGAGATACAGGAGGTAGAAAAGAGAAATCAGTTGAAGAAGTAGTCCCAGGGGTTATAATACTGACCGCCTTGCCCGTTCTGACTGCTTGTCTCCTGGGGAGCGGGATCCTGCTGAGTATTGTTTTGAGCAGTGGTCTGCTCGTCAAAGGTGAGAGTCAGCTCCACATACTGGCCCGAGCGGTATACGGTCACGGTGACGGTATCCCCCGCCCGGTAGCTGTTTTTCACTGTGGTGAGCTGTGACACGCTGGTGATATCGGTATCGTCAATCTTGGTGATAATATCTCCAGGTTGAATACCGGCGGTTTCAGCGCAGGAACCCTCTTCCACATCGTTCACATAAACACCCTCAGGCCAGCCGAAAATCTGCGCATAATCATCCGTATCCTGCGGATTCAGGATCCCCATGTAAGGCCGTCCGGTCACATAGCCGTACTGCATATAGTCGGTGATGATGTCGATGACATCGTTGATGGGGATGGCAAATCCGATGCCTTCGATGGAGGCGTCCGTGCTGCCGTCATTGTTGGACAACTTGGCCGAGGTGATGCCCACCACACGACCGTATTTGTCAAACAGGGGACCACCGGAGTTACCGGAGTTGATGGTGCAGTCGGTCTGGATCATGTTCATGACGGTACCGTCACTCATGGTGACAGAGCGCCCTACTCCGGACACATACCCGGAGGTCTGGGAAAAGGAGTAGCTGCCCAAGGCGTTGCCGATGGTGGACACCTGCTCACCCACCACCAGGTTGTCGGAGTCGCCCAGCACCACGGGCTTGAGACCGGACACATCGATCTTGAGCACCGCCACGTCGTTCAGCTCCTCGCCGCCGATGTAGGTGGCGTCATAGCTCTCGCCGTTGTTCAGGGTGACCTTGATCGCAGATGCGCCATTGATTACATGGTAGTTGGTGACGATGTAGCCGTCCTCACTGATGACGAATCCGGACCCGGCGGAGACGCCCTGGTACTGCTGCCAGCCCTGCTGGACCATCACCTGGGCATTGATATTCACACAGGAATCCACATAGGAGGCGTAAATCTCTTCCAGACTCATCTCCTTCAGACCGTCCGCCTGCTGGACATTCACCTGAGTGGTGGGGGTGTTGTTCTGATAGATAGTGGTGGAACCGGACGGCCCACTGAACAGAGCGTTGAAAGCCGCCGCGCCGCCCACGCCTGCGCCGCCGCCCACCAGGGCGCAACACAGCACCAGGGCCACCACCTTACCCGCCCCCTTATGGCTTTTCTTGGGTTTGCGCTGAGGCGCTTCAGGCCCGGAATCCAGGTTTGACTGGGGATTGGAATACTTGTAATGATACGTTCCACTGTCGCTGTCCCAGTTGGCGGAACCGTTGTTATTTTGGTTGTCGTAAGGATACATAACACTCACTCCTTATCTGTTTGTGAGTATAAGATACAATGAAAATATGTCTGTATTATGACCTAGCTCCAAATTGATTTTAAACTTTGGCTGAAAAAAAACTGAAAATCCGGTTCAAGCCGCTCACGGGCCGTCCGACGGATCAGGGGCGCCGCCCTTTAAAATGGCGGTCACATCCCGCACCGCCAGGCGTAGGTCGGCCGCCACCGGGCGAAAGATGCCCAGCTTGACCAGGTTGATGCAGACCAGCAGCAGCAGCGGCCCCACCACCATGCCCAGCACACCCGCCAGCCTCATCCCCGCGTAGATTCCCACCAAGGACAGGATAGGGGAAAGCCCGGTCTGTCCGCCCAGGATCTTGGGCTCCCCCACCTGGCGGAAGAGCACAATCGCCCCCCAGATCACCATGAGTTCGATGGTCTGCCGGTAATCGCCCGTAATCAGATCCACCGCCGCCCAAGGCACCATGACCGTGCCCGCACCGATGATGGGAATAAAGTCCATCACCGCCAGTACGAAAGCCAGCAGCAGGCTGTATGGCTGGCGGATGATAAGAAATCCTGCCGTCAAAATCGCAAATACCCCCAGAGACAGCAGCAGTTGGCTTTTTAGATACCCTCCGAACGCCTCCATGAAGATACGCCGCACCTGGCTTCCGAACTGCCGCAGATTTCCTGGAAGTTGATCCGTGAACAGGTAGCGCAGCCTTGGATAATCGCTGGTAATGAAATAGCTGGCCATGAGAAACGCCACCACAGCCACGGCAAAACCTGGTATGCCGGAAACCAGTCCGGTGGCCCAGCTGGCCAAGCCTGCAATCTGGCTGGACAGGTCCAGGCTCTCCAGCCAGCTGGCCAGCGCCCGCACCAAGTCGTCTCCAGTGGCCACCAGGCTGTTTGGAAGGATATCCCCCAGCCGGTCCAGCCAATGGCCCACGTTGTCCACCGTGGCCATCAGGCTGTCCAAAATCGGCTGCCAGTTGTCAAACAGGGAGATGACCTGGTTGACTAGCGCCCAGCAAAGTCCATAACAAAGTCCACCCACGGTGCCAAACGCTAAAACAAGCACCGCCAGGGAGATAACCTTTCGGGATATGTTCAGCCGGTTTTTCAGCCACCGCACCACTGGATTGAGCAGCCAGGCCAAGACCAGGGCCAGCACAAAGGGCATCAGCAGGGATACCAGCGGCACTGCCACAAATACTGTCAGCAGCACCGCCCCGATAACCAGCGCGGCCCGAATTCCCAGCCGCAGCCAGAGTTGTCCCCGCTGGGGCCAGGTAAGCAGATCCGGATTCATCTTAGGTACTACCTCCTTTGTCAAGGGCGGTCTACACGCTCAGCACACCATTTGGGCCAACAGGGCTACCATGGGAAGGGTGACCATGGACAGCAGGGTGGACAAAGTCACCAACTGCGCGGCGGATGCGGTATCCTGGCCGAACATCTGACAGAACATGCTGGTGGTGCCGGCGGTGGGGCAGCCAGCCAGAATCACCAGCGTGAGGTACATCATAGGATCCAGTCCCAGGGGGAACAGCGCTACAATGGTCACCAGGGGCATCACCACCAGCTTGAGAGCCGCAGCCCCATATAGCCGTCCAGCCCGGAAGGTGGCCGCCAGATCGGCTCCTGCCATCTGACCGCCGATGACCACCATGGCCAGGGGCGTATTCAGTCCGCTGATGTACTCCACTGCCGACCGCACCGGTCCAGGCAGGGCCACCCCTCCCACAAAGAGGGCCATGGCAATGGCAAATCCAATCACTCCGGGGTTGAGTACCGCCCGCCGGAGGCTTCCCTTCTGTCCCATAACCGTGACGCCATGGGTCCAGTTGGCCACATTGAACACTGCGATGCCCATGGCACAGTAGGGTACCGCTCCCTCCCCCAGCACCGACATGACGAGAGGCAGTCCCATAAACCCCACATTGCCATACACAGTACCGAAGCGCAGCGCTGCCCGCGTGGGGGCGCTCTGCCGCGGGAACAGAAAATGGGCCGCCCCACCAAACACCACATAGCTGACTGCCACCAACAGCAAAGCCTGGCCCATTCCAGCCAGAAGCTGGGTGGAACGCTCTACCTGAAGGGCATTTATCACCGTGCAGGGGCATACCACGGTCAGCAGCAGCCGCGACAGCTGAGACAAGGTATCAGAATACAGCATCCCCCGTTTTCCAAAGAAAAAACCCACGCCCATCATGAAAAATAGGGTGACCACGCTGCTGGCCACCACCAGAAAATCCCCCAGCATATCCGTTCCCTCTTTCTCTCTTGCCAAGTATGCTTCCCAGCACATCTTAACTATTATAATGTACGCGTTTCAACGCTGCAAGAACAAAAAAGGGAGCTTCCGTTTCTTTTCCCCTTAGGCCCTGCGTTGACAAGAGCAGGTCGCTTCCGCTATACTATTATAAAATAGCAATGAGAGATCAACGAAAAGGAGCATTACTTTCATGGATCACAAAAGATTTGAAAAGGGGTATCTCCCCCTCTTTCTGTCTTATTACAAACCGCATTTGAACCTGTTTCTCCTGGACATGTGCTGCGCCCTGGGTATCGCCCTGGTGGACCTGGCCTTTCCCTATGCCTCCCGTATGGCTTTGAATGAGCTGCTTCCCCAAAACCTCTTTGGGGCCTTTTTCGCCGTCATGGCGGTACTACTGCTGGCCTACGGCCTGCGGGCGGGGATGAACTATGTCGTCACCTACTGGGGCCACATGATGGGTGTGCGCATCGAAGCGGATATCCGAAGGGACCTGTTCTATCATATGCAGGACCTATCCTTTTCTTTCTATGATAAAAACCGCACTGGTCAGTTGATGAGCCGGGCCACCAACGATCTGTTTGAGATCACGGAGCTGTCCCACCACGGTCCGGAGGACTTGTTCATCTCGGTGGTCACCTTGGGAGGCGCCTTTGTACTCATGTGCACCATCCAGTGGAAGCTGGCTCTCATCGTGTTCGCCGTGGTGCCGGTGTTCGTGCTGTTCACCATCTTCCAGCGGCGGAAGATGGTGAGGGCCTCCCTCCAGGTCAAGCAGAACATGGCGGGCATCAACGGCCAGCTGGAGTCGGCCATCTCGGGAATGCGCACCGCCAAGGCCTTTGCCAACGAGGAGCAGGAGGGGGAGAAGTTCCGGGCATCCAACGACCAGTTTAAAGGGGCCAAGCGGGGCTACTACAAGGCGATGGCGGGCTATATGGCAGGGCTGGAGTTTGCCCTTCCGGTGATGAACGTGCTTACCATTGCCGCCGGCGGCTTCTTCATCATGCGCGGTGAGATGGACCTGGTGGACCTGGTGACCTTCTCCCTGTATATCTCCACATTCCTCACCCCGGTGCGCAAGCTGGCCGCCTTTGTGGAGCAGTTTCTCAACGGTATGGCGGGCTTCAAGCGGTTTGTGGAGCTGATGCGGGTCGAGCCAGAGGTAAAGGACGCCCCAGATGCCCAGGTCATGGGCACCGCCAAGGGGGACATTTCCATCGAGGACGTATCCTTCGCCTACAACAATGGCGAACCTGTTCTGGACCACATCTCCATCCACATTCCCCAGGGGGAGACAGTGGCAGTGGTAGGCCCCTCCGGGGGCGGCAAGTCCACCCTGTGCCAGCTCATTCCCCGGTTCTACGATGTCACCGGGGGCCGCATCCTGGTGGACGGCGTGGACGTGCGAAGCGTCACCCAGCACTCCCTGCGGCAGAACATCGGCATCGTCCAGCAGGACGTGTTCCTCTTCGCCGGTACCATCCTGGACAATATCCGCTATGGCCGGCCCGACGCCACCGAGGATGAGATCATCGAGGCGGCCAAGCGGGCGGAGATCTACGACGATATCATGAACATGCCTGACGGCTTCCAGACCTATGTGGGTGAGCGAGGCGTCATGCTGTCCGGCGGGCAAAAGCAGCGGGTGTCCATCGCCCGCATCTTCCTAAAAAACCCGCCTATTCTCATTCTGGATGAGGCCACCTCCGCTCTGGACTCGGTCACCGAAGCCCGCATCCAGGGGGCCTTTGACGAACTGGCCAAGGGGCGTACCACCCTCATCATCGCCCACCGGCTCAGTACCATCCGCAACGCCCACCGCATCATCGTAGTGGATGATAACCGCATCGTGGAGGAGGGCACCCATGCCCAGCTTCTGGCCTCCGGCGGAGAGTATGCCCAGCTGTACAACACCCAAAAAAGCGTCAGCGTATAAGGAGAACGTCTATGGAGGTCAAATTCTATGAGCAGGTGCCGGACCATCAGCTCAAATTTGCCGTCATCATCGCCAAGGCCCATGGAAAATGGGTCTTTTGCAGGCACCGGCAGCGGGATACCTACGAACTGCCAGGTGGACACCGGGAGGCGAAAGAAAGCATCCTGGACGCTGCCACACGGGAACTCCAGGAGGAAACAGGGGCGTTGGATTTTTCTCTGGTTCCGGTCTGCGCATACTCCGTTGTTGGAAAAAATCAGGTCAATCCCAGCGGGGAAGAAGCCTTTGGAATGCTTTACGCCGCCGACATCATCGCTTTTGAACCAGAATTACACCGTGAAATCGAACAGGTATTATTCTTGGATGAGCTGCCCCGCGACCTGAAACCGTGGACCTATCCCATGATCCAGCCCAAGCTAGTGGAAGAAGCCAAACGGCGCAACTTGGTGTAACATGCTATGAACAAGACAGAACTGCTGAACAGATTTTCCAAAGACTCGGAGGAACGGGTGGTGCTGGCCCGGGTGCTGGACCAGATGGAGCGGGCCCAGCGCCGCTCCATCCCTTGTGCCACTCAGTTCCTCTCCTCCGCCCAGCGCGCGGCGGCGGAGCCTCTGCTGGCCGCCAGCGGGCACCCCAAATGCCTGTTCACCGGCGGTTATGAGGGGGCGGAGCGTACTATCTGTGTGTTCCTCCCCGATTGGCAGGAGGCCGAGGACTATGACCCCGGAGATGATCTATCCGCTGTAGAGGCCGCTTTCCCCCCCAACGCCCAGCTGAGCCACCGGGATCTGCTGGGCGGACTCATGGGCATCGGGCTGACTCGGGAAAAAGTGGGGGATATTCTGGTACGCAAGGAAAACGCCCAGGTGATCGTCTTGCGGGAGGCCGCCCCCATTCTCTTGTCCCAGTTCGACCAGGCCGGACGGTACCGGCTGAAGCTGCGGGAGATTCCTCTCTCCCAGCTCGCCCCCGTCCCAGTGCAGGTGAAGGTGGTCCACGACACCGTAGCCGCCCTGCGCCTGGACGCAGTGCTCGCCTCCGGCTTCTCCATCGCCCGGGGTAAGGCTGCCGACCTCATCTCCGCCGGTCGGGTGTCCGTCAACCACCGGGAGTGCGTCAAGGGGGACAAGGCAGTGGCAGAGGGCGACGTACTCACCTGCCGGGGGCTGGGCAAGTGCGTGCTGACGGCCGTGGGCGGCCAGTCCCGGAAGGGACGCGTCATGATCGAGATTGAGAGGTATGTGTAATATGGAACAGAGCAAGATTGACCGCATCAACGAGTTTGCCCGCCGGGTGAAGGCGGGCGAGACGCTCACGACGGAGGAACAGGCAGAACGGGCCGCCCTGCGCCGGGAATATATCGACAGCGTCAAGGCCAACCTGGCAGCCCAACTGGACAGCACCTATCTTGTGGAGCCGGACGGCACTAAGCACAAGCTGCCCAAAAAGCCATCCTGATTGCAAAAACAGCATTGCCGGAGCAGTCAAACTGCTCCGGCAATGTCTTTTTTCCACTTAGGGGATGAGGGTATTCTCTTGGGCAATGCCGGTAATGGCGGCATCGCTGCTGAAATAATAGTCCAAAATCTGATAGGCCACTGAGGCCAGGGAGCTGCCTGACGCTCCCTGCTCCATGACGATACACAGGGCGATCTCCGGGTCGTCATAGGGAGCGAACACCACCAACAGGCCATTGGTCTCGCTGTCCTCGCCGCCCTGGATCTCGGCGGTCCCCGTCTTGGCCCCCACCCGCACTGGCAGATTGTTGAAATACCGGGCGATGGCGGCGTTTTGGGACACCTGGTACATTCCCTCCATAATGGTGGCCAAGTAATCCTCGGGGATGCCAATGGAGCTGAGCAGCTCCGGCTCATACTGATAAAGCAACTCGCTGTTGTCATGGCTGCGCACCGAGTCCAGCAGGTGGACGGAATACCGGTCTCCACCGTTGACCAGGGTGGCAAGGTAATTGGCGATCTGAAGGGGGGTGAACTGGTTGTTCTCCTGGCCGATGGCGGCATAGAGGGTGGCCCCATCATACCAGGCCTGGTTGTTGGCCCTGGACGTTTCCGGCCCTGCTATCGTGCCCTCGGCATCCCCAGTCTCGATGCCGGTATGCTGCCCCAGGCCAAACATCTTGGCGTACTCATTCAGCTTTTCAATCCCCACCCGACGGCCCACATCATAAAAATACACGTTGCAGGAGTCTTTAATCGCCTTCACCAAATTTTCTGTCCCATGGCCCGACCTCTGATGGCAGTAGGCCCGGAATGGCCGTCCATCCCCCATGGTCCACCCCTCCACGGTGTAAGAGCCGCCGCAGAAAATCGTGTCGCTGGGGTCGATGATCCCTTCCATAAGCCCGGCGATGGCGGTGACCAGCTTGAAGGTAGAGCCGGGAGAATAGAGCTCACTGGTGGCCCGGTTGAACAAGGGCTTGAGGGGGTCAGCCGAAAGCTCCCCGATGTCCTGTCCATAGGTGGACAGGTCGTAAGTGGGATAAGAGGCCAGGGCCTTCACCCCCCCGGTCATATCCACCACGGCCACCGCCGCCCCTCCGGCCTTCTCCAGAGAGGCCGCATGGGCAGCTATGGCGTCCTCCGCCACTTTCTGCATCCCGATATCCAGAGTGAGTGTGACATTGCCTCCGGGCACCGGCTCCTCCTCCCATTCCTGGGAGACAATCTTGCCGCTGTCGCTGGTGACCACCTTTCGGCTTCCACTGGTGCCGTGGAGATACTCCTCAAAGGCCAGCTCCGCCCCCTGCAGTCCCACTACCGCATCATAGGGATAACCCAGAGCCTTATACTTCTCCCACATCTCGTCCGATGTGTACTTCCCCGTCCGCCCCAGCACGTGGGCGGCGTACGTGGTGTTGTACTTACGGGTAGTCTCCGTTTCAAAGGCCACGCCGTCCAGGCCGAATTCCTTCACTTTTGTAATAAAGGCGATGTCCACATTCTCGGCAAACACGTACTCGCTGTATGTGATCTGGCGGCTGCGCAGACTCAGTTCATAAAGCACCCCCAGCAGATCCCGAATCTCCGGGGTAATCTCCGCATTCTCCTCGTCCAGCTCAATCCCGTAGGTGCCGCACATCTTCACCATCAGCGTCTCGGCGTCCAGATAGGTCACCGCGTCCTGCTTCGGCTCCTCATCCAGCGGGTCATCCATCCACTTATAGGACACCGCCAGCGCCCCCAGATTGGTGCGCCGCTGCTCCTGGCTGACCGTGTTGCCCTGATCGTCCTTTTTGGTATAAAGATAGGTGTATACATCAGGCTTTGTAAAAGAATAGGGTGCGCTGTCTGTCACCGGGAAGGTATCCGTCCATTCCACCCCTTCCTCCCGGCACAACGCCAGCAGCTGCGTCAATATCTCGTTGCGCGCGTCTCCCATCAGGGAGGAATCCAGCGATACCTGATAGGCGGACTCATTGGTCACCAGCACCCGGCCGTGGCTGTCCAGAATATCTCCGCGGACAGCGTCCACCGTCTCTGTCTGCATCGAGGTGTTGGCCGCCGCGATTGCCTGATAGTCCGCTCCGTGGACCACTTGAATATTATACAGCACCCCGCAATAAACGCATAGCGCAGCGGCAAACAGGCCCACCATCACGCCGCTGCGCCAGCGCAGCTGGCGTCCCTCCGCCTCAGTGCGGTCCTCCGGCTGCCTGTGCCCATATCGCTTCTGGTCTTTACTCATGATAGATCCTCCCGCATTTCTGACAGCACAGATGGTACAGGCCATACACCGGAATGGCGAACGCCGCCGTCCACAGGTACTCCAGCCCGGCCACCCGCAGCAGCACCGGCAGTCCGGCGGCGCCTGACACCAATCGGGGAAGTACCTGCCCCGCTTCGTACAGCAGCCCCGCCACCAAGCAAGCCAGCAAATATCCTACAAAGTCCCGCCGGAGGACATACAGGGCCAGCAGGCCGCAGATCCAGCCCAGTACACACAGCAGGAAAACCCATGCCATGCTGCCATGGGTGGCGGCAGCCATCACTATGCCCGCGGCCATCCCATAGCCCGCGCCGCTTTTCGGCCCCTCCAGCACCCCCACCGCCACTGCGGTCACCGGAAGAAGCACAGGTATCGCGCCCAGAGGCAGTTGGTTGAGGACGCAGTAGTTGATTACGGTCACCAGTGCCAACGACAGGCCGTAGGCCAGCCATTTCCACATCAAATCTCTTCTGGTCAGCTTCACCGCCCTCCTCTCCGGTGGATTGAAAACCAAAGTGCGTCATTTTTACAGTTTCCGCGTGCGCCGTACGTCCTTCGAGGCCCCGCAAAAACCCAGCGCCAGCAGCTTTTGTGGGGAAAGGAGCCTCAGGACGTAATTCTCGCCGCAGGCGGAAATGGATTCGAGCGAACTTTGCGGCGACGTTGTCACGCTTTGGGTTATGCGTATGGCTGGGACGCTTTCGCTCTGTAAAGATCAACTGCACAGAGCCTGTTTTTTGTGCTCCCTACGCTCCAAGCGACCCTATGCCCCTATCCTTCACGCTTCCTGCCAAACAAGGCCCAAGTGGAGCAGTCGGTAATCTCCACATCCACAAACTGTCCAATCAGCCCCTTGTCTCCGTCCAAATGGACCAGCCGGCCGCCGGGGGTGCGGGCGGTGAGATTGTGCCGGGGATCCTCTCCTTCCCCGTCCACCAAGCACCGCTGAACGGTGCCGATGTACGCCTGGTGCTTCTCCAGGGAGATGCGGTTCTGAGCTTCCACCAGGCGGTTGAAGCTGGCCGACTTCTCCTCCTTGGAAATGGGGTCGGGCATCTCCGCCGCCGGGGTACCCTTTCGGGGAGAGTAAATAAAGGTGAACAGCGCGTCGAACCGAACCTGTTCCACCAGAGAGAGGGTGTCCTCAAACTCTTCTGTTGTCTCTCCGGGAAAGCCCACGATGACATCGCTGGTGAGCACCACGTCCGGAATCCGCGCACGCAAGGCCCGGACCTTGTCCAGATACTGCTCCCGGGTATACCGGCGGTTCATCGCCTGAAGCACCCTGGTATTGCCCGACTGGAAGGGCAGGTGGATCACCGGGGCCACCTTCTCGCACCGGGCCATCACATCAAAGAGCCTCTCGGTGGCGTCCTTGGGGTGGCTGGTCATAAACCGAAGCAGAAAGTCGCCCGGGATGGCGTTGGCCATTTCCAGCAGGGTGGGAAAATCAACGTTCTCCCCCAAGTCTTTGCCGTAGGAGTTAACGTTCTGCCCCAGCAGGGTGATGTCCTTATACCCCTCCCGGACCAGCTGTCGGATCTCCGCCAGGATGGCCTCCGGCTCCCGGCTGCGCTCCCGGCCCCGGACATAGGGCACGATGCAGTAGGTACAGAAGTTGTTGCACCCATACATGATGGACACCCAGGCCTTTACTTTCCCGGACCGGCGCACGGGCAAGCCCTCGGCAATGGCTCCGGGCACGTCTCCCGTCTCAAACACCCGGCCCCGGCGCAGGTACACCCGCCGCAGCAGCTCGGGGAAACGCCAGAGCACCTGGGGACCGAACACCAGGTCCACATGGCGGTAAGACTGGCGCAGCTTGTCCGCCACATGCTGCTCCCGGGCCATGCAGCCGCACAGGCAGATGATCTGTTCCGGGTTGCGCCGCTTACCGTGAACCAGAGCGCCCACGTTGCCCAGCACCCGCTGCTCGGCGTGCTCCCGGATGGCGCAGGTATTGATGACGATGAGGTCGGCATCCCGGTCTGTGTCCGTCATCTCATACCCCATCTCGGTGAGCATACCCCGGAGCAGCTCGGAATCCGCTTCGTTTTGTTGGCAGCCGTAAGTGTCCACATAGGCCAGGGGCACCTGCCTTCTCTGTGCGTTGAGGGCACGGAGTTCCGCGCAGTACTCCTTCTGCCGGCGGATGTCCTCCTCCGGCACCACAGGGGTCTTTCTCTCCATGGAAAAACTCCTCCATTATCATACAGAATATTGAAGAGGTATTATACCATCAAATTGTAAATAAAACAAGGCAGGCCCTATATTTTCCAGCCTGAAATTCACCTGAATTCACGTTTTCTTTAAATTTTTCCCTAGATTCGTTCAAATTTATCCGGGATAATAGCGCCTGAGGCCGCACCCCGCGGCCAGTACCCCGTCCGGGCGGAGGGCCCGCCGCCCGGCGATCCGTTTCATCTGACGAACACGAACAAAGGAGGATCATCTCATGAAACACTTCACATTACGTAAGTTGCGCCCGTTGGCGCTCACCCTGGGCCTGGTGCTCTGCTTTGGCCTGTTTGCCGGCTGTTCCTCTCAGGATGGCGAGCCCAGTCAAGACCCTTCCCAGGTTGTTTCGGAAAGTCCCAGCCCCAGTGTTGACCCCTCAGACGAACCCAGCGACACCACTGACAACGGGACTGCCAACAATGGAACTAACGGGAATGACGACACCGCTGGCGTCAACAACGTGGTGGGTAAGGTGACCGCTATCGACGGCAATACCGCCACCCTTCAGATCTACTCCGCCCCCGAGGGCGCAGTCATTGAAAGCTATGCCTCTGTGGACATGACCCAATACTCGGCCACGGAGGAGACTGACGAGGTGGACCTGACGGACGCCATGATCGGCCTGGCTCAGAACGGCGCCCTGGACGGCGCTGACGCCAGCCAGATCGCCGTGGGCGACATGCTGCTGCTGTCCTATGACAAGGACACCGGCGAGCTGCTCCAGGCGGTCATCTACCCCCAGGACAGCGGCGAGACGGACGCCGCCTGATGCATCCCAGCGCACTCTTTCCGTATCCCGGGAGGGGGCGGCCGATGGC
>ERZ1106929.709-NODE-709-length-34812-cov-5.246598_pt1 | contig 34812 bp, 27 predicted proteins | sample MGYA00403662_ERZ1106929 | MGnify/ENA primary metagenome ERZ1106929 (study PRJEB35170, sample SAMEA104062442) | human gut metagenome | biome: human gut; feature: human-associated habitat; material: faeces | place: Denmark | collected 2013-02-20 ... | reverse complement strand
ACCACCACCGCCAGGGGGATAAGTGGTGCATCTACCCCATGTACGACTTCGCCCATCCCATCGAGGACGCGCTTGAGGGCATCACCCACTCCCTGTGCTCCCTGGAGTTCGAGAACCACCGCCCCCTGTACGACTGGGTGGTGAGCAACGTCTCCATCCCCTACCACAAGCCTCGGCAGATCGAGTTCTCCCGGCTGGGCATCGACCACACCGTCATGTCCAAGCGCAAGCTGCGCCAGCTGGTAGAAGAGGGCCGGGTGTCCGGCTGGGACGACCCCCGGATGCCCACTCTGTGCGGCCTGCGCCGCCGGGGCTACACCCCCCGCTCCATCCGCAACTTCTGCGAGCGGGTGGGGGTGACCAAGTCGGACAACACCATCGAGTACGCCTTCCTGGAGTACTGCCTGCGGGAGGATCTCAACGAGACCGCCCGGCGGGTGATGGCGGTGCTGCGCCCCGTCAAGCTTACCATCGTCAACTATCCCGATGGCCAGAGCGAGACCTTCGAGGTGGAGAACAACCCCAACCGTCCGGAGGAGGGGGGGCGCTCCGTCACCTTCTCCAAGCACCTGTACGTGGAGGCGGAGGACTTCCTGCCCGAGCCGGCGCCCAAGTACAAGCGGCTGTACCCCAACGGCCCGGAGTGCCGGCTGAAGGGGGCTTATCTTATCAAGTGTGTGGGCTATGAGACGGACGAGCAGGGTAACGTCACCGAAATCCTGGCCGAGTATGACCCCGACTCCCGGGGAGGTAACCCCGCCGACGGCCGAAAGGTGAAGGGGGCCACCATCCACTGGGTGGACGCCGCCACCGCCCTGGACGCGGAGGTGCGGCTGTACGACAATCTGTTCTCCGACCCCGATCCCGACGGAGGGGACAAGAATTTCCTGGACTGCCTCAACCCCAGCTCCCTGGAGGTGCTCACCGGGGCCAAGGTAGAGGCCGGCCTGGCCGCCGCCCAGCCCTCTGACCGTTACCAGTTCCTGCGCCAGGGCTACTTCTGTGCCGACAGCAGGGATTCCAAGCCCGGCCATCTGGTGTTCAACCGCTCGGTGAGTCTGAAGGACAGCTACAAGCCCCAGTAACGCAACCGTGCCCGCCGGGCAGTCCGGCGGGCACGGTTTTCCCCTTTCTACACCACTTATTCATCTTTTTCTTGGTCCTTTCTTAATGTTTTCCTGCTATCCTTGCACTATCTCCAAAGAGAAAGGAAGATCCTGTCCATGACCAGCTATCTGGAAGCCCTGCGGCAGGCGGCCATTTTGTTCCCCATCATCGCCGTGGCATTTACCATTCCCTATATCGCCTTCAACTACCACAAATACGGCTCCATTCTCAGCCTGCGGGCTGTCATCGTGTATACCTTCATTTTGTACCTGCTGTGCGTGTACTGTCTGGTCATTCTCCCACTCCCCTCGCCAGAGGCGGCCGCCCAGCTCCACGGACACAAGGCACAACTGGTACCCTTTGCCTTTGTGGGGGATATCCTGCGCAACTGCGACTTTCAGTGGTCCCGGCCGGAGACTTGGCTGTCGGTGCTGGGCACCAGCGCCTTTCTCACCACCGCCTTCAACCTGCTGATGACCATGCCCTTCGGCGTGTACCTGCGCTACTACTTCCAGTGCCGCTGGTTCAAGACCCTGGCGCTCTCCTTCCTGCTGTCCCTGTTTTTCGAGGTGACCCAGCTCACCGGGCTGTATTTTCTCTACCCTGGCAGTTACCGGCTGTTTGATGTGGACGACCTCATGGTGAATACCCTGGGCGGCATGATCGGCTACCTGCTGGGCGGGCTGGCCGCCCGGTTTCTCCCCTCCCGAAACGAGATTGACCGCGCCAGCTTTGTCCGGGGCCATCAGGTTTCCTTCCTGCGCCGGCTGGTAGCCCTGGTCTATGACGCGGTTGCCGCGGCGGTGCTGAGCGGAGTGCTGTTCCTGGCCCTGGCAGCTCTCTCCCTCCCCGTCCACATCGCCTCCGCGGGTCTGCTGGCCATGGTGTACTTCATGTTCGTCCCCGTGCTGTCCCGGGGGCAGACCATGGGACACCGGCTGACCCGGCTGCGGGTGGTGACGGCGGAGGGGGAGCGTTCCCGGTGGTATCAGTACATCCTCCGGTACGGCAGCCTGTTCGCCGTCCTGTACTGGCTGCCCTGGCTGCTGAACCTGGCTATTATCTTTCTCCGGGATCAGGGCATCCTCAATGACCTGACCGCCCTGGTGGCTGGCGGCGCGCTGGTGGGGGGCTACCTGTTCTGCCTGCTGTTCGAGGCCGTCCGCATGGCCGTCCACAAGCCCCTGTTCTACGAGCGGCTGTCCCGCACCCGAGTGGTGAGCACCATCCCCCCAGAGGACCCCGACGAGCCCTAATTTCAAAGCCTTTTACTGTCTCAGGCCCTGGCCAATTCCATCTCCCTGTGGTATACTCTTCCTGCGGAGCAAAAAACACAGTCCCCGTTGGTAGTCGTGGGTGCGGGAGTCCGCCTTCCCGTCAGTAACCTGCCTCCTTGGTTGTCCATGCTCCGCGCAGTGACAATTTTAAGGAGGAACTGAATATGAGCGTTTGTAAGGCAAGGCTGACCGTCTATTTTGAGGAGCCCTTCTGGGTGGGGCTGTATGAGCGGGAGGAGCCGGAGGGCTATCGGGCGTGTAAGATCACCTTCGGGGCCGAGCCCCGGGATCAGGAGATACTGGCCTTTCTCCTGGCCCGATGGCGGGCTCTGGAGTTCAGCCCCGCCCTGCCCGCCGTTGGTGGACAGGACCGGCGCCTCAGCCCCAAGCGGGCGCAGCGCCAGGCCCGCCAGGCCACCCGCCCCGCCGGGACGGGCACACGGGCCCAGCAGGCCATCCAACTCCAGCGGGAGCAGCAAAAGGCCCAGCGGAAGAAGGTCACCCGTGAGCAGCGCCAGGCGGAGCAGGCGCGTCGGTTTGACCTGCGGCAGCAGAAACGCCGGGAAAAGCGCAGGGGCCATTAACGGCCCCTGCGCTCATTATTTTGTGAGCTTGAATGTGAGAGAGAAGGTCCGCTCACTCCACAGTGAGTACAATCTTGCCGGTGTAGCAGCCAGCCTTCAGTTCCACGGCCGCGCCGTCCACGGTGACGGACAGCTTCCTGCCCGCGGGGGCGGCCACCTTGGCCCCTTCAGCCAGAGTAAGGGCGGTGATGTAGCTCCTGCCGGTGACGGTCCAGACGGAGTCCTTGTCCAGACTCACGCACACGCCGTTGTTAATCGTGGGGGCGGCGGACTGGGTGATGTTGCCCAGCTCCATGCGGTTGTCCTCCTGGATGAGGGTCAGTCCGTCCCGGTACTTCTGGTCGGCGGAGGAGATGACGCCCTCAATCTTGGTGTTCACCAAGTTCAGGCCCAGGTTCTTGGGCCCCCGGAGGTCGTCTCCGTTGTGGCGGGCGGCGGGGCCCATGGGGGGGGGCGCGTCCTCGCCATCCTTGGGCAGCTCGAACATGGCCATGATGCCCACGGTGGTGTCGTGGAACACCCCCATGCCGCCCTTGGCGTTGCGCTGATAGGCCCGGATGTTGGTGGTGGAGTTGTAGAAGTTGCCCTTCAAGTCGCAGTTGGAGATGTTCATGACGATGTCCTCAGTGAGAGAGGCGTGGAATAGGTCCCGGCCGGGCAGGGCTGTGTCCACTTCCCCCACGGGGATCTTGTGCTCGACCACGTTCATGCCCGACTCGTCGGGGTCCATGAGCTGGACGATGGTGCCGTTGCCCGGCTCCATGGTGGTGTTGTCGATGTCAATGATGGTAGCGGACGCCTTGATGCAAAGGGTGGACTTGCCCGTCTTAAAGGAGGAGTTCCGGATGGTGAACACGCTGTTGTCGTCGTCGATCACCATGGCGCCGAAGCGGCGGCCCTTGATGCGGCTGTTCAGGATGGACGCCTTGCCCAAGCCCTCCATGCCCATGAGCAGCATGGGATAGCCGTACACGTCCACGTCGCAGTTGTCGAAGACGATCTCGTTCTCGCCGATGCAGAAGGCGCCGTAGCCGTGGGCCCGGGGGCCGGACAGCTCCAGCCGGGAGTTCTTGACCACCATCTTCAGGCTCTCGTCGGAGCCGTCGATGGACAAAATGCCCCAGCCGTTGGTCTTCAAATCGCAGTTGTCGTACACCACGTTGGCTGCGTCGGTGAGCTGGGCCAGCCGGTTGGTGCCGCAGAAGCCCACCTGCCAGCTGAAGCTGCCTGGCCAGTCGGAGTCGGGGGACAGGCTGGTCATCTTCGTATTCTTCACCAGCACGTCGCTGTGCCCGCCCACATGCATGGCGCAGCGGGTGACGCCGGACATGGTGAAGTCGCAGTCCTCCACGGTGACCTTGGCATCGTCCACCACGGTGACGGCACAGCCCACGCCCAGAAAGTCGTTGTCGCCAAAGCCCTCCAAATCGGCCTTCACACCCTTGACGGTATACTCGCCGCCGCCAGACACAATAATGCCGTTAAAGCCTTCCTCGGTACTGGCCATATAGACCCCCTCGGTCTTGCCGTCGGCCACTTCTCCCCCCTGCAGGATGGCGGGGACGGTGTGGGTCACCTTGCCGTCGGCCACCACCACGGCGGCGTTCATCTCCCGGCCGATCTGGTTCATCCGCATCAGGCCGCCCGGCTCCATATGATAGGCGTCGGTGACGGAGAGCACCACATCTCCTTTATAGGTGCCGGGCTTGATCTGCCGGCCCACTCCGTTGACGGTGAGGGTCAGGAACTTTCCCTCCGGGGCCTTGAGCACCGCACGGGGACACAGCTCCAATTCGCTGACGGCGATGGTGTCCTCCACCAGCCAGGTGGACTGGTATGCCACCAGTTTTTCGCCGGTCTTTTTCAGCACTTTGGTGTCGTACATGGACATAGCCTCCTTATGATGATACATCTATTTTACACACTCCCCTGTCCGGTGTAAAACAACGATTTCACCTAAAGCAACAACGTTCCGTTGGCCCTGCCGGGCCAGCGGAACGCTGTTGTTCCAAGAAATTCTGTATCATTTTATATCGGGTGCCTATCTTTTCACCCGTTCCGCCACGAACCGGATAAAACGGCGCAGGGCCGGCTTTTGCCCATCCTTCCGCCAAGCCATCACCAGCGTGGCCGGCTTATCCGTCGGATAGGTCCGGAAGCTGCCGCTGTCCAGCAGCCGGCAGTATTCTGTCATAAATGTGACCCCCTGACCCATCTCCACCGCCGAGCAGGAGGACAAAATGCCGTTGGTCTCCACCAGCCGGTCCGCTGGGATGCCCAGGGCTTCCAGCCGGTCCTCCTTGCCCCGGCCTCCTCCCTGCTGCTCCGGGGTGTAGAACACCGGCTCGTCCCGAAAGTCCAGATAGCTCTTCGCCGTGGCGGTCAGCGGGTGGTCCGCCGCCACCACCAACACCTCCTGGAGCTGCTCCACCACCAAATAGTCCAGGCGGTCGCGTCCCTCCAGGCTCTCGAGGAAGGTAAACGCCACGTCCACGCCCCCCTCCTCCAGCCGCTCTGCCGTGGCCCAGTCGGAACCGCTCTTGTACACCATGCGCACCTCCGGCTCCACGGCCAAGAAGTCCCGGTAGATGGGCTTGAAGATGCGGGATACGTCCAGCAGGTCCAAGTGGCTGATGACCAGGCGGTTATCCTTCTGACTGCCCATCCGGTCCGCCCGTTCCCGGGCCGCCTCCAGCAGCTCCTCGATTTGAGAAAACGCCTCAAAATAAACCTCGCCCTGCCCAGTGAGAGTCATGCCGCCCCGCTCCCTCCGGAACAGGGCGGTTCCCAAGTCTTCCTCCAGCCGGGCCAGGTGCTTGCTCACCCCCTGCTGGCTCATGTACAGCTGTCTGGCCGCCTCGGTGACGTTCCGGGTCCGGGCCAGGGTCAGAAAAGAGCGCACCAGCGCCTCGTTGAGCACGGCGTCCACCACCTTCCCCACGTTCTGCACGGCAACATCCCACTCGGTCGCGGAGACATGAGACAGGCTATAGCCGTTTTGTTTCTAACAGATTATTATATCGGGTCCGGCGGCTCCTGTCAATTTGCCTTCTGGCCCCGTACCAACTCCACCCGGCACAGTTCTATAAACTCTCCCACCGCCGGCTTATCCTCCTCCCGCCGCCAGTAGCAGGACAGGTAGCTGGCCGGCCCCAAGGGATAGGTGCGCACCAATGGGTTTGCGCACAGGGTGTCCAGGTCCAAGCTCAGGCAGCACCCCGTCCCCAGTTCTACTGCCGTCTGCCGGGACTGAATATTGGGCACCAACTCGATGTTTGGATGTTCAATCCCTACCTTCTCCAACACCTCCGCCACAGTCCGGCGCATTTGGTTGGTGGTCTCTGGGGCATCCTCCTGTTCATAGAAAAAGGTCTGTCCAGAAAAAGCAGACAAATCCTCCCCCAGCCAGGCGGGATTGCTTCGGGCTGCAGCCAGCACCAGCCGGCACCGGGCCACCCGGATATGGTCCGCCTCACCGCTCATCGATAGGCCGCTGTCCTCCAGCGAAAACACCACATCCAGCGTCCCCGCCTCAAACCGCCGGGTCAGCGCGTCTACGTCGTGCCACTCCATACGGATCATGCAGTCCGGATGGTCCTTTGAAAAGCGCTGTACTGCCTGAGAGAAACATTCTGGCGGCCGGATCCCCAGGGGAAAACCAACCCGCAGGTCCCGCTCTTGACTCCGGGCCAGCTGCTCCGCTTCCAAACACACCTGGGCGTACCGTCCCGCCTCATCCCTGAAATAGCTGTAAAACAGCTCCCCTACCGCCGTCAGGGCAACAGACCGGGTGGAACGGGCGAACAGAAGGTAGCCCAGTTCCTCTTCCAGCTTGGCAATTTGCTTGCTCAATGCCTGGTGAGACAGGTACAGCCGCCGGGCCGCCTCCGTATAGCTCAGGGTCTCCGCCAAAGTCAAAAAACTTTCCACCAGCCGTTGGGTCAGCATCAGGCAATCTCTCCTTTTTCAGCCGTCTACTAGATAACTGACTCCAGTCTAACAGCGCCGCAGAATATTTGCAATAAAAAAATTTTAAATTTTGCAATTTTCAGTTGCAAATAGCAGAAAAAGAGTTGCTTCCCTTTTGCTCCAGCCCGCGCTACAATGTCACTATGAAGCTTTGCTTTGGAACAAAGGAGGAATTTGACCATGAATCCCTACTATCCCCACCTCTTCGAGCCCCTGACCATCAAGGGCGTCACCTTCCGCAACCGGCTGTTCGTGGCCCCCCACATGATGAGCCACATGGACTTCAACGGCCGGCCGGACGAATCCATGATCGACTTCTACGCGGAGAAAGCCCGGGGCGGCTTTGCCGTGGTCACCTTGGGAGACACCCCGGTGGACCGGGAGCACGCCGCCACCAACCCCCGCTCCTTTGCCGTCACGCCGGAGAACCAGCCCAAGCTGGCTGAGATCGCCCGGGCCATCCACGCCGGCGGCGCCCTGGCCAGCCAGGAGCTGAACCATGGCGGCAACGTGGCCTTTGCCGGGGCCAACCGGGACGCGGAGCAGGAGGGCTGGGAGGCCTGGGGCCCGGTGGAAGTCCATAAGGTGGAATCCGGTGTGCTCCACGGCGAGCCCTATGAGGAGCGCATCGACATCCACGGCATGACCGAGGCGGACATGAACGTGGTGGCCGACCACTTCGCCGACTGCGCCGAGATCCTCAAAAACGCCGGCTATGACATGGTGCTGATCCACGGCGGCCATGGCTGGCTGCTAGACCAGTTCCTCTCCCCCCTATACAACACCCGCACCGACGAATACGGCGGATCGCTGGAGAACCGGGCCAAGTTCCCCCTGATGGTGGTGGACCGGATCCGCCAGCGCTGCGGGGAGCGCTTTCTCATCGAGTACCGCATGTCCGGCTGCGAGGAGATCGAGGGCGGCCTGTCCCAGGCCGACGGCATCGCCTTCGCCAAGCTGCTGGACGGCAAGGTGGACCTGATCCACGTCTCCGCCGGGCTGGACACCGAGGAGGCCCAGGCGGTACACACCCACCCCACCATGTTCCTGCCCCACGGGGTGAACGTCCACTACGCCGCCGCCATCAAGGCCGCCGGGGTCAAGACCCCTGTGGTCACCCTGGGCGGCATCACCACCCCCGAGCTGGCCGAGCAGATCCTGGCTGAGGGCAAGGCGGACGTGATCGCCATGGCCCGGGCCTCCATCGCCGACCCCCACTTCCCCGACAAGGCCCGCCACGGCCATCCGGAGGACATCGTGCCCTGCCTGCGGTGCCTGGACTGCCTCACCGGGCTGCACGCCGGCAACCAGCTGTCCTGCGCCGACAACTGCCGCTCCGCCCAGGAGGCCCGGTTCGACCGCATGTCCGCCCCCGCCAAGGGCAGGCGAAAGGTGCTGGTGGTAGGAGGCGGCCCCGGCGGCATGATGGCCGCAGCCACCGCCGCCAAACGGGGCCACGACGTCACCCTGGCTGAGCAGAGCGGCAAGCTGGGCGGTCTATTGAAGTTCACCGACTATGACGAGTTGAAGATCGACCTGATGCGGCTGAAGGACTACCTCATCACCCAGGTGGACAAGAGCGGGGCCAAGGTGCTGCTGGACACCACCGTCACCCCGGACTTCATCAAAGACGGCGGCTATGACGCGGTGATCCTGGCGGTGGGCTCCTCCCCCGCCCGGCCCCCCATCCCCGGCCTGGACGACCCCAGCGTGGAGCACGCCACCACCGTCTACACCAAGCTGGACCAGGTGGGCAAGCGGGTGGCTGTGCTGGGCGGCGGCCTGGTGGGGTGTGAGACCGGCCTGTTCCTGGCGGAGCGGGGTCACCAGGTCACCATCATCGAGATGCAGTCCGAGATTGCCCCCGAGGCCAACTGGATGCATAAGGAGGGCATGATGCAGGCCTTCGCCAAGGCCCCTATCACCGCCCGCACCGGCCTGCGGGTGTCCCGGCTGGAGCCGGGCAAAGGGGTGTACGCCGTCAACGGCGAGGGCGCCGAGGAATTCATCCCTGCGGACACCATCGTGTACGCCATGGGCATGCGCCCCAACACCCAGACCGTGGAAGCACTGCGGGACGCCTGCCTGGACACCGTGTGCGTGGGCGACTGCGTCCGGGCCCGGAAGGCCCGTCAGGCCATGGAGGAGGGCTACTGGGCGGCGGTCAATCTGGCCTGATCCGCCCTCTCCGCTGCCTTTGACAACAGCGGGAAGTTGGATTATCATAGCGGCAAAAATGGGGTGTATACTTCTCTTAGGAGGTGTCCGCCATGTTCCGTCTCCCTCCCATCCGCCTGTGGCGGAATTGCTCTCTGGCCCTGTTCGGGTTGGGGGCGTGCGCCGCTCTGACGGGGACGGTGCTGATCCGGGGCAAGCTGGCTATCCACTTTGACGGGGCCGGCATCCCCAACGGTTTTGCTGAGAAATGGGTACTGTGGGGCTTACTTGCCATGGCCTTCTTCTCCCTGTTCACCTCCGCCGGCTTCTCCAAAAAGCCCGCCCTGGGGCAGTTCTCCCTTTCGCCGGAGACGGGCTGCGCCCTGTCCGCCTGGCTGGTGGCCGCCTTCTCCCTGGCAGACGTGCTGCTGGTGGCCTTCCACCTGTTTCCCTATGCCGCTGTCCAGGCGGCGGGCTTCGCCCTTATCGTGGGGGCCCTCCCCCTATTCCTACTGGCCGCGTTCCTCCGAAACCGGAGGCACGGACAATCTGACTGACATCTGCATTCCCGGACAAAAAGGAACCGGCAGGCCATATGGCCTGCCGGCTCCTTTGCTTTCCACGCGAAATACTGAGATTCAGTCCTGTCCATTCTTCCCGGCCAGCGGGGTGAGGGACACCCCCCGCACGTCGCACCACACCCGGATGGCGTTGAGGATCAGCTCCACACTGCCGTCGATGCCCAGCTTGCCGCTGTCCACCGCCAAGTTATAGTACCGCCCGTCCCCCCAGCTCCGGCCGGTACACTGCTTATAGACCCAGCTCCGGCCCCGGTCAGTGGCCTCCAGGTCCCGCCTGGCCTGCTCCGGGGAGGTGTGGAACTGGTCCTGGATGCGTTGGACGCGCTGCTCCGGGGCGGCGTGGACAAAGACGCGGAAGCTGTTGGGATCGTCGTACAGGATGTAGTCGGCGCACCGGCCCACGATGACGAAGGACTCGTCGCTGGCCGCCAGCCGCCGGAGGATGGCCGTCCGTGCGGCAAACAGCTGCTCCAGAGGGGCCAGGCCGTGGTTACTCATGGCGTAGCCAGAGGTCATGAAGTCGTAGATCACCTCGTGGGTCAGGTGCTTCTCCTGCCCCCGGACGAAGCTTTCAGGCAAACCGCTCTCCTGGGCCTCCATAGGGATGAGCTGCTGGTCGTAGAAGGTGACCCCCAGCTCCTGGGCCAGCTTCTGGGCGATCTCGTGCCCGCCGGAGCCGAATTCCCGGCCCAAGGTGACCATGATCTTGGGCTTGCCGCTGCGATCCAGAGCCACCGGCTGGGCGGCGTTGGCCGCCCGCTCCACCTTGGTCTCCCGCTCCACAAAGCGCAGCAGCGGCGCCTGGCACACCCGCATCATCCGCTTCATCACAAACCCCACCAGCAGCGCGGAGAGCACCGTACCCTCCCGCACGCCCACCAGGCCGTGGAAATAGGCCAGAGACACGATGGCGGACACCACCACCATAGTGCAGTCGAAGATCATCTTGCAGTTGGCCACCGAAAGCCCGGTTTTCTTGGAGATGGCCAGGCTCATCCCCTCCCCAGGGGTAGGCAGGATGTTGGGGGCCAGATAGAGCATCACCCCTAAGGCCACCAGGGGGATGGAAATGAGCAGGAACACCAGCCGCATGGGGTAGCCTTCCGGCGCGGGCAGAAAGGCCATCACCGAGGTGGCCACAGACACCAGCCCTCCGAACAGGAAGGAGGCCACGATCTGAAGGAGCATCACAGGCTTGAACTGCCGCCGCAGGATCAAAATCTCCGCCAGAATGTAAAGGCAGTAGACCGCCGTGGTGCAAATGCCCAGGTCGATCCCCCCGCCAGGCAGGGTCAGGGTGATCTGGTAGACCACATTGGCCAAACAGGTAACGGGACTGACGCCCAGGGCGGATTTCACAGAGAACACCACGCCCAGGGCCATGCAGAACAGGCCCGCCAGGTAGACCAGCAGCCGCTTGGCCCACCGCAGGACAAATTCCTGGTTCATCAAGATTCCCTCTTTCCTCATACTGGTCCGCTGTGCGGACGGATCGCCGAAATACAGCCTCCTACAACCTAGGCAGCCGTCGGCTTTTTTATTGTAGCCCCATTTCCCTTGGTGTGCAACCGTCGATTTCCACAGTGGTCACAACCGCCTCCGGCTGTGATCTGTGGATAATCCGGTTGTAGCCATTGTCTTTTTCGCTGTTCTCTGCTATAATTATTGTGACTGTTCACTGACCTTCAAGCAAGGAGGCGCCCCACATGATCAACGAGACCGCCGTCCGGTGCTTTCTCACCCTTTGCGACACCCTGAGCTTCACCGAGACTGCCAAACGTATGTATATGACCCAGCAGAGCGTGTCCAAATACATCGCCAAGCTGGAGGAGGACCTGGGCTACCGGCTGTTTATCCGCACCCACCACTATGTGGCCCTTACCCGGGCCGGAGAGATCTTCCGGCGCACCTTCGCCCTGTCCGCCTCCGCCTTTACCGCCGCCATGGAGGAGGCCAGACGGTACTACGACGAGTTGCCCAACGCTCTGCACATCGGCTATCTGGAGGGACTGGAGATCTCCAGCCGCATCGGGGACGCCCTGCGCCGGCTCAAGGCAGACCGGCCGGAGCTTCAGTTTTCCGGGGAGAAGCGCAGCCAGGCGGAACTGAATGACATGTTGCGCACCGGCCAGATGGACCTCATCATCACCTACAAGGAATTTGCCCCTCAGATCCCCGGCATCCGCCGGGCCAAAGTGCTGGACACGCCGCTGGTGCTGCTGGTATCTCCAGACAACCCCCTGGCCACCGACAGTGCCACCTATCTGGACTTCGCCCGCTCTCCTTTCATCAAGGCCGCCGCTCCGGGGGAGCCATTGAGCCAAAGCAAGCAGCGGGCGCTGAAGCAGTGCCAGGGTCTGGGCTTTTCTCCGTCGGATATTCTGATTCAGCCCAATCTGGAGTCGGCCTATATGGCTGCCGAGCTGGGCCAGGGGGTGTTCGTGTCCACCATGCTCAGCCGGGTGTCCCGGCAGTCCAATCTGAAGATCTACCCCATCGGCCAGACGGAGGAGCTGCTGTGTCTGTGGCAGGAAGACCAGGAAAACCCCGCAGTAGGCGATTTTGTGGCCCACCTGGCCGCCCAGTGACAGACCAGGCGGCAGATTTTTGACAAACTGCAAAAATGGACGGCAAAGCCGTCCATTTTCTTTTGTAGTTTCCTCCTATTTTTCATTGTACCCGCTATACAAAGTTAGCCAGCTATGTTATACTGGTCTGGAATGATACCAAGGTTTTGCCTCCGCCGTCTGGGGGCAAGTTTTTTTGCGTCATCGGTCATATATGAGAGAAAGGAAGATCTACATGTCAAAATCCGGTAAGTCCAAGATGCTGGCCGCCGTCATCGGCTGTCTGGTGGTCCAGCTGTGCGTGGGCATCCTGTACGTCTGGAGCGTGTTCAAGCAGCCGGCCATCGACTTCTTCGGCTGGGAGGCCGGCTCGGTCAACCTAGTAGCCTCCTTCATGCTGTTCTGCTTCTGCTTCGGCAACTTAATCGGCGGCATCATCCAGGATCGCATCGGTCCCAAGCCGGTGTGCATCATGGGCATCTGCCTGTTCGGCGGCGGCATCCTCATCTCCTCCTTTCTGCCCGCCTCCTCCCCCATCGTGCTGTTCTACCTGACCTACTGCCTCATCGCCGGCATGGGCTCCGGCTTTGCCTATGGCTCCGTGCTGTCCTGCATGCAGAAGTGGTTCCCCCACAAGCGCGGCTTTGCCTCCGGCCTGGGAGCCTCCGCTTTCGGATTGTCCACCGTGGTGTTCTCCCCGGTGATCAGCGCCCTTCTGGGATCCATGTCCCTGTCCCGCACCCTGATGGTGCTGTCCATTCTCTTCCTGGTGGTGGGCGTCATCGCCTGTCTGTTCATCTCTCTGCCGGACCAGAGCTATCTGGCCGGCCTGCACCTGCCCGCCGCCGCTTCCCCCGCCGCCGGGGCGGACAACTCCAAAACTCTGGCCCAGGCCGCCCGCACCCTGCCCTTCTGGCTGCTGTTTCTGGGCTGCTTCCTGTTCAACGGCACCTGGAATATGCTCACCCCCCTCATCAACGGTCTAGGCATCGAGCGGGGCCTGTCCTCCAGCATGGCGGTGCTGTGCGTGTCCCTCACCGGCCTGACCAATGCCGCCGGCCGGCTGATCATGGCCTCTTTGTCTGACAAGATCGGCCGTATCAACACCCTTCATGTGTTGTGCGTCATGACCATTGTGTGCGGACTGCTGCTGATCTTCGTGCCCGGGTACGCCTACTTTATCGTGGTGCTGGTCACCGCCTTTGCCTATGGCGGCCCCGCTGCGGTCAATCCCGCCACCTCCACCGATTTCTTTGGCCCCAAGTATTCCGGCACCAACTACGGCGTCATCATGCTGGCCCTGGGCCTGTCCTCGGTGGTGTTCAACGCCATCTCCAATGCCTTGTACAGCGCCACCGGCGCCTATACCATGACTTTCATCATGGGCGCGGTCACTGCGGCGGTGTCCATCGTGATCTACATGGTGATCGACAAGCTGAACAAAAAGCAGAAGGCCGCGGCGTAAAGCCCGCCCCCCGCTCAAGACAAAAGGGCCCCGGACTGGAAATCCAGTCCGGGGCCCTTTCGTCCTTTTATTTGTCATCCGCCTCAAATTCCAAGTGCTCCATGGCATAGCTCAGCGCCATGCACATCAATTCATTTCTAGAGTAACCACTTTTTTTCGCCAGCTCATCGAACTGCTCCTGTAATTCCTTTTCCATTCGGATGGTGGTCACTGCCATGTCCGCTTCTTTTCTTCCTGCTTTCTTCTGTTTGCGCACCACGAAGCCGTCTGCCATACAAATCACTCCCCGTAGCATTTGTAGTAGTTGTTGTATTCAATATTGTAACATCTCGAACTTGACATTTATATATCCACATTATAGAATATATTTTGAATATATTTATATTCTCATTTTGATCGTGAAGGGAGTAGATCATATGGATTCCATCCTACAGCAAATCTACGCCGGAGGTCTGGCCCCCATCTGTGACGCCATGCCCCGCGTCCGGGAATACCAGGAGGCCCTCCAGGCCCACTTCCGGCGCTACGACGCCCTCCGGGAAAAGCTCACCCGGCTGGACCCGGCGCTGCAGCGGGAGTTCGACCGCTTCGCAGACGAGCAGCTGGACCTGCGCCCCATGGACCTGGAGGAACAGTTCCTGATGGGCTTCCGCCTGGGTGCCCGTCTGATGATAGAGGTGTTGGACCAGCCGGAGACGTGAGCTTCTCTGTCCCCCTCCTTGCCAGTTCCCCCTCAGGTATGGTACAATCTCCCCATCCAACACACCAGAAAGGCGGTATCATTATGTCTCAGCTCCGTGCCCGGGACCTGGGCCTGGCCGTGGGCCAGCTCCCCACCGGCCAGCGCAACAAGATCACCGATGTGCCCGGGGTGTCCGTGGGCCACGTCACCATCGACACCTGCCGATACAAAACCGGACTGACCGCCATCCTCCCCTGCCCGGAAAATCCCTTCTATCACAGGCTGCCCGCCGCCTCCGTCGTGCTCAACGGCTTCGGTAAGAGCCAAGGACTGGTTCAGGTGGATGAGCTGGGCCAGCTGGAATCCCCCATTTTTCTCACCAATACTCTGAATGTAGGCAAGGTACACGATGGAGCGGTGTCCTGGCTGCTGGAGCAGTGCGGGAGGGAGGGCGCCCCCGCCCGCTCGGTCAACCCCGTGGTGTGCGAGTGCAACGACGGCACCCTGTCCGATATCGGGGGCCGCCCGGTGGAGGCCGGCCATGTGCCCCAAGCCATTGCCGCCGCAGCCGAGGACTTTGCCGAAGGGGACGTGGGCGCGGGCAAGGGTATGATCTGCCACGACCTCAAGGGCGGGATCGGTTCTGCCTCCCGCCTGCTGGAACTGGGCGACCGGACCTTCACTCTGGGTGTGCTGGCCCTGACCAACCATGGCAGCCTGTCCGATCTGACGGTCTGCGGTCGGCACATCGGCCCGGCCCTGGCTGAACAGCTCCACGCAGAGCACACCCCTGACGTGGGTTCCTGCATCCTGGTCATGGCCACCGACCTGCCCCTGGACAGCCGCCAACTGGGCCGGGTGCTCCGCCGGGGGGGCGTGGGGCTGGCCCGGATGGGATCCTTCACCGGCCACGGCTCCGGGGAGGTATTCGTGGGCTTCTCCACCGCCAACCCTTATGACCCCCGGGACAAAGCCTCTGTGCGTCCCGGAACGCTGTTTCGGGAGGACAATATGGATCTGCCCTTCCGGGCCATGGCCGAGTGCACAGAGGAGGCTGTGCTCAATTCCATGGTGTGCGCCCACACCGTCACCGGCTGGGACGGTGTGGTGGTGCCCTCCCTCACCAGCCTATGGACTCCCTGACTTTTTTCAACCTTTTCACAAAATACTTCTGTCCGTGTCCAGTCCTTCCTTTTGCCGGCTGTTCCTTGTCCCTGCCGTCTTTTCCTGGTGTACTATCGTCTTTTTTGACAATACAAATGAAAAGTTTTTGTCAATCATAGCTGTTCCGCTGATTTTCCATTTATCCCCGCTCTTTCGTTTGCAAAAGCGTTTTTTGTCCGGTATAATAGGGGTATCAAACTATAAAAACTGATGAAATTGGAGGGAGCACCGTGCCTGAACAGTTTTCCAAAGTTTTGGCCGCTAACCGCGGCGAAATCGCCATTCGCATCTTCCGGGCCTGTTATGACCTGGGACTGCACACCGTGGCGATGTACTCCAACGAGGATATCAACGGCCTGTTCCGCATCAAGGCGGATGAAGCCTACCTGATCGGCGAAAATCAGTCTCCTTTGGGGGCCTATCTGGACATTCCGGGCATTATCGACCTGGCGAAACGCCGGGGGGTGGACGCTATCCACCCCGGCTACGGCTTTTTGAGCGAGAACGCCGACTTTGCCCGGGCCTGTGAGCAGAATGGCATCAAGTTCATCGGCCCTCCCTCCCACATCCTGGCCCAGATGGGGGACAAGCTGGCCGCCAAGGCCACGGCCATCGCCTGCGGCGTGCCCATCATCCCCGGCTCTACCGAGCCTTTGAAGGACGCGGACGAGGCGGTGGAGAAGGCGGTGAGCTATGGCTTCCCCATCATCCTGAAGGCGGCCGCCGGCGGCGGCGGCCGGGGCATGCGCCGCTGCGACAATGAGGAGGATGTCCGCCGGGAGTTCCAACTGGTGAAGAACGAGGCCAGAAAGGCTTTCGGCAACGAGGACATCTTCATCGAGAAGTTCCTGGTGGAGCCAAAGCACATCGAGGTGCAGATCCTGGCCGACGAGCATGGCAACGTGATGCATCTGGGAGAGCGGGACTGCTCCCTCCAGCGCCGTTATCAGAAGGTGGTGGAGTTCGCCCCCGCCTGGTCCGTACCCAAGGATACCATCGAGGCCCTGCGGGCAGACGCGGTGAAGATCGCCAAGTATGTGGGCTACATCAACGCGGGCACCGTGGAGTTCCTGGTGGACAAAAATTCCGGCCAGCACTATTTCATCGAGATGAATCCCCGTATCCAGGTAGAGCACACGGTCACCGAGATGGTCACCGGAGTGGACCTGGTCCGGGCACAGATTCTCATTGCCGAGGGTTACCCCCTGTCCACGCCGGAGATCGGACTTGCCAGCCAGGACGACCTACACATGAACGGCTACGCCATCCAGTGCCGGGTGACCACCGAGGACCCGGCCAACAACTTCGCCCCTGACACCGGCAAGATCACCGCCTACCGCTCCGGCGGCGGCTATGGCGTCCGGCTGGACGGCGGCAACGCTGCGGCGGGCAGCGTCATTTCCCCCTATTACGACTCTCTGCTGGTAAAGGTCACCTCCTGGGACAACACCTTTGAGGGGGCCTGCCGCCGGGCCACCCGGGCCTTGAGTGAGGAGCACGTCCGGGGCGTTAAGACCAACATCCCCTTCGTCACCAACATTCTGGCCCACCCGGCCTTCCACGCCGGAGCGTGCCACACCAAATTCATCGACGACACCCCCGAGCTGTTCGAAATTGAGAACAGCCGTGACCGCGCCACCAAGGTGCTCAAGTACATCGCCCAGATCCAGGTGGACAACCCCGACACCGAGCGCCACCAGTACGACACTCCCCGCTTCCCCACCCCAAAAGGCGACAAGCCCCTGTGCGGCCTGAAGCAGCTGCTGGACACCAAAGGCCCCGAGGCGGTAAAGCAGTGGGTGCTGGACCAGAAAAAGCTGCTCATCACCGACACTACTATGCGCGACGCCCACCAGTCCCTGCTGTCCACCCGGATGCGTACCCGGGACCTGGTAAAAGGCGCCGACGGTGTGGCCGAAATCCTCAACGACTGCTTCTCCCTGGAGATGTGGGGAGGCGCCACCTTCGACACCGCCTACCGCTTCCTTCACGAGTCCCCCTGGGAGCGGCTGGACATGCTCCGGGAGAAGATCCCCAACATCCCCTTCCAGATGCTGCTGCGGGGGTCCAACATGGTGGGCTACGCCAACTTCCCCGACAACCTGGTGCGGGAGTTTGTCAAGGAGTCTGCCCGCTCGGGCATCGACGTGTTCCGGGTCTTTGACTCACTGAACTGGATCCCCGGCATGGAGATCGCCATGGACGAGGTCTTGAAGCAGAATAAGCTGCTGGAGGCCACCATCTGCTACACCGGCGACATTCTGGACCCCAAGCGGGACAAGTACACCCTGAAATACTATGTGGACATGGCCAAGGAGCTGGAAAAGCGCGGCGCCCACACCCTGTGCATCAAGGACATGTCCGGCCTCTTGAAGCCCTATGCCGCCAAGAAGCTGGTGTCCACCCTCAAGCAGGAGGTGGGTCTGCCCATCCACCTGCACACCCACGACACCACCGGCAACCAGGTGGCCGCCTATCTGATGGCGGCCGAGGCCGGCGTGGACATCGTGGACTGCGCCACCGCCTCCCTGTCTTCGCTCACCAGCCAGCCCTCCTTGTCCGCCGTGGTGGCTTCTCTCCAGGGGCAGGAGCGGGACACCGGCCTGGATCTGCAGGAGATCCAGAGGCTGGACAACTACTGGGCGGACGTGCGCCTGCGCTACGCCAGCTTCGACGAGGGCCTGCGCAGCCCCACCACCGACATCTACCGCTACGAGATCCCCGGCGGCCAGTACACCAACCTGTATCCCCAAGTGGTGTCCCTGGGCCTGGGCCCCCGGTTCGAGGAAGTCAAGGAAATGTACCGCACCGTCAACGAGATGCTGGGCGACATTGTAAAGGTCACCCCCTCCTCCAAGATGGTGGGCGACTTGGCCATCTTTATGGTGCAGAACGACCTGACCCCGGACAACATCGTGGAGCGGGGCAAGAGCCTCAGCTTCCCCGACAGTGTGGTCAGCTATTTTAAGGGCATGATGGGCCAGCCCGCCTGGGGCTTCCAGCCGGAGGGCCTCCAGGATGTGGTGCTCAAGGGCGAGCAGCCCATCACCTGCCGCCCCGGCGAGCTGCTGCCCCCCGTGGACTTCGGCCAGGTGCGCGCCGAGATGGAGAAGTTTATGGACAACGACCCCATCAACATGCGGGCCATGCTGGCCTACTGCCTGTTCCCCAAGGTGTATGAGGACTACCGCAAGCACCGCAAGGAGTACGGCTATATCACCCGCATGGGCAGCCACGTGTTCTTCAACGGCATGGCCCTGGGCGAGACCAACAAGATCAACATCGAGGACGGCAAGACCCTGGTGATCCGTTACCTGGGCCTGGGCGACCAGAACGAGGACGGCACCCGCACCGTCAACTTCGAGCTCAACGGCATGCGCCGGGAAGTGGCCGTGCCCGACAAGCGGGCCGAGGTCAAGGGCAAGGTTGTCGTGCTGGCCGACCCCGAGGACAAGAGCCAGGTGGGCTCCTCCATCCCCGGTATGGTGTCCAAGGTCAACGTCAAGCCTGGCGACGCCGTGGAGGAAAACCAGGTTCTGGCCGTTATTGAGGCCATGAAGATGGAAACCAGCGTGGTGGCCCGGATGGCGGGCATCGTGGACGAGGTGTTTATCAAGGAGGGCACCTCCGTCAAGGCCGGCGAGCTGCTCATGACCATCAAGGTAAAGGACTAACTCCCCGTGAACCGGCCTTGACCTATGGGGACCCTGCAAGATCGAAGATCTTGTGGGGAGAGGAGGCACAGCGGAATGGATGAGCTTTCGCCCACAGCGGAAGCGAAGGATATGGAGCTTGTGCCGACGACGGCGACCTGCTTATAACCATCAAGGTGAAGGACAAGTCTTCTTAACATTTATTTCTTAAAACAGAGTTAGTAGGCCATGGGACGGCTCCCATGGCCTACTAACTTTTCTTCCACAACATTTCGTTTCACCCCCACAACGTTTTGTTATATATCACTATAATATTTTTTTATTTCCTATTGATTTTTCTCCGAATTATACTATAATTGTAGCAGGATGCCGGTCATTTCCCCGGCAAACGAACCAACGAAAGGAGTTCTTGCGTATGAAGAAACAACTCAGGCGGCTTCTCTCCCTGACCATGGCCGTGGGCCTGGCTGGAGCGGTCGCCACATCCGCCAGCGCCGCGTCCGTGACCCTACAGCCCAGCGGCTACACCCTGGAGGTGGGCGAACACGCCCCTACTCAGAGCGCCAACGCCTATCACCGCGGCGGCAACACCGGTCTGTTCACCTTTGACGACTTCACCGATCTGGCTGCCTATCCCGAAGCGAAAGACGCCGTCAACTGGTGGCTGTCCTCCGGCGTCACCAACGGCGGTAAAACCTTTACCACCTTCGGGGCCGATGATCCCTTCTACCGCTATGATTTGGCTTTCTTCCTCTACCGCTACTACTCCATCGTCAATGATGACGGCATGTGGTTCTATGACGACGTGCCTATCAACCAGATGGGTTCCACCATCGGTATGAAGTTCAATGACGCCGTCACCAATGTGCGCTGGTCCGGCATCATGAACGGCGTGGGCGCCTTGTCCGCTGAGGAGTCCGCTACCGGCCAGGCCGGGGTCAACTGCTTTGACCCATACGGCTATGTCACCACCGAGACACTGCTGACCACGCTGTTCCGTCTGATTAACTACCAGGACGGCACCACCGCCAACCCGGAGTTCCCCACCTCTGAAACCATGCAGGTCAACGCCAACTTTGACTATACCCTGGAGGCCCTGTCCGCTGAGGAAGCCAACCAGGTTCTGGCTGGCGTGACGGTAAGCGAGTGGGCCAAACCCTATGTGGGTGCCATGGTCAAGGCCGGCCTGTACACCCCTGCTGAAGGTGACGACCTCACCGGAGATATGAAGAAAGTGGATGTTATCCAGGTGCTGTATGACATCTGCGCTGGCACCGGCGGCCGCCACCAGATGACCGAAACCCTGCTTCAAGAAACAGATGAGACAAAGGTCTTTGACAAGGACACTACCCTCACCGGCGAGAACTGGTTCATCGGTGGGGAGACAGAGCCTGCCTCCCTCAATGGCGTCATCGTCCGGGACGGCGCTAAGGTCACTCTGAACAACTCTGAAATCACCTATGGCAAGATCAGCGCCGCCAACCCCTATCCCTTGGCCTACCGCTGGGGCCACTGCGCCCACATCTTAGCCTACGGGGAGGACACCTATCTGACCATTCAGGATTCTACCCTGAACTATACGGATGAATCCTCCTTCGCTCACCAGTCCGTCATGGGGCTGGAGGTAGAGGCCGGCGCTACCGCCCACCTCATCAACTGCAAGACCGACAACAACACCTCCGGCCTGCTGTGCTACGACGGCACCCTGATCTATGAGGACTGTACGCTTCTGGCCTCTGACCGGGTGACCTCCTCTGACTTCTTCTCCGGCATCGTGGTCTATGACAACACCACCGTCAACCAGGGCACCGACACCGTGGCCGGCGGCTTTATGGATGAGGCCGCCACCACCTACGTGCTGGGTTCCGACTACTTCGGCGCTGGCACCGGCAACCAGACCGGCATCTCCACCTTCTACGGCTATGACAGCACCCTGGTCATGAGCCCCACCTCCTGCACCAACAACACCTCTATGCTGTCCGACGTCACCTCCATCACCCTGGAGGACTGCGACGTCACCTATACCGGCGCCATCGCCAATGTGGTCCGGGAGGGTAAGCTGGTCCTGAAGTACATCGACTGCGGTGAGATTCAACTGGGTGAACTGGGTGAAGACGAGTACGACATCTCCATCACTGGCACTGAATTTGGCTCCTTTGCCGCTGTCCGCCTGTATGTGGACGGCTCTACCTTCAACCGCCCGCTGAAGGTCTATGTGGCCAACGGCTGTGAGCTGGAGATCATCTACACAGGCGAGGCCCCCGCGGTGGATCAGGACACCTCCGCCACCAAGACCGTCCAGTGCTATGCCAACACCGAGATTCTCCCCGAGGTGGAAACTACTAACACCGGCGTCGTCACTCTGACCGCCGCGTAACCAGTTTTTCTGACCTATCCCCAAGGCAAATGCAAAGGCCCGCCGCAGATTTGCGGCGGGCCTTGCTCGTTCCTTTTGAACGGGGCATGGATTTATCTTTTCTCAAACAATCGCTTGGGCTGGCCACACATGGGGCACTTCCAGTCGTCGGGCAGCTCCTCAAAGGGCACGTCCCCGTCATACTGATAGCCGCAGAAGGGGCAGATCCACTTTCCCTCCGCCGCCTTTGGCTCCTCTGGCTGGTAGTGGGGGGCGGTAGGAGGCGTCTTTCCGTTTTTCACGTCGTGGTAGAGGGCGTAGGTCATGGGCGGCACCGTTCCGCCCCCGGTGCGCGCGCAGTCCACCACCCGGGCAAAGAACACCGTGTGGGTGGATCCCTCAAAGCTGCCCTCCACCTGGCACTCCAGCCAACCGCACAGATGCTCTTTGGGGACGGGCAGGCCGCCGCTGGTTCGCACAAATTCCACCCCGTCGAACTTGTCCACCTCCCGGCCAGAGCGAAAGCCGAAGCCGCCGATGGTGTCCAGGGGGGTGTCCTGGTCCAAGATGGCCACCGCCACCCGCCCAGTTCGCTTGATGACCTCATTGGTGAAGTTCTGGTGGTTGCAGCTGATGGCCATCACCGGAGGATCGCTGGTGATCTGGAACACCGTGTTCACCGTGCATCCGGTGGGCCGGTTCCCGTCCATCACCCCCAGGATGTAGAGGCCATAGCTCATGTCAAAAAACGCCTTTGTGTCCATGGTTGCCCTCCTTTATTCCAAACTAAGAAATGCCCTGCGGTGCGGGGCTTTTCTGCTGCCTGCCATATATTCTGGCCAAAATACAGATACAAATAAGGAAAACTGAAAATTCCGTTGACAGGCTCAGAACAATACCATATAGTAAAAATGAGAAAACAAGCAAAAATGATACAAAACGATGCATCAGGGCGCGCCGCTGGGTTGGTTTGTCAAGAGTTTCACAGAAGGGATGGGATCAGAATGAAACGCGTGGCATATACGGTGCTTTCCGTGCTGTTGGCAGTCAATTTGCTGGCGGCGCTGTTCTTTCTCTTAAACGGCGGCTGGCGGCAGGGATGGATGCCGCTTTTCATCCACCTCACCTGTGCCGGCTTTTCCCTGGTGTTGATTTACATTGTCTTTCTGCTCTCCGAGCTGCACTACAAAATGGATGATCTGATGAAACAAAAAACGAAGTGAATTTGGACAAAGAAAGGCCCTGCGTCGCAGGGCCTTTCTTTTTGCCTATCATGTATTCAGGTCAGAAGTATTTGCGCACGCCCTCATGGGCCAGGGAGGCGTCGGCGCTGATGGAGACGGTGAACTTCACGCCGTACTTCTCCGAGAAGGACTCCAGCCAATCCAGGAATACTTCCACCTCGGGGCTGCCGTCGGTGGGAACAATTTTATTCAGACTCTCGATGAACACGTGGGTAATGTCGTAGTTACTGGCGTACAGGCCGTACACAAAGCCCTTCAGGTAATCAAAGGTGGGCATATTAAAGTCAGAAGTGTCCACCAGACGGATTTTGTAGCTAATATCGTAAGTCAGCTTGGTGCCATGAGCAATGGCCACGACGTTGCCGTGCTCACTGTCCACCGCGGTATTGATAAGATCGATCATCTGTTTGGTCTTGCCGGTGCCCTTCAGGCCCATGATTACTTTGACCATCACAATCACTCCTTATACTTTTGAAGGGGGAGTCCCCTTTTTCTTATGGTATCATTTTTACCGTTTGATTTCAATATCTTTCATCGAACTTTATGGAATTTTCCTCCCATCCGGGTCAGCTCATGCGGGCTTCCAGCTCGGCCCGCCGTTCCTCGGTACCCGGCTTTCCCAGCAGGGCGAACATATTTTTCTTATAGTCCTCCACCCCCGGCTGGTCGAAGGGGTTGACCCCGATGAGCAGCCCGGAGATGGCGCAGGCGAACTCGAAGAAGTAGATGAGCCGGCCCACGCTGTCCTCATCCCGCTGGGGCAGGGTGACCGCCAAGTTGGGCACGCCTCCGTCCACGTGGGCCAAGGCGGTTCCCCTCCGGGCCTGGAGGGCCACGAAGTCCATGGTCCTGCCCGCCACATAGTTCAGCCCGTCCAAATCTTCCGGGTCCTCCGCCACCACCACGGCACTGCGGCTGTGTTCGAAGGACACCACCGTCTCCAGCAGGTCCCGCTCGCCGTCCTGGAGGTACTGGCCGATGGAGTGCAGATCGGCGGTGAGCTCCAGCCCCGCTGGGAACAGGCCCTTACCGTCCTTGCCCTCGCTCTCGGCGTAGAGCTGCTTCCACCACTCGCAGAAGAAGCGGAAGGATGGCTCCGGAAATGCCAGCACCTCGATCTTCTTCCCCGCTTGGTACAGGGCGGCTCGGGCCCGGGCGTAGCGCACGGCGGCGCTGTCCGGGTCGTTCAGGCACTCGTCCATCTGGGCGGCGGCCCCGTCCATGAGTGCCTGGATGTCGACCCCCGCCGCCGCCAGGGGCAACAGGCCCACGGCGGTGAGCACCGAGTATCGACCGCCCACCTCATCGGGCACCACGAAGCTCTCCCACCTCTCGGCATCCGCCTGGGTCTTGAGCACCCCCCGGGCCTTGTCAGTGGTAGCGTAGATGCGGCTCCTGGCCCCTTCCTTACCATATTTCTTCTCCAGCAGGGAGCGGAACATCCGGAAGGCCAGGGCGGGCTCCAGGGTGGTGCCCGACTTGGAGATGACGTTGATGGACCAGTCCTTATCCCCGATGAGCTGAATGGTCTCGGCAATAGCGTCGCCGGACAGGCCGTTGCCGATAAAGTACACATCCGGCGTGTCCTTTGGCAACAGGTTATAATTGGGGCTTTTCAGCAGCTCCAGTACCGCGCGGGCCCCCAGATAGGATCCGCCGATGCCAATGACCACCAGGGCCTGGCTGTCACCCTGAATGCGTCGGGCGGCGGTCTGGATGCGTGAGAATTCCTCTTTATCATAGTCCCGGGGCAGGCGGACCCAGCCGGTGAAGTCGCTGCCGGGGCAGCTGCCGTCCAGCAGGGACTGGCGGGCTTTCTCCGCCGCCTCCTGGGGAATCGGTGTGGGTATAGATGACTGAGCTTGCGTCAGATCGAGTTGCAACATGATGATCGCCTCCTATTGATAGGACAAGTATACCACAGTTTTCCAGCAATGCAAAGAAGAATTTGGTCATATTTTCTAATTCTTTGGAAAAAATCCCGCCCAGACGGCCTGGGCGGGACTGAGACAACCTTATAGGGCGCAGCCGGTTTCCGCACCCATTTTGATGGCCCCGATGGCCCGGCACAGCTGTTTGGCGTTGCCCACCGCCGTGACCGGCATCCCCAGCGCCTCCAGCGCCCTGGCCAGCCCGCCGTCGGGGTGGACGCCGGAGGCCACCACCACCGTGTCGCACTCGATGGTGCGCACCGCGGTGTTGCCCTCCCTGTCCGTCACCTGGCACAGCACGCCGCCGGCGCCGATGGCGGTGACTAGGCTGTTCTTCATCAGCTCCACCCCCAGGCGGCCCAGCTCCCCCAGGGCAGGCCAGGCGGTGCCGCTCTCATAGCCGTAGCCGATCTTGGGCCCCTTCTCCACCAGCCACACCTGCCGGGCGCTGGTGTTCAGCAGCCGCTCCAGCCGCTCCGGCGTCTCCGCGTGATTCACCGACAGGTGGAACAGCTGCTCCGGGGACAGCGAGCCCTGCCGGGCCAGCAGCCGGGCGGTTTCCACCCCCAGATAGCTACCCCCGATCACCACCACCCGCTTGCCGGGGAAAGCCTCCCCCCGGATAACCTGAGTAGAAGTGAACACAGGCACACAGCCGGGCTCGGTGGGCAGGGCAGTGACATTGGGCGCGCCCCCCACGGCCACCACCACGTGGTCGAACCCCAGCGCAGCGATCTCTTCCGCTGTCCCCTCCCGGCCCAGCTCTACCTGTACTCCCAGTCGGGGCAGGTTGACGGCGTAGTAGTCCATCAATCCCAGAAAATCCCTCCGGGCGGGCAGCTTGGCCGCCAAGTTCAGCTGGCCGCCCAGCCGGTCCGACTTCTCCCACAGGGTCACAGTATGGCCCCGCTGGGCCAGGCGGAAGGCCGCCTCGCATCCCGCCGGACCGCCGCCCACCACGAGGATGTTCTTCCGTTGGGCGGCCGGGGGCAGCTCCACCTCCTCCGGCGTGCCGCACAGGGGGTTGGCCAGGCAGGTGATGGGCCGGTCAAAGAAGGTGTTGGCCAGGCACCCCTGGTTGCACCCCATACAGGGCCGGATGTCGTCCTCCCGCTCCTCTAGGGCCTTCCGGGGCCAGTCCGGGTCGGTGATCAGGGCCCGACCCAGGGTCACCAGGTCGCCGTACCCCAGGGCCAGCACCTGCTCGGCGGTGGCCGGGCGGTTGATCCGCCCGCCGATGGCCACGGGGATGGACACCGCGTCCCGGATGGCCTTGCCGGTGTAGGTAAGCCCGCCCCAGGGCACCTCCCCGGTGATCTGGGGCACCCGGCTCTCGTGCCAGCCCACGGTGACGTTCAACAGGTCCACCCCCGCCTCCTGGGCCAGGGGGGCAAAGGCTGCCCACTCCTCATTGGTGTTGGAACCGGGGATGAAGTCGCTGCCGCAGATGCGCATGGAGATGGGGTAGTCCGGTCCCACGGCGGCGCGCACCGCCCGGATCACCTCCAGGGGGAAACGGCAGCGGTTTTCCCAGCTGCCGCCATACTCATCGGTGCGCTGGTTGGTCACCGGGGAGAGGAACTGGGGGATCAGGTAGCCGGCGGAGGCGATGATCTCCGCCATGTCAAACCCCGCCTCCCGGGCCCGGAGGGCGCCCCTGGCCCAGTTTTCGATGACCTCGTGGATCTGGTCCACCGTCATTTCCGGAGCGGTCTCCTTGGTGTAGGGGCAGTACACCGCCGAGGGGGCCAAGGCGGGCTTGCCGCAGGGCACGTCCTTGGACGGCATATACCGCCCGGCGTGGTAGAGCTGCACCGCTGCCTTGCTCCCCCGCTGGTGGATACCGTCGGTGAACTGCTTCCAGCCGGGGATGGTGTCGTCGCTGGCCAGGGACATGGAGTTGGCCTTGGCCCCGTACTCGTCGAACCGGCAGGAACCCACAATGATGAGCCCTGCGCCCCCCTCCGCCCGCCGCCAGTAGTAGTGGGCGAACTTGGGGGTGCAGTAGCCATTGTCGGTGTACAGGTGGTGCATGGCAGGCATGACGATGCGGTTTTTGAGCTCCATGCCGTTGATGGTGATGGGGGTAAACAACCTTCTGTATCTCATCTCTCGTCCCTCTCTCCCGGCCGGGTGGCCAGCCAGCTTTGATAACGCCGCTCCTGCTCGGGGCGGGCGAAGGGCAGGCCGTACTGGAAGCAGTCCACCACGTCGCTGTCCTTGACGATCTCCTCGATGGGGGTTCCCACCGCCGCCTTGTCGCTGTGGTGGGCCACCGCCTGGGCCAGCAGCTCCGCCTCCTCCGGGGAGAACAGGCCGGTGCCGGCTAAGAAGGCCCGGGCGGGCGCCAGCCCCGCCTGGGCGTGGCCCGCCTGGCGCCCGGTGACCACCCGGCCGATGTCGTGGATGGCGCAGGCGCAGGCGGACAGGTCCGGGTCCACCCCCCGCTCCTGGGCCATGAGATAGCCCAGCCGGGCGCAGGAGGCCATGTGCATCCGTTCCCAGTTCAAGGTCTCGTCCCGGTCCAGCAGCTTCCCCTCCTGCGCGGCGATATAGTCCAGATAAGCCTCTTGCATGCGTTCTAACCGGCTTCTCATAGGGCATCCTCTCCCGATTTACATTTTCTTTGAGTTTATTTCTATTCTAGTATAACATGCCTGAGAGGGAAAGTAAATCCGCCCTTTCCCGGGAAATAGGCGAAGCAGGGCCTGATTTCTTTCTTGCATTCTCCCAGAAAATATGTTATAGTTCCTGGCAATACCCTTTGCGGGTAAAATTTTAACTTAGGAGTGATCTTTTTTTATGGAGGACGGCAGTATAATATTGCTGGTCGTAGCAGTGCTGATGGTGGTCATGTCGGCCTATTTTTCCGCCACAGAAACCGCATTCACCTCGCTCAACCGAGTTCGGCTGAAAAGCAGAGCCGATGCCGGAGACCGCCGGTCAAAGCTCGCGCTGGATATGTCCGGAAACTACGACCGGCTGCTCTCCACCATTCTTATCGGCAATAATATCGTCAACAACGTAGCTACCACAGTAGGTGCGGTACTCTTCATCGGCTGGCTGGGAGATGCCATTGGGCCGACCGTATCTACTATCGTGCTTACCGTGGTCATCTTAATTTTTGGGGAGATCTCCCCGAAGAGCCTTGCCAAAGAGTCTCCCGAGGCGTTCGCCCGCTTTTCCGCGCCTATTCTCCGGGTTCTGCTGTCTCTGCTCACACCTGTGAATTTTCTCTTTACCCAATGGAAAAAGCTGCTGAACCGGCTGTTCCATAAACAGGAGGACGACGGCATCACGGATGAAGAGCTTCTCACCTTTGTGGCGGAGGCCGAGGGCCAGGGAAGTCTGGACCGGGAAGAGGGCCAGCTTATCCGCTCTGCTATCCGCTTTGACGACCTGGACGCAGAGGACATTCTCACCCCCCGAGTGGATATAGTCGCCCTTGAAGACACCGCTACCATGGACCAGGCCGCCGCCGTTTTTGCCGAAGAGGGTTTTTCCCGTCTGCCTGTCTACCATGAAAGCATAGACAATATTGTGGGCATCATTCACCAAAAAGATCTGTTTTCCGCCCGCTATCATGGCCGCACTGATCTCACCCCACTCATTACTCCGGCGCTTTACATCACCCCATCCGCAAAAATCGACGACCTGATGCGTCAATTTCAGCAGGCAAAGACCCATATGGCCATTGTTTTAGATGCGCATGGCGGCACAGTCGGACTTCTTACCTTAGAGGATATAGTGGAAGAATTGGTGGGCGAGATCTGGGACGAACACGACGAAGTGGTCGAGCAATTCCGCCGCCAGAAAGACGGCAGTTATCTCATTGACGGCTCCGCCGATCTGGTTCGGATGTACGACCTGTTCTCTGTCACTGGAGTCAGCGATGCATCTACGGTATCCGGCTGGGTACTGGAACAGATGGGCCGCATCCCCCAGGCGGGCGACCGTTTTCAGTGGGAAGGCTTGGACGTAACCGTTACCCGGGTAGAACACCGCCGTGTCTTGGAGGTCCGGGTAGCTGCCCCATCTGCAGCAGCACAATAATATCAATCGTATCCGGTAAAAAGTTTCGGCCTCTTCTCAAGAGGCCGAAACTTTTTATTCTCTCACTTGTCCATCGCCGTACACGACATATTTGTAGGAGGTCAGCTCCTCCAGCCCCATGGGGCCCCGGGCGTGGAGCTTCTGGGTGGAGATGCCGATCTCCGCCCCCAGGCCGAACTCGAACCCGTCGGTGAATCGGGTGGAGGCGTTGTGGTACACCGCCGCTGCGTCCACCCCGTCCAGGAAGGTCTTGGCGGTGGAAGCGTTCTCCGTGACGATGCTCTCCGAGTGCTGGGTGCCGTGGGCGGCGATGAAGTCCATAGCCTCCTCCACCCCGGACACCACCTTCACCGCTAGGATGTAGTCCCCATACTCCCGGTCCCAGTCCTCTTCGGTGGCGGGGACCACGCCGGCCAGGATGGTCTGGGTCTCCGGGCAGCCCCGCAGCTGTACATGCCGCTCAGACAGGGCTGCCTGGGCCATGGTCAGGAAGGCAGGGGCAACGGCGCGGTCCACCAGCACGCACTCGGCGGCGTTGCACACCGACGGGCGGGAGCACTTGGCGTTGCACAGGATGCGCACCGCCATATCCAGATCGGCATCTTTGTCCACATAGATGTGGCACACCCCCTCGCCGGTGCGGATCACCGGCACCCGGGCGTTGGCGGTGACCGAGCGGATGAGTCCCGCCCCCCCTCTTGGGATGAGCACATCCAGATATTCGGTCAGATTCATCAGTTCCGAGGCGCTGCTCCGGCTGGTGTCCGCCACCAGGGCCAGGCTGTCCCGGGGCAAGCCGGCGGCCTCCACCGCGTCCCGCATGATGGCCATGAGGGCGGTGTTGGAGCGGTACGCCTCCTTCCCTCCCCGGAGGATGACGGCGTTGCCCGCCTTCAGGCACAGCACCGCCGCGTCCACTGTCACGTTGGGCCGGGCCTCGTAGATGATGCCAATGACCCCCAGGGGCACTCGCCGCCGGGTGAGCACCAGGCCGCTCTTCAGGGTGTCCCGCCGGGTCTCCTCCCCCACCGGGTCGGGCAGGGCTGCCACCTGGCGCACCCCCTCCACGATGCCGGCGATTCTCTGCTCGGACAGGGCCAGCCGGTCCAGCAGGGCCTGGCTCAGCCCCGCCTGCCGCCCGGCCTCCAGATCGGCGGCGTTGGCGGACAGCACCTCCCCCTGCCGCGCCAGCAGGGCTTGGGCGATGGCCTCCAGGGCCCGGTCTTTGTCCGCCGTGGCGGTCACGGCCAGCTGCCGGGCAGCCTGGCGGGCGGCGTATCCCTGTTTCTCGATGGCGGTCATACCATCCCACTCCTTTTCTTGGCCTGGAATCGGGTGCCCACGTCGGCTCCCATGGCAATGTCATAGAGCTTCTCCGGCCGGGTACCGTTGGCGATGACCATATCAACGCCTGCGGAGGTGGCCAGCTGGGCGGCGTCCAACTTGGTCTGCATCCCTCCCGTGCCCCGGGCGGTGCCAGCTCCGCCGGCGGCGGCCCGCAGCTCGTCGGTGACCTCCGTCACCAGGCTCACCAGCTTGGCGTCGGGATAGCGGTGGGGGTCCTTGTCGTACAGTCCGTCGATGTCGCTGAGCAGCACCAGCAGATCCGCCCGGCACAGCCGGGCCACGATGGCGGACAGGGTGTCGTTGTCCCCCAGCACCTTGGCCCGTCCGGTCTCGATCTCGGCGGAAGATACCGAGTCGTTCTCATTCACCACCGGGATGCACCCCAACTCCAGCAGGGCCTCAAAGGTATTCTCCAGGTGCTCGGCCCGGCGGGGGTCGTCCACATCCTCGTCGGTGAGGAGGATCTGGGCCACCGTGGCCCCGTACTCCCCGAAGAATTTGTCATAGATGTGCATGAGTTCACACTGGCCTACTGCGGCCACGGCCTGCTTCATCCGCAGGGCTCTGGGCCGCTGGCCCAGGCCCAGCTTGCCCACACCCACGCCGATAGCCCCAGAGGACACCAAAATGACCTGGTGTCCCTGGCCGTGGAGGTCGGCCAGCACCATAGCCAGCCGGTCAATGGCTCTGAGATTCATACTGCCATTGTCCCGGGTCAGGGTAGAGGTGCCCACCTTGACCACCATGCGCAGCGACTGTTCTTCTGTCATCAGCAAACGCTTCCTTCCGGAGTTCAAACCTAAAATAAAAAATTGTTTTTTTATCATATCACAAGCGCTTTGCGTTGTCTACCGCTGAATCTCAGAAAAAAGTTTGACATTTTTGCGAAATCGCCTATTTTTTCCTTGTAATTTTGGCATCCTCAGTCTATAATGTCCCTGGACGAAAGACGGGGGGTGTTTCATATGGTCAACATTGTGCTGGTGGAACCGGAAATTCCCATGAATACCGGCAACATCGCCCGCACCTGCGCCGCCACCCGCAGCCGCCTGCATCTGGTAGAGCCTCTGGGTTTCGACATCAGCGACAGGGCGGTCAAGCGAGCCGGTCTGGACTACTGGCCCATGGTGGACCTGCGCGTCTACCCCAGTCTGGACGAACTGTTCCGTCAAAATCCGGACCCCGACCTGTGGCTGGCCACCACCAAGGCTCCCCGGGACTACGCTCAGGCCCGGTTCCGGGATGGCTGCTGGCTGTTCTTCGGTAAGGAGACCGCCGGGCTTCCCCAAGCCTTCCGGGAGCGGTATTACGACCGGTGTCTGCGCATCCCCATGCGCCCGGACGCCCGGAGTCTGAACCTGGCCAACTCCGTGGCCATTCTCACTTACGAGGCTCTGCGCCAGCAGGGCTTTCCCGAGTTGTCTGGCGTGGGCGAAATGGCACAGGCCGAGTAAGTCCCGTCCGCGCCGAGCCATTCCTCTTCGCCAGCCGCATGGCCGGATGCTACGGTCCCAAGCAAGCTCCATCATACGTCCACGACACAATTTCATTTTCCCCGGGGGCGCGTGTCCCCGTTTCCTTCCCTGTTACTTTGCGAAAGGAGATTATGAGGCAATGAACTACAACAAGAAAACCGTCCGTGACATCGACGTGAAGGGCAAGAAGGTGCTCTGCCGCTGCGATTTCAACGTCCCCCAGGACAAAGCCACCGGCGCCATCACCGATGACAAGCGCATCGTGGCCGCCCTGCCCACCTTAAAGTACCTGCTGGAGCAGGGAGCCGCCGTCATCGCCTGCTCCCATCTGGGCAAACCCAAGGGGGAGTGGAAGGAATCCCTCACCCTGGCCCCCGTGGCTGAGCGGCTGAGCCAGCTGCTGGGCCAGGAGGTTATCTTTGCCAAGGACATCATCGGCGAGGACGCCCAGGCCAAGGCCGCCGCCCTGAAGCCCGGCCAGATCATGCTGCTGGAGAACCTGCGCTTCGACAAGGGCGAGGAGGCCAACGACCCCGCCTTCGCCAAGGCCCTGGCCTCCCTGGCCGACGTGTACGTGTCCGATGCCTTTGGCACCGTCCACCGTGCCCACGCCTCCACCGCCGGCGTGGCGGCCTACCTGCCCGCCGTGTCCGGCTTCCTGATCCAGAAGGAGCTGGAGATCATGGGCGGCGCCCTGGCCAATCCCAAGCGTCCCCTGGTGGCCATCCTGGGCGGGGCCAAGGTGTCCGACGCCTTTTTGATGATGTCCAGCGTCCTGGAGAAGGGGGCGGCGGACACCATCCTCACCGGCGGCCTGGTGGGCAACATCCTCCTGGCCGCCCGGGGGGAGAACATCGGGGAGGGCAGTCTGGCCTTTATTGAGAAGTCCGGCTACAGCGGCCTCATCGACACGGCCCGGGATCTGCTGGCCCGGTACGGGGAGAAGATCTGTCTGCCCGTGGACGGCGCCTGGGTAGAGAACGGCCGCCGGGCGGAGGCGCCCCTGGGCAGCATCCCGCCGGAGGTGTCCCTCACGGACATCGGCGCGGAAACGGCGGCCCGGTACCAGGAGATCATCCGCGCTGCGAAGACCGTGTTCGTCAACGGCCCCATGGGGGTCTTTGAGCAGGCGGAGACGGAGCTGGGCACCAAATCGGTATGGGACGCCCTGGGAGATACAGCGGCCTATACGGTGGTGGGCGGCGGAGACAGTATTACCGCTACCACAAAATACGGCAAGACGGCGCAGATCAACTACATCTGCACCGGCGGCGGGGCCCTGATCCGCTTCCTCACCGGCGAGGAGCTGCCGGTGGTGCGGGCCCTGCGGCAGGCAGCCGAACAGTGGGGGAGCGGGCGATAGACGCTGTACCCGCATTAGTCCCGGCAGTGGCTCTCCAGCCTTTGAATTTTGCGGCACTCTGTCCTCGGACAGGGCGCCGCATTTTTCTTCGCAGCGCGCCCGGCCGTTCCAGCGCGCTGCGAAGGGGCCCTTGCATCCCGATACGCTTTATGCTATAAAGTAACATATGTAACATGTGGGAGGGAAGATCCGGTGAAGCTGGAGAAGCAGAGACGTCTGGCCCATGTGGCCCGCCGGTATTATCTGGAGGATCAGAAGCAGAGCGACATTGCCCGGGAGCTGGGGATCTCCCGTCCCATGGTGAGCCGCCTGCTGGCAGAGGCCCGGGAACTGGGCGTGGTGGAGATCCGCATCCACGACCCGGAGTGCCGGGAGGACAGCCTGCTGGAGCGGCTGAGGACCGCCGGCATGATCCAGGGCGGTATCCTGGTAGAGGACGGGGCGGAGAACGATGAGACCAATCAGCGCCTCTCCAGGGGCGCTGTGGAGCTGCTGCGGCAGATCGGTGCCCGTCGTCTGGGAGTGGGCTGGGGCTATCTCATCGGCCAGCTGGTGACCTGGCTGGAGCGGAATCCCCAGCGGGACAGTGTCATCAGCGACATCTGCCCGCTGGTGGGCAACGCCAACATCCCGGCCCGGAATTACCAGTCCAATGAGAATGTCCGCCTGATGGCCCAGCAGCTGGGGGCTGCGCCCCACTTTCTCTATCTCCCGGCTCTGCCGGAGAGCCTGGAGGAAAAGCGGCTGCTGTGCTCCACAGAGGTCTACCGCCAGATCTGCCGGCAGTGGGGGCAGATGGACACCGCTCTGGTGAACATCGGCGACTACCCCTCCAGCCCGGATTTTGCCTCGCTGGTGCGGTATGGCAGCCTGCTGCAGCATCACCATGCCTGCGGCCGGATGCTGGCCTACTATTTCAATGAGGCGGGGATGGTGATCCAGTCCGATCAGGACTTCGCCATCCAGATTCCCATGGAGGCCCTGAAGCAGTGCCCCCGGATCATCGGAGTCTGCTCTGCCAATACCAGCGCCAGGGCCCTGCGGGGCGCGCTGAACACCGGGATCCTGACCCACATCGTCGCACGGGCGGACCTTGTACAGGAATTACTTGGAGAATAAGTAACATATGTAACTTTTTAAACCGATGCCTCTTATCAAAGAGGCATCGGTTTATCTGATTTGAACATATTTTTTTATAATATTCTGTGTGATTTATGGAAAATTAATTTTGAAAATTGACATTTGTTACTATAGGAAGTATAGTTTGGACAGATGTAACAGACTGCTGATCGGATCACAGAGCCAAAGGAGGTGACAGCACATGACGAGAGAACAGTTTGCATCCCGGCTGCTGAATGCCTGTGCATCTGTCATGGCTGCCGAACAGGAGCTGACGGAGATCGACTCCAAGTTCGGCGATGCAGATCACGGCCTGACCATGGCCAAGATCGCCAGGGCCATTACAGAGGCGGTAGAGGACGCCGACGGCGGCATCCAGACCATGCTGGACGACGCAGCCATGGCGGTCATGTCCCTGAATGGCGGCAGCGCCGTGCCCCTGTGGAACACTTGGCTGGACGGACTGCAGGAAGAAGCGCCGGAAGGGGAGGAGATCGATGTTCCCGGCATCCAGACCATCTTTGCCAAGGCGCTGGAGGAATTGAATGAGATGTCCGGCGCCAAGGTGGGGGACAAGACCATGATGGACGCCCTGATCCCCGCCAGCGAGGCCGTCGCCTCCTATTCCGGAGCGGACGAGGCCGGGCTGTTCGCCGCCGCGGCTCAGGCCGCCGCGGCCGGTGCGGAGAACTCCAAAAACTTTGTGTCCAAGTTCGGC
>ERZ1106929.695-NODE-695-length-35236-cov-9.736278_pt1 | contig 35236 bp, 33 predicted proteins | sample MGYA00403662_ERZ1106929 | MGnify/ENA primary metagenome ERZ1106929 (study PRJEB35170, sample SAMEA104062442) | human gut metagenome | biome: human gut; feature: human-associated habitat; material: faeces | place: Denmark | collected 2013-02-20 ... | reverse complement strand
ATAATTAAATTCCTATTATAGGAATTTATGGGGGTGAGGAGACCGGAGAGCTGGGACAGTCTGTTAGGAGGAGGGGTGATGAAGCAAGGGCAACACAAAAAAGAAATCTAGAGCAGACCGGGCTAGTAGCGGTATCCGATACGCGGCCGCTCTGCCCGTAGACCCTGAAATGCGAAGGAGTGTGAGGATATGAGCTATCAGGCAGCGGCAATCCAGTATGACTGCCGCTTCATGGACAAGGAGTATAATCTGGAACAACTGGCTTGGCTGGTTCGCCAAGCTGTCGGCCAGGGGGCTAAACTGGTGGTCCTGCCGGAGATGTGCGCAACCGGATACTATTTTGACTCCCAGGAACAGGTCGCCCAAGTGGCGGAGCCGGTCCCGGATGGAAAAACGACCCAGCTGTTCATGGCCCTAGCGAGGGAACTCGACTGCTACATTGTAGCCGGCCTGCCGGAGCAGGAGGGCGCCCGTTTCTACAATACCGCAATCCTGGTAGGGCCGGACGGGTTTCTTGGCCGCCACAGAAAGACGCACCACTATATCCCCGACAGTACCTGGGCCAAGGTGGGGGATCACCCACCCGCTGTATTCGATACGACCATCGGCTCCATAGCCATCCAGATCTGCATGGATGTCAGTTATCCGGAGGCACCGAGGGTCAGCCGGCTCCAGGGGGCCCAAATTCTCTGTGTGCCCATGAATTGGAGCGAGCCGTCAGTGCCATCCTCCGTTTGGATCACCCGAGCCCGGGAGAATGGGATGTATGTCGTAGCTGCAAACCGTTTCGGACAGGAAAATGGCTTTTCTTTCAGCGGGGGGAGCGCAGTCATCGACCCGGAAGGCAGTGTCCTAGACTGCCTGGCGGAAGGAGACGGGATCGTGATGGGAACCGTCGATCTCTCGATTTCCCCCGACCGGAGCGAATTCCCCCACCGGCGGCCAGAGCTCTATTCCGGCCTGCTGCTACAGCGGTACCCCTGGTACCAGAGCAATTACTATCAGGTCTTTGCACATAAGCCGCTCCCGCCAGGCGGACGGCAGAAAGTTGCTGTGCAGCGGATGTGTTCCGGCTCTCTCGAGGTAGACCTGGAGTATACGAAGTGCGCAATCACTCAGGCGGCCCAGGCGAAGGTGAGCCTGCTGGTTCTGCCTGAACTGGCGTTGGGAGGAGTCCCGAAGGATGTCTGTCAGGCTCGCACTATCGGGCAGAGGCGGGAGTCTCCGTTGCTTAGGGAGCTGTCCGATAGGGCTGTGGGCCAGGGAGTCAGTGTGATCTTCGGGTTTGTCCTGGAGGAGGACGGCGACCTGTATAACGCCGCGGCCTGCCTGACGGCCGATGGCCAGATCCACCTGTACAAAAAGAGTCACCTCAACCAGGAAGAGCTACTTTGGGCCAGGCCCGGGGATCAGGCTGGTATTTGCGTGGACCTCCCCCACGCACGGGTTGGGATTTTGCTTGGAGATGAAGCCATGATCCCAGAAGTGCCGCGCTTGCTAGCAAACTATGGCTGTGACATCCTGGCGATCCCGGCCGCTCAAGAGCGGCTCTGCGCCCCCTGCCTCGGCGCGCAGAACAGAGAGAATCCATTCTTCTGGCATATTGCCCGGGTGCGTGCTAATGAGAACAACGTCTACGCTGTCTTTTCTTCCCAGGTCGACGGAAGCGGCATTTTCGGTCCGGATATGTTTTTGGACCCCCGATATGAGACGATCTGCGCCGGAGAAGAAATGGCAGCCCTGGAGGTGGACACGGACTTTATCCTGCGGGATGGACAGACACGCTACAGTGTGAATGTTGCCCGGGAAAAACCGATGCTGTCCACGCGTCATACCATCTGGTATGATCCGCTGCTGGAAAAAACTGAAGTTGATGTGTAAAGGAGCGAGATGACCATGAAGAATCAAGAACAACAGGAACCCAGGCAAGCCGCAGTCCAGACAGCATCCTCAGAGGATCAGGATTATATCTACACACCCGTTCCGCAAAATAAGCGGTACGGCTGGATCAAGATGTTCTTTGTCTGGCTGTGCTGGAATGTCGTCGTGGGCGATTTGGCCACCGGAACCGCCTTGGGCTCCAGTCTCAACTTTCGTGACGCGTTAATCGCCCTATCTATCGGTGATCTGGTACTGATCGTGATGATGATCTGCACCGTGTACATCGGCTCCAAGACCGGCCTGGCCGCCATGTCTCTGGTTCGTTTCTCGGTTGGGCGGGTAGGGACGTATGTGTTCTCCGCCGTGATCTGCTTCACCTCCGTAGGCTGGTTTGCCACACAGCTGGGCTTTTTCGGACAGATCTGGTCCCAGTATATCCCGCTCAGTGTCCCGGTGCTGGCCGTGATCGGCGGCATCATGATGGCATCTACCGCCATCAAGGGGTTCAGCGGTATGGAGAAGCTGAGCAGTCTGGCCGCGATCCCGCTGCTTCTGTTTATCGTGCTGGCTCTGGCCAACTGCCTGCGGCTCATTGGTCTGGATACGCTGTTCACTTATCAGCCCGCAAGCAGCCAGATCGGCACCATCGCCGCCGGCATTACGACTACGATCGGGAGCTGGGCTGCCGGTACCGCCACCGTTCCCGACTGCGGCCGTTTTGCCAAGACTGACATCGTCAAGATCTCCATCGTCTGGATCTCCGGCCTATTTTTTGGACATTTCCTGCTACCCATTGCCGGGATTGCCGCCGCTCTGCATCTGGATACCTGGGACTTTGGTGTAATCTCCGACTACATCGGTGTGCTGGCCACCGGCTCCGGCTTAGTGGGCGCGGTGCTTATCACGCTGGCCGCATGGACGACCAATCAACAGAATTTGTACTCCGCCTCCAACGCCGCATGCAATATCATCGAAGTGAAGAAAAAGGCCCCCATTACCATCGTCCTAGCTGTAATCGCCATCGCCCTGGGCTTCTGCGGCGTGGTGGACTACTTCGTGCCCTTCATGAACTGGCTGGGGATCGTTGTCCCGCCGATGGCCGCCATCATGATTGCGGATTACCTGGTGCTGCCTCTGTTTGGGGTCAAACACGACTATAACTACAACGATATCTCCTTTTCTAATCTGCCCATGATTAAGTGGCCCTCCATGCTGGCCTGGGCCAGCGGCGTCCTGATCGCCATCGTGACCCCCGGGATACAGGCGCTGAACGGGGTCATTGCCACCATCGTCCTGCATGTGGTGTTCCATCTGGCGGCCAAGAAAATGGGCACAAAAGAAAACTGAGGAAAACAGCCCCCAAAAGAAGTCCTAATCCTTTTGTGCGTTCCTGTCCCCGCAGGAGGGCGGGAACACGGATTAGAATTGGGGAAACAAGAAAGGATGGTTTATCATGAGCAATCAGCTGATGCGTCTGGATGAACAGGCCGTGCGCTGGGCTGCTTTGGGCGGTTCGATCCTTGGCGGCGGCGGAGGTGGCTCTGCCGTTACCGGGGCCAGAACCGGGAACCTGGCCACCCAGTTTAGTGAGCTGTATCTAACGCCCATCTCCCAGATCGACCCGGAGGTTATCGTTGTGACCGCGTCCATGGTGGGCGCGCCCGCAGCTAAGGAGAAATATGTGGCCCCCGCGGATGTGATGCGGTGCGTGGAGCTTTTCAAACGGAGTACCGGCCTGGAGATTGGAGGCATCGTGACCAACGAAAACGGCGGCGGCTCCACCTTCAACGGCTGGCTGGAGGCCTCCCTGCTGGGGCTCCCGCTTCTGGACGCCCCCTGCAACGGGCGCGCCCACCCCACCGGCGTGATGGGGAGTCTCAATCTGCACAAGAATCCCGGCTATGTTACCACCATGACCTGCGTAGGCGGCAGGAAAGAGACCGGCCGATATGTGGAGTGCACTGTCACCGGCTCCATTAGCCACTGCTCCAAGCTGGTCCGGGCTGCGGCGGTGGAGGCGGGCGGACTGGTGGCCGTGATCCGCAACCCTGTTAAAGCCGGCTATCTGCAGCAAAACTGCGCGGTGGGGGGGCTCTCCCAGGCGATCGAGACTGGCCAGGTCTATGAGGAGGGGCTGGAGCAGTCCGTGGAGCACGCGGTCCATGCGGTAGCCGATTTCCTGGGCGGAGAGGTTCTGACCCGCGGGACCGTGTCCGACTATCAGTTACGCAGTGAGGGCGGCTTTGATGTGGGCGTGGTAAAAGTATCCGGATTTGAGATGTCGTTCTGGAACGAGTACATGACGGTGGACGGCCCGGACGGCCAGCGGGTCGGGACCTTCCCAGACCTGATCATGACGTTTGATGCCCAAACCGGCCGACCGACCCCGACTTCTGACCTGACAACGGGCCAGGACATCTATCTGATTCATGTAGATGCCTCCCGGCTGAAGCTCTCCACCACCATGTTCGACCAGGACCTGCTGGCGGAGGTGGAGGGGATCATCCACCGGCCCATCGTGGACTGTCTGCACTTCTGAGCCCTGCCCCAAACGGCAAGAAGAGATCCCCGCATGCCCCGGGCTTGCCCGGGGCGTGCGGAAGCGCAGTGATATGATGAGAGGAAGGAGAGTTTGTGATATGGTCAAAATAGGCGCGATCACAATTGGACAGTCGCCCCGGGATGATATTATCCGGGACATCCGACCCCTGCTGGGAGAGCAGATCCATCTGCTCCAAGCGGGTGGCTTGGACGGCTTGTCCCGAGGAGAGATTGAGGCGTTCGCCCCGCAGCCGGGGGATTATGTGCTAATCACCAAACTGCGGGATGGAAGTTCTGTGGTCTTTGCGGAGCGGTACATCTTGCCCAGGCTCCAGGCGTGTATCGACAAGCTGGAGGAGGAAGGGGTCCAAATGATCCTGTTCCTGTGCACCGGAGAATTCCCCACCGTTTTTCATTCCAGGGTTCCTCTGATTTTTCCCTGTAAGATCCTGAACGGGCTGGTGCCTGCCTTGGCGGGCCGGGAAAAGATCGCCGTTGTGGCGCCTACCCAGGAGCAGGTAGCCCAGACCGAGCAGAAGTGGGCCGCCTATGTCCAGGAGGTCACTGTCCTGTCGGCCTCTCCCTATGGTCCCCCGGAGGAATTGGAGCGGGCAGCGCAGCAGATCGCGGCGCTGGATGTGGATCTGGTCGTCATGGATTGTATCGGCTACACCGTGACCATGAAGGAGAAAGTCCACCAGATTTCCGGCAAGCCGGTCTTACTGTCCCGTACCTTGGCTGCCCGGACGGTGATGGAGCTTTTGTCATAAGAGGAGGCACGCTGGATGGACTTATTGGAAATCGGAAAGGGTATTCTGACCTCCTGTATGAACGTGAAGGCAGGAGAGAATGTCCTGGTGATCACGGACGACGAGAAGCTCCCCATTGGGGACGCGCTGTATCGGGCGGCCAAGGGGCTGGGGGCGGACACCATGTTGGTGACTATGGCGCCGCGGGAGGTGTCCGGGCAGGAGCCGCCGCCCGCCATTGCGGCGGCCATGAAGGCCGCCGATGTGGTTCTGTGCCCCATGAGTACCTCCATTACCCACACCAAGGCAAAGATCGAGGCGGCGAAAGCGGGGGCACGCATTGCGACGATGCCCAATATCACCGAGGATATGTTCTGCCAGGGTGCCATGACCGCTGACTATGATACCGTTTTGGCTCTGACGGACCGCGTGACCCAGCTTTTGACTCAGGCCAGCACCGCCCGCATCGAGAAGGAGGGACATGTGCTGACGCTGGATCTGAGGGGGCGTTCCGGCGTCCCTAGCTCCGGGGTCTACCGGGAACGGGGGCAGGCGGGCAATCTCCCCTCAGGGGAGGCCTATATTGCTCCCCTGGAGCACGGCTCTAACGGATCCATGGTGATCGACGGCTCCATGGTGGGAATTGGCCTGTTGGATTCTCCCCTTGAGGTCCGGGTCCAGGATGGGAAGCTGGTTAGCATCCAGGGGAAAGACGCGGAGAAGGTATCCATCCTGCTCAAGACGCCGCAGAATGCCACACTGTGCGAGCTGGGGATCGGCACGAACTACGCGGCCCAGCTGATCGGCGTCATCCTGGAGGACGAAAAAGCCTATCATACAGTCCATATCGCTTTTGGAACCAACGTCGGGTTCGGCGGGGCCAATCAGGCGGACTGCCACATGGACGGGGTGATCCGGAACCCAACGCTGTATCTGGACGATATTTTGGTGATGAAAGACGGGGAATTTCAAATTTAAAAGCCGGGCGCGGCCCGGCCGCTGCCGTGCAGCGGAACGAGAAGGAGTCGACGTTTATGAAACAGTATCGAGTTGGACTGATCCGTGTCCTGACCACAACAGATGAGCCGTTGCTGCAAAGTCATGGAGCCCTGCTCCGGCAGTATTTCCCCATGCTGGACGTCCACTCCAGGTGCTTGCCTGATCAGCCGGAGGGGATCCACGACGAGGCAACGATGGCGGTTGGTGTGCCCAAGGTAGTGGCGCTGGCCAGAGAGATGTGGGAGGAGGGCTTTGAAGCGGTCATCGTCAGCTGCGCGGGGGATCCGGGCGTGGAACAGGCCCGGCGGGAGCTCCCTATCCCTGTGATCGGAGCGGGAGAAAGCACAGCCGCACTGTCCCTTTTCTACGGGAAGACCCCGGCCCTACTGGGGATTACATCCGATGTCCCAGATGGATATCGCCGCATTTTGGGTGGTCGGATCGTCAGCAACGCTCGGGGGGAAGGCGTGGAGAGTGTTCTGGACCTGATGACGCCGGAGGGATACTCCGCCACCGTCAATCGGGCGCTTCAGCAAAAGAAGTTGGGGGCGGAAGTAATCGCTTTGAGTTGTACTGGGATGTCAACGCTTCAAATCGCACCGGCGCTGGAAAAAGCCACTGGGTTACCCGTCCTGGATCCGGTTCTGTGCGCGGGCATGATGACTTATTTTGAACTTTTGCGCAGAGAAATGAGAAAAGAGGCCGTGTGATTTGTGTCAGTTCAATGCGATATCAGTACTTATGGAATGGCGCAGAAGCATTTGAGACATAGCTGGGATGTTATGCCAGATAGTATCAAAAAGTACCAAAGGCAGAAGAATAAAGAGAACAAAAGGCTGGAAGTGGTTGAGATTTTGGATCGTCGACTTTTCAACATTGCCTCTAGAACCGTGTGCCGGGGGTTAGATTCCTTCTGCCACGGACATAATTGCCCCTAAAAGCCGTGGAACAGTCCCAGATTGTGCGGACAGAAAAAGTCCCGGCTAGGAAATATTGAGTCTTAGTAGGAGAGGCGTCGAGCTATGGAGTTTTCCGTTTTTCCGGCGCTTGGGGGTGCCTTTCTATTGTTAATGGCTCCGCAAATCCTGAGCAAGAAAGCCCTGGAGAAAGCATGTTTGTTCAACTGTTTGAAACAGAGAAAGACTTTTATTTCGCCCCCTGGTATGGTATGATAGTCACAAAGGAGGTGTGGGTTAATGTCTGAGCAAATCTATTCCCAGGACGAAATTTTTGCTGCCGTGCTACCCCTGCTGAAAAAATATCATGCGGAAAAGGCAATTCTGTTTGGGTCCTATGCCAGACAGAATGCTGACGTTGCTTCTGACATTGACCTGATCGTTGTTGGGGGTAAAGATTTTGATCTGACAGATGTCCTCTGTATCGCGGAGGAGCTGCACTGCGCTCTGGGAAAGCCTGTGGACGTCTATGAACTGCGGGAGATCAATCCCCAGTCGGCTTTCTATGATACAATTCTGGCCGAGGGGGTGCAGATCGCATGAAATACAGTGACCAGCAGAGAATAGAGAAAATTCGAGAAACAACAGAAAAGCTTTTGAATTATGTGCAGAGAGAACAAATTACTCCAGAGAAAATCTGCAATGAGGAAACGGTTCAGTGGACGGTCACGACGCCACTGTACAACATCGGGGAACATGTGTACAATTTGTCGGACGAGTTCAAAAAAGCCCATCCGGAAATTCCGTGGATCAAAATTGCCGGACTGCGGCACCGGCTGGTGCATCACTATGAGGATACCAATTGGATTGTGGTCTGTGCCATCATCTTTGATGTGCTGCCGGAGTTCCTGGAGGAGATCAGAGACCTCTGACCCACACCGTGACCCACACGCGGAAACGAGTGGACGGAATCAACGGACAAAAGAGTGCTGGATAGCACGGCGTTTCGGACAAAAGAGGGCACAAAAGGCCCGGAAAGCAGCAAACCTCACCCTTCCAATCAGTTGGTAAGGATGAGGTCCCCAGTTCGAATCTGGGTAGCAGCTCCACAAAAAGACCGCTTTTCTTTTGAAAAGTGGTCTTTTCTTTTGCAATTTACAACAATTTCTGGCATATTGAATTTCGCCATTTGTCTTTGTCCACAGAACAAGCCACAGACAGAAAAATCACGGGCCTCCGGGACATTTTGCCTCCGGAGGCCCGTTTGTGCAATCAGCCGAATGGCTTGGTCAACCTGCCAGATTATCCGGTTTCCTGTGTTCTTTCGCTGCGGCGATCTCCTCTTTTATCTCCCGGATCAGCTCCGCCAGCTTCATTTCGCACTCGGCCTCGGTCTTTGCGTACACATTCCGGGCCATGCGCTGGCCGTTGATGATGGGGGAGTAGCGGCCCTCCCACAGGTGGTCATTGATTCGGCTGACGCAACCGGTGCCCGGTTTGCGCCGCTGCCCCTTGCGGGCCTGGAAGGTGCTGGGGGCCGGTTTCCGGGATGCGGATTCCCGCATAGGCTTCGGTTCGGCTCTCCCGATCCCCCTGTCGATCTTGTCCGCTGCGTTCTGCCGCATGGCGTCAGTGATGTGAGCGTATGTGTTCAGGGTGGTGGTGCTGGACACGTGGCCAATGATGGTACTCAGGGGCTTGATATCCATCCCATGCTCCAGAGAGGCTATGGCGAAGGTATGCCTTAAATCGTGGAAGCGGAGTCTCTTGCACTCCGCCCGATCCAACACGGTCTGGAGCCTTTTTCTTACCGCGGCGGGGTCCATGGGGGCGTCCTCCTTAACTGACGAGGGGAACATCCAACGGGAGCGGACAGTTTGCTTGTAGCTTTGGAGCACATTCAGAACCGGGGCGGGGAGAAGCACGGTCCGGTTGCCCGCCTTGGTTTTGGGCGGAGACACTACCAGTTCGCCCTTTACCCGGTGTACCTGCCGTTCTACCCGCAGCGCCCCGGTGCGGAAGTTCAGGTCATCCCAATGGAGCGCCAGGATCTCGCCCCGGCGCAGGCCGGTGGCCAGTTCCAGCAGCAGGAGTTCGTAGCAGCCATCCTCCTTGGCCTGAATCAGCAGCCGCTGGATTTCTTCCGGCGTCAGCACCTGCATTTCCCTGGCCTTGGCAGAGGGAAGCTTGCAGTTGTCCGCCGGGTTGCGGAAGAGCAACTTTTCCTCCACAGCTCTGTCCAGAGCGGCATGGAGAGTGGTGTGGATGCCCCGGACGGTCTGGTCGGACAGGCCCTCGCCATAGAGCTCGGTGCGAAGCAGCCTGCCGTTTTTCTTGAGATCGGTGTAGAATCCCTGAATGTCCCCGGTGGTCAGCTTGTCTAACTGGAACTGTCCCAGAGCGGGGATGATATGCCTCACCGGGCACCGTTGACCACGCCATTATGTGGACATGGGGGTGATCCCCCTCGTCGTGGTAGGCGGCGTACCAGCGGAAATGATTCGGCGGGATATTCATGGCGGCGGCGATGTCGTTGCGATTTGCCCGGAGCAAATTCATCCACGCCTTGGCATTGTCATAGCCAAGACGGGCCGCGTCCTCCCGTTTCAGGGAGATGATGTGCGTCCACACGTTGCCGGTGTACTGATCCAACTCCCGCATGGCCTGTTCCAAATCCACAGCATCTTCATCATCAAATAGCCCGTGATCTCCCAGCCGCTCTGCTCTGGGGCGGGTGGCAATGTACTTCATGTAGCCCTCTGACTGTTGGATCTCCGGCCAGTTTTCCTCCAATGCTCGGGTGATAAAAGCCGAGGCATGAGCCTTGGTGGGTTTGGTTTCGTAGTCAAAATACTCGTCCAACTTTTTGGAGGAAGGGAAATCCTTCACCAGTTTTCTAATCAACTGCTCCTGTTTTCTGGTGGGAGGACGATTATCCGGGAGCAGTTCCACTCGCTCTCTGATTCCGATGTGCCGCATGTAGCCACTGACAGAGTTTCCTTCTCCGCACTTGAGATAAGGGCTTTTCAGGATCACCACATCCCGGCACACTTTGTAAAAGGTCCGCGCAAACAAGTGGCGCAGGTTGTGGGGAAACACCTTTGAGGGCGCTACCCCCGCCGCCTTGCACAGCCGCTTCATCTCGCCCCAAATCTGCCTTCTGGACAGGCCCTTTCCGCTTCTGGTTCGAAAAATTTCGCCGGAGGCGGTTTTTGCGCTTTGGCGTACTTTTTCAGCTTCCGGCACAGCCTGCCGGGCAGCAGAATCGTCCGCAGCTTCCCCTTCAGGGAAATCTCCGCCTTCCCGGAGTTCGCCGCCTCCACGGTGATATACTTCACCTCGCTCACCCGGACGCCGGTGGAGCAGATGGTCTCCAGCAGCAGGGCCAGCCGCTCCCGCCCCAGCCCGTGGGCGGCGTCCAGAAGCCGCTGGTACTCCTCCCGGGTGAGCTCCCGCCGGTCGTCCCGGAACAGCCTGCGCTGAATTTTCAGGGACTTGATTTTACAGTCCTCCCAGCCCAGAAAGGTGAAAAACTGATTTACCGCCGCCACCATGGAATTGACGGTGACGGGGGCGTATCCCCGCTCCAGCAGACTGTCCCGCCAGGCCGCCGCCCCGTCCCGGGTGACCTCCGCTCCGCGCAGCCAGGCGGACGCCGCGGACACGTCCCGAATGTATTTTTCAATGGTGCCGGGGGCGCGCTCCTGCTCCCGCAGCTGCCGGGCAAAGGCGGCCAGCTCCGTGCTCGTGATGCTCCGTTTGTCCATGTGATTTCCCTTCAACGGTCAAAGTGATTCTTATTTTGCCCATGTAGAGAAAAAATACTGAAAGCGAAACACATAATTTTTCCGGCCTGCGCCTCGGACGCGGCGGCTCTGATGTACGGGCGCGGTCCTCCTGGAACCGTTGGAAGCCGCGGAAACTGCGGCATGAGCCGGTCCTTCCGCCGGATTTGGATTTGTATTCTTGCGGATGTTATGGTAAAATCGGAAGGCAAAAATTTGACATGGAGTGCTCCGGCTTCCAAGGGACGCGCCCGCCCGGAGTGTCCGGGGGAATGCCCCCCGAATGACCAAAATTGAGAAAATCCTCATAATTGAGCGCTTTGCTTGTCTCAATTATGGGCAGTTCCCGGCCGCCTGGGAGAATTCCGGGCCTGCAATGGGCCTGGGACTCCTCTGGGGCGGGCAAGACGGCTGGTCTGAAGTTGGTATGAAATTTGCACGCTATGGAAAGCAGAACGCCAAGGCGGCCACATGGTAAACGCTGCTTGCGGCAGGCCGCGGCAAAGAAAAATGGAGGGATTCCCTATGAAATTTGGACTGTTAAAGGATATTAAGCCGGGCGAGTACCGCACCATCGTGACTCCCGCGGAAGTGGAGGCCATTGTGCGCGACGGCCACGAGGTCTATGTGCAGCGGGGCGCGGGCGCGGGCGCCGGCTTCGCGGACGAGCAGTACGCCCAGGAGGGCGCCAAGCTGTTGGACACCATGGAGGAGATCTATGGGACCTGCGACTTTGTCACCAAGGTGAAGGAGCTGGAGCCCTGTGAATTCCCCCTGCTGCGGGAGAATCAGATTGTGCTCACCTGCATCCACCCCGCCGCCCACCCCCAGGAGGTGCAGGCGCTGCTGGACAGCAAGTGCATCGCGTTTACCGCCGAGGACGCCCACCGGTACGGCTCCCCCAACTGCGAGGCGGCCGGCAAGCTGGGGGCGCTGATGGGGCTGGACTCCCTGCTGTCCATCCACGGAGGAAAGGGAAAATTTGTCAGTGGACTGGGCGGAGCGCCCGGCGTCAAGGCCCTGGTCATCGGCGGCGGCACCGTGGGCCGGGCCTGTGTGTCCGTGCTCCACGCCCTGGGGGCCTGGGTGACGGTCATGGATATCAACATCGGCACGCTGCGGGACATCGGCAAGCAGTTCAACGAGGAGGTCAACACCCAGATCTCCAACCGCTACAACCTGAAAAAACTGCTGCCGGAGATCGACGTGGTCTATAACTGCGTGCGCTGGCCCAAGGACGCCACCGAGTTTATGATCGACCGGGAGATGGTCCGCTCCATGGAGAAGGGCTCCGTCATTGTGGACATCAGCAACGATGTGGGGGCCATTGAGACCTTCCATGAGACCACCCATGACGACCCCCGCTACATTGAGGAGGGCGTGGTCCACTACTGTGTCAGCAACATCCCCGGCGCCATCGCCCAGTCCACCTCCATCGCCTACGCGGCCTCCATGCTGCCCCATTTCCGCTCCATCCTCAACAACGGGGTGGCCGCCGCCTGCGCCAAGGACGGCTTCCTCCGCCGCAGCCTCACCGCCTACCGGGGCTATCTGACCCACGAGGAGACCAGCGCCATCCAGAACCGGCCCTGGATTCGTCCGGAGGACATTCTGGGAATCGCCGGGGAGAAGCTGGACCCGGCTCCCGCCGCCACCGGCACCAAGTCCAGCAACTTTATCCAACTCTGATCCTGTGCCCCTCCGGCGGGTCCTCCGCCGGAGGGGATGGGGGAACTTTAGGAGGAACTCAAGTGACTGTCAACGATTTTCTGCTCGATTTTGCCATTGCCTCTCTCTTTATTATGGTGGGACAGCTGATCCGGGCCAAGGTGGGCCTGGTTCAGAAGTTCTTTGTCCCCGCCAGCATGATTGCCGGCTTTATCGCCCTGGCCCTGGGCAACCAGGGTCTGAATATCCTGCCCTTCTCCGGTTCCATCGGGGACTACCCCGGCGCTCTGATCATCCTGATCTTTGCCGCCGTGGGCATGAACGGCTTCTCCTTCTCCAAGAAGGAGTTCAAGTCGGAGCTAGACCGGGTGGGCTCCTACTTCTCCTATAAAGTGCTGGCCCAGGCGATCCAGTTCGCCTTTGCCCCCCTGTTCGGGGTGCTGGTGATCTCCCGGCTGTTCCCGGAGATCAACTACGGCTTCGGATTCCTGCTGGCCTCCGGCTTCTCCGGCGGCCACGGCACCGCCGCCGCGGTGGGCTCTAAAATGGCGGAGCTGGGCTTCACCGACGCCACCGACATCGGCATGACCTGTGCCACGGTGGGAATCCTCTCGGGGATCTTCGGCGGGCTGTTCTTCATCAAGATCGGTACAAAGCGGGGCTGGACCAAGTATATCGAGAGCTTCCAGTACATCTCCGGCGACCTGAAGACCGGCCTGATCCGGGATGAGGACAAGCGCGGCTCCATGGGCAGGGAGACGGTGGCATCCGTGGTGCTGGACCCCCTGGCCTGGCACCTGGCCCTGCTGCTGGTGGCCTCCGGCGCCGGATTTTTGGCCAACGGCTGGATCAAAAACGCCACGGGGCTGGATCTGCCCAGCTATTTGCTGGCCTTTATCATCGCCATTGTCATGTTCCTGTGTTTTCAAAAGACGGGAGTGGGGCATTATATCGACAATACGGTGATCAGCCGTATTTCCGGCACAGCCACCGACTACCTAGTGTTTTTCGGCATCGCCTCCATCAAGATCTCCGTGATTGTGGAGTACGCCGTCCCTCTGCTGATGCTGTTGGTATTCGGCATGGTGCTGGTGGTGCTAACCCTCATGTACTTCGGCCCGGCCATGAACAAGGGCAGCTGGTTTGAGCGCTCCCTCTTTGTGTGGGGCTACTCCACCGGCGTGTTTGCCATCGGTTTTATCCTGCTGCGCATTGTGGACCCGGAGAACAAGTCCAAGACCCTCAACGACACGGCCCTGACCGGCCCTCTCACCACCCCCTTCGAGATGTTCGCCTGGTCCATGGCCCCCGGCATGCTGCTCCACGGGCAGCACTGGCAGTTCATCGGGCTTTACCTGGTGATTTTCGCGGCCTGTATCGTCGTCAATCTGATCTTCAAGTGGTGGTGGATCAAGCTGCCCCTGAACCGCCCGGCGGAGGGGGAGCTGAAGTGATCTTGTGGTTCCGCGCCCCGTCTGATATGATAGGAGAAAACAGGTCCATCAGAAAGGCGGCGGGCGGCAATGAAGTTTTTGCAGGAGCTGTTTCACGGAAAGGGCTATATTGACGGAATCACCATCATCAACCTGGAGGGGGAGATTCTGTTCACCGCCAAGTTCAACAACAAGCTGGGCCAGGACCAGGGCTCAGAGGAGCTGGTGGGGAAGAATTTCCTGGACGTCTATGAGAATCTGACCCCTCAGACCAGCACCACCATCAAGGCGATGGAGCGGGGAACCCCGGCCTACGTGGAAAACCAGTTTTTAAAGACCAGGGGGCGGGACGGAATCACCATCACCTCCCTGTCCATCCCCATCAAATGCGGGGGGCGGATTGTGGGGGCCATCGACCTGTCCACCCAGGAGCCGGGCGTCCGTCCGGAGGCCACGGAGGGGCTGCTCCAGGTGGACGTCTCCGGCTATTTTCACGGGGACGCCCGAAAAATGGCCATGCGGGACGCCGCCGTATTCACACTGGACGACCTGATTGCGGAGGACGCGGCCATGAAGCGGGTGCGGGACTATATTCCGGTGGCGGCGTCCTGCGACCTTCCGGTTATGATTTACGGGGAGACCGGCACCGGAAAGGAAGTGGTGGCGCAGGCCATTCACAACGCCAGCCGCCGCAGCGCCAAGCCGTTCATTGCCCAGAACTGCGCCGCTCTGCCGGAGACCCTGCTGGAGAGCATCCTCTTCGGCACGGCCAAGGGGGCGTTCACCGGCGCGGAGGAAAACAAAGGGCTCTTTGAGCTGGCGGACGGCGGGACTCTCTTTTTGGACGAGATCAACGCCATGCCGGTCCAGCTTCAGTCCAAGCTGCTCCGGGTCCTTCAGGACGGACGCTTCCGCAGTCTGGGCGGGCGGCGGACCAAGTGCGTGGACGTGAAGGTCATCGCCGCCATCAATGTGGACCCCCTCCAGGCCATCCGCAGCGGCCAGCTGCGCCAGGACATCTACTACCGCCTGAGCATGATGTCCATCCGCATTCCGCCCCTGCGGGAGCGCAGGGCGGATATTCGTCCCTTCATCAATCTATATGTCAATAAGCATAACGCAACCTTCCACAAGCACATTCGGTATATCTCCAGGGAGCTGGCGGAGTGGATGGAGGCATACGACTGGCCCGGAAACGTGCGGGAGCTGGAGCACCGGATCGTATCGGCCATGAGCCGGGTGGAGCCCTCCTCCCAGGTTCTGGGCCTGGAGGATCTGGAGGAGCTTCCCGCGTCCAGCGCCCAGCCGCCCCTTCCCCTGGCGGAGGAGGGGGCGCGGCCGGAGTCTCCGCCTCCCCTCCGCCCCCTGCGCCAGGCGGTGCGGGAATATGAGCGCGGGCTGATCCAAAGGGCGCTGGAGGCCGCGGGCGGGAACGTCTCCCGGGCCGCCCAGCTCCTGGAAATCCCGAGACAGACGCTCTGCCGGAGGATTCAGGAGTACGGCCTGCGGTCCGGAGGCCGCCGGAGCTCCTAGGCCTTGTTTAAAAATTGGAAATGTGCTCGGCAGCAAAGATTTCTTCGCCAGACCAGGCGGATTTGACGCAGCGATACTTTGTGTATCGCGGGGGAAATCAACGCAGTATGACGGGAAAAGATTCGCTGCTGGGGCTCGTTGACATTTTTTTAACATGGCATGGCGCGCGAGGCTCGCCGGAGGGTTGCGCCGGTTAGGAGAGCTGCCATGAAACAAGAATCGGTCAAAAATGTGCTGCTGCTGTTGGCGGGCGCATTTGTGTACAGCGTTGGAACCCAGTATTTTATCGTCCCGGCGCAGATTGCCCCCGGCGGAGCCGTGGGCATCGCCCTGATGATCAATCACCTGACCAGCCTGCCCATCGGTACGCTGACCCTGCTGATCAACCTGCCCCTGCTGGTGCTGGCCTGGTTTTACCTCAGCCACCGGTTCACGGTCCGCACGGCGGTCGCCACGGTGCTGGTGAGCGTGGTCCTGGACTTTTTGGTCACCCCCATCTGTCCCATGTACGGCGGGGACCGGCTGCTGAGCAGCGTGTACGGCGGCATCGTGGTGGGCGTCGGCATGGCCCTGATCTTTCAGGCCGGCTTCACCACCGGCGGCACCGACATCGCCGGGTATCTGCTCCAGAAGAAATTTCCCCACTACTCCATTGGACACGCCCTGATGATCATTGAGGGGATCATCCTCCTGATGTCTATTTTTGTCTTTCAGGACGTGGACGCCGGCCTGTTTGGCCTGATCAGCGTTTACGTGCAGACCAAGGTCATCGACATGATCCTCTACGGCAGCGACGCGGGCAGCCAGGCGGTCATTATTACCCAGCATCCCCAGGAGATCTCCCAGCGGGTGATCCAGGAGCTGGAGCGCACGACCACCGTGCTCCCGGCCAGAGGGGCGTACAGCGGGAGCCCCACCAATGTGGTGCTGTGCACGGTGCGCAAGTCGGAATTTGTCCGGCTGAAGCGCATCATCGGCCAGTGCGATCCCAACGCCTTTGTCATGGTCAATGAGACGACGGAGGTGCTGGGACTGGGCTTCAAGGGCTTTGCGGAGGCCATTTAATCCGGCCCGGGCCTGCGGAGAAAGATATATTTGAGGACTCCCTCTGGGGAGGACCGGAACGGACTGAGCGCCGGACGGGAAGATTGATCTTTCCGTCCGGCGCTCAGTTTGTGGAAAAACCTGCGCAGAATCAGATCCGCCTGAGACAGGGCGGGGGGCTCGGGGGACAGCGGCCCATGCCGACATCCATTTTTACATACATTTTACAAAAAATTGACAGGGAGCGGAGCGCGGGCCGGTCCCCGCTCTGCTATACTGTCATAATAGGTTGTTGCGCCCCTGAGAAAAATTTCAGGGCGCCACCCCGAATATCCAGCGGAGGCTCCGTATTCTTCTGCTGGAGGGGGATGGAGGGATAGGGTATGGTAGGCACGGAACACAGCATCGTGGGACAGGTGTACGCGGCGAAGACGGACCCGGAGGCGGCGGACGCCCTGATCGGGCAGTACATGGGGTTCATCCGCAGCGAGACGGTAAAATTCATCCACGCCGCCCCGGAGGACGGACACGAGGACGAGCTGAGCATCGCTATGCTGGCTTTTTACGAGGCGGTCCTGAGCTATGAGAAGCACCGGGGGGCCTTTCTCCCCTACGCGGCCCGGGCCATCAAAAACCGGCTCATCGACCACTACCGGACCGAGCGCCGCCACGGGAATGTGATCTCCCTCCACGCGCCCGCCGGGGGCGACGAGGAGAGCGGGCATCTGCTGGACGCCCTGCCGGACCACCGGGACGAGATCGGCGCCTATGAGCAGCGCACCGCCAGCCAGGCGGAGATCCAGGAGTTCGGCGCCCAGCTGGCCCGGTTCGGGCTCTCCTTCTCCGATGTGGCGGACAACTGCCCCCGCCAGGACCGGACGCTGGCCGCCTGCCGCCGGGTGCTGGACTACGCCCGGGCGAACCCGGAGCTGCTGAACAAGGTGGCGGAGACCGGAAAGCTGCCCATGAACGAACTGGCCCTTGGCTCGGGTACGGAGCGGAAGACCCTGGAGCGGCACCGGAAGTACCTGGTGGCCATTTTGCTGGCCTTCACCAACGGATATGAAATCATTCGGGGGCACCTGTGTCAAATCGGCCCCGGGAGAGGAGGGGAACGGAAATGAAGTATCTGGTCATGGAGACCCACCCCGCCTACGCGGTGGTGCTGGACGAGGAGGGCCGGTTCCTCAAGGCGGCCAACCTGCAATACCGGGTGGGCGACACCGTCCAGCACATCGTGGAGCTCCGGCAGGCGAGGCCCAGGGCCCCCGCCCTGTGGAAGCCCCTGTCCGGGCTGGCCGCCGCGGCCGCCTGCCTCTGCCTGGTGTTCTTTGGGTACTACCAGCCCAACTACACCGCCTACGGTACCCTGCGCATCCAGATCAACCCGGACGTGGAGATGACCGTCAGCCGCACCGACCGGGTGCTGGACCTGGAGGGGCTCAACGCCGACGGCGAGGATCTGATCGGGGGGTACGACTATCGGGGCAAGGACCGGGAGACCGCCGCCGGCGAGCTGGTGGAGCGGGCCATCGATATGGGCTATCTCTCCGATGGGGACACCATCTCCATCACCGTCAGCAGCTCGGACGCGGACTGGCAGGCCCGGGAGGAGGCCCAGGTCCAGGCTCAGCTGGAGGAGCGGTACGGCGCGGCCATCGTCATTCAGCTGGGCGGCGCGGCAGATCAGACGCAGCCCGCCGGCTCTCCGGAGGAGCCGGCGGAGGTGGTGGTGCCGGTCACGCCCCAGGTCCCCGAGCAGACCCCGGGGACGGCGGCGGACCCCAGCGCCGGTTCCGGCGGGCAGGAGGACGCGGACTACGGCCCCGGCGCGGATGGGATCACCGACTACGATGACACAGATTACGGCCCCAACGCGGACGGGGTCACCGACTACGCGGACACGGACTACGGCCCCAACGCGGACGGGGTGACCGACTACGCGGACACGGACTACGGTCCCAACGCCGACGGGGTCACCGACTACGACGACACGGACTACGGCCCCAACGCGGACGGGGTCACCGACTACACGGACGCAGACCTCGGCGCCTACTATGACGGCGTGACCGACTATGAGGACCGGGAGGACGACGGCGGGGATGACGATGACGGCGACAGGGATGACGACGGCGAGGATGACGGAGACGACGACAGAGACGGCGAGGATGATGACGACTGACCGGAAAAATAAAAAAGTTTTTTCCCGCGACCCCGGTTTCCCTCCCCCACCCCCGTATTCTTCGGATGTAAGACAAAGAGAGACGGGAAATTCCCGGCGCGCCGCGTGCGGAGCCATCCCTGGCCCGGAACCGGCAGCTCATACAGACATGACAAATTTAAGGAGATGAATGTTATGAAAACGAACTTCACCGCCAAGCTGTTTGGACTGACCCTGGTGACCGCCCTGACCCTGACCACTCTGACCGCCTGTGGAAACGGCGGAGCGGCGGCCACCTCCTCCGGAACCGCCTCCGGGTCCGCCCTCCAGAGCGGGGACGGCGGCAGCGTGGGCACCGTGCTGCTCAGCGTCAATCCGGAGATCGAGATGGACTATGACGAGGTTGGCAATGTAGTGGCACTCACCGGCCTCAATGAGGACGGAAAAGCGGTGCTGGCCTCCTACACTGGCTATGAGGGAAAGCCCTGCACCACCGTGGTGGGGGAGCTGGTGGATGAGATCAACGCGGGGGGCTACTTTGACGCCACCATCGACGGGCACGAGAAGAACATCGTGCTCAAGCTGGAGCGGGGCTCCGCCTACCCCAATGACCAGTTCCTGAACGAGCTGGCCGAGGCCGTCCGCCTGGTGGTGGAGGCCGACCAGATCGGCTCCCAGACCGTGGCTCTGGACAGCGACGACTACGACGATACCTACGGGGACAAGGGCTACATCAACGCCGCCGCGGCCCAGAATATCCTGTCCACTCAGCTGGGCCGGGATGACATCCAGTTTGTGGAGAAGGAGTACGACCTGGACGACGGGGAGTACGAGGTGGAGTTTGTCATGGACGGCGTGGAGTACGAGTACGAGGTGAACGCCGTCACCGGCAAGGTCACCGAGATGGACGCCGAATACCAGGACTACGACGACACCGACTACGGTCCCAACGCCGACGGCGTCACCGATTACAACGACACCGACTACGGCCCCAACAACGACGGCGTCACCGACTACGACGACACCGACTACGGCCCCAACAACGACGGCGTCACTGACTATGACGACACGGACTACGGCCCCAACGCCGACGGGGTCACCGACTACGACGACACCGACTACGGCCCCAACGCCGACGGGGTGACCGACTACGATGACACCGACTACGGCCCCAACGCCGACGGCGTCACTGACTACGACGACACCGACTACGGTCCCAACGCGGACGGGGTGACCGACTATGACGACACCGACTACGGCCCGAATGCGGACGGTGTCACCGATTACGATGACGACGACTGGTACGGGGACCCCACCGGCTCCGACTACCCCGGTGACAGCGACGACTGGGACGATGATGACGACGACGATTGGGACGACGATGACGACGACGACTGGGACGACTGAGCCCGCCCCCATGCGCCACGAGCTCAAGCACCAGATCTCTCCCCCGGAGGATCTGGTGCTCTCCGGGCGGCTGCGCCGCCTGTTTCCCCACGATAAGCACGCGGGGGCGGACGGCTCCTACCGGGTGACCAGCCTGTATTTGGACACCCCCTATGACGCCGCCCTCCGGGAGAAGCTGGACGGGGTGGACCGCCGGGAGAAGTTCCGCCTGCGGTACTACGGAGATGATCCCGCCTGGCTGAAACTGGAGAAGAAATTCAAGGTAAACGGCCTGTGCGGCAAGTGCTCCGCCCGCCTTTCCCGGGAGGAGGGGGAGCGTCTGCTGGCCGGAGACCCGGCCTTTCTTCTGGAGCGGGAGGAGCCCCTGCTGGCCGAGCTGTACCACAAGCTGCGGGGGAGCCTCCTGGCCCCCCGGACGGCGGTCTGCTACGACCGGGAGGCATTTCTGTACGCCCCCGGCAATGTGCGCATCACCCTGGACCGGGAGGTCCGCACCGGACTGAGCCCGCTGGATTTTTTCCGCCCGGAGCGGTTCTTCCTCAAGCCCCTCTCCGGCCTCACGGTGCTGGAGGTCAAGTACGACGCCTTTCTGCCCGATCTGGTGCGTATGGCCGTCCAGATCCCCAACCGCAGGGCGGCCGCCTGTTCCAAGTACGCCCTGTGCCGCCGGTACGACTAAATTAAGGTAAGGAGTGGCCTTCCCATGACCACCTTTCAGGACATCTTCAAATCCAGCTTTCTGGAGCGGCTGGACAGCGTCTCCCTGCTGGACACCGCTCTGGCCCTTGTGCTGGCCTTTCTTCTGGGGCTGTTCATCTTCCTGGTGTACAAGAGAAGTTACAGCGGGGTCATGTACTCCCCCAGCTTCGGGGTGACCCTCATCGCCCTCACCCTCATCACCACCCTGCTCATTCTGGCGGTGACCAGCAACATCGTCCTCTCCCTGGGCATGGTGGGCGCCCTGTCCATCGTCCGGTTCCGCACCGCCATCAAGGAGCCCATGGACATCGCCTTCCTGTTCTGGTCCATCGCGGCGGGCATCGTGCTGGCGGCGGGACTCATCCCCCTGGCGGTGCTGGGGAGCCTCTTTGTGGGGGCGGTGCTGCTGGTGTTCTCCCGGCAGAAGAACGGGGAGTCCCCCTATATTCTGGTGGTGCGCTGCGCCTCCCCCCGGGAGGAGGAGCAGGTCCGCGCCCTGGTGGAGGCCCGGGTGCGCCGCCTGAACCTGAAGAGCAAGGCGGTCTCCCCGGGGGAGATCGAGCTGAACTTCGAGGTGCGCCTGCGGGAGGCGGACACCGGCTTTGTCAACGAGCTGGGGGCCATGTCGGGGGTGGACCACGTGGTCCTGGTCTCCTACAACGGGGACTACATGGGCTGAGACCATGATCCGCCACAGACAGATCGACCGGCTGTGCGCCCTGGCCATGGTACTGGCCCTGGTCCTCACCGGCCTGCTCTTCTTCGGGGAGGCCCTGGGCCTCCAGCCCGCCTCTGCCGCCCCGGAATATGCATACCGCCTGTTCGATGACAGCCGGGTCCACACCGTGGACATTCAGGCGGAGGACTGGGCGCAGTTTATCGCGGAGGCGCCGGAGGAGGAGTACATCCCCTGTACGGTGTCCGTGGACGGGGAGGAGTTCCGCCAGGTGGGCCTGCGGGCCAAGGGGAACAACTCCCTGCGGCTGACGGAGGAGTACGGCCTTGCCCGGTACAGCCTGAAGCTGGAGTTTGACCACTATGTGGACGGGGGAAATTACCACGGCCTGGACAAATTCTCCCTGGACGCCTCCTTTCAGGACAACAGCTATCTGAAAACCTATCTGGTCTACGACATGATGGAGTACATGGGGGTGCCCGCCCCCCTGCGGAGCTTCGTGTGGGTGACGGTGAACGGCTCCCCCTGGGGGCTGTTCCTGGCCATTGAGGAGCCGGAGGAGGCCTTTGCCCGGCGGAATTTCGGGGCGGACCACGGGCAGCTCTACAAGCCGGACTACACCTCCCTGAACGCCGAGAACGCCGACGTGGCCCTGCGCTATGTGGGCGGCGGCCCGGAGTGCTATCCCAACATTTTCGACAACGCCAAGTTCGATGTGGACGAGGCGGACCAGGTCCGGCTCATCCAGGCCCTGAAGACTCTGGCCTCCGGGGAGGACCTGGAGACGGCGGTGAATGTGGACGAGGTGCTGCGGTACTTTGTGGTGCAGGTGTTCGTGATGAACTGGGACAGCTATCTGGGCCACACGGGCCACAACTACTTCCTCTATGAGGAGGACGGGGTGCTCTCCATCCTGCCCTGGGACTACAATCTGGCCTTCGGCACCTACGCCCTGGGGATGACCGACCCCATCCGGGACCCCGACGTGCTCCTCAACTGGCCCATCAACACCCCCGCCCGGGGAGAGACCATGCTGGAGCGGCCCCTCTACCACAACCTGATGAAGAACGACGAGTATTTTGCCCGGTACCACGCCTATTTCGGCCAGTTTCTGGCGGAGTACCTGGAGAGCGGACGGTGTGAGGCGGTCATCCGGGAGACGCAGGCCCTCATCGCCCCCTATGTGGAGGCCGACCCCACTGCCTTCTGCTCCTATGAGGACCACCTGCTGGCGGTGGATACCCTGCTGGAGGTGTGCCGCCTGCGCTCCGAAAGCGTCCGGGGACAGCTGGAGGGGACCTTCCCCTCCACCCTGGCCCAGCGGGCGGAGCACCCGGACGCAGGGGTGGACGCCTCCCATGTGGACCTGCGGGCCCTGGGGGACTTTGAGGACCTGGAGCGCGCGGAGGGGCGGCAGGACGCCGCGCTGGCCGCCGCGGCGGGGGGCGCGGCGCGGGATGGAATATGAAAAAAGGGGAAAGATATAGGCCATAGTTTGGAAAATCGTATAATTTGTGAACAAACTTTGCTTCTTTTATGAATTTTAGCACTCTCCGCTTGACAGTGCTAATTCAACGTGCTATAACATAGTTGTTCCAAGAGAGAGGGGCCGGATGAGAAGATGCGGCTCCCCCCGCAGGGCAAGAAATAAGTGCGAAGAATGGAGGAATGACTTATGTTGCCCAGCATGTTTGGTGAAAGTTTGTTTGATGATTTCTTTGACGATGACTTTATGCGCTTCCCCGTGTGGGGCGGCCGCAATCCTCTGTATGGCAAGCACGCCAAGAACCTGATGAAGACCGACGTGCGGGAGACCGAGAACACCTATGAGGTGGACATCGACCTGCCCGGCTTCAAGAAGGACGAGATCGACGTGGACCTGAAGGACGGCTACCTGACCATCAGCGCCTCCAAGGGCCTGGACAAGGACCAGAAGGACAAGGAGGGCAAGTATATCCGTCAGGAGCGCTACGCCGGCGCCATGAGCCGGAGCTTCTACGTGGGCGATATCCAGCCCGAGCAGATCTCGGCCAAGTACGAGGACGGCATCCTGAAGATCTCCCTGCCCAAGCAGGAGAAGAAGGAGCTGCCCAAGAGCACGACCATCGCCATCGGCTGATAACCAAGCTGAAATTCCCGAGCCGCCTGCGGCCCGGGAATTTTTTGTCTGTACGAGGCCTCCCGCCGAGTAGGCGGAGAAAACGACCGGCTGTCCCGAAAGTGTGGACGGGGGCGGAAAAGGCGGGTATACTGGGGCCAAGGAAATCAGGAGGGGAGGGAGCGCCGTGGAGGTGGAGATCCGACTGGAGCCCGGGCGGAAGGAGCCCCGGGCGGTGATTTACGCCGGGGCGGACACCCCGGAGCTGCAAGAGCTGGCCCAGCGCCTGTCCGGGGTGTTCCTGGGGCCGGTGCCCGCCTTCCGGGGGGAGCGGGCGGTGCTGCTGGAGCCGGGGGAGGTCTACCGCTTCTACACCGACGGCAAGGGGGTGTCCGCCCAGACGGAGGCCGGGGTCTACGCCGTCCGCCTGCGGCTGTATGAGCTGGAGGAGCGGCTGGGCCGCCGGGGCTTTCTCCGGGTGTCCCACTCGGAGCTGGTGAACAGCCGGAAGATCACGGCCCTGGACCTGTCCCTCACGGGGACCATCCGCATGACCCTGGGGGACGGGGCGGCGGTGTGCTATGTGTCCCGGCGGTATGTGAAGCGCATCAAGCAGGCGCTGTTGGGAGAGGAGGGGGCCCTGTGAACGAGAGGAGAACGGGGGTGCTGCTGGCCGCCCTGGGTGGGCTGGCCGGCCTGCTGCTGGGGGCGGTCCTGTGGGGGCCCCTGCTGGGAGAGGGCGGGGCGGGACAGCCCCTGGTCCTGGCACTGGGGCAGGGGGGAGCGGGAGTTGTGCTCCTGGCCCTGTGCGCCGCCCTGGGGGCCACGGTGGGGACGGCGGCCCTCCCCTTTGCCGGGGAGGGCCCCGCGCTAGTGGTCCGGTCCCTGGCCCACTTCGCTCTCACCGCCCTGGAGGTGCTACTCCTGCTGCGGCTGTGCTTCCAGGTGAAGCGCCCGGACTATCTGGCGGGCTGGCTGGGCATCCTGGCCCTGCTGTACCTGCTGGTGTGGCTGGGGCGGTATGTGGGCTGGTACTGGGAGGTGGCCGACCTGCGCCGCCGCCTGGGCCTCTCCCCGGGGCCCAGCCCCTTGAAATGGCGGGAGACGCTGCCCTATCTGCCCCTGCTGGCCCTCATCTGTGTGGCGGCCCCCCTGCTGGCCCGGTGGGTGGATGGGACCTTTGTGGTGGATGTGCCCGTCTTTTCCGGGCTGCTGTTCCCCTTTGCAGTGCTGCCGGCGGCGGGGTTCTGCTCCGGCTTCTCCCTGGGGCGGAGGGCGGGCTTCTGTCCCCTGTACCCCCTGGCGGGGGGGCTCCTCTATGTCCCGGTGGCCCTGATCGCCTACAACCATACGGCCCTGTTCCACAGCCTGCTGTTCGCCCTCCCGGCCCTGGCGGGAAACGCCGCGGGCGGGGCGTGGAGACGGGTCAAGCGGAAATAAAAGGAAAACCGGCCCCGGACCATTTTTGTGGTCCGGGGCCGGCTGTGTTTTTCAGGACACTGTCCGGGTGTTGGGGGCGTCGTAGAGAATGTCCTCGGGGATGCTCCCGTCCGGATTGCGGTAGCCGTCATAGGTGGTCTCCGTATCCGACAGGTATTCCCCATAGGTGGGGGCGATGTGGGTGTCGTCCAGGGCACCCAACTCCCGGAGCAGGGCCAGGGTGTGGGAGGCGTTGGGGGTGAGGGTGATATACCAGTCATAGCTCACCATCTCCGAGGCGGCCCGGTCCCCGGTTCCGGGGGTGGAGGCGGTCTGGGGTACCTCCACAGTGAAGTGCAGGTCGGTGACGCAGGTGTTGTCCAGCCGCGCCTGGCTGTTGTTCAGCAGATAACGAATTCCAATGGTGCCCTCGGCGAAGTCCCGCTTCACCGCGTCATACAGCGCCTGGGTGGAGCCGTCAATGTATACCGTCTCATAGCCCTGGGTTCGGGTGTTCCACACCGAATCCAGATAGGCCTCCACCAGGCGGCCCTGCTCCACGGTTTCAAAATCGTACATCTCCGCCACGAGCTCCCGGTCGGACAAAAGTTGATTGGCCAAATTGGCAAAGGTGCCCTCGGTCCCCAGATCGTCCTCACGGAGGGGCAGATTGTTATAGACCCGCTCCATCACCCGGCCGTCGGCCAGGGTATAGGTCAGATGAACATACAGGTATCCGTCTGTGTTCTGGCCGTCGTACTGCTGGTCCTCCATCTGGACGGCCATCTGGTGGAACTGAATGACCCGCTGGATATTCTCCGGGGTGGTTAAGGTTATGCTGCTGTCGGCACCGTCGTAGGGGGCGGAGGACAGGCCGTAGATCTCTATCGACTCCACCTGGTCCGATGCGGGCACCCGGTCCTCATAGCCGTACCAGTCCAGGCTCACGCTCAGGCACAGGAGCAGCATCACCGCCCCCAGGGCCACGCTCCCCTTCCAGGCCTTCAGGACCCGGAAGGATTTTTTCAACAGCATTTCTGCCGCAAAACAGCCAACCACGCCCCAGAAGACCACCCAGAAGGTGAGGGCGGTGGTACTGTCCTGCATGAGAAGAGAGGAGGTCCATACCCCGCCGGTGAGACCGGCACACAGGGCGAAGCCGTACCGGAACACAGGACGGACCACCTTCACGGCCACCACGTCTCCGGCGGACTCCACATGCCGCACCCGGTATACCAGCAGGGCGGCCGCGGCAAAGACCAGCCCGGCGGCGGCATAAATCGCCGTGGTGGAGGGTGCCGCCAAAACCGGACCTGCATCTACATAGTGGTCAATGTGGAGGGCATCGGCCAGACTCAGCCAGGGGGTCAGCCAGGCGACCGCCTCCCACAGGGCGCTGGGAAAGCGCTGGAAGCCGAACAGAAACGCATAGCACACGTTTTCCGCCAGGCTGGTGAGAGCATACGCCAGAAAGTTCAGAATGCCGTAAAACAGGGGAAGGGCCACCAGATTGCCGGTAAACATGGCGCAGAACACGGCGAAAGAGTAGAAAAACAGGCACATCCCGCTTTGGCACAGCAGCCACTGAGTCAGGGGCCACAGCCCCAGACAGCCCAGGGCGGCCTCCACCGCCACCGTTAGGGCGTACACCGCCAGGTGGGGCAGCAGCAGGAAGGACAGCCCGGCCAGGTAGTGGGAGACAAACAGAGTCTCTCTCCGAAGAGGAAGGGCGTGCATGGTACAGGCCGACCGGCTGGAGTACAGATAGGCAAACACAGCCATGGCGCAGATGACGCCCGCCACCGCCGCGGACATGGAGCCAAAGACCAGAAGGGAAGGCGGCGTTTCCTGGGCCATCATGAACAGATAGTCGGCCATGCTGGTGGCGCCGGGATTCCGGCCCTGAAGGGCGGTGGTCAGAAGAGGCATGGGAATCAGCAGCAGCCACTGTATCCCGTAGATAGCCCAGATGGGCCAGAACCGGAAAAACGCCTTCCGGTACAGGGTGCCGTTAAAGAACGATGTCCCGGACCGCATAGTCCTCACCTCCCAGCTCATAAATAAAGATCTCCTCCAACGACAGGGGCAGGGCCTCCAGGAACAGGGGGTCCAGGGCGGCCACCCGGCCCTTGATCTCCTCCGGGCTGCCCCGGACGATGAGGGTATGCACACGGCCCACCTGGGTCACGTGGAGCACGTTCAGCTCCTCCGGCAGCCTGGGCAGCTCCCCGTCCCGGAAGGCCACCTGCAATTTCAGGATGTTGTCCTGGAGGTCGGTGAGGGAGCGCTCCAGCAGGACCTTGCCGTGGGACAGGATGCCCACGTGGTCGCACACGTCCTCCAGCTCCCGCAGGTTGTGGGAGGACACCAGCACGGTGGTCCCCCGCTGGGACACGTCCCCCATGAGCAGGGACCACACCTGCCGCCGCATCACCGGGTCCAGGCCGTCCACCGGTTCGTCCAGCACCATGATGTCCGGCATGCAGCACAAAGATAACCAGAAGGCGGACTGCTTCTGCATGCCCTTGGACAGCCGCCGGATGGGCTGCGCCTCGTCCACGGCGGGGAAGGCGTCCCGCAGGGCCTGGTACCGCTTGTCGTCAAACTGGGGATACAGCCCCCGGTAAAACCGCATCATGTCCCGGGTGGAGGCGGACAGAAAGTAGTAGAGGTCGTCGGGGATCCAGGCCATGCGGCCCTTCACCGCCGGATTTTCATACACCGGCTGGCCGTCCACCAGAATGGAGCCCGAGTCGGGCCGGTACACCCCCATGATATGCCGCAGGATGGTGGACTTGCCCGCTCCGTTGGGGCCCACCAGGCCGTAAATGGAGCCCCCCTCCACCGACATGGTCAGGCCGTCCAGGGCCCGGAACCCGTCGAAGGTTTTTACCACGTTGTTGACTTGGATCACGCCGTTTCTCCTCCTTCCAGCCGGTGCACCCGCTCCACCAGCGTCTCTCCTCCCACGCCCAGGAACAGCAGCTCCGCCGCCACCGCGTCAAAGCGGCCCAGCAGCTCCTCCTTCCGCCCCTGGTCCACCCCTGTGTGGGGGGCGGCGAAGGAGCCCTTCCCCGGCACGGAGTACAGATAGCCCTCCGCCTCCAGGGACTCGTAGGCCCGCTGAATGGTGTTGGGGTTGATGGCCAGGCGGCTGGCCAGGGACCGCACCGAGGGCAGCTTCTCCCCCTCCTGAATGGCCCCGGTGACCATCAGGCGGCGCAGGCCGTCCCGCACCTGCTCATAGATGGGCCGGGCGTCCCGATAGTCCAGATTCAGCATGCGCTTCCTCCTTTCCGCTTATATCTGATATCTGTATGAACTGTATTAGTACACTGAGTATATGCCGGGGAGGAAGGAAAATCAATTAAGAACCCCTTAAGATTTTATGAAGGCGGGGTATTTCACCGCCGTTCTTCTGTGTAGGGGCGGCTATCAGCCGCCTGTAAGCCTTCCCCCGCAAAAGCCTTCCCCCTGGGGGGAAGGTGGCTGGCCGAAGGCCAGACGGATGAGGGGGCGATGAGGGAACAGCCTTTTTCCGGGCGTAGGGCGCGACGACCTCGGCGCGCCGTATTGCAGGGAATTCCGCCGTCTGCGGACGGCGGGTTACTTTGCCCGCGGCGGCAAAGTAACCAAAACGCCGCCGGGGGACGCCGCAGAGGCGAACTTTGTTCGCCAATGACGGCTTTCCCCCGGGCCCCCTTTACGGGGGGCGCTCCTGTCTCGCATTAAAGCCCTTCCGGCGCGCAAAATCTGAGTGAGTGTCTAAATTCCCGCCGGGCCACTGGGCCCTGGCCGAGTGGAAAATTGTGACTGGCGCGGTTCCGCCGCCGCGCCTGGCTTTGCCGAGCAGGCGTGGACTGGTGCAAATCCCGGCGGGAGGCCCAAGGGCCTCCCCTACCCAATTCCGGAAGACCTTCTTGAAACCCGTAGGGGAGGGGCTTGCCCCTCCCGCCCTCGGAGGTTTTCGTCCCTCAGCGGGCCGGCCAGTGTCCGGCCCCTACAAAATATGGGGATGGTCTCCAAATACACCGTAGGGGCGACCCTTGCGGCCGCCCGCTGCTGAGGAATCTGTTTCATCCGTAGGGGCGGCACACTGGGCCGCCCGTTCCGCGGGGACCTCCCCTACAAGGCGGAGGCTTATCCCTGCTCCCGGTCCAAGCCATTCATACTGTGGCGTTTTCGTATTCGCTTCGGAGCCGCGAAACCACAACTTGTTCTGCCCCAGATGAATACGCCGTCTCCAGTACATCCAGGTTTTCAGAAAACTCATTAGAATCTGCATACCAAGAGGCAGCCGCCAAAGCAGTATGTTCACAAAGGATCTTTTGCTCTTCTTCCGACAGGAGGGACACATAAGTCACCCAAGTGCGTGGCGCCTCCACAAAACGGCAGTATAACTGGTCGAATCCGTCCTCAGCGAAAACCCCGTCCGCACCCAGGCAGTATGCCGCCAGCTTATCCAGAGGATAACCATCTAAATCCGTCAGATCATCATAGGTAATCCCAAAATCCTCTGGAGCAGTGCTCACCATGGACCAAACAGGGGTCTCCTCCCGCCAATCCGGCCCCTCCACCGTGGTCAACGGTTCCTCCGTCCCCTGGCATCCGACCAGCAACATGACGGCTCCAAGAAGGCATCCAAACCAGTACCCGTTCCGTCTCATTTCAATACTCCTCCCGTTCCGTCTCTTCCACAGTACATTTCAAACTTCCATCGGAGAGGCGCAGGGAAAACCTCTCCCCACTCTGAACGCTCCGGACGGAGGAGATCACCCCTCCATCCTCCTTCTGGGCGATGGAGTACCCCCGTCCCAGCACCTTCAGCGGGCTCATGGCGTCCAGAGCGGCGGCCAGGCGGGCAAAGCGCTCCTGCTTCCCGGAAAGGCACTTCTCCAGCCCCCGGCGTAAATCCTTGTCCAGGGCGGCAGAGCGGACCCTCAGCTGAAACAGCCGGCCCGTCATGCTGCTCCCCAGGCGCTGGGACAGGTGATCCAAATAGAGGTTTTTGTCCTGAAAATAGGCCTGGGGCTCGGTCATCACCCGGCTCTTGGCCAGACGCTCCAGCCCCTGCCGCTCCCGCAGGAGCCGGTGGCGCATCGCCTGTTCCAGCCGCCGCCCCGCCCCCAGGAGGGAGGCGTACACCTCGTTCTGGTCGGGCACCGCCAGTTCGGCGGCGTTGGAGGGGGTGGCCGCCCGCAGGTCGGCGGCAAAGTCGGCAATGGTCACATCGGGCTCGTGGCCCACGGCGGAGATCACCGGGATATCAGAGTCATAAATGGCCCAGGCCACGACCTCCTCGTTGAAAGCCCACAGGTCCTCCATGGAGCCGCCCCCCCGGCCGGTGATAATCAAGTCGGCCGCCTGGTGGAGGTTGGCCCAGCCGATAGCGGCGGCAATCTCCTCCGCCGCCCCCTCCCCCTGGACCCGCACCGGGAGGACATAGACCCGGGCCATGGGCCACCGGGCCCCTAAAATTCGGAGCATGTCCCGCACCGCCGCTCCCGCCGGGGAGGTCACCAGGGCAATCCGTCCCGGCATTCTGGGAATGGGCTTCTTGTGGGCCGGGTCGAAAATTCCCTCCTGGAGCAGGCGGGCCTTCAGCTGTTCAAAGGCCACCGCCAGGTCCCCCGCCCCCTCCGGGGTCAGGCGGACGCAGTAGAGCTGGTACTGCCCGTCCCGGGGAAAGACGGTCACCCGCCCGGCGGCGATGACCTGCATGCCGTTCTGGGGCTGGAACCGCAGGGAGGCCGCGTCGCTGCGGAACATGACGCACCGCAGGGCCCCCTCCCCGTCCTTCAGGGTGAAGTAGTGGTGGCCCGAGGGGTAGCGCTTATAGTTGGACAGCTCTCCCCGCACCAGGAGGCCGGACAGCAGCCGGTCCCGGTCCATAAAGCCCTTGATATACTGCCCCACCTGACTGGGGGTGAGGATGGTCTGTTCGCCTCTTGCGTTCACACTCTCCGCCCCCTCTCCAGGGCCCGCCAGGTGAGGACGGCCGTCCCCATGGCGTTGTCGGTGGAGAACTGGGGCTGGGCAAACAGGGCTCCGCAGTTCTGCCGCAGCAGCTCCTTCAGCCGTCCGTTGGAGGCCACCCCCCCGGAGCACAGCACCGGCAGGCCGGGGTACTCCTCCATGGCGGCCTTGGTGCAGGCCTGGACCACCCGGCAGACGGTCTCCTGGGCAAACCAGGCGATCTCCGCCGGCTCTTCCCCTCTCTGGACCATCTGCCGCACCTTGTTCTCCATGCCGGACAGGGAGAAGGTGAGGCCGTTTACCTTCACCTTATAATATTCCCGCTTTTGCGCCTGGCGGCTGAGCTTCTCCACCCCTTTCCCCGCGGGGAAGGACAGGCCCAGCAGCACGCCGGTGCGGTCGATGAGCTGCCCGGCGGAGATATCGCTGGTCCCCCCCAGGATCTCCGCCCAGACGGCCACCCCGTCCTCCTCCGGCTCCACCCGGAGCAGCTCGGTGGTGCCCCCGGACAAATGCCAGGCCAGGAAGGGCCGGTCCAGCAGGTCCAGCCGGCCGGCGGACCAGGCCGCCGCCGCCAAATGTCCCTGTTGGTGGGAGAAGGCATAAAAGGGCACCCCAAGCACCTGGGAGAGTACCTGGCCCTGGGAGGCTCCCGCCAGGAAACAGGGCATGTAGGAACCCTCCACCGCCCGGGGGCGGGTGCTGGCCCCCACGGCCTGGACGGTCCCCAGGCCCTCCTCCCCCAGCAGCGCTTCCACCACCTCCGGCAGGTGCTTCACATGCTGAAAGAGGGCGTCGCTCTGGCGCAGGCCCAGCTCCCCCGGACGCACCTCCAGCAGCCGTCCCTGATTCCGGCCCCTCTCCCCGTCAAACACGGCGGCGGAGGTGGTGTAGTTGCTGGTGTCCAGCCCCAATACCGGCATGGTTCAGGCCTCCCCGCCGGGGACTTCCTCCCCGCCGGCCTCCGGCTCCGCCTGCTCCCCAGCGGGCTCATCCGGCAGCTCGGTGCGGACAAAGGTGCCCAAAATTCCGTTGACGAAAGAGGCCACCTCCTGGGGCTCGTACTGCTTAGTCAGCTCCACGGCGGCGTCAATGGCCGAGGCGTTGGGCACATCGGGCATATACAGCACCTCATACATGGCGGTGCGCAGGATGGCCCGGGCCATGCGGGGAATCCGGCTCAGGGACCAGCCCACCGCGTAGCGGCTGATGTAGGCGTCCAGCTCCTCTCCGCGGGCGTAGACCCCCTCCACCAGGGCCCGGATATATTCCCGCTGCTTTTCATTGGGGTATTGGGCGTACAGTGGGGATTCCTGTCCCAGGGCCTCAAAGCGCTCCCGGCTGAGCTCACTTTTCAGCACCTCTTCCGCGCTCCGGGCCCCAAATTCCAGCCCAAATACCAGATGTACCGCGATCTCGCGGGCGTTGTTTCTTGTCATGTTTTTTCCTCCGTCCACCGGGTCCTGTGATAGTCTTGTCTCTGACATTATACAGCCTGCGCGGTAAATCCGCAAGCCTCGGCCGGCTTCCGCTCCGGCCTCTCGCTCAGCGCCCGCGGGAGATTCCGCCCGGCGCCGCAGATTCAGCAGAGATTATTATATACATGAATATACAAAAAAGAAACCCCTAAAATCCACAGTCCGTGAATTTCAGGGATTTGCTTCTTCGTACCTTATGCCGCGGGAACGGCTCCCGATCAGGCGTAGAACCGGTGCCCGCCGATGACGGCCACGCAGGTCCGATTTCGGGAGGCCCAGCTGTTGGCCGCGGAATCAAAATAGAGGGCGTTCTTTACTTCCTCCACCACGCCGCCGTCCAGCACCAGCTTGGCCGCGATCACGCTCTCAGCGTTGGGGGCGCTGCGGGCGATGTGGCCGCTCCAGTAGGTGGTAAACTGGTTCTTCTGAGCCAGCACTCCCTCAATGGTGCCGGGGAAAGAGGGGTGCTTCACACGGTTCATGACCACGTTGCCCACCGCCATTTTTCCCTCCAGGGGCTGGTTCCCGCTCTCGGTATAGATGACCCGGGAGAGCCAGAACAGGTCGTCGGCGTTGTAATACTGCTCCCCGAACTTGGCCGCGCCGCTCCCGCGGGTCACCGCAGTGATGCCGGTAGACCCATTCCAGGTCAGAGAACCGTCAAACGCCTTTACCAACGCGGAGAGGGGTACCATCACCTGTCCGTTTTCAATCTGGATTCCCTCCGGGGCGTAAAAATACCGGTTGTTGACGGTGAGGTATAAATTTCCGACCGTAGCCTTCAGTACCAGTTTATCATTGTGTACCGTCGCTGTACGCGTTCCTGCGTCCCACTTGCTCAGAATTGTGGAGTCCAGACATTTGGACATGGGAACCAACGCCACATAAGTCGTATCGCCCCGGTAGGTCTTTGCCACATCTGTGGAAACAGGCTGACCATCCACTGTTAAAGTGGGGTCCACCTCCTCTACCTGGGACAACACACTCTCCCCGGACACAGCGGATGCAGGCTCCGCCTGCTCCTCCGCCCCCACCCGGGCAGCTGCTGTCTGCACGGACTCGGAACCGCTCTCATCTACCAGAGCAGCGGAGTCCTCCTCCACGCCGGCTCCCATGAGAAGAAGCACGGCAAAGGAGCTGATCAGCAGCGAACACAGCTTTCGTGTCATTGTCTTCACTCCTATGGTTACAAAATTATGTCAACAAAAGTGACAGCAAAAGCAACTGTTTGTTACTTTTGTTACCACATTGTAACTAATTCACCTCGTCAATACAAGGGCAATTTTCACTATACTTTCTGTGAATTTCTTGTGTATTTTTTCTGACATGTATGAAAATAACCTGTTTATCTCCAAAATTATAACTTTTTCGCGAAGTTTTTGCCATTAAAACTGTACAAAGCATTTTCGCCGCAGAGGCCTCTCCTCCCGTCCTCCCGCTGCGGAAAAACCGCGCCCTGTGACGAAAAGTTTTTCTTGCATTACCTTGGCATTTATGCTATATTAGATAGGCAATCAACGCGCAGGTGTAGTTCAATGGCAGAATGTCAGCTTCCCAAGCTGAACACGAGGGTTCGATTCCCTTCACCTGCTCCATAAAGTCGCTACAATCTAGATATTTTAGGCCGAACGCCTAGAGTATCAAGGGGTAGCGGCTTTTTTGTTTCTCAAAATCTGTGGTTTGTTTCATAGATATTTTCAGGGGTAATCCGCTGTCAGGTGGGTTTGAACCCAAACTTTTCAGGGTTTTCCCGAAAAATTCTGGGGGATCATTTCCTCAGCGCCCTTTTTAACGTTCAAAAAGGGCGCAATCCAGAGAAAAAAGTTACACAAAAAAACTGGTCCTGGTTTGTTGGTTTTGCAGAACCATCAGGCCAGGGCTTTTTTGCTATCTAATCAATCAAAAAGGGCACCAGCCCAGAAGGAGGTCAATCAAATATGGAACGAGAATATTTCAAGGAGCTGTCTCGCCGCCTGCGGGAAGAAGGAACCGAAACTTCCCTTGCCGACAAACAGAAGCTGGAGGTCCTGCTCCACGGCCAGCCGGTCCTTTATGTTTCCACGACAAGCGATGTTTTCTTATTGCCTGCCGGAAGCAAAAGTGAGGAGGCCAGTGAGCTGTACCACCGGGTAGCTGCGGTGGCAGATGAGGTCTATGAATATGTGAAGGTGCTTCAGGGAGCTCCTCTCCTACACGTCAGTAGACTGAACGAGGACTTCCGCCTGCTGGCGGACTTCGGCGGTGCGGTGCTGGCCGGGCGGGAACGGGAAAACAGTCGGGGATACCAATTCGTCACATGGATTTGGAACTATAACCGGCAGGGTATCAGCCACGGCCACTACTACGAAGGAAATTATCAGGCAGCCAAACAGGATTTCGCTGTCCGGTCCGGCCTAATTTCCAGGGCGCAGCTCTTCTCACCGGAGCAGCTGGCAGAACTATATCGGGCCACGGACTTTCTGCTTGAAGAAGGTCCTGAACCGGATGAAAAGCTGCCAAACGATCAACCTGACGGGAACCAGGCAGAGACGCTGAGGGAGGATGACTCCATCCATCCTGCTGCGCCGGAACGATCCAAGCCCTCAGAGCTGAAAACGGGACCCGCTGTGACTGCGGCAGTCTCCCGGATGTTCTACCACATAGGCAGGATCTTTGAGGATCGCTGTATGACGGACGCCATGCAGCGCGGCATTCAAATCGACCGTAAACGCCGGCGGCAGCTTCTGGAAAAGAAAATGGCCATGGGCCATAAGGCCGATGACCATGAGAATGAGGAAATTCAATTAAAATGAT
>ERZ1106929.692-NODE-692-length-35336-cov-5.466172_pt1 | contig 35336 bp, 31 predicted proteins | sample MGYA00403662_ERZ1106929 | MGnify/ENA primary metagenome ERZ1106929 (study PRJEB35170, sample SAMEA104062442) | human gut metagenome | biome: human gut; feature: human-associated habitat; material: faeces | place: Denmark | collected 2013-02-20 ... | reverse complement strand
CTTGTTTTGTCCGAACCTCCACTGTGGTCACTTGACAGCCGTGGAGCGTTTCGTCTGAATAGACCATAGAATCACCTAGATGAAAATCAAATATCATCTCTAAATAAACAAAAATGAGTAGATATATAATAAGGGGAAAAATAATGCTATCATAAAATAGGTGATGGCATGAATTTCGATGTAGGTGCTCGAATCAAAGAATTGCGACTAGCGAGAGGCTTATCAACGAATAAGCTTTCCAATTATGGCGGCCTTATCTCAAAGTTATGTGCGTAATTTAGAGGCCGGTAAATACGACAATCCAACGGTTGATTCCTTGGAGCTTATCTGTAATGCATTAGAGATAGCATTTGAGGATTTCGTAAATTATAAAGATCTGTCTCTTTCCCAGTTAAAGGCCATGAAACTCGTTAGAAAGCTGAGTGATGAGCAACTGGAAGGCTTTTGCCAGTTGATTGAACCAGAAGAACGATAAGCGGGGATTTCTGCGGTTACTGGTGAATCTTTTCTCATTATAACTCAACTGAGAGAGAAAACGGAACTTCAAGTAACCCTATTATAATATTCATTATAACTGTATTATACAGTTATAAAGGATGTGAGTGTATGAATGTGGTGGAGCGCATACAGGAACTGACGCAAGAGAGAGGCTGGACTGAATATCGGTTAGCGAAAGAAAGTCATTTATCGGCATCCACGATTGCAAATATTTTTCACCGAGGAACTACGCCAAGTATCTCGACTCTGGAAGTCATTTGCGATACTTTCGGTATATCTCTCAGCCAATTTTTTGCAGAGGGAAAGTTTGTGGCACTCACACCCGAGCAAGAGGATCTTCTAAATAGATGGGCATTTTTATCTCAAGAACAGAAAGATGCTCTTTTAGACCTTATGACAAAGATGAATTAGGAAAGGCCGGTGCTCCTAATGGAGCATCTACCTGTCCGATTGGACAACATGCGGGAGAACGCTATTCTGAGAGCAGAAATCAGCAAAAGGACTAAAGCCGCCTGCAGGCGGCTTTAGTCCTTTTTATATTTGGGGGTGTCGATCCATGCGGAATAGACGAGCGCCCCGCACTTCCAGCATAGCCGCGCGGCTTAAATAGTTCTTGCAGTCGTCACACAGCGTTTTCCGGCCCTTAGCCGGAAATAGGTTCCCACAGTTTTTGCATGCCTTCATCTTCACCGAGCCATCCCCGTATCGAATCCGAGGATAGCACAAATGAAAGGGAATGACAAGGGCATGAGGGGAGCCGCTGCCGCACTGTAAGTGTGCAGGTCATGAGATTGGAAAAAGAGGCGCTTCGCTTTCCAGAAAAGGCGATTTATAGTATAATCGGCGTAAGGGGCGTGATGAGATGCTCATATATATGGCGCTAATTGAAACAGAAGAGGGCCGAGTTCTCTTTGAACAGATCTATTACAAATATAAGGGCCTGATGTTCCATGTCGCATACGGCGTTCTAGGACAGAGGGAGGATGCGGAGGACGCAGTTAGAATGGCGTTTGAGGCCATAGCCAAAAATATTGAAAAGATTTCTTCGGTTGACTGTCCCAAAACCCGTGGTTACATCGTTATCATTACCGAGAGAAAGGCCATTGATATTCAGAGAAAGAACAGCCGCTCCATCAGCACAGCTTTTGAGGATTGGGAGCTAGGCATTGAAATTTCACTGCCTGGGGATGGAGGGCTGCAGGATGCGATTACTCAGCTCAAGCCAAGTTACCGGGAAGTGATTCTGCTTCACTTTGCCTATGGCTACAAGACGAATGAGATCGCAGAAATGCTTGAAATGAAGCAAGACGCCGTCCGTAAGAAGATTTGGCGGGCGAAGAAGATGCTGGAAGAAAAACTCAAGGAAGGAGGGACACCGTATGAGCATGTATCTGACGGATGAAATGCTTGCCCGAGCCGCAAAGAGCGTCGGGGAGACGATGCTGGCCTCTCTGCCAGATCCGGAAGACTGCCGCCATGCCTTCAGCCCGGAGTTTGAGCGAAGCATGGAGCGTTTGATCCAGAAGGCGAAACGGAAAACCCGTATCCGCCGTTGCCTCCAAAGCATTGCGGTAGCAGCCCTGGCGGTGGTGATCGGCCTAAGCGCATGGCTTGCCGTGGATACAGAGGCCAGGGCGGCCATGGTGGAATGGGTCAGGACCGTCTATGAGGATTCCATCGTCTATGAATTTTTCCACCCTGGCGCTGTGGAAGATGACAGTTCTTACCGTCTTGGGTGGGTGCCGGATGGGTATGCCTTACTACAGGAAGAGACTGGAGAATTGATGTATATCGCAGTGTACCAAAGGGAAAGCGAGGTTATTTACTTTACCTACGGCTTATCAGATGAATATAATCAGGCCGAATTTATCCCGGGCAACAGCGATACGGAACCTGTGTCTGTGTACGGAAACCCCGGAGAGTTTTATGAGGCAAATGATGAAAGCGAGACAAATGAGCTGGTCTGGTTCGATTCTGAACAGGGTATTTTGTTTGCGCTCTCCAGCGATCTCGACCAAGAGACTATGTTGAAAGTGGCGGAGTCAGTAACAGCTGAATAATTTCAATGCGGCAAAACACACAAAAAATTACAGCACAATTTGACTGAAACGCCAAACCTGCAATTTCAATAAAAAACTTGTCCGATTTTACCTCCTTGCGCCGTTCTTCTTAATAGAACGACATAAGGAGGTAATTCATTTGAAAAAGAGAGTAGTTACATTTGTGATGGCCATCGCACTTGCGTTTGGAGCGACCCTTTGTTCCACTGCGGCAGCCGGGATCGAAACGCGCGCGATACAGATCCGTCCAGCGCTTACGTTCAATGGGACGACTGCAACCTGCGAGGTGCTGGTAGTCAGCGGGACCGACGACCTAAAAGTTACGATGACCTTGCGGGACGGAAATACCATTGTCGCCATGTGGTCTGATTCCGGCACAGGAATGGTACACCTCCTGGCACACCGAACCGTGACAAAGGGTAAGACTTACACCTTGACGGTCACCGGAACAAGAAACGGCGTGGCGTTTGAGGCGCATTCGGTCACCCGGACGTGCTGAATGGTGTGAAAGTGGAAGAGGGTGATTCCGATGGGGAGATAAAGCATGTTTCACTGTGCTTTATTTTCTTTAGTTATATTGTAAAGGAGCGATTATCAAAATGAAAAAGATATACAGACGAGTTATTTCAATCGTTATGACAATTGCTATTGCTCTATGTCTGAGCAGTTCTGTAGCAGTAGCACAAGTTCCACAATCTAACGAAATAAATACGGGAAATGGTTTTTTGGACCTCATTGACTGCTTGTTTAATGGAAATGGTGAGGTCTATGATGAAAATGGAGTTAATATAACAGACTATTTCGTTTCAAAGTATGCAATTGTTTATGAGAATAAGGATTATGAACAAATTTTGAATGCATGGAAGGAAGAAAACATTTACAGAATCCATGGATATAAACACGAAATAATTGAGACACGTGCAATTTTACATCCAACTTACTTAGAAATGGATGCACAGTTTGTTCAGCAAAAAGAAATGCCATACCAAGGGAAGGGGTGGTATATTTTAGTCACTGCAAGTGGAAACTATGGGTACCATGATTCGTACGATCGAATTATTTACTTCCCTCCACCTACTATTAGCGTTGAATTTTACGATCTAGGACAACTTTTTTACGGAACTGTAAATTCAACAAATACTACAGATCCGGTTATTAGTAGCGACAAAAAATCAGCGACATTTTCTGCGACAATTACTCATTCCGTATTTGGGCCTCCGCCGGCCGGTTATATTGATATAGAATTGGGACCATTTACGACCGTGTCGAACTTCAAGGTAACAGCTTAATCATCATGCAGAAAAAGAAGTGGTATTTGGAATTTGTCATTGCCAAAGATAGACGTAAGTCGATATGCACCTATTTGTCATTCTTGTTAGCGCTTTTTATTCCAAAGATTGGATGGAATCCGCTTTTCATATTATGGACAATTAATACAATTTGTTCTTATAGAGAAGAGCGGCGCAGTAAGTTCCGGTTTTTTTATGTTGGTGTAGCAGCAATTCTCATTGTCTTGATTTGTGTAAACCTAGTCACGGGGCTAAAGTAAACCAGCGAATTTTTACGTGAGTGCAGTATGGGATCTAATTGCCAATTGATCTGACTTTAGGGGTATGTCCTCATCGAGAAGAACCATTCTGTAGCAAAGGGCGTGTTCCATTTGTAACATACAAGTAGTCTATGTCACTTCAAGGGTATACCAACACCAAGAGGATTTTTCGTGTATACATGGAAAACAGGTTAGGATTGCTACAAAGTCTATGCAGTAAAACAATCTGTGACAGACAGCAGTTGCGGCTGGGAGCTTTCAAATGAGTATGAGGTACATGAGTTTGATTGGTGTGGCGGCGTATGATATAATTTACTTCGGAGAGATATCGTGCGCCTGAACCCGCTGTAAATCGGCTTTTGAATGTATTGAGGCGGGTGAAACCAATGTTGGGAGAGTGACTACGATGCCAATTCTGGAATTGAAGGACGTCCATTATACCTACCAAACTCAGTATCAGAAGGTGCAGGCGCTGAAGGGAATCACCCGCAGCTTCGACGGGGGGGTGCTTCATGCAATTGTGGGCAAGTCGGGTAGCGGCAAGACAACTCTGCTCTCACTCATGGGGGGGCTGGACTTGCCCACTTCGGGAGAGGTGCTGTGTGAGGGGGTGCCCACCGCCCAAATCGAGCTGGAACGCTACCGCCGGGAGAAGGTGGCAATGATCTACCAGTCCTTCCGGCTGTTCCCCCTGCTCACCGTGGCGGAGAACGTGATGTTTCCCATGGAGTTGCGGGGGATGAAGGCCAAAGAGGCAAAGGGGCGGGGCGCCCAGTTGGTGGAACGGGTGGGGCTGCCCGCCGAGGCGCTGGACCGCTACCCCACCATGCTTTCCGGCGGCGAGCAGCAGCGGGTGGCTATCGCCCGGGCCCTGGGGATGGACACCAAAATTTTGTTGGCGGACGAGCCCACCGGAAACCTGGACACCGCCAACGGGGAGAACATATTCGCCATCTTGCGGACACTGGCCCATGAGGGGGGCTACTGTGTGGTACTGGTCACTCACGACCCCGGTCTGGCTGCTCAGGCAGACCGGGTGCTGGAACTGCAGGACGGCCTGATGGTCAGCGAGCGGGGGTGATGGGATGATCCTACGAAATGGCGTGCGATCCACACTCCGCGCTAGGGGACGGACCGTTCTGTTTACCCTGCTCATTTGGTTGCTCACGGTGTCCCTCGCCCTGGGGCTGGGCATGTGGGCCTACTGCGCCCAGGCCCTGGCCGCTATAGACGAAAGCTACACCTCCATCGCCCTAGTGGAATATATGGGGGATGACTACCCGGAGCCGGACAAAGCGGACGACCAGGCCCGCCAGGCGGCTCAGGCTCTGGATGGGGCAACCATGGCCGATATAGACGGGGTTACGCTGTGGGAGACTTCCGCCCAAACCCTGGCCGCCCTGTCCGGCTACGAGCGGAGGGAGGGAGCCATTCCCTATGAGGACTACGGTGTGGTGGTGGTGTCCAACCTGTCGCCCATGTATGAGGATGGTATTCAGTGGCAGCCGGACACTTTCCGACTTCCGGACACAGCCTGCGGCGTGACTAACATTGCCACCCGGGTCACCACCTACTACGTCCCCGGGCTGGAGCCGCTTGAGGTGCCCTGGTATTTCTACGACGTTGAAGAAGGCCAGTACTATGAATATGTGGATGGGATCCTTCAGCCCGCAGACCCCGGCCAGTTCCCTGATGTATACATTCTGAACACGAAACTGGTGGGGGAAATGCCTGAGGCATACACCCCCATGTCTGGCCAATTCTATTACTACGACCCCGCCACGGGACTCTATGGTGTGGAGGGGCAGGTGTTGTATGCCTATCGGGGCATCATCAGCTCTGTGCTGTACACCCACGCAGATGAGGAAGGGGTGCTGGCCATCTTCGAGCCGGGCGAAACCGGCTTTGCTCCGGAGAGTGGGAAGCGCTACCTGATTCACGGGACTTTTGTGGACGGCCACACCGCCAACCGGACCTTCGCCGTGATGGATTTTTATGATGGGTGCGGGACAGCACCCTACCTGGAGCTGTCCGGGTCGGACGATCCGGCCCTGACACACAGCATTTTTGTAGACTATGCAAATCACTACCAGTTGGCCAATAATTACGTCCGGCTGGAGGCCAGTGACAACATCGCTGCCCTGGAACCCTTCCACCAGGGGGCTCTCTACTTGGAACAGGGCCGTTTTCCCCAAGCCGGAGAACAGGGTGTCTGCGTGGTGGATGGCCGCACCGCCACCCAGATGGGTCTATCCCTGGGAGACACGGTGGAGGTGGAGGCCCTGACCTCCGACCCGGAGGACCGCTTCGACCTCACCGCCGGCGGAGAGGAAAAGGTTCTGGAGGTGGTGGGTATCGCCGTCCCCTCCCAAGACTACGCCGGCCGCTTGTGGGTGTCTGGCGGGGAGGGGGACTTCAGCTCCCCCCTGTTCGGCTATCAGCTGGGACGGGCGGTGCTGGACAACGAGCTGGGCCGCCAGGCGGCCGACGCCCTCCAGGCCCTAGTCCCCGACGGGGTGCGAGTCACCTTGTATGACCAGGGATATTCCACCGCCGCCCAGCCCCTCCAGAGCATGGAGGCCACCGCCCTGGCGGTGACCTCCGCCTGCACCTGCGGGGCGCTGGTGGTGCTGTTCCTGTTCGGCTATCTGTTCGTGGGCCGCCAGCGGGAGACGGTGTCCGTGCTGGTGTCCCTGGGAACCCCGGCGGGCAAGGTACGGCTGTGGCTGCTGTCCGGGGCGGCGGTGGTGGCGGGAATCGCCGCCCTGGCGGGGGCCGTGGCTGGCGCACTGTCCCTAGAGGCCATTCTCCGGGCGGTCTTGGCCTCCGTCCAGGGGCTGTACGCCGTGGATCAGCGGTACAGCCAGGCGGCCATCGGCGTGGCCCGGGAGGCCCCCAACCTGGGGCAGATCCCCCGGTGGCCCGCCGTGGCGGCAGGGCTGGCGGTGTTCGCACTGGCTCTGGTGCTGTGCTTGGTCTTCCTGAGCCAGGCCAGGAAGCAGACCGCCCCCAGGCGGGGCAGGACCTCCGTCCGGGTGCCCAGGGGGGGAACCTCCACTGGCGGAAGGGGTGCGCTCCGTTTCGCCCTGCTCTCCGTGCGCCGGGGCGGGTGGCGCTCCGCCGTGGTGCCGGCGGCAGCGCTGGTACTGGCGCTGCTGCTGGGGTTGCTCTCCTCCGGCACCCAGGGGTGGAGCGGCCAGATCGACGCGCTGTACGACACCGCCCAGATCGGCGGCCAAGTGACCAGCACCAACGGCCGCCAGGCCACCAGCCTGGCGGTGTCCATCCCCAAGGCCCGGCTGCTGTGGCAGTCGGGGATGCTCTCCCGGCTGTCGGTGAGCAAGGGCTGGCACTACTGGTTCTCTGAGGAGATGCCCGGCTTTGCCGACACCAGCTTCGGCCAGGACACCAAGGCCGTCTGGATCGGTCGGCAGCCAGAGCTTGTGGCCCTGAACAGCCTGGATGCCGCCCCAGCTTTCTACTATGGAGACCCACCCCAGGTGGAGTGGCTAGAGGGATGGGACGAGAGCTTTTTGAGCGGCTCAGACTATTATTCGGTCCTTGACTGCATGTCTTATTGGCAGGGGTATCCGATTTCCTACTCAGGCGCTTCAGAGTGGCTGACTTACCCCTGCTTGGTGAGTCAAAGTTTCCTGGAAGAGCGCAGCCTGGAACTGGGGGATACATTCGAGATGCAAGTCCGGATGGAGATTAAGGGCCAGGATCACGACCTTGTCCTCAGCTTCCAGACCGTTGGCGCATACAGCGGGAGTACAAGTCAGCAGGAGATCTATGTCCCCCTGTCCTTCTGGTGCGACCCGTCCTGGATCACAGGGGAAGAGGCACCCGTGGCGGATGGGGAGAGGATCACCTCCAGCTCCAACTTTTCCGACAAAGCGGGCAGGGACGCTTACTTCTATGTCAACACCACCCTGTCCACCTGCCGCTTCACCCTGGCCAGCCCCCGGCAACTGGACCGTTTCCGGGACTATCTGGAGGACCAGGGCATCAGCCAGGTGGGCCATACCGGCCGGGATAGGACCACGGTGGTCCTCCAGGACCAGGCCTTCGTGGAGACGGTGAGCGCCCTGGGGCGGTACGTCACCTTCAGCCAGATCCTGCTGCCCGCCCTGTGCGCCGCGGTGGGGCTGCTGGGCTTCGTCATCTCCTGGCTGATGGTCAACGGCCGGCGCATGGAGTTTGCCATCATGCGGGGGCTGGGGGCCTCCAGGGGGCGGGTGTTCCTCTCATTCTTCCTGGAGCAGGCCCTGCTGGCCCTGGCCGGGTGCGCTTTGGGGGGACTGGTTCTCACCGCCCTGGGGGCGGGCGGGACCGGATGGCTGGCCACGGCAGGATTTTTGATCTGCTATCTGGCGGGTTGCGCCTTGGCTGTGCTGGCTGTGGTCCGGACCCGGCTCATCCAGTTGCTTTCTGAAAAAGAATAAAGCCCTTCTGCTTATTTAGCTAAAAGAAACAGGCCTAAGGCAAGCACTGCAACTTTTTGGTAAGCCTGTCGGGTATCGGTAGCCAAGTACATGTACATGATGTCTTTGACTTAGAGATTTTGGATGGGGTGTTTAAGACACTTATTAACGCATGGGGGTGGCTATCTTCTCAAATCGGTGTGCTTTCACCGATTGAAGTCGACATTTATTTTACAGATGGCTTGATTGGTACGTATTCGGTTGAATGAATTCCGAGGTAAATCTGAATGAGGCTGCTAATTAAAAGAAAGGTGTTCATTGCATCTTGTGTGCTGATCATCAGCTTGTTTTGTACATCGTGTAGTGGACTTGGCGACTGGGAAATTACTGGCCTTCCGGGCGGATATGAAATATGGCGGATCAACTCAAGGTCTGTGATTTTATGTAAGCCAGATCCACAATATGACTTTTTGGCGGCTACGGTTGTTCCTGCCTACGTATTCGAAATAGCCTATACAGACGCCTACATTTTTGCCAAGCGCGCAGATGTTCCAGAAGACCTTGATGAGCCAATCAGTTATTCTGATCCTGATTACTATATCGTGGACACAGATGAAGGTGCTTGCTTTGGCCCGTACGATGAGGAAATGTTTTATGAGACGATGTCATCACTCAATATCAGTGATACACCGAATTGGATGGACCTCCAAACGCTGAGGAGAAAACAATGAATTTTTTCGTGAGTACTTGAGTACTAGTGTGGGAGCTAATTGCCGATTGATTTGACTTTAGGAGCATATCCTCATCAAGAAGAGCCATTTTGTAGCAAAGGGCGTGACCAATACTCTGGAAGTAAGTAGGACAAGGAACGGCGTGGCGCTTGAGGAGAATTCGGTTACCCGGACGTGCTGATCGGCACAAATTTGAGAGAGGGTGATTCCGATGGGGCAGAAGTGGGCTGTAAAGAGAAGTGTAATTGGCAAAACAAATCGTAAGGTTAAGAACAAACCTTTAGAAAGGAGACACCGCAATGAAAAGACATCTTTTTGCCGGACTGATTGTTATCTTCCTTCTATATTAGCTTTGTAAGATTACTAGCGAAAACGGATGAAAATTTAGAATCTTAAAAATTTCCACGGTAGTAGAGGAATGATCCTCCCACGGGATATGGGTGATGTCTGTGAGGAGTACAAATCTGGGACCATAATACTCAAATTCGCGATCCAGAAAACTAGGCGCGTAGTTGTATGTTTTCATCGTATCCTTTATCTTGTGACAGGGGATTGCTCTGCGAATAGGGCAGCGCAGGCCATGTTTCTTCATCAGTCTGCGCATCTTTTTCAGATTCACCGCCACTGGCGGGGTATTGTGGATGAGACACATATAAATGTTTCGCGCTCATCTGGAGTTACCATCAAGCCAATAATCATACCGTGGTCGCTGTCCAGGATATGGTGGGCGCGACAGTGTTTCCCCCGCAGTTTCTCCGGACACTTCATATGTCCGGCCCAGGATCTGTCCGGCTGCCCTTTTTTGTTGTCTGACAGATGTCCTTCTTGAATTGCTTAATGCACTTTTCTCTTCGTTTCCCCGTCTGCCGTTGAGTTCCTACGACCCTTCCTCCTCGTAGGTGTCCAGGCGTTCCTAATATGTCCTCGCACTTTCCGTCAGTTTGATTTGCTCTGACACCCGGAAAGCATTCTCTTTCATGTGTGTGGAATCCATCAATGCCAGACGGGCGATTACCAGCCCCGTTAATTTGCGAATCATTCAAACAGCCGCCGGGACACCGAGTGGAACAACGGCTTCCTTGATCATGGTTGGTTTATTGTGCTGTGATCCGTTACTTGTTCTAGATTGGCCATAAGAAAGAAATAGGCTGATAACAGAAGCAGTAACCATGCTTTGAAATTCAATGGAGAATCGCACAATGCTACTCAATGGGAAGAGATCATCGGAATGAGTCCAAAAGTTCTTTATTATGGGTGGAGTATAGAAAACGCCCTAAAACTAAATAAAAAATCAATCAAGATCGAAACGATCTCATATTTGTATGGGGAGAAATAAGATCTCGGTGTCATCTTGCCAAAGAGAATGTCAGTATTGGTCGGTATGAGCAATACGATTGATCAGAATGCCAAACGGCGTCCTCGAAAGGACGCCGTTTGAGGCAACCCCAAAGGCCGGGCCGCCGGGGCCGGGATCAGGTCTAGTCCGCCTGCTGGAGCCACTCCAGGCCGGGCCAGTTCTCGCAGGGGAAGTTCTCCTGGGGAGCACCGGGGGTGGAGCGGCCGGTGACGATATACTGGGTCAGCAGCTGCTTGAGCTCCTCCACCTTCTCGGGGTACTCCTGGTAGACGTTTTTGGTCTCCCCGATGTCCTCGGATAGGTGGTAGAGCTGGATGGGCGGTAGGTCGGCCGCCGCGGGCGCCCAGTTGGGCAGGGTGCCACCGCCGGAGCCGTTGCACATCTCCAGCTTCCAATCCCCCTTGCGGATGGAAAAGGAGCCAAAGAAGGAGTGGTGGACGGTGGCCTCCCGGATAGGCTCCTGGCTGCCCTCCATCAGGGGCAGGATGGACACGGAGTCCTCGGCGGCGTTGTCCGGGATCTGATAGCCGGTGAGCTGGGCGAAGGTGGCGAAGAAGTCCACCAGGCACATGGTCTGCTCACAGGTGGTGCCGGGCTGGATGTGGCCGGGCCAGCGGATGACCATGGGCACCCGGTGGCCGCCCTCCCAGATGTCGGACTTGGAGCCCCGGAAGATGTAGTTGGGGTTGTGGCCGTGCTTAGCCAGCGCCTCAAAGCCCACGATGGAGGAACAGCCGTTGTCGCTGGTGAACACCACGATGGTGTTGTCGGCGATGCCCTTCTCATCCAGCTTGGCCTCCAGCCGGCCGATGAAGGCATCCACCTGGAGCACGAAGTCCCCGTAGGCACCCAGGCCGGACTTGCCCTTGAACTCGTTGGTGGGCAGCAGCGGTCCGTGGACGGCCAGGGTGGGATAGTAGATGAAGAAGGGTTCTTCCTGGCCGGCCCACTGGTCGATCAGGTCCAGCACCTTCTGGTCGCAGGTAGGCACTGCCTGTTCCAGGTCGAAGCCGCTCCAGGCCGGGCCTTTGTCGTAGAGGAACTCCGTGCCGGGGGAGGCGTGGTCGCAGTCATCGCTGCCAATGATGCAGTCGGGTACCGCCTGGGCCATGTCGTTCTCGATGAACATGTAGGGGGCCTGGTCCAGGGAGGCGGCCATGCCGAAGTAGTAGTCGAAACCCTTGGCGTTGGGACCGTTCTTGATGGGTTTGGTGTAGTCCAGACCCAGGTCGTCCCGGCGCTTGTCCACCTCGGGCATGTGGATGGTGAGCTTGGTGTCGCCCACCGTCTCCCAGTCCATGCCCAGGTGCCATTTGCCCACGCAGGCGGTGCGGTAGCCCTGCTTCTTGAGCATGGAGGCGATGGTCTCCCGCCCCGGCTCGATCAGGGCCCGGGACACTCCGGGCAGCACCAGATTTTTCAGTTCGGAGCGCCAGTTGTACCGGCCGGTCATCAGTGCGTACCGGGAGGGGGAGCACACGGCGGAAGAGGCGTGGCAGTCGGTAAAGCGCATGCCCTCCCGGGCCAGCCGATCAATGTTCTCGGTGTGGATCTTGGACTCGGGGTTCATGCAGGACACGTCGCCGTAGCCCAGATCGTCGGTGAGGAAGAAGATGATATTGGGCTTTTGGATATTCATGTACAGTTCCTTCCTTTCCTCGCAATTAGAAGATCAGGTTCACCCACAGGTAACCGACGGTGAGGATGAACACCACGCAGGCCAGCAGAGTGATGACGCCGTTCTTATAGGCGAAGGACGCCTTGAAGTTGGGGTTGGCGAACATCATGCCGGCAGAGGGGGAGGCGGAGGGCAGGCACACCGCGTAGTGGGTGGCAATGGCCAGCAGACAGGTGATGGCATAGATGTCGATGTCCACTGTGTTGGCCATGGCGATGACGATGGGGGTGAGCAAGCTCATGATGATCAGGTTCTGGGCGAAGTTGGTCAGCACCACGCCCACCACCACCATGATGGCCACGAAGATCCATGCGGGCTTGCCGCTGACTAGGGGGTTGAGCACATCGCTGATGAGGGTGACGATGCCGGCGTCCTCAGAGGTGAGGGCGGAGCCCATGGGGGCGATCAGGGCCACCATCATGACCATGGGCCAGATGACGCCCTTGGAAGAGGCCTCCTGGATGCGGATGAGGGGCTTACCGCCAATGCGGATGACGCAGAACAGCAGCACCACAATGGAGGACATGCCCAGCAGGCTCAGGTCGTTGAGCACAGTCTTGATGGTGCAGTCAGGCAGCAGGGAGGGCAGGAGCAGCAGTACGATCATGGCCACCACGATGCCGATGACCGTCTTCTGCCGGGCATTCAGGATCAGCGCGTCCCGGTTGACCACGCTGTCGTCGATGTTCTTCAGCTGGGTTACATTGATACGGAACACGAACTTGCACAGCAGGATGAAGATGACAATGCCGCAGATGCCCAGCGGGACGATGCCCAGGATATACTTCAGTGGGTCGATGATCTGGCCGCCGGACATGGCGGTGAATTGATTGTTGACCACCAGGCCGTTGCGCATGAAGGGCAGGTAAATGATGCCTACACCGGAGGCAAAGCAGGTGCCGAAGATCATGGACACGCTCCAAGGGTCCTTCCGGTCGATCTTCACCGCGTCGCACACAGCGAAGATGATCTCCCAGAACAGCAGCATGGCCGCCTCGGGGGAGATGATGGACAGCAGGGAGTCGCCCACCAGAATGGCGAAGGAGAACAGCCAGGGGCGGCCCCGGATGATCTTGCGGTTAATGATCCAGTTGGCGAAGAAGTCGGTGACGCGCTCAGCCTGCATGGCGTACAGCACGATGCACACCATGATCATGCCCCACACCGTGGTGGAGCCCAGCATGCTCACCACTGAGGTGCTGAAGCTGCCGGAGGCCAGGGCCAGGATGATGATGGCGCACAGAGAGGGAAAATACACGTCCACCATGGACATGCCGTAGACCACGCCCACCAGCACGCCGATAACCTGCATGCCGTAGCTAGTAATGGGGCCCACGGGGGGCAGAAGGCCGATAACGATCATCAGGGCTACTGTGATGATGCAGTGGATGATGGGCAGGCCTTCCTTTTTTACCGCAGTTTTGGTTCCCATATGGATCCTCACTCCTCTTTTCATATAGATCGGGACGCTCGCCCCGCCAAGGCTTATGCTCCGGCCGGAAACATACCTTTTGGATAAGGATATTGTAATCCGACGGGGGAAATTTGTACACTTCTCTTATTTGATTGGAGTCATGCCGTCAGGGAATGGAAATTTATCTCATTCTTGTGCCTACCCTCCGCCCGTGGTATAATAGCAAAAAGGAGGACGACGCCATGATCGACATCCCTCGCATCCGCGCATTTCTCGCCGCGGCGGAGTGTCTCAACTTCACCGAGGCTGCCCGGCGGCTGTACATCACTCAGCCCACCCTGAGCAAGCACATCTCCCTGATCGAGAGCGACCTGGGCTTCAAGCTCTTCGTGCGCAGCAACCGCAGCGTCTCCCTCACCCCGGAGGGGGCCTTCCTCTACCAACGTATGCGTCCGGCCATCGATGAGCTGGACTCCGCCGTGGTGCTGGCCCGCACTGCTGGCCGCGGGGAAGGAGGCGTGTTGAAGGTGGCCTGCTTCGACCCTCTGTGCGGGGATTCCTCCGTCAACGCCCTGTTTTCTGCATTCCTCCAGTGCTATCCCAACGTGGACCTGCAGGTGGATTTCCATTCCTTCCGCACCCTGCGGGAGAAGCTGTCCGCCGATGAGGTGGATGTGATCATCACAAAGGAGTTTGAAGTGAACGTCATCCTGGACGAGGTCCACCACGCCCTGTTCACCAGCCAGCCCGTGGTCGTGATGGGGGTGCAGCACCCTCTGGCAGACCGGGAGTGCCTGACCATCCAGGAGCTGAAGGACCAGGAGTTCATCATCATCTCCCCAGCGGAGTCCCTGGGGGCCTATAACCAGCTGTACAGTTGCTGCCATATCGGGGACTTTCCCCCTAGCGTGGCGCGCTATGTGGATAACTATCAGGCATTGTACTTTTATTTGGGCCTGGAAGAACTCATTGCCATCATCGATCGCTGCGACGTGGACAACGCGCCGGACTGCATCCGCGCTATCCCCCTGGTGGGCCTGGCCCCCATCGCCACGGTGGCCGCCTGGAAGCGCGACGATCTCAACCCCTGCCTGGGTTTTTTCCGCCAGGCTCTGGACAAGTTGACTCCGACAGTACCGAATCGGCCGTAGATGACCATAAAAGACTGGTCAGACCATGAGGCGTGTCTTAGGACAAACAGACAGCCTCGCAGAATTTGTACTCACAGACGCGATGAAATCAAAATCTGTTTTCAACTGCAATATCAGGATGGATAAAAACATATTTCCGACTCTAAAAATTGTCCACTTCAGCGAATAATGAGTGCGTTGCTGCAGGTCACAGCCTGCCCGCCAAAATGGCAACGGCTTGAAACGGTATCCTTTCGAGGATGCCGTTTTTCTGAACAGAAAAAGGGATGAGCTGTGAGCCATGAATAGAAGATCTAGTTCAGCGGGAAGTATATCAACTGCCCGAGCGGTAAAGGTGCTCTTGGTGTCAGGTGTACAATTATCAGGACAGCAAGTGCATGAATCACCAGGCTACCTATATCTGCTGGATGTACAAGGCGGCTGTCTGGCAAACGAGTATTTTTGGAATCGCTACTATGAGAAATACGGAATGGAAAAATTATCAACCTTCCCCATGACGTGACTGACAATCTTCAGAAGTTGCAAAACAAGGTGGAATCCCGCAAGGACCTGATGATATCTATGATGGAGGCAGGAGTGCTTCCATGTCCTCCTGCCGGTAGCGGACGCTGCCGTCGCTGGCGATCAGGCACAGAGAGCGGCCATCCCATTCTAAGAGGAGAAGGACGTCCTCTTGAGAAAGCACAGTAAAGTCCACTGGCCGGAGGCGGAGGGTCAATCCGGAAAAATATTGGTTCTGGGTCATATGTCACCGTCCTCCGTCCAAGCCGGGCCATGTTCGGTGTGATGTGTTTCCCAGCACTCCAGGAGCATGGATACGAACAGAGATAGAGAGGCATTATTCCATGGCTCCGCATCGTCGGGATGTTCCAGTTCCGCCACTCCATAAAGTTTTTTGATCACGATTTCCGCAGCGTCCCAAAGACCGTCACCAAGAAAACCTTGGATAAGCTCACAGAGGATGAGCAGGGTCATTGGGCATTATCCTTGTGATCTCCGTGGCATCACGCAACATCATTTGGTATGTTCTACTATCCATAAGGGGAGCCTTTCAAAAAATAAAAGCGGAGCAATTGCTCCGCTTTTCCTGATATGATATTTTACTTATTCTTCTAAAATTGAGTTGGTTTGAACGCGAAGAACAGGGAAGTCTGTCTGAACCGTTTCATAAACATCACCCATTTTGAGCGTTTGATATTTGTGAGCGCGATATCGCGAAAACCTGCGATCACTTTCCAAGGTATATCGTGGTGAGTTCGCCGAAATGACTCAGATAAAGTTTTCACCAATTCTCCGATATTGATCACAGTCATACAGATGGCCCGCATCAACATCTCATTTTCGTTAAACTCTGCCAATGAGTGATCACCCATCCTGTTTTCGGCAATATCAATCTCAGAGAGGGCCTTCCGCAAGATCACCTCATCCCTAGGCTCCATAAAGAGGTATCCTCCTGTCTACGCCCCATAATTCCTCCAGCCGATACTTTACGCTGTTGAGGGTCAAGAGCGAGACTCTGTCTGTATGAAACGCTGCCAGCAGATCTACGTCGCTGTTTTGGTGGTACTTGCCGCTTGCATAGGAGCCGAATAGATCGACACACTTGATAGGATATTCTTTCGCTGCGATGGAAACGCTGTCTTTGATTTGCTGCTCGCTTAGCATGAGGATCACCTCCCATATGCTTGTATTGTACTATGTTTTAGCACTGTAGGCAATGTATATGAAAAGTATTGGTGGCTGGTCAAATATATTTTGTAAAAGGATTTGAGGTAGGAAGATAATGCCTCGGAAAATCGAGGCATAGTAGAAAACACTCAATCCAAGAATGTTAAAAGTGAAGACCGGCTCTTATAGAACCCTCGCTTTAACATTAAAATATTAGCTATTCTCGTCATATGAACTCGGCGTTTTAAGCAGCGCGTCGTAGTAGTCTCCAATCAATCTTCGATAATCTGCAATTATTTGTTCTTTTGACGCTATATTGATGGAGTGTTGATTAACATACTCAACCACATATGGAAAGGTTTCAGAAGATGTGACCAGTTCAATAAAACGCTCTTTGGGCTGCTCCGGCATCATGTGTGCTTCTTCGCGGACAAAGGGGGCAAGGATCAAGTAGGTGCAGATCCCGCTGGGTTCAGCAATCCCGTAAGGAGTATAATCAACAGCAAGGGCACTGTACGCAGACAAGGCAGGAATGGCATATCGTTTGGCACGATGGTTTTTGTCATAAGAACGAGTGTAACTCATCCCCTCAATCGGGCCGCTCAGTCCTTTCAAAATGGCTGCCTTTGCATGACCTTGGGCATCAAGCAGAACATTATCTTCGGCAGAGAGAGTATATAGAAGAAGCGGTTCGCCAGGCGCGGGAATTTGGAGTGTGTGAAGTAGGCCGTGCTTTATTTCATCGTTCAGGACAGGATCTGCTATGATTTGTTCAATTGAGCAACCCTCCGCTCGGTCAAGGATTTGACACATCTTTTGATATTGGATGGAGTTTGGGCCTGTATGGGAATTAAATGCATCCAGATTTATAAAATATTGTTTATCAAGCGTAGAGATTAGTCTCTGTACAGGTATTTCTCTTTTTTTGAATTCTTTCTGTTCACCATCCCTGAATATGACAGTAGCAGTGTCATTGATTGCATTCAGAACGGCCTTAGGAATACGCAAGCGTTGTTTATGATTACATACCCGCCAGAATACATATGGATCAAACTTTCCGCGAACTTGATATGCTGCATCTGACGTAGCAGTTTCATTTTCCAAATGGTTCAGCGTGATTTCTATAAATGCTGTTACAAATTCATGAAATAGATTGGATATTTTTCTTTTGCCATCTCTTGTTAGTGCAGAACGGTCCAGTGTAATGGTTTCCTTGGTATCCAGACCATAGACATCAAGAGTAACGGATATGCCGTCTTTTAGTAAATGAGGGGTTCCCTTATTTACTTCCATACCCTTAAAACGAACACGGCTGCCACGGTATCCCTGACCAACAAACTGAAACTCTCCATACGTCGCACTTTGCGTATCCCACAGCTGGAGCCGATCGGCATCTTTACTCATTGTGTAGCGGTATCGATCCTTCCACTTCTCCCATTCGGAATTGGCAATAGGTAGTTGGCTTTTCACATCCATAGGTGGTACAGGTGCCTTCTCACAAGCCACATGAATGGGAAACATAGAGTCTTGGCAATTTATGCGAATGGACTCCAGAACACGGACTTCGCCTGTATAGTCCTCAGGACTTATCGGATCCAAGTGAAACTCTAAATACTGGTCGGTCTCTCCGCCAAAGGAGAATTGGAAATTCTCCGGCATTTTAAACTGTATCCGAATCGTGGTTCCCCGGGGCAAAGACTTTTCAGCACGTTGCAATTGCAGATATCCTCCTGTGCGTTTGGAATGGACAACTGCGTGGAAGGTTTCGGTTCCGGTGCTGGTGTCGACCTCAAATTGGTCTGTCAAAAGAAAAATAGACTGCAGGCCGATTCCAAAGCCCGCTGTCGGTCGAAGCCAATTGGGCATATCTTGTATCATTTTTTGGATTTGCTTGGAACCTGAATTACTGGTACCGACACTACACATACGCTTGAAAGAGTCCACGGAGATTCCGGTTCCCCGGTCTGTTATTTCCACTTGAACAAGTCCATCAGGCAAAGTAGAGAGTTTAACCTGAACAGGATAACTTTCATATATTTTTTTGTTCAAATTATAAGGTTGCAGTGCCGATGTAATTGGCAAGTCAAACCAAGCCCGATAAGTGCCGGATGTCAAGTCATTCCAAAGTTGAAGCTTAGATGCATCCAATGCATTTTGAATCACTTCCCGGATAAACACAAAGCGATCTTCATAAATATTAGAACCTTCAATAATTTGGAATGCCTTGTCCTGAGAGATTTCAAACTTGAGGCCAGCCACTCCATCAATATCCTGAACACCATTGATCAAAAGTTCTTTGCGGTCGAAACAAGGGGCATAGCCGCCCAAATCTTCCGGAGCGATTTTGGACCAATATTTTGTAAAAAAATCCACTTCGCTTTCAAGCCAGGTGACAAATTGCCGCACTTCAAGATAGGCTTCAGAGTTAGGACAATCACTGCGAAAGCTTATTTCTGCGGGTGTGACAAGCAACTGGGTGGTGGATTCATGCTTTTCCTTGTGGGGAATCGAAGTTGCCGGTAAGCCGCCGAAGCTCAGTTCGGCACCTGTATTGAAGCGGCCGTTGTCAATGTCCAGCAAATCTCCCAAGCGAAGAAGCATGGCGACAAATCGGGGGTGGGCATAGTCAGAGTCAAAGCCATTTGTTTGATAATCCAAATCAAGTGCTTTTTCCGTTGACTCTGTGTGAATTGCGCAGATTTGGCCCAGCAGTTTTATGAGCCGGGGCTGAATCAAACCATTATGCCCCAAATCCAAATCAAATTTCTGCACTGCAGAATTGATATATGCTTTTGAAAGTTGAGCGTGCTGGGTACGAAAATAATTCGCATTGATTAGACTAACATACCGATATGCCTCCAGCGGCCATACCTGGCTGGAGGCGAGACCGCTTGTATCTTGAATGAATTTGGCGGCAGCGCGCAGGTCCGGGTCCGTGGAGATGGAGAGAGAAGAAAGATAGCTTTGAAATTCAGGCTGCTCCCATACATCCTTGATCTCACTCCATTGTACCACCATCCCCAAGTCATGGGCATAGGCGGCGTGCAGTAACAACCAGGTATCGGTAGGAGACAGCTTTTGGATACGGCTTCCCAGCAACATTTCCATTTTGGAGACGACTGCTTCGGCATGGCTGGCATCATGCATGCTGAAATGGGGATAGCGGATGACAACGCTTTTCAACAAATCAGAACAGGTGCGTTTGTTCAGAGTCCACGTAGAGTTGAGATTTATGTATCTTGGGTACTGAGCGCACAGAGTACCCAGATGGGCCTCAAGTTTATATTCATACATGAACGATACCCCCTAGCAGAAAGAAACTTTTGCGCTGGAATAATTTCTCATTATTAATATACCATAGATTCGCCCACATGAAAAGTCCGTGATTGTCGCGGTTTGCTTTGGGCTGGAAAACAATCTGTTGGAATTTTTCTGGGTACAAAGTGTTCATCAATAAATCAGAAAAAAATTTCCACCTCTGAACAAATAAGAGGCTTATCACTCAAAACTCGTGAATCTGAAGTATCAATAGTTTCTATCTTAGCTTAAACATAGATTTCTGAGGACTAATAGAACTGACTGTATCAGAGAAATACGGTACCGCACTCTTATACTCCCGAGGTCGAGAGTTCAAATCCTCCCCGGCAATCAAAACCAGACAGGATCTACGGAGCCTGTCTGGTTTCTTTTATTTTGTAGCACTTTTTCGAGTTATTTATTTTGGGCGCTTTCAGTTGACTCAGATTCTGAGCTATAAGGGGAATTAAGCAATACCAGAGCAATTGGGCACGCCAATCGACTCAAATCCAGATACGTAGATACGTGCTATCCTCAGAACATTATTGATGGAGATATAGGATTGTCCCAAATCAGAGAAAGAAAATAAAAGACAAGCCCATACACCGGAAAGTTCGGGTATCAATATTTTGTCCTGAATAACTCAGGCATGCAAAGTTAGGCAGTCCTGGGTCATCGTGTTTATATGGCGAAATAATGCCCTGACATTGTAAGAGCTCATCCAAATATTTTGCGTGTAGAATTGAATGGGAATGACGAAGTCCATTAAGTGTTTTTAATATAATGCAAAATTGTAATGGCAAACCTGCATTTTTCCAATTTTACAACAATATCGATCAATGATAAAGTGTATAGCGAGAAAGGATTTGGACAAATTGTATAGTAGTTGAAGGGCGAAAATCATGTGGGTAAAATGCTTATAATTGAGAAAATAGAAGGGCGGTATCGACATGACGTTCAATCAAATCAATTACTTTCTCACCATAGCAAAGCACCTCAACTTTACGCAGGCCGCTTCAGAATTATTTGTTGCACAGTCGACATTGAGTAGAAGTATGGCCGCATTAGAAGCCGAGATAGGAGTAAAACTGTTACAGCGGGATTTCCATAATGTTACTTTGACAGCGGCAGGGGAGCTTATGTACTGCGAAATGGAAAAAATTATGGCGGAAATTGGTATAGTAGTCCATCGGGTACAAGCGGTAGCTAATAATGAAGATAATAAATTGACAATTGGCATATTAGCTGGACAAGAGGTAGATTCAAGCGTTCTTTTTGCGTTGAAAAAGCTATCAGACGATTTTCCGGATTTTGACTTAGAAATACGAAAAATGCTCCATCAGGAGTTGGTAGATGAGCTAAAGGCTAACAAGTTAGATATTGCAGAAACGGTGATTTCTGTTGATGACGTATTCGATGACGAAATCGGCTGTTTGGTAATTGAACGCTCAAACATATATCTTGCTGCAAGGACAGATGATCTTTTATGGAAGAAAAGCCCTACCATATCAGATATTGATGGTAGGGTGCTGTTAGTGCCGCCTGACTATCATATGGGGGCGGTTAGCATTCCTCAACTCATTAAGAATGCACAGGTTAATGCTTTGCTAAAGGCAACTTCAGATATGGAGTCTCAATCGCTTTGGGTAGAGGCGGGAATGGGAGTTACTCTTTGCAACAAAAGACATGTTATTTGTTCATCAAAAAATCTCAAGCCAATTGCTGTAGCACAAATGAATGAACTTCCAGAAGTGTGTATCGCATTGTTGTGGAATAAAAATTGCCATCCGCCCATATTGGACTCGATGTTGAATTATCTGCAACTTGACTTAGAACACCCATCAGATATTAGCCATGATTGATTTGGTGCCTAACGAAAATAGCTTTGGAGTATTTGCGCTTGCTCATGCTTCTGGCAATAGACATCGAAAGGAGAAAATAAGATGGACCGTTTGATCAAAACAGATGTATTAGTTGTCGGAGGCGGACAAGCAGGCTTCTTTGCGGCATTAAAAGCACAGGAACAAGGCGCAAAGGTGACAATGGTCGACAAAGGTTATGCTGGGAAATCGGGACAGTCCCAAAACATCACCTGTATGATTTATTTTGACCCGGGAAAAAACAGCATTGATAAATGGATGGAAGAAGGGATATTAGCCGATGAATATTTAGAAAATAGAGATTGGGTCGAAGTAGTTTACCGAGAAAGTAAAGATCGATGGGACGATATGGATCGCTGGGGTATCAAAGCATGGCGATACGATCAGGCAGGAAACGCATATTTGGCACCTATCAATGATTGTACAGATGAACGATGCCCGGGAGAACCCAAAGAGGACCGAATTACCAATTATTTGATCCACAATCGTTATCATCATAAGTTGCGAAACGTATTTCAAAAAGGGGGAGGAACGATCTTAGATCGTGTTATGATAACGAGCTTAATGAAATACAACGGACGGATTGCCGGCGCAGTGGGTTTTTCTCCTGACAATGATGATACATATATCTTCCAGACAAAAGCCATTGTTTTGGCAGCAGGTAACGGAGGAATGAAAAATTGTGGTATCCGCACGAACACGACGACAGGTGACGCACAAGCGATGGCATATCGGATCGGCTGTGCAGTGACAGGCAAAGAGTGGGCAGATCAGCATGGTTCACGCGGGGATTTTCCAGCATATCCCTGGACAGGCAATGATAGAAATCCTTATTACAATAAAAATGACGCAACATGCGAACATCTTTGGGAACATCTTCCGATGTACAATATGGAGGGGAAGAAAATCGTAAGTGATCGCCCAAACTTAGCCAAAGTTCATCCGCTTCCATTTAATGCTATCGCAATGGCATATGAGGCACACATTGGCCATGCGCCACTATTTTATAAAGTTGATGGAAACCCGGACACCAGTCCAATGAACCATAATCCGAGCGATAAGCCCCGGGAAGAAGTTGACGAACTTGCGGCAGAACGTGGAATGGTCCGGATGTCCATGGGGAGAGCGCTGGGACAATCATATCATCTGTCGGATGGGATCTGGTCGGACGGAACGGATTGCACGACACAGGTGCCAGGCCTTTACGCGGCAGGGGATTGCCTAGGTGCGAGAAGCGGCTATCCTATGGCAGGATTTGCAGCTGCCTTTTGCGCGGTGAGCGGGGCCAGAGCTGGAGTAAATGCCGCAAGGTTTTCAGATGAACATGGGTGGAACGGGTTAGACCGGGACGAAATAGCGGGATTGAAAGGCGTGTTGTGGGGACCAAAGGAGCGTAAGGGCGGTTTCACACCGCAGTGGGCGCTCCAAGTGCTTCAAGATGTCGTCACACCTTACTGGGTATTGTTGTACAAAAGAGAAGACCGCCTTCAGGCTGCACTGAACTATGTTGGATTTATGCGGGATCACATCGTCCCGCAGCTTATGGCTTATGACAATCATGACCTGCGTTTGGTCCATGAGGTGCGCAACATCGTGCTGCACATGGAAATGAAATTGCGCGCGTCATTATTCAGAAAAGAGAGCAGATGGTATCACTACAGAGAGGACTATCCGCTGCGAGATGATGAAAACTGGCTGTGCTGGGTCAAAATTCAGGATGTGAATGGGGAGATGACGCTCAGTAAAGTACCGATTCCTGAAAAATGGAGGCCGGATCCTACGGTGCCCTATGCTGAACGGTATCCGTGTAAGTTTCCCAATGAGCCGCAGGATCTGCCGGATTGAGGAGGTGAGACATCAATGGCGATCGAAAAGATAGACCTTGAGAAATGTATTGGTTGCGGGACCTGCAAAGATGTATGCAGCTGTGACGTTATCCGGATAGGCGAGGATGGGAAACCATTCATCCGCTATGAAAATGAATGCTGCCTTTGTTTGTATTGTATGGAGGACTGTCCTGTAGGAGCCATCTACGTATCACCTGAGCGCACATTCAAACAGTTGCAGGCTTGGGGTTAACAGACGTGTACGTCGGAGTATTTGTTTATCATATGCTTCGTGTATAAATTTTCTAAAAGGAGGGTTTATCGCTATGGATAGACAGATCAAAACCGATGTATTAGTCATTGGAGCTGGTAATGCCGGCCTGTTCGCCGCCATCAAAGCGGCGGAGGAAGGGGCAGCGGTGACGCTGGTCGACAAGGGCTTTGCGGGGAAATCTGGTCAGTCTCAGAACATGGAGACGATGATTGTGTTCGACCCAGAACGCCATGATCTGAAAGCGTGGGTGGAGAGCGACCGGGGAGTCAACGAATACGTCAACGATCCTAAATGGGTCGAGATCACCTATCTGGAGAGCAAAGACAGGTGGAGCGATCTGGCATCATGGGGTTATGAGAGCTATCGCTATGATGCGAATGGAAATGTTGTCGTCCTTCCGATGTCTCTGCCCGATGAGGCGGGCGAATATACACCGGGAGAGGAAGGACTTGGAGGGACTGGTGAAGGCCGTGTTCCAACGCCTGTCCGCTTTCGGTTCATCTGCTCGAGACAACAGTGGCGCTCCCGGAAGATCGCTGAGGAGCGAGGCGTGAAGATCATCGATCGCTTCACTGTGACAGACCTGATCAGACAGGGGGAGCGTATCGTCGGCGCGATCGGGTTTTCTGCGGATAGTACGGATACTTATGTGTTCCAGGCAAAAGCGGTAGTGATGGCCGCAGGGAATGGCGGAATCAAGAATGCAGGCTTTCGAACCGTGACGACGACGGGTGATGCACAGGCAATGGCCTATCGGGTGGGCTGTGCCTTGACCGGGAAAGAGTGGTCGGATTATCATCCTGCCCGTGCGGACTTCCCTGCCTACGCATGGTCGGGAGGAATCGATCGGGACTATTTTGTGCCCAAGAGCCAAAATGCAAAGCACCACGGATTACTCGTTTACAATAACGAAGGGACGTTCGTTGATGCGATGCGAAAAGATCCTGAGGCGGCCAAGCGGACCACAGGCCAGATCTTTGACGGTGCGCGTATGGCGTATGAGGCGCATTGCGGCCGTGCCCCTATGTACTTTTCGGTGGATTGGGATCCAAATACTCGCCAAATGAATCACAGCCCCAAGAATATGCCGAGAGATCAGATCGATGACGATGCCGGTAAGGAGGGGAAGGTCCGAATGGCGATGGGGCGTGCGATGGGACAGTCCCACCACCTCTCTGATGGCATCTGGCCTACCGATGATTATAGTTGTGCTGTAGCAGGTGTCGCTGGGTTGTATGCTGCAGGCGATTGCTTAGGTGGAAGACCTGGTTATCCTATGGCGGGATTTGCGTATGCATATACCTCTGTCACAGGAACAAGAGCGGGAGTAAATGCGGCCAAATATGCAACAAGTATAGATGAGATCGAATTGGACACGCAAGAAATCGAACGGCTGAAAAAGGTGATGAGAGGTCCGCTGGAACGGAAAGGCGGTTTTACCCCTGGGTGGGTGAATCAGGTGATCTTGAATACGATGATTCCATACTGGGTCCTACTTCTGAAGTCTGAAAAGCGGATGCAGACAGCATTGGAAACGATCCAGTTCATCAGGGATAACTTAGTGCCGAAACTTTGGGCCCGTGATATGCATGAGCTACGTAAATGCCACGAGGTCAAGAACATCATTCTTCATTGCGAAATGAAGTTGCGAGCGTCCATGATGCGAAAGGAAAGTCGATGGACGCATTACAGAGAAGATTACCCGCTTCGTGATGATAAAAACTGGTTGTGTTGGATCAAGATCCAAGAAATAGATGAAGAAATGACCTTTACAAAGGTCCCTGTGCCAGAAGAGCTTCGACCCGACCCATCCTTGCCTTACATTTATCGCTACCCCTATGAATTTCCGAATGAACCTGAAGCGATTCCAGAAGATATGTGAGGTGTAAAGCCATGGCAATTGAAAAGATCGATCCTAATAAGTGTATTGGGTGTGGAACATGCAAATTAGTATGCAGCAGTGATGTGATCGCCCTCAGAGAAGAGGATGGGAAAGCTTACGTCAAATATCCAGAGGACTGCATTGTGTGCTTATTCTGCGAACAGGAGTGTCCTACTCAGGCAATTTATGTCTCACCTACCCATGACTCCAAGCAACTCCAAGCTTGGGGATGATTGAAACAGGACAAAATGAGATTGGATGTCAAGGGGATATAACTTAGCATTTGAAAACAGAATCTGAAATTATGCCTATGCTAAATGGGGAGAGGGGATATAGGAAAATTTAACTTACCGTTGCAGGATCAAAATTCTAGAGGATAGGAGCTCGAAAAGTAAAATCAAAATCGAATATGGAGGAACGATCATGAAAAAACAAAATGTCTTTATAGTTCTTCTTGTAATCGTAATGTTATTTACACTTGTGTCATGCAGAAGTAGTGATGACTCAAACTCTGCGTCCCTTGGAAATGATTCGACGACAGAGCAAAGCATGGCACCAGTGGTGGAAAACACGACTGATAAAACACAGCTAGTTGTGGGAGCAGACTATGAGCCCACTAACTTGCAGTATTATGTCAATGCAACCGACTCACAAAAAATCATCAACGCTGCGATTTATGATACACTGTTTACATTTGATAATGGAGAGATCGTTCCCTCACTTGCAACAGGCTATGAATTTACTGGGGAAGATGATTTGGATTTGGTTATTACTCTGCGGGACGATGTGACATTCTCCAATGGAGATCCGCTGACTGCAGATGATGTACTGTTCACGATGCAGATGAATTTAAACAATATGGCCACCGCCACCCGGTTTGCCGCAGTGGATATCGAAAACTCTTATGCGGAAGATGAGCACACGGTTGTATTAAAGCTCTTTAACTATGACAATTGCTTGCTACCTTATTTGACAGGTGAATACGGTCAGATATTGAATAAAAAGTATGTAGAAGAAGTCGGCGAAGATGAGGCAATCGGGCAGCACCCTATCGGAACTGGGCCCTATGTATTTTCTGAGTGGGATGTTGGCACCAGTATCACACTGGTCAAGAATGAGACATATTGGGGAGATCCTTCCAATCAAAATTTTGATTCCATCAAATATATGTTCTTCTCTGATGATAACATCCGCGCTTTAGAGTTGGAGCAGGGCAATCTGGATATCGCGCTTTTAAATACAAATGAAAGTATAGGGCGCATCTCTGGAATGGGGGAACAAGGATTAGCGGTCAGTTCGGTGCCACTGACTAAAGTGGGATATTTTTGTATGGCCACGATCATTGAGGATGATACCTTTCAGGATGTAAATAAGCGACTCGCCATAGCCCATGCGTTGGATATGGACGCTATTGTATCCACTATTGCCGGTGAGACAGCAATTGCGGCGACATCCTTGTTCCCCAGTGGTAGCTTAGGATATGCTGATCATTCTTACGAATATGATCCTGAATTGGCCAAAGAATATCTGGAGAAAGCAGGATGCCCGAATGGATTTGAATTTACCATCGAGGTCGCAAATAACCAACAAATGAATCTAGAATTGGCCGAAGCAATGCAGGCATATTTAGGTCAGGTGGGGATCACCATGAATATTGAACCCATGGATTTCGGTACTCAGTTTGGCAATATGCTGGCGGGGACCCAACTGTGTAGTATCCTGGTTGGTACCTGTAATGGAGACCCAAGTATGGGACTAACAGCGTTTGCGCCAGGGTCAGGAGCCTGCATTGCCGAGAATCATGACGAGGAATTTGTGCGTTTGTTGGATGCATGCCGTTACGAACGCGATCCAGAGATCAGGCTTGATTATTTGGCGCAGTTGCAGACCTATATGCATGATATGGCATATGCCATCCCTGTCTATGAAGCAGTGTACTCCCTGGGATATCAGTCTTATGTCGAAGGGATCGAAGGAGCTTATATTCAGGGTGAGCTTGGCTTTTACGCAGCCCGTTTGAATTTTGCGCGAGGATGATTGTGTGAACCTGTACTCACTGAGTATAAACAGCGGCAGGACAGAGGCATAGTGACCAATATTGCAGGAGGATGCAGTGAGCGAACCCTGCATCCTCCTGCAATATCTGCATTTAGAAAGGATATTTGGTGAACTATCATGTTAAGATATATTGGCAGACGCCTGCTGATACTGATCCCAATCCTGCTGGCGGTGATAGTGATCATTTTTACTATCAATTTTTGCACTCCTGGTAGCCCGGCAATCTCCATATTAGGAGGGAGCGCCACGCCAGAAAAGCTGGCCGAAGTAGAGCATGAGATGGGACTAGATCGGCCTTATTTCGTACAACTAGGCGAATACTTATGGAACATCATCACGAAATTTGATTTTGGAACATCATACAGCTTCAAACGGCCTGTAATGGAGGTCATAGGGGAGCGTATCGGAGTTACATGTCTTTTGGGCTTTTTGAGTGTCATTGTGACCGTTATTATCGGAATCCCCATCGGGATCATAGCGGCAGTCAAACAAAATAGACCTGTGGATTATATTGCGACAACGATAGCAGTGGTATTGGCCGCACTGCCTTCATTTTGGTTAGGCTTAATGTTGATTTTACTGTTTTCGGTCAATTTGAAGGTGCTCCCGATTTCAGGACTGGGGACTCCGGCGCATTGGATACTGCCTGTTTTTACAGTTGCTGCGTTTCCGCTGGCGAATATTGTCCGTATGACTCGTTCTTCTATGCTGGAAGTGATCCGGCAAGATTATGTAAGAACTGCCCGGGCTAAAGGATTGCCACAAAGGGAGGTACTTGCCAAACATGTTTTGCCGAATGGGATGATCCCAGTAGCAACAACGGTAGGGATGATGCTGGGGTTGTCCATGACAGGGACGATCATCGTTGAAACCATTTTTAACATCCCCGGCCTTGGAACGCTTCTCAATACATCAATCAATATGTATGACTATAATTTAACGCAGGGAATCGTAGTCGTTTGTGCTGTTATTATATGTTGTGCGAATCTTCTCACTGATATAGTGTATGCATTCCTGGACCCCAGAATCAAGGCGTTGTATACGAATTCAGGAAAGAGAAAAAAGCGGAGCAAAGATACAAGGTACCAGTCATGTGGGGAGGGAATGTGAGATGGCTCAGATAAAAATGCAAACCTCACCGCAAAGCCGTATCATAAAAGAGCAAAGGCATCGTGGACAAGGGGCTGAGGTTTGGCACCGCCTTAAAAAGAGCAAGACAGCAATCGGAGCACTTATATTTATTGCTATTCTCATTTTTGCAGTCGTATTCGCTGATTTTCTGACACCATATCAATATGACGCAGTCGAACTTGGAAACGCATTGCAGTTTCCAAGTTTAGAACATCCCATGGGGACAGACCAGTATGGCCGCGATTTGTTGACTAGACTGCTTTTTGGAGGGCGGATTTCACTACTGATTGCATTAATCACGGTAGTGGGCAGTGTTTTTGTAGCAGGAGCAATCGGCATCTGCGCAGGGTATTTTGGCGGTCATTTAGACAATATTTTGATGCGGTGTATGGATGTTCTCATGGCGATTCCAGGAATATTGATGGCTATCACAATAGCATCTGCACTGGGAGGCGGTATAGTAAACACGGCCATTGCCATAGGCATCAGTCACATTGCAGGGTTATCGAGAATATTTAGGTCATCTGTGCTGCTTTTACGGGAGCAAGAATACATTGAAGCGGCAGAGGCGTTTGGCGCTAGTCATATAAGGATCATTTGGAAACACATTGTTCCCAATACATTGGCGCCCATCATCGTACAATGCACGTTAAAAATCGGTGAATCGATCTTATCGATTGCGTCATTGAGTTTTATTGGTTTGGGGATCGCACCGCCTACCCCGGAGTGGGGGTCTATATTGAACAGTGGACGGGACCTAATCATGTCTTTCTGGCCAATTATTACATTCCCGGGAATTTTTATCGCATTGACAATGCTTGCGTTTAATCTGCTGGGCGACGGTCTACGTGATGCAATGGACCCCAGGCTGAAACAGTGAAGAGGTGTAACGATGAGCGATAAAATTTTGGAGATCAAAGATTGTGAGATCCAGTATATCACAGAAATCGGGATCGTTCATGCGGTCAATCACATTGATTTTTCGATTGAACGTGGAGCCTCTATGGGGTTGGTCGGAGAAACTGGAGCTGGAAAAACCACTACTTGTTTAGGAATTTTGAATTTGCTCCCGTCTACTACTGGTAGGGTCACTTCCGGTGAGATCATTTTTAATGGCGAGAATTTGCTCAAAAAATCAGATAAGGAAATGCAAAAAATCAGAGGATCACAAATTTCAATGGTATTTCAGGATCCTATGACGGCCCTAAATCCAACGCAGACGATAGGCGATCAAATTGTTGAAAGCATACGCCATCATCAGAAATGCTCAAAAAGGGATGCCTGGGATCAAATGAAAGACATGCTGGCCAAAGTGGGAATCGAGCCAGAGCGGGCGGATGATTATCCGCATCAGTTTTCCGGTGGAATGAAGCAAAGAGTGGTGATTGCGATGGCCCTGGCCTGCAATCCATCATTATTGTTGGCGGATGAACCAACTTCCGCACTAGATGTTACGATCCAAGCGCAAGTATTAGAAATGATAAAGTCATTGCAGGATGAATTTCAAACAGCTATGTTGCTAATTACACATGATTTGGGCGTAGTTGCAGAGGTTTGTTCAACAGTTGGAATCATGTACGCTGGAGAGATCGTTGAATATAGCGCGGTAGAAGAATTCTTTGAAAATACAGTACATCCGTATTCTCAAGGGTTGATTGCTGCAATCCCACGCTTAGACGAAAATGTAAAACGACTGAATGTCATCCCAGGTATGATGCCAGATCCAATGGATCTGCCGAGTGGATGTAAATTCCACACACGCTGCCCCTACGCCACAGAGTTATGTAAAACTTGTGTGCCATCAATGAGAGAAGTATCGCCAGGACATGCTGTAAAGTGCCACATGATAGATAGCATCCCTAAATTCTCAAGGGGATAAAGGGAAAAGGAAGAAAGATATGGAAAAATTGCTAAAGGTTGAACACCTAAAAAAATATTTCCCGACTCCGAGAGGACTGCTACATGCGGTCGATGATGTTTCTTTCGATATAAATAAGCGTGAGACCCTCGGCGTTGTAGGAGAATCTGGGTGTGGGAAGTCAACATTAGGGAGAACCGTAATAGGGCTCCTTGCACCAACTGAAGGGAAGGTCTTTTTTGAAGGCCGTGAGATATCACGAATGAAACGGCAACACCGAAAAAAGTTGAGTTCAGAAGTACAAATCATTTTTCAAGACCCATTTTCTTGTCTAGACCCCAGATTAAATGTTCGAGATTTGATTGCGGAGCCCTTAGATATCAATAGCACTTATCACGATAAAAGGGAACGCGATAAAGCTGTAACAGAACTAATGGAAATTGTCGGGCTGGCCAAACGATTTGAAAATTCTTATCCACATGAATTGGATGGTGGCCGCCGTCAAAGAATCGGGATAGCGCGAGCGCTAGCCCTGGATCCCAAATTTATCGTATGCGATGAACCAGTCAGTGCGTTGGATGTATCGATCCAAGCTCAGATCCTGAATCTTTTGCAAGACCTTCAAGAATCGAACGGGCTTACCTATATGTTTATTACGCATAATTTGTCAGTAGTAAAGCATATATCAGATCATATTTTGGTAATGTACCTAGGAACAGTTGTTGAGAAAGGACCTAAAAACGAACTCTATCAGGATCCCAAACATCCATATACGCAAGCTTTACTGTCTGCGATCCCGATCCCATCCGTAAAGGAAAGACAAAAACGGATTATTTTGCAAGGTGAAATCAGTTCGCCAATTGAACCGGCCCCGGGATGCCGGTTTGCCCCGCGATGCCCTTTTGCGACAGAGATTTGTACCCAGATCACACCTGAATTTCAAGAGGTTAGACCGGGACATGTTGTTGCCTGCCATAACTTCCTTCATGCTAATTTTTAGCCCTAGGATTTTCTATTTAGACTTATCAAACGGCACATTCGGGGCCAAGAATAGATTGACCTCGGATAAAAGGATGCTGCATTTGTATTGAAGATGTGAAGTAAAAGCCGTCAGACTGATGAAATTGGGAGTGCCTAGGTACTTTTCAGAATAGCCTCTTTTGGGTGCTTCTAGTTGACCCATTTTCTGACCCATATGGGAACTTAAGCTGACCCAAGAATAAGGAGGCATTTGAACCTTGGGCCTCCAAAGGGACACTGGCATGGCGGTTTTTCGCAAGCTGGGCAATAATGCTGTGTCGGGCTGTCTCCAGCGCAACGCCACCCAAGCACGGCACATCAAGCACTGTTGACGCGCTTCCATAACCCTTCTGGTGACCGCGGAGAACAGCCGGCGGCCGGTTAGGAGACCAGAGCACCGATTTGCAGAAGAAAATCGCTTACGAAATAGCGCCCCATATTATAATTGTGCTCACGGCCTGCGGATGAAGAGATTCATTCCCATAGTCACCACACCTAGAATGACCACCATGAGGAAAGTGGTCCAATAGCCGCCGCTGGCATCTTGGAGCGCCGCAGAGAGCATGGGACCAAGGATAGAGGCAGGGATCAGGCACAGGTTGCACACAGAAAAATTGGAGGCATAGTGCTTACTGCCGTAAAGCTGGCGGATCAGCGCGGCAGAAATGGTAATACCGCCGCCATAACACACACCCATGAGGAGCATCCCGACCAAGACGACCCCTCCGCCATTGCTTCTGTCCCCCAACAGGAGCAGAAGACCGGAAAGCAACAGAACCGCGTTGTCCAGATACATGGTTCGCTTCCAGCCCAGCCGGTCCATACAGGACCCAATGATGAGTCTGCCCACCCCGTTGAATACCGATACCAACAGACCGATTACAGCAGCCAGTCCGTAATAGACTGTAATGGAGGAGGCAGAGTTGATCACAAGCATGCCACCGGCAGAGAGGCAGATATTCCACAGAAAATAGAGCCAGAAGGTGGGGCGTCGCAGCATTTGAGCTGTGGTCAGATCCTGGGAGGGGGTCGTCCCGGTCTGCCGTACCAGGGGCAGCTTATCCGTCTCCCCGGGCAGTCGAAGGGCCAAAGAGCCAAGCAGCAGGACGACCAACAAAACAAGGGCGAAGATGCGGAATGTAACAGCCAGCCCTGCCAGACCGATCAGCCAGTCGGCGATATTTCCCAGCAACAGCGCACCAAACCCCATTCCCATGAGCAGGCACCCGGAGATCAGACCAGGACAGTCGGGAAACCAAGGTTGGATGCCGGAGAGAACGGCATTGTAGGCGATACCTGTCCCAAGGCCGTTGAGTACGCCATAACACAAATAGAGCTGGACCAGAGCGGCCTGCCCGCCAGAAGGCAAGACTGATACACCCCAATAGCCCAGGGCGATCAGTGCTGCGGCCAGCACCGTTTGCCAGCGTTTCCCCAACCGACGCAGCGCACTGCCTGCCAGCAACCCACCCACACAAAAGCAGCTCATCATGATGGTGAAAGTGAGGGTGACCTGAGATTGGCTCCAGGCAGGATAGGCCGCCTCTACTGCAACCTTAAAATAACTCCAGGCATACATAGCACCCAACAGGAGCATCAGCAGGACACCCACGGCAGCTCGCAGATACCTTGTCTGTTTCATTTTATCGCTTCCTTCCGATTTGCGTGTTTACGCGTTTTTCACCAGTATATCAGGGGAAAAGCGGGCTGTGAAATATACAGAAGCGATGGGTGGACCCGAGACTATTTCCTGCTGGGCATAACAAGATAACAAAAGTCGGCGGCAGAGTATGATCTGCCGCCGACTTCTTTTTCCGCTCACTTGGTACGCAGCGCTGCCAGCGCTCTCTGGGCGATCTGGCGGGTCAGGGGGGAGGGGCACTCTCTGCGCCAGGATGCCAGCAGGTAGAGTTTCGCCGCCGGATGCTGGAAGTGGAGAATATGCAGGTCATCTGCCTGTAAGCGCCTGGCGATAGCTTGAGGCAGAATAGCGGTGCTTTCCCCACTCTCCATGGTCAACACCATAGCGGTCCGATCCTGGCAGAAGCGCACCTGAGGCGCACTGCCGATGGCGTCCAGAATAGACAAGATCTGAGCCAGCCCCCGGGGCTCCTTTTCCAGAAGGATGACGCCGCGCTTGTGCAGCGTTTCCAGCACAGCCCCTCGGTCATCTTGAAATGCCGTCTGGCTGCGCAGAACCAGCACCATCTCGTCCTCGCATAATATTGCACTGTCCAGAGATTCGCCCGCCGTTGGCTCCGAGTGGAGGAAAATACCCAGGTCCATGGTGCCATCCTGAAGGGCCTTTTTGATCTCCATATACTCTTCCCGCCAGAACAGGGCCCGCAAGCCGGGGAGCTGTCTGCGCTGCTGATAGACTGCGTTAGTCAGCACCCGATGGATCAGGGAATCGTCGTCTGCCCGGGGCTCTACAGCGATGTGGATGGTCCGGTCCGGCAGGGCATCCTCCGCCTCGTGGCGGAGCAGGGGAACCAGCTTTTCCGAGCGCATCAGGATATCTTTTGCCTCTGGGAGCAGCAACTGCCCGGCGGAGGTCAACGCTACGCTGCGTCGGTCCCGGTCGAACAGCGCAACACCCAGTTCCTGCTCCAGCTCTGAGATCTGTTTGCTCAGGGCGGATTGGGATACATAGAGGCTCTCCGCGGCGCGGCTGAAGTTTAGTGTATCTGCCACTGCCACAAAATACCGCAGCTGTCTCAACTCCATATCACAGCCTCCTTGTATGATCTTGGCAGCCTGGATGCTCTTCTCCTGGTAGCCCTGAAAAAACCAGATCCAGAAACGCCTTGCATCCCTCCGGCTGAGAACAGTCGTAACCCAGGCGGTCTTTGAGCATAGAGCGATCCAGCAGAGCCCCTCGCATGGCGGCCCAAAGCAGGACCGGAGTAGCCGTCCCGCTCAGCGCCTGGACCTCCGGCGGAAAGAGAATGTCCCAAAGCCCGGTCTGCGAAGCCCCACCTGCGGTATCGGTTTGGAATGCCATTGGCGCTTGATGAAGCATCCCAAAGACACATTCTCCCCATAGTCTCAACGGACCTGTAGCAGGATTTTGTGCCACAGCCTGCTCCCACCGGGCCATGGCGCGCTCTGCCAAGCGGTTGCCGCAGGCGGCCAGCAGGCGCTCTTTGCTGCCAAAATGATAATTGGCACAGCCAAGCCCTACTCCGGCGCGTTGGGCGATGGCACGCATAGTGAAGCCGGCCTCTTCCTCGGATCCTTCCTCCAGCAAGCTGATGGCGGCGGACACCAGCTTTTCTTTTGTATCTGCCATGGCCATCCTCCTCATTCACTTTCATTTTTATATTGTACATTGAACATTGTTCAAAAGTCAAGAGAAGACCTTATATCCAAAAGGACTGACTGCCTTGGCCATTCATCGCTTCTGGATATTTCACAAGCAGGACGTGCGCAGGTATCATAAAAAAGAACGGACGGAAGCACAGCACAACCGTGTATGTGATCCGGGAAAAATATGTCCCGCTAAGCGGGGAAAGGGTCGTATTCATGAATGTAAAGGACATCAAGACCATCGGCATGTATGGCGCAGGCACCATCGGCG